>JAANMU010000074.1_pt1 | contig 114123 bp, 100 predicted proteins | sample 7279701 | NCBI WGS metagenome assembly JAANMU01 (sample SAMN14094539, study PRJNA606508) | bioreactor metagenome | isolation source: A lab-scale SPAN reactor treating ammonium-rich wastewater day 57 | place: Ireland: Galway | collected 2017-03-13
TGGCGATGCCGGACTGGATTTCGCCCGGCGTTGAAGTGCTGTCTGGAATGCACCGCTCCTCGTCATCTTCGCCCGACCAGCAGTTCGTATATTGATTTCCTGCAATCGCAACGATGATGCAGCCTCGGTCATACGCCTGTTCGATAGCCTGGGCGATCTGATGTCGATCCTCGAAATTAGGCTCGCAGGACAAGCCGGTGAATACGGATGCTGGCACCTCATTTGACATCGAGATGATCCGCGCCCGTGGCTGCGGAAGCCAGGACTGGGTGTTGAAGTCCCAGCCGGCGGCGTACTTGATCGCGTTGGAAATGGTTGAAGGTGTGTACCGACAATAAGTACTCGAACCACCTTGGCATGTTACTTGATTTGAGAAAGCAAGAATTCGAAGCACAAGCAGCCCGCAATCCCAACATGCACCAGCCATACCCTCGCCATTTACGAATGCTGCACCGATTCCCGCGACCAAAGTGCCGTGCGGATCTCCGCTTCCCGTCGGCAGTAGTGGCATTGTGTCTTCGGGGCCCTGACCGGAAAATATGCTTGAATCACAAGGACAAGAGACTGGCGGTATGCCCGGGGTGCCGTCTTCAAAAAACGAAGTACTTTCGTCGTGAATCTTCGATCCACCGGTTCCCGGAGGCCCCCCAAATTCCACATGGTGCAAGTCGATGCCGGTGTCGATAAACGCGATCACGCGATTCGGGTCAGAGAGATCTACCGTCGGCGGATTCAGAGGGTTGTATCCCACCAACGCCCAAGCGTAGTGCGTCTTGGTTGTCACGATCCAGTGCTGCCCATGCGGAAACTGCTGCGAGGGTGCAAACAAAGGCTCAGAAACCAGTACAGGTTGAATCTGCTGGAACCCGCCACCCTGACCGAATGCCTCCCACGCGAACACCGAAATGCACCCAAACACAATCGCCAGAATCGGCGAGATTTTGCGATGCATCACAGTTTGATCCTCCAACTCGCTTGACAGGCCCACGAGTTGGATGCACCATAACGAAGAGTCAGGCGCTGTGCAAGCCGAGAGTCGGAACATCGGCAAAAATTGGAAAGACAACCATGCATCGAATCCGAATCTCCTCAGCGGCTGTTTCGATTGCGATGTTGTTCACAGTGTCGAGTGCTCGTGCGGATGCGATCTTTCACATCTGGGTTGAGACGCCGAGCGTCGTTCAGGCGGGCTCAACCTTTACCGTATCCGTCTGGGGCGAGGTGTCGGGATCGGTTCTCGATGAAGGCAAGGGAGCATTTTCAAACTTTTCCTTTGATGCATTTGCCGTGGGAATGCCCGTCGCATTTCTTGCTGCCAGAGTTCCAGTCTTTAGGGCCATGGATTTGGGTGCGCCGGCACCAAACGCGCACCGGGGCCTGATTGGGATTAATGATGTACAACTTCCCCCATTTCACACCGACAATCCAGCGCTCTTGGCGGAATATGACATTCACCTGCTTACAGTTGCCACTGGAAGCATAGATATTGATGTTGGCCCCAATCATCGCTACCCGGATTTCATGGTTGGTTGGTGGTCAAACTACTCGACCTACGAATCTGTCCTTGACTCCGACCCCGGCTCCACCCGCATCGTTACCCCCGCCACCATCCGCGTCATCCCCGCGCCGGCCTCTGCTGCGATTCTCAGCCTCGCCGTGCTCGCCGCATCGCGCCGCCGACGTTCGGTCGCGCCATCGCTCTCAGGCCCGGGTCAGACCCACGCCTGCGCTTCCACCACTTGAGGCTCGCAGCCCCCTCCACCACGCTCTTTCCAACCACGCGCCGAGTCTGATATCCTCGCGCCATGCCGACCGGACTCGCTGCTGCTGACTGGATCGTCCTGGCCCTCTACGGGCTGCTGCTGGTCGCTTCGAGCCTCTGGTTCAGCCGGCGTCGCCCCACCGACACCGAAGGCTACTTCCTCGGCGGACGCCGCATGCCCGTCTGGACCGTCTCCCTTTCAGTCGTCGCGACCTCGCTCTCCGCCGCGTCCTTCATCGGCGTGCCTCAGAGCAGTTACAACGGCAACCTGACCTACCTCGCCACCAACCTCGGCATGATCATCGCGGCCGTCATTGTCGCTGTCTTTTTCATCCCGCGCTTCTACGCCGCCCGCGTCCAGACCATCTACGAACTCGTCGGCACGCGCTTCGGCTCATCGGCGGGGAGCGCTTCGAGCGCCATGTTCCTGGTCGGCCGCGCCATGTCCGCCGGTGCACGCATCTACATCGGCGCCATTCCAGCCTCCATCGTCCTCTTCGGCGACCTCGACCCGCAACACCTCGTCGCTGCAATCGCCGTCCTCGGCGTCGTTGGCATCACATACACACTCATCGGTGGCGTCGCCAGCGTCATCTGGACCGACGCCATCCAACTCGTAGTCCTCGTTGGCGCGTGCGTCGCCGCCATCTTCATCATCGCCGGGCACATCAATGCCCCATTGGCCCAAGTCTGGAGCGCGCTGGCCACGGGCGGTGAAGGCGGCTCGAGCAAACTCCGCCTACTCGATCCCGCCATCACACCCACCGGATTCGACTTCGCATCCCAGTTCAGCCTCCCCGCGTGCATCATCGGGTTTGCATTGCTCGGGATCGGTTCCTATGGCGTCGATCACGATCTTGTGCAGCGCATGCTCACCTGCCGCAGCGCGCGCAAAGGCGCTGCCTCAGCCATTGCCGGCATCCTGCTTGTCATCCCTTCAGTTGCGATCTTCCTTGTGGTCGGGCTGTTGCTCTGGGTCTTCTACAACCGACCGGACCTGACCGGACTCGCGCACGACGCACCACAGGACACACGCCGCGTGTTTCTCTCGTTCATTATTGATTACATGCCTCCGGGATTGAGCGGGCTCATGCTCGCGGGTCTCTTCGCGGCGGGGCTTTCGAGCCTCAACAGCGCCATCAACGCCATGAGTTCGGCATTCGTCAACGACCATTACCGCAAACTCGTGCGCCAGCGCAGCGAAAGGCACTATCTCCTTGTCGGTCGCCTCGGTGTTGTCGCCTGGGGGGTGCTGCTGTCTGCATTTGCGTGCTTTTGCGTGTACTGGCAGCACAGCGCCGAACTGGCGGGCAAGCAGACGGGCCTGCTCGACTTTGCACTGCGTGTCATGACGTTTGCCTATGCGGGTCTGATCGCGGTGTTTATCACTGCGTTGTTCACCCGTCGGGGGAACTCGGTGAGCGTGATCGCGGCGCTGGTGGTGGGGTTTCTTGCCGTGCTGGCCATGGAGCGGATGGACCTTGCATTTGTGTGGAAACTGGTGATCGGAACCGGCGCGGCACTGATGGTGTGTAGTGTTCCACGTGGAACACGACCACGAGCGCGCGCACAGACGGGTACACTCGTGTCATGAGCACGATCGATCAACGTCTTGCCGATTATTGCAGCACTCACCATCTGACAGGTGTCATTCTGCGACGGCGCAGCAACATGGCTTGGGCCAGCGGGGGCGCGGACTTTCACTGTGATACATCATCGACGTTTGGTGTTGCAACACTGGTGTGGACACCGACGCGCAAGGTGTGCCTGACCGACACGATCGAGGCTCCGCGATTGAGGGCGGAGGAACCGCTGATTGCAAATGGCTGGGAAATTGAAGCGATTGACTGGTGGGAGGCTGATAAGCGCATCGAAGAATACCTGTGCAACGGGGCGTTCGAGAGTGATGTGCCGGAGGATCGGCTGCAAGCGCTGCGCGCGAGTCTGATGCCAGCCGAGATCAAGCGCGTGCGTGAGCTGGGGCGCGACGCAGCGGAAGTGATTGAGCGATTGATGCGTGAGGATGTCAAGCCGGGCATGACGGAGTATCACCTGGGCGGTGCGGTGGCGGGTTGGCTGCGCGATCGAGGGATTTTTGGTCACGTTGTGCTGGTGGCGGCGGACGAACGGATCGCGCGGTATCGGCACCCGATTCCGACGGGGAAGGCGATCGAGCGGTGCGCGATGGTGGCGGTGTGCGCGCAGCGGCATGGGTTGATTGTGTCGCTGACGCGGCTGACGCATTTCGGGGCGATGAGCGATGATCTGCGGCGGCGGCACGAGGCGGTGATCGAGGTGGATCGCGCACTGCACGAGGCGACGCTGCCCGGCGCTGCGTGGAGCGCGGTGCTGGCGAGTGGTATCGCGGCGTATGAACGCACAAGGTTCGGCGATGAGTGGCGATTGCACCATCAGGGCGGGCCGATGGGATACGAAGCACGCGACTTCAAGGCGACGCCCACGGAGACACGACTGGTGCAGGTGGATCAACTGGTGGGATGGAACCCGACGATTACGGGGACGAAAAGCGAAGACACCCTGCTGGTGCGTGCAAACGGGCAGGAGGTCGTGACTCGGACGGGCAACTGGCCGGAGGAAAACGGTCGTCCGGCGATACTGGTGCGATGAGGCGTGGGCACGAGCATGTTCAGGCCGACAGATGCGCAGTTCACGCCTGTGGGAGTGCGAACTGGCTGCGGCGCTGGTAGTCCATCCACTCCGGCTTTGACGAACCCACGAAGCGCCAGGTTTTCGGATCCCACTGCACGGCTGTGTTATAGCGGTAGACGACGTTGACGAGTTGGCACATCGCGGCGGTGCGGGCTCCGACCTCGACATCGCAGATTGGTTTTTCGCGTGAGTAAATGCAGTCGATCCAGTTTTCGCCGTGATTGGCGTGGCGTGGGAGGCGCGGGGCATCGTCAGCGAGCGGTTTGTCGAAGAGATCGCCCGGGACGCTGTGGAGTCGGCCGCGATCGACGTGGATGAGGCCATTGGTGCCGATGAAGGTTGTGCCGCTGGGTCCGCCGTGGGTGACGGTGACGCCGCTGGCGTACTTGAGTGCGACGCCTCGCATGCGGTCGCCGTCGATTGCGGGGACAGCCTCGATGGGTCCGGTGGCGTCGGCGTCCATGCCCCACTGTGCGATGTCATAGTGGTGAGTGCCCATGTCGGCGAGGTACCCACCGCAGTAATCCCAGTATGCGCGCCATGCGGGGTAGAAGTTGTTGATGCCACGTGGGCTGAGGACGGAGTGATAGGGGCGGGTGGGCGCTGGCCCGAGCCAGAGGTCCCAGTCGAGGCCTGATTCCATTTCTTCTTCGGGGAGATCGCAGGGCTTTGGCGGATCGCCGACACCGACGCTGACGTTGAGGAGTTTACCGATGCGGCCATTGCGGACGTAGTCGCAAGCCTGAACGAAACGATGGTCGTATTCGGTGCGTTGCTGACTGCCGGTCTGGAAGACGCGGCCATGTTTGCGGACGCACTCGATGAGGCGGCGGTTTTCTTCGAGGGTGTGGGTGAGCGGTTTTTCGCAGTAGATGTCCTTGCCTGCGGCGGCGGCGTGCATGCACTGGGTTGCGTGCCAGTGATCGGGGGTCATGATGACGACCGCGTCGATGTCGGGACGTGCGAGGAGTTCGCGGTAGTCGGTGTAGGCTGCGCAGCCTTCGTCGTCGTAGGCTTTGTTGACTTCGGCGCGGGTGTGTTCGCGTCGTGTGGTGTCGACGTCGCAGAGCGCGACAACGCGTGTGCGTGCGTTCTTGAGGAAGTAGCGACTGGTGGTGTAGCGGCCCTGGATGCCGAGGCCGATGACACCGATCGCGATTTTCTCATTGGATCGTGTGCTTCGGGCGACGGCCTTGCCGCTGGTGAGGATCATTGGGACGATGGCACCGGCTGCGGTGGCCAGGCCAGCGGACTTGACAAACTCTCGGCGGGTGATGGGCATGGATGGATCTCCTGAAGAGATCATCATACCGAAATCGGGCGAGGCGAGTTTGCGCGAGAGCTGCGCGGGGCGGAAACGGTCGCACAGCGTGCGGCTGGGGGGATGCCTGGGAGGGAGGAGAGAATGCGAGAGCGTGCGCCTTCGCTTGCGCTGGGGCCTCTTTTGTTAGACGAGTTGTCGGGCTTCGTTGAGTTTTTTGCGGATGACGGTGTGGAGGATGCCGCCGTTGCGGGAGTATTCGATCTCGACGGGAGTATCGAGGCGGAGCATGCACTCGAAGGAGAAGGTGGAACCATCGGTTCGGGTCGCATGGACAGCAACCATCTGGCGCGGCGAGACGTTCTGGGGCACGTCGATGCTGAAGGCTTCGTCGCCCTTGATGCCCAGCGAGGAGGCGGATTGGCCGTCCTTGAAGACCAGTGGCAAGACGCCCATGAAGACAAGGTTGGAGCGATGGATACGTTCGAAACTTTCGGCGATGACGGCTTTGACGCCAAGGAGGTATGCGCCTTTGGCCGCCCAGTCGCGGCTTGAACCCATGCCGTAGTCCTTGCCAGCGATGACGACAAGCGGCACGCCCGCGGCGCGGTAATTTTCGCTGGCGTCGAAGATGTAGGCGACGGGCGCGTCGGCGAGGGTGCGCCCGCGTGTAAAGTCGCGCGTCCAGCCGCCTTCGAGGATCTTGCCGGTCGAGTCGGTGGCGAGGCGGTTGCGGACGCGGACGTTGGCGAAGGTGCCGCGCGTCATGACGCGATCGTTACCGCGGCGACTGCCGTAACTGTTGAAGTCGTGCTTGGTGACGCCGCTGCGGAGGAGGTACTGCCCTGCGGGGGTCTCGGGCTCGATGCGACCTGCGGGCGAGATGTGGTCGGTGGTGACGCTGTCGCCGAGAATGGCCAGGACGCGCGCGCCGCGCACGGAGGTGATGCCTGGCGTGGTTTCGGTCATGTCTTCAAAGAACGGCGGATTCTGGATGTAGGTCGAGGATTCATCCCAGGGGTACAACTCGCTCTGTGAGACGGGGATCTTGTTCCAGGTTTCGCTTTCTTCGTAGACGCGGCTGTACTTGCGCTCGAACTGCTCGGGCGAGAGGCTGGACTCGACGACAGAGCGGATCTCGGCGTTGGTGGGCCAGATGTCCTTGAGGAAGACTTCGCGGCCGTTGGGAGCGATGGCGATGGGTTCGTTTTGAAGGTCGATATCGACCGTGCCGGCGATGGCGTATGCAACGACGAGGGGCGGACTGGCGAGGTAGTTGGCTTTGACGGCGGGATGCACGCGGCCTTCGAAGTTACGGTTGCCGCTGAGGACGCTGGCACAAACGAGGTCAGACTGTTTGATAGCGGTTTCGATCTCGGGCGGGAGCGGGCCGGAGTTGCCGATGCATGTGGTGCAGCCGTAGCCGACGGTCGCGAAGCCAAGGGCATCGAGGTCTTCGGTGAGCCCGGCTTTGTCGAAGTATTCGGTGACAACCTTGGACCCGGGCGCGAGACTGGTCTTGACCCATGGCTGACGCTTGAGCCCGAGCGCGCGGGCTTTGCGCGCGACGAGACCGGCAGCGATCATGACGTCGGGGTTGCTGGTGTTGGTGCAACTGGTGATGGCGGCGATAACGACCGAGCCGTGATGGAGCGTGATCTTCTGGTTGGGCGTGTGTGGGTGGCTGGCTTCGGTAAGCGTGACCTCGACTTGTCCCTGCACTGCCGGTGCGACGCACACGTCGGTATTGACGGCTGCGCCAGCACCGTTGCCGCCTTCGGCTGCCCAGGTGCCGACCTTGTTCTTTTCACTCGCAGCGGGCTTGCCGAAAGAATCGACAAGATCCTTGCGCCAGTTGGGTTTCATGGAGGACAGGGCGATGCGGTCTTGGGGGCGCTTGGGGCCAGCAAGGGATGGAACGACTTCGGCGAGATTGAGTTCAAGGACAGAAGAGAACACGGGCTCGGGGGTGGAACGATCCCACCAGAGGTGGTTGGCTTTGGCGTAGGCTTCGGCAAGTTCGGCTTCGGCGGGAGATTTTGCGGTGAAGCGCAGGAAGTCGATGGTCTTGGTGTCGATGGGAAAGAAGCCGCAGGTCGCGCCGTATTCGGGCGCCATGTTGGCGATGGTGGCGCGGTCGGGGATGCTCAGTTCGGCCATGCCGTCGCCGAAGAACTCGACGAACTTTTCGACGACGCCGTGGGCACGCAACATCTGCGTGACGGTCAGGACGAGATCGGTTGCGGTGACGCCCTCGCGCAGGCGGCCCTTGAGGCGGAAGCCGACGACCTCGGGGGTGAGCATGTAGACGGCTTGGCCGAGCATGACGGCTTCGGCTTCAATACCTCCGACGCCCCAGCCGAGGACGCCGAGCGCGTTGATCATGGTGGTGTGGCTGTCGGTGCCGACGAGCGAGTCGGGGTAGACGACGTTTTGGCCATCGATGTCTTTGACAAGGCAGCCGCGTGCGAGGTATTCGAGGTTGACTTGGTGGACGATGCCGGTCGCGGGCGGGACGACGCGGAAGTTGTCAAGGCTCTGCTGTCCCCACTTGAGGAAGCGATAGCGTTCGTTGTTGCGTTCGAACTCGCGCTCGGCATTGATCGTGAGCGCGACGCGCGTAGCGAAGTCGTCAACTTGAACGGAGTGGTCGATGACAAGGTCACAGGGCACGGCGGGGTTGATGGCGGCGGGATCGCCTCCAAGGTTTTTCATCGCGTCGCGCATGGCTGCGAGATCAACGACACATGGAACGCCGGTAAAGTCCTGAAGCACGACACGCCCGGGCATGAATGGGATCTCGGTGGCGTCGATCTTGGTGGCGTTGTAGTTGGCGAGGCCTGCGACGTCGTCCTGAGTGACGGAGAATCCGTCGATGTTGCGGAGCATGGATTCGAGAAGGACTCGAATGGAGAATGGGAGTCGGGCGATGCCGACGCCGATGCCAGCGCGATCGAGAGCTGCCAAGTCGTAATAGGCGTATTCGCCGGATGAGGTGCGAAGGGTTGTGCGGGCGCTATACGGGTTGGCGCGGGCCATGGGATCTCCTTGATGCAGGCTCGATGCTTCATCGTACGCAGGGGGTCGTGAGGGACAAAGTGTGCATGGGTGTGCGCCGGGAGCGCAACTTTTGGAGTGGGTGGTCGGACCCACGAAGCAGGTATCGTAATCGGCGCGGGTCTACGCGCGCGAGCGGCCCAAGCCTGAGAGTGATGCGGTGATGATGGCGTCGGCGGTTGAGAGGGTCTCGTCGCGAGCCGCGGCGTCTGCAAGGGCACGCTCCACGAGGCGCGAGGCTTCGACGGGGGACTGGCCAAGGGCAACCAGGGCGGCGGCGGCTTCGTCGGCTGCGCGGGAGCGGGAGGGGCGGGGTTTGTGCTCGACTTCGTGGCCTGAGAAGATCACAAATCGCTGGACTTTTTCGGCCAGTTCGAGAGCGATGGTTTCCGCGAGTTTTTTGCCGATTTCGGGGAGGGTTTGCAACGTGCGAAGGTCGCGCCTGGCGATGGCGATGGCGATTTCGGCTGGGGGCCGGGCCAGAGCTCGAAGTGCCCTGCGGGGACCGAGGCCTTTGACCGTGGTGAACAGTTCAAAGAACGCGCGCTCATCATGCGAACCAAACCCGATCAGACGGGGAACGAGGATTGCACCCTGCGATTGGGCTTCGAAGTAATGCCGCAGGTCGAGGCGGATGGTTTGGCCGATCTGCGGGGAGAGGCGTTCGATGATGTAGACAGGCAGGAGGATTTCATAGGTCAGCCCCGATCCGGCGGGCCTGAGGGTGGCAACGCTGTCGCGGACATGGAGGAGTTCGCCTTCGATCGCGCAGATCATGCCGACACTGTACCGCACCTGCCCGGAACTTGCCGATCCGGGCGGGGATGGACCGATACCCGCTTCGTGACCATGAACACTTCAGAACGATGCCTCCTTGTCGGGACACCTGCCAGCGTGGCCTTGGCCCGTCGGCAGTTGGATCTGCTGGAAAGCCCGCCGGTGGTGATTGGTGCGGTGTATGTGAATCCGGCAGAGGATGAGGACTGTGAGCCGGTGGTGCTGAATCTGGGGGGTGAGGCGGAGATCGCGGAGATATGTCGTGCACACGCGATTGATCTTGCGGTGGTGTCGCTGCCTGGGGCGCTGGCAGGGGTGGAGTCGCGTGTGAGGCAGAGGCTTGGGCGAGCGGGCGTGCGGGTGCGGGTGGTGCCGATGCTGACCGAACTGATGGCCCGCGAACCGATGCTTGTGCGGCCTCGGCTTGGGCAGGCGATCGATCTGGCCTCGCTGGTGTCGCGCGAGCCTCACCGGGTCGAGCGCGAGCAGTTGTCAAGGCTCCTGCGCAACGCACGGGTGCTCATCACTGGGGCGGGAGGGTCGATCGGGTCGGAGATCGCGCGTTTGTGCGCCTCGTTTGATCTGGCACAACTGGTGCTGGTCGATCGATCCGAGAACGCCCTGTTCGAGATTGACCGATCGCTGGGGCGTGGGCGTGCGCAAGTTTCACGCTTGGCGATCATGCACGATGTGGTGGACGAGGCGGCGACGCTTCGCCTGGTGGGCGAGACCAGGCCCGATCTGATCTTTCACGCAGCGGCCCATAAGCATGTGCCTCTGATGGAAGACCATCCGGCCCACGCGCTGGTCAACAACTTCTTCGGGACACGTTCGATCGCGGATGCTGCGGTGGCGCATGGGATTGAACGGTTCGTGCTGATCTCATCCGATAAGGCGGTGAATCCGTCGTCGGTGATGGGCGCGACTAAGCGCCTCGCGGAGATGTACATTCAGGGGCTCGCGCACGGCGGGTCGATGCGAACGCGGCTGAGCATGGTCCGATTTGGGAATGTGCTCGGTTCGGCGTGCAGCGTGCTCCCGATCTGGGAGTCGCAGATCGCCGAAGGTGGGCCTGTGACGGTGACGGACGAGCGCATGACGCGGTATTTCATGACGATTCCCGAGGCAGCTGGGCTGGTGGTGCACGCGGCGAGCTTGGGAAGGGCTGACGAGGCGGAGGTCTTTGTTCTGGACATGGGCAAACCGATCCCGATTGTCGATCTCGCGCAGCGGTTCATTGTGGCACACGGGTTCAGGCCTGTCGTACAAACGGACGCGAATTCAGATCAAGCGTGGGACGAGATCGCGATCACGTTCACGGGTGCTCGTCCTGGCGAAAAGATTCATGAGGAATTGTCATACCACGAAGAGGGGCTTCGGCGGACCAGTCATACCGGCATTCTCGCGCTAGCGGACGCACGGGCACCGGACCGGTCGATGCTGGCGGCGATGGTTGAGCACCTCGGGCGGGCGAGGCGTTCGGGTGACAGCCGCGACGTGGTGACTGCAATTGCGCGGTTCATCCCGCAACTGAGCAGGACTCGGGCTGCGGCATAATCGGCGTGATCGTCGGAATCGTCGGCCAGAGAGTCCGAAATAGTGCAATTCGGCGTAATAGGGTCTTTCCTGTTGTCACAGCAAGAGTTACGGCTGTACACTTCATAGGGATTCAGACGCCCGTGTCGATCAAACGGGCTGGCGAACTTGATTCGTTGACAACCATCGTGAGAATCAGGAATGCACGAGGCCAGTGCCCAGTGCTCGACCAAGCCCCCCTGCTCGTCCGACCACAATGCGTGGAGGACGAGTGCATGACCATGACCCAGAGATCAAAGATGATGGTCGAAACCCAGACGCAGCGTGACCGGGCCCTGAAACTGCTCGATGCCCTGCGTCAGGCCAAGACGCGGTCTGAAGAGAACCTGACTCGTCTGAACCAGACGGACCTGCTCAAGAAGGTCACGGGCGCCAGTTCGATGGATAACGCGATTGCGAGTACGCAGAGGCTGATCGACTCGTTCAACCGGGTGCTGGATCAGTTGCGCGACGAGCTGGATGAGGAAGATCTGGCGATGCTGGGCGACCTTGAACGTCCGGCTCCTTCGGTCTCATAAGATCGGGGCGCATGCCCGACACCACAAAACTTCGCGTTCGCCGTCTGGACCCTCGTTCGACCCTGCCTCGCGCTCATTCGACGTTGGCGGCGGGGCTGGATTTGGTCGCGTGCCTGCCGCGAGGCGAACATGATGCCGATTACGTCACCATTGCGCCGAGCGAGATCGTGAAGATACCGCTTGGTTTTGCAGTGGCGATTGCGGCGGGTTATGAGGGACAGGTTCGGCCTCGGTCGGGCCTGGCGACCAAACACGGGATCACCGTCCCCAACGCTCCTGGGACGGTCGACGCTGACTACCGCGGCGAGATGTTTGTTGCCCTGATCAATCTCGGACGTGAGCCCTACACGGTACATCACGGCGACCGTATCGCACAATTGGTCATCGCGCCTGTCGTGAGCGTGACGATTGTGGAAGTTGAGGAACTCGATGCGACAGATCGCGGCACGGGCGGGTTCGGCTCGACGGGCTTGCGGTAGAGGCTGGGGCTGGACTGGGGTTGGGCTCGACCGGCGCGAGCGATCAGGCCGATACCAGAGCATGGGCATTCCGCGCACTATTACGACCAAGCCTCGCCTGACGGGTTTTGTGGCTCTGTACACGCTTGGGCTGGGCCTCGTTGCGGGCTGGCAAGGCAATCTCGAGTTCGTGTTTTACACGATCGTGATGGGTGTGTTCATCGCATTCATACTTTTTGTTGACTCGCGCGTGCGTTTCACGCGCCTGACGCTCTGGCTGCTGGCAACGTGGGGGCTCTTGCATATGGCCGGGGGCACGGTCAAGATCCCTGATGCGCTCACTGACGGCGACAAGAATGTGCTCTATGCCCTGAGGCTGGTGCCTTGGCTGCCACGGTACGACCAGTTCGTGCATGTCTTCGGGTTCTTCGTTGCGGCGCTGGCGTGCGCGGAATCGCTGGCGGTTGCATTCGGTCGCGGGGGGCGTGCGAGACTTTCCGCGGGCGTGTGCTTCGGCGTCGCGCTCATGAGCATGGGGCTGGGCGCGGTGAATGAAGTGCTGGAGTTTGCGGTGACGCTGTTTGTCGAAGATCACGGCGTCGGGGGATATGTCAACACCGGATGGGATCTTGTGTGCAATGGCATTGGCGCGGGGCTCGGGGGCGTGGCAGCGTATTGCCGCAATCCGGCGCGCGACAGTGGACTTTCGCCTTAAAAACGAAGCGGGGTCGCTGGCACGCATGGCCTCAGGCCAATGCTTCGTAGGTCACGAGTCTTGCGTCGGTGCGGTTGATGATGTCGCTGACGCCCTTCTGGTTGAAGCCCTTGTACCCATCGTTGCGTTCAAGGTTTTCGAGGTGCGAGCCGACGGCACCATTGGCCCGGAAGCGTTCGGCATCGGCAGGCGTGATCTGCCCCGCGTCGAGCAGGCGCTTGATCCTTCGATCGCTGACGGGCCAACGTTCGCCCTCGGTGAAGGCCTGTCGCAGATAAGTCATGTTGGTGAAGGGATCCATGACCTTAAGCCCGCCGGACTGGAGCTGGTCTGTGAGGGCGTCGTAGTCGAACTGGCATTCGAGGTGGTGCATCCCGGCCTGGAGAACGCTCTCGCCATGGAGCGCGGTCCAGAGGCCGATAGTGCCCAGTTCGGCGCGCGGGGACAGGGGCGTATGTGCAAAGTCGCCAGCGAGTTCATCGGGCGAGAGATCGACATCGGCAAAGACGACGAAGCCGGTGACGGGTTGTTCGAGCACTTGTGCGCCCCACCCGGCTTCGTGGCCGGCGTAGAACCGTTCGCGGCACTTGAACCCGAGCTTTTCGAGCAGCGCGATGAGGCTCGTGAAGTGCGCGCGCGAACAGCGGAAGGTGTGGTGGTCGTGGTTGGCCCACCCGAGGCCGAGGTGATCCTGTCGGGCTTTCTGCCAGCGTGCGGCCGTGTTGCGGCGTTCCCAGAAATCGCGTTCGGCCCGGAAGAACAGATCGCACACAAAGTCGACGCCGGAGTGTCCGCCGGTGCTCAGTTCGTCGATGGCGGCATCGACAAGTGCGTGCACATGGGTGAAGCCCTGATCATCGCTGGGCCAATCGCGGCGACGCCTGCGGAAAGTCTCCATGTGGCGCAGGGCTGCGACTGATCGCCGCGGGTCGGCTTGCTTTTCGATCAGGCCGATGGAACCGTGGCGTTCGACGACCACGAGTTCGGTGTTGTCGCCGCGGAAGGCGACAGCCCGGCGCAGTTCGGTGAGAGGTTCGCCGGTGATCGGCGAATCGTTCGGCACGCCCCACGCCGCGAGGAAGTCGCTCACCCAATCGACCTTGATGCCGATGCGCATGAGTTGGCCATCGCCGAGGACGATGGCGGGAAACACGCCGCCGGTATGGATGTAGCGTTGGCTCGCGCCGGGGGCGGGATGATGTGAAAAGCCGACTGAGATGAGTTGCTCGATCACGTCTTCTGTTTCGGGGACGCGGATGAAGTCGATCCAGTCGATGAAGCGTGTCGCGGTCTGGCTGTGCATGCACTCGGCAAGCGTGCGCGAGCGTGAACATCGCGAGAGGAACTCGGCGACGAGCTGCTTGACGAGGGCGAAGGCGCGGGGCTGAGGCTCCCAGTGGAACAACTCGGACATCGGCAGGTCTCCAAAGAACCACTCCGGACGGAGCGGGTTGTTATGGTAGAAGGGCAGCGACTCGCGCGGAAGTCCGCTCGCAGCACGAATTCCGCCACGAAGTCGAGAGCCGGCTGGGTGTTGGGAGAACTCGCGACGAGGCCTGAGCACTATGAATCAGCACTGATGATCTAGCCGATTCAGGACTCGGGAAGCACGATGGCCTCAACGGATGACTGCGCGGCCCGACCGGCGGCTGTCGGTCCTCTGACCGCGCCAGCCTCGGCGGACTCCTCGAGTAGAGGTTGCGCCACAAGCATCAGCGCCACAACGGAAGCTGCCGAAATTGCCGCGACGATCGGCCGTGTGATGATGCCAGCCGATTCGACCTTCTGCCGATCGTTTGTGTTTGGCTTTTCGAGGTAGGGCGTCACAATCAGCCTCAGGTAGTAGCATGCAGCGATGGCCGAGTTGATGCCCAGCACTACGACCAGCGCGATCTCGCCAGCACTGATCGCGGACGTGAACAAGCCGAGTTTGCCCACGAACCCGAGCAGCGGTGGCATGCCCAGCAGGCTCAGGCTGCACAGCACCATACTCCAGCCGAGCACAGGATGAGTCCAGCACAACCCGCGAATGTCGTCGATGTCGTCGGCTTCGCGGCCATCGGCACGGCGGATCGACGCGAGCACCGCGAAGGTGCCCACGTTCATGAAACCGTAACACAGCAGATAGAACAGCACGGCCGCGAGGCCGTTGGTCGTGAAGACGCCCGATTCACTACCCGGCCCGGCGATGATACCGACGAGCATGTATCCCGAGTGCGCGATGGATGAATACGCCAGGATGCGTTTGATCGACCGCTGCCGCAGCGCAAGCGTGTTGCCCACGGTCATGGTGAGTGCTGCCATGATCCAAAGGAGGTCGCGGATTGGTTCGGGCAGTGCGCTGCCGCGGTCGCCAAAGTTCCACCCGATCGCGGCACACAGCATCATGATGGCGACGAACCCGGCCATCTTCGGCACAAACGCCAGCATAGCTGACACCGAGGAGGATGCGCCCTGATACACGTCAGGCGTGTAGAAATGCATCGGCACTGCGGCAATCTTGAATGCGATGCCGACGATCGAGATCAGAACGCCAAGTGTGAGTGTCGGATTCATGCCATCGCGTGCGACGACGTGCGCAATGTCGATGAAGTGCGTCGCGCCCGACCCGCCAAAGATGAGCGCGAAGCCGTAGAGGAAGAATGCAGCCCCCAGCGCGCCGAGGAAGAAGTACTTGACCCCAGCCTCGTGGCTGCGTGTCCCGCGTGTCGAAATGGTTACCATCACATACGTCGGGAGACTCGTCAGTTCGAGCGCCAGGAACAGCCAGATCAGGCTCTCGGCACTTGTGCACAGCATCAACCCCGTCAGGCTGAACATGAAAAACGAGTAGAACTCCGCACGATTCGATCTCAGCGGGTTGAACTTCTCGGCTCCCGATTTGATCGATGCCTCGTAGTCACGGTCGACTGTGCCTGCCAGCAGCAGCAGGAGCAGCAGCCCCACCGCTGCGATGACCACCTTGGCGAACGGCATCAGGTTCGGAAGGACCGCGTACTGGTCGCTGGGCGCGTTGGCTGCGAGCCCCGCAGCCACGATCAACCCCACCGCGCACACGAACGAACACATGCGCCGCACTTCGGCTGCCGGGCTCAGCCCGAGCACCATCACGACGCACGTCGTCAGGAACAGCGACAGTTCAGGCCAGAGAAGCGCGAGTCTGTCGATCACGGCTTCACCTCCGCCAACTGTTCGGTCCGCGAGACGACACCCGCATCATTCATCGACCGAGGACTTGCGTCGAACTGGTAGTTCCGGATCGAGACGTTCACCGGCTGCTCGATCGCACTCAGCAGTGGCTTGGGATACAACCCGAACACAAGGCACCCCACCGCCAGTGGCAGCAGTGCCACGATCTCGCGCGGGCACAAGTCACGAGGCAGCGGGCCGTGGCCGTCATGATGATCCGCAGGTTCGACCAACGGCCCAAAGACAACCCGCCCGACCATGTAGAGCAGATAGATGGCACCGACAACCATGCCGAAACCGGCCGCGACCGCAAACCAAGGCCCGAGCGAACCGCTTGTCGCGCCAGGCTCTGTCGCTGCGAGCGCTGACGATGATTGGAACGTCCCGATCAGACAGAGGAACTCGCTGACAAACCCGTTCAAGCCCGGCAAGCCGACCGAAGCCATGACGAAGAACACCATGAATGTCGACCATACCGGCATCTTGGCAGCAAGCCCACCGATTTGGCCCATGTCTCGCGTGTGGTAGCGTTCGTACATAAATCCGATCAGGAGGAACAGCGCCCCCGTGCTCAAGCCGTGGCTGATCATGTACAGCACGCTGCCCGAAACGCCCATGGCATTCACCGCCACGAGCCCGAGGACACAGAACCCAAGGTGACTGACCGATGAATAGGCGACGAGTTTCTTGACGTCGGTCTGCACCCAGCAGATCAGCCCCGCGTAGATGATGCCGATGATGCTCAGCATCGCGAGCATCGGGGCGTACTCCATCACCGCCAGAGGCACGAATCCGAGCACGAAACGATAGATTCCGTACGTCCCGAGTTTCAGCAGCACGCCGGCCAGGATGACCGACCCGGCTGTCGGCGCTTCGGTGTGCGCCAGGGGAAGCCAGGTGTGAACCGGGAAGAGCGGAACCTTGACTGCAAACCCCGCCAGCATCGCCGCCAGCACCCAACCTTGTGCCCGCGGATTCATGGTCTGTGCTGCAATCGCCAGTTCGCCGATGTCGAGCGTCCAGGCTCCGTAGTGCTGCGAGGCATGAAACGCGACATACACCAGACCCGCCAGAGCGATCAGCGAACCCGTGAAGGTGTACAGAAAGAACTTGATAGACGCGACCTTGCGATTCGTCGAGCCGAACACACCGATCAGGATGAACATCGGCAGCAGCGTGAACTCGAAACAGATGTAGAAGACAACCAAGTCGCGGGCACAGAACACCCCGATCATGGCTGTCTGAAGCACCAGAAGCCAGACATAGAACATGCGCTGGCGTTCGACGATCGCTGTCCACGACCCGAGCACACACAAAGGCCCGAGCAAAGCGGTGAGGGCGATGAGCAGGAGAGAAATCGAATCGACCCCGACCGAGAGCGACAACCCGAAGGCCGGCAGCCAATCCACGCGCCCGGCGAACTGGAAGGATGCTGCACTGGCATAGTTGAACGAAAACAGCATCATGAGGACCGGCACGACGGCGACCAATGTGCCCAGGAGCGCGGTGCTGCGGGCTTTGGCAGCGGGCATCCACGCAACCATCGCAGCGAAGATCAGGGGCACAAGCAGCGCAGCAGGAATCAGCACGCTGTTCATGCCCACACCCCCGCACCTAACCCAGAATGATTCAGTGGTCGCGCCATTTATCCCTGCCTGCTCACGATCAAGAGGACAATCACGACGAACAGTGCCAGTCCGCCCGCCATGCTCCCGGCATAACTCTGCAACACACCCGTCTGCCCTCGGCGAAGCCTGCCGCCCAAAGCCGCAGGCAACCATCCGGCCACATTCACCAGGCCATCGACCAGCAACATGTCAATGTACCTGAAGATCTGCGCGAACAGCAACAGAGGCCTGCGGACGATGAGGTCATAGAACTCATCGACGTACCACTTGTTCTCCGCCCAGACCTGCACTCTGCCCATCGCCTTCTTGGTCGCCTCCGCCCCGGGGGCGAAGCCAGCCGAGGTGCGGCCGCGCAAATGAAGCAGATAGGCGATTGCGATGCCAATCAGCCCGATGCCTGCCGAGATGAAGTACATCGCCTTGTGCGGATCAAGCCCTAGCAATGCTGCCGAACCGTGGGCGTGATCGCCTGCGTGCCCGAGATCAACGTGCGCTGTCGAATCGTGAATCATGCCCGAGACCCACCCGTGATCGCCGATGAAGTACAGCCCCGCAGCCACGATCGAAAGACCCGCCAGTGTCGCCAGCACGAGGTTGATCGCCCAGCCCGGCGCGTGTGGGTGGAACTGGCCGTGATGATCTTGACCACCGTGCTCCGCGTGCCCTGCGTGCGTGACATGCGCAGCAGTGTGCGAACCATGGTCGCTGTGCCCATCGTGCCCATGATCGTCGTGGGCATGCACTTCATCGCCCGGCTCATACTCGACGGGGCCCAGGAACACACGGAAAAACACGCGGAAGGTGTAGTACGCTGTAAGCCCCGCTGTCAGCAGCAGGATCCAGCCCAAGAGCCCGAATCCCGGCGTGACGAAGCTCTCTGCCAGGATCATGTCCTTGCTGAAAAACCCGGCTGTGAGCGGGAATCCTGAAAGATTCAGACAGCCGATGAGCATGCCGATCGAGACGATTCCCCAACCTTTCATCTTCGACACGCCGCTGAGTTTGCGCAGGTCGAGTTGTCCCGCAAACCCGTGCATCACCGCACCGCACGCCAGGAAGAGCAGAGCCTTGAAGAATGCGTGTGTCAACACATGGAACGCTGCCCCGACGCTGGTCATGACGCCGAGGCCTGCGAACATGTACCCGAGTTGCGACACAGTCGAATACGCCATGATGCGTTTGATGTCGAACTGTGCCATCCCGATGGTTGCCGCCAGCAGGGCGGTCAGGGCGCCGACCCACGCCACGATCGGCAGCGCGAACTCGCTTGTGACGAACAGCGGATAGGCCCGAGCGACCAGATAGACGCCCGCCGTCACCATCGTGGCTGCGTGGATCAGTGCTGAGACTGGCGTCGGGCCTTCCATCGCATCGGGAAGCCAGACGTACAGCGGCAATTGGGCACTCTTGCCAAACGCGCCGATCATGAGCAGCAGGGCGGTCCACTGCGCGGTCATCGGGATCTGATCGAAGTTCCCGTGCCGCGCCAGTTCGAGATAGTGCGCGAGCTTGTCACTGGCAAAGAGGTTCGCGTACTCGATTGTTCCAAAGTGCACGAAAGTCAGATACAGCCCGAGTGCCAGCCCGAGGTCGCCCACGCGATTGACAATGAACGCCTTCTTGGCCGCGGCCACTGCCGAGGGTTTCTTGTAGAAATACCCGATCAGCAGGTACGAACACAGCCCAACGCCTTCCCACCCGAGGTAGAGCATGACGAGATTTGCGCCCATCACGAGGCACGCCATCGAGAACACGAACAGGTTGAACGCTGCGAAGAATCGGCAGTACCCAGCGCCCACATCGTGGCTCATGTATTCGCTGGCGTACAAGGCGATCAACGTCGCAAGACCCGTCACGAACAGCATCCACAGAATCGTCAACTTGTCGATGTAGAATCCGAATGACGATGTGAACTGCTGCCCCGGCTCATTGCCCCATGCAATGCTGATCCAGTCCCACGCGTGCACGACCGTCGGCCCGTGCCCCTCGTGCCCGGCGAACATGCCCAAAGTCAGCACAAACGACACCGCAAGACACGCGACCGTCGCAAACGCCGGGAGCTTTGACCGCACCCCCATGATCGCCATGATCGTGCACAGGATCACGCCGACCATCGGCATCGCCGGGATCAGCATCACCCACGCCGGCGCGATGCCTGCCGCCGCGACATCCGCAGCCCCGAGAGTCATCGCCATGTCATTGAATCCTGGCACCCATCACTCCCGCACAGCGATCAGCCGTGAAGTTCACTCCACTCATCCGCATTCAGCGATTCACGCTTCCTGAACAGCAGCACCACCAGAGCCAGCGCCATCGCGGCCTCTGCTGCGGCCACGGTCAGCACAAAGATCACGAACGTCTGTCCGTCAAAGTTCAGGTGGTACCGGCCGTACGCAATCAGCGCCAGGCCAGCAGCCTGAAACATCAGTTCGGTACACAGGAACATAATGATCATGTTCCGCCGCGTGATGAACCCGATCACCCCGATCACGAACAGCACCGCCGACAGCAAGACGTAGTGAGCCAGCGTGATCTCGTCCATCAGGCCCGGATACCCGGCTTGCGCGAAGAGCTCAAGCATCATCACGCCCCTCTCCCAGCGCCAATCGGCGGGCTTGACGGGCTTTGGCCTCTTCCTCCAGATCCACCTGTTTGCGCGCCAGCACCGTCGCGCCCAGCATCGCCATCAGCAAGATCACACCCGCGATCTCAAGCGTCATCGGATGATCGGCCAGAAGATTGAACCCGAGTTGCTCGATGTTCGTCGCCCGCAGGTCTTCAGGCACCTGTCTCGGCCCCGCCGACGTCATCACCTGTCCGCTCGCCTGATCAAACTGGGCACGCCCGCGCTCGACCACCAGCGTCTGCCCCTTCTCGATCACCCCGGCTTCGCGCAGATCGCGCTCCAGCTTCCGAGGCATCTCGGCCACCAAGGCGCGATCAGCACCCGGCAAACGAGGCGCGGGAAGTTGATCCACGCCTCGGAACAGCATGGTCGTGAGTGCTGCCAGAAGAACGAACCCGACCGCAGCCGCCCAGATCGGCTCGCGCGCAAGCGCGTCGTATCCCTCGAGCCGATCCGTGTCGCCTTCGGTCGGGGCCTGCGTCGCCAGCATGATGACGAACAGATATGTGATCAGAATCGCACCCGCGTAGATGATGATCAGCGCAAAGGCCATGAACTCGGCCGACAGCAGGACAAAAAGCCCTGCCGAGGCGATCACCGTCAGAATGAAATACAACGCCGAATAGACCGGCCTCGGATGCGTGATCATCCGCACCGCACTGCCCACGCTCAGCAGCGCGAAGACATAGAAAAACAGATTGGGCAGCCGAACCACGTCCCCCGCCGCCATGAACAACATCAACAGCCCGAGCCCGCCACCACCCAGCGCGATCAGCGCACCGATCAGCGAAAGCCCCGGCTGACGACGCGGCAGCGCGAGCGCCACCCCCACAGCCCCGGTGGCACACGCCCCATACAGCAGAATCGAGAGCAAAAACTCGTTCACAGTCGGATCCGGTCCTCGAAAGTCGTGTCAGGCGGGAGTGTATCGGATCCTCTCGCCGAACACCGGGCAGAACACTTCTGCACAGTGGGGCGAGAGGATAGAGCCACTCGCGCCATCCTTCAACCACGCCTTGCTTGCCGCGCCCTCCCCTGCGCCACTTTGCTAGCATCCGCACGCAATGCCCGACTCCACGACACACCGCCTGCCCGCGTGGAAGACCCACCTCCCTAACGCGCTCACACTTGTGCGCGTCGCGTTCGCAGCCGCCCTCTTTGCGCTCATCACCCTGGCCATCGGTCCTGCCGACGCACAGGCAGGACTCACCCACGACGCCCGATGGCTCATCCTGGCTACCGGTATCTTCTCTATAGCTGCCATTACCGATGCGCTTGATGGGCATTTCGCACGCCGATGGCACGTCGTCTCGCCCCTAGGCCGAGTCATGGACCCATTCGCAGACAAGATCCTCATTCTCGGCTCGTTCATCTGCCTCGCCGGACCTGATTTTCACACCCCCCAAGGCGTCACCATCTCAGGCGTCACACCGTGGCTCGCCGTTGTCATTCTCGCCCGCGAACTCCTCGTCACCACGATCAGGGGGGTTTATGAGGCCGCGGGTGTCGATTTCTCCGCGAACTGGGCGGGAAAATGGAAGATGATCCTGCAGAGTGCCGCAATCCCCGCGATTTTCCTCATTCTTGCATTCTCCCCCGCCCTTCCCGGTTCGACGGCTCGAACCGTCATTCTCGGCTTGGTCTGGATCACCGTGGCGGTCACCGTGTGGTCCGGGGTTCCGTATGTGAGCCGCGCGATACGATCATCTGACAAACTGGGACACGAAACCCCATGAACAAGTATCCAGGTCTGACGTGGCGCCTCATCACAACCTTCGGGCTGGGTCACATGCGACCTGCGAGCGGGTCGTGGGGATCTCTTCCCCCTGTTGTGGTGGCCGGTGGGCTAATTGCGCTGGGCGCGGGCCCAGGTGCGATGCCGTTTGTGTATTTTGGGGTGCTGTCCCTCATTTTGGTGGTGTTCAGTGCGGCGTGCATCATTCGTGGGGACGAGGCTGAAGCGCGATGGGGGAGCGATCCGTCGGAAGTTGTCGCGGACGAAACCGCTGGGCAGTGCTTGCCTCTCATGTTGATTTCCGCCCATGCCGAGCAGAGCCCGCAGGCGGTGCTGTTTCTGCTTGGCCTGTCGTTCGTCGCATTCCGCGTTTTTGACATTGCCAAGATCGAACCGGCCGACTCACTTCAGAGGCTGCCTTCAGGCTGGGGCGTGCTGCTTGATGACATCGCGGCTGGCGCGTATGCGATGGTCGTCGTGTGGATCGCGGGATTGATCGTTGTTTCGGGGTGATTGCCTTGACGTGTGTGTGATACCAAGCGCGAGATCGAGGCCATAATCCGGGCATGACAACAACTTCGCTCGCCGGACTCTGGGAACTCAGGCCTCACGTCGATCTGCGCTCTTGCAGTGCGCCTGTGCCCGACGCGTGGCAGTGGGTCTATCCGGACACCCCCGGCGTAGACGTGTTGACCTATCAGCGGAGAGTTGACACCGAGCCATTGCAACCCGGAGAGAGGTTGTGGCTGCGGTTCGAGGCTGTCGCCACCGCTGCCAGCGTGCGCGTCAATGGGCAGGACGTCGGTTCACACGTCGGTGACTGGATTCCGTTTCAGTTCGAGATCACGAGTCACGCAGCGGCATTGCTGGAGATCGAGGTGACGGTTGATCGACTCCGTCCGGGGCCTGTGCGCGAAGTCAACGGGCACCCTCAGCAGTCGGGCCACATCACCAAGGGGTTTCACGATGTGCTCAGCGCTCAGCACGCGGGTATCTGGCAGGATGTCTCGCTTGTGCGCACACGTTCAATGTGCGTGAGACCCAACGGCGCATGGATCTCGACCGATGGCGACAGAGTGCGCATCCACTGCGAACTTGCAGCTACGGACCATACGGGGGGCACGCTGAGCGTCACACTGCTCGATCCGCACGGCAACGCCATCGGTAGTGTTGATGCGCCCATTGCTGCGGGCTCGGGTGAAGCGTCAGTCCAAATGCAAGTCGAGAATCCACAGAAGTGGTCGCCTGACGCTCCGAACCTCTACACAGCCGTCATCTCGCTGCTGGACAGCGCCCCATCACACACGGTTCAGGAACGTTTCGGATTTCGGCGCGTGCATGTCTCGGACGATGGCAAGCAGATTCTGCTCAACAACACACCGATCTTCATCAGCGGGATCCTTGACTGGGGGCATGAGCCGCACCGGATCTCGCCCGCGCCGACCGCAGCGGAACTGCGTGAACGCTTCGGCGCGCTGCGCAACATGGGCTTCAACTGCATCTGCATCTGCATGTGGTATCCTCCGCGGGCGTTTTATGACCTGGCCGACGAGATGGGCATCCTGATCTGGCAGGAACACCCCATCTGGAAAAGCGACATGAGCGATGCTCGCATCGAGGAGTACAAGGAACAGTTCGAAGAGTTCTTCAGAATGGACCGCAACCATCCTTCGGTTGCGATCGTCAGCGGCGCCTGCGAGCACGAGGAGTTCAATCCGAAACTGGCGACATGGTGGTGGGCCGAAGCACAGCGACAATTATCGGATCGACTCATTCAGATTCAGACCGCGTTCCTCGCGTGGACCGACCTCGAGAAGACGGATCTGTACGACGAGCACACATACGAAGGATCGGGGCGCTGGGCGTTCTATCTGCGCGATCTTGACGCCGCGCTCGAGGCGCGTCCTGCCAAGCCGATTGTCATGGGTGAGAGTGTGCTCGGGGTGGGATGGCCCGATGTTGCGCGATATGACGCGATCGGCAACTCGCCGTGGTGGGTGCCCCCGGCCCTCGACAAGGCCCGCGCCTTGGAGCAGCGCGTCAACGCGCTCGATGGCGAAGGCGCAGCACGAGGTCTGGTCGCGGTGAGCGATCGCAGCAACCTTGCCCTGCGCAAATTCCAGACCGAACTCTTCCGCATGAACCCGCAGCACGCCGGGATGGTGGCCAACAGCATCCGCGATGTGGCGATCTGTCCATGCGGGTTTCTCGACGACTTCGGCAGGTGGCGTTTCGACTTCGACGATGTGCGTGCGTTCATGGGCGATGCGGTGCTGCTGATTCAGACGCCCGAGCATCGCTTGGGGTTTGCGGGAGGATCAAGCGTTCGTGCCGACATCGGCCTGTCGAACTTCTCGCCTGCGACGATCGAAGGCGACGTTGTGGTGCGCGCGCTCACAACACAAGACGCCGAGCAGGCTCTAAGGGTGTGTGCGGCACCTGGCCAAAGCCCGTTCCACGCGCTGACGGTCGAACTCCCGGTTGTTGATCGTCCGACGCCGGTGCCGGTCCGGGCGTCGATCGGTGGCGTGCGCAATAACTGGACGCTTTGGGCACTTCCTCGTGCGGCCGCGTTGCCACACGTTTCGATTCTGCGCGATGCGCCGTTTGAGGATGAAGAAATCGCGTTCGGATTTGAAGAGCGCAAGTACTCTTCGGGGTGGGGGCTGCCAGTCGCCACCTGGGCGCCGCGCCAGCCGGACCCGCAGGTGTTGCTGCCACATGCACCGGGGTTTGACTCGGCACCGGTTGATGTTGCAGCCGAAGCGCTCGTCGTGACGCATCGTTTGACGCCGGAGATTCTTGAAGCGCTCGAGGCGGGGGCGCGCGTGCTGCATCTCCCTTCCAAAGCCCGAGGGAGCCTTCCGACGACGACGGTCACCGGGTTTGGGCAGGTGCCCTGGATCCGCCCGGTTGGGCCACTGGCGCGTTTCGGCCGCGACTGGATCGAGGATCTGCTGGAATACGATCTGATGCGTCTGTGGACCCGCGGTGTGTGTGTGAGCGACCTGGGGCTTGTGGACGCCTTCGAGCCTTTCATCCGGCTCCTTTACACGCACGACATGGCAGACAAGATCCGCGAGATCGACATGCTCAGCGCGACGCGCGTTGGGCGAGGGGTGCTGGCGATCTGTTCGTGCGACCTGCACGATGAGCCGGGGCGCGTGTTGCTGGCCGAGGTGCTCAACTGGCTCGATACGCGCACCGGCCAAAGCATGTCTCATGAACTGGACATCGAAACGCTCAGGGGGCATCTGCTGGCCGATGTGAGCGTGCATCCGGCGTCTGCGTAGCGTTTCGATGCTCCCTAGAGTGGTCCCATGAGTGCGATTGCGACAACAACGGTCAAGCCGACCACGGGTGGCGAGCATCCCGTTGCCGAGTTGCGCAATGTCCGCAAGACGTACTACAAGCCTGACGGCTCGATCATGGTCGAGGCGCTGCGAGGCCTAGACATCGTGATCGGTTCGGGCGAGTACGTCGCGATCATGGGGTCGTCAGGCTCGGGCAAGTCAACACTGATGAACATTCTCGGGTGCCTCGACCGCCCGTCGGAGGGCACGTACCTGCTTGATGGCGTGCCCGCTTCGGAATTGTCGGACGAGGATCTTTCACGTTTTCGTGGCGTGAAAATTGGATTTGTGTTTCAGGCTTTCAACCTGATTCCGCAGTTGTCGGTCGAAGAGAATGTTGCGGTGCCCTTGTTTTATCAGGACGTGCCGAAGCGTGAGAGGCTGGCACGCGCGATCGAATCGCTCGACGCTGTTGGTCTGGGCGATCGGCTCGGGCACAAGCCTCGCGAACTTTCGGGCGGACAGCAGCAGCGTGTGGCCATCGCGCGGGCGCTTGTGACTCGCCCTGTTGTGCTGATGGCGGACGAACCAACAGGAAACCTTGACTCGAAGACCGGCGAAGCGATTCTGCAACTCTTCGAACGCCTGCACGGCGAAGGCATGACGATTCTCATGGTCACGCACGACGACGATGTGGCCGATCGATGCAAGCGCGTCATTCGCCTGCGTGACGGGCTAGTCGAGTACGACCGCCTCGTCAGCAAGAGCTGAAGCATCACTCTTCGGGCTTGGGTGAAGGAGCGGGCCGCGGCGCGGCGCGAGGCTTGATGAACAGGCCCTGGAAGATGATGCCGATAATGGCGGCTGCACCCCACGCAATGACCCACTCTCGCGGCCCGAATCCCGCGACAACGTCGGTCCATGGCATTGGCGATTGTGTGCCCAACCACGCGAGGCTGTAGAGCGAGACGCCGGACCCGAGCGACGCTGTCACAACGGCGCTGGCGCGCTGATGCGCGATAAGCCCGATGAGCAGGCCGAGTGTGAGCCCGCCGAAGGTCATCGCTGCGACGCGAAGTCGCCCGCCTTCGTCAAGCGTGTCCCATCGCTGCCTGACATCACCCACGCTCGCGCTCACAAAGGTGGTGGCTCGCTCGGTTGCGGTAATGAGGCTTGACTCGGTGGGCGGAACTGTCTGGTCCGAAGTCGAGTTCTGCGCGATGGTCGTGTCAACGACTGGTACTGCTGGCGGAAGCTCTACGGCAGATGGTTCGCCGGCCGGACCGAGTGTTGCCAAACCTGTGATCAAGCCGGCCGCGGCAAAGACCAACCCGGACCCGAGGGTGATTGCGGTTCGATAGAGCGCTCCGGTCAGGAGTGCGCTGAGAATTGTGCCGAGCACGAGTCCAATCAGCGATGCTGGATAGCCAGCGATGGTGGTGATTTCGAGATGCTGAGGCGCGATGATGCCCGCAGCGGCCCCGATCCCCCCGCCAAGGATGAAGACGACCGGGCCGAGAACTTTGTGCCCGAACAGCCACAGAATGACCCCGCACGCCAGCCCGAGAATGATCAGGCCGAGCACGGGAACCTGACTCGTTGCGGGGTCGAACGAGGAGATCTGCTGGAGAATTCCTGACGGATCGGGGTTCATACGATGATCTTTCGGAAGCGCGGGGGTCGGATTGCTCGATGAAATGTGGCCTAGGGCAACGATGAGCCTCTAACGATAGCAGACGAATCCCGGAACTGGTGTGTTCGCCGATCGCCACCAAGGAACAAGAGCATGGCCCGCAAACCGACACCCCGATCAAAGTCGCCGAACCATCTGGACAAGGTCGATGTGCCCGGGGGGATTTTGTCGGCTTCGGAAACCCCCGACCAGACCCGAGCGTTGAACGACCTTCGTCAGCGTATCGACCAACTCGACGCCAAACTGGTTGCGCTGCTCAATGAGCGTGCTGGTCTGGTTGTGGAAGTGGGCAAAGCCAAGCAGCGTTCTGGAACACCGATCTACGCCCCCCACCGCGAAGCGGAGGTTCTTCAGCGTGCACTCGATGCCAATGCGGGCCCGCTGTCGGATCGGACGATTGAGGGGGTTTTTCGTGAGCTCATGAGCGGGTCGTTTGCGCTGGAGCACCCGCTGCGCATCGGATATCTGGGGCCTCCGGGGTCGTACTCGCACATTGCCGCGATCAAGCAGTTTGGCTCAACGGTCTCGCCCGAAGATCTGCACACGATCGCGGGTGTGGTGACGGAGGTGCGGCGTGGGCATGTGAACTATGGGCTGGTGCCGATCGAGAACTCAACCGGCGGGGGCATTACGGAAACTATGACCGCTCTGCAGGAGCACGCGGGGCATGTTTTTGTGTACGCGGAAGTGCAGATCGCGATTCACCATGCCTTGCTGGCCAATTGCGAGCCGAGTCAGATTCGCAAGATTCATTCCAAGCCCGAGGTGCTGGAACAATGCCGCATGTGGCTGGCGACGCAGTTTCCGGCGGCCGAACTGATCGCGGCTCCGAGTTCGAGCCGGGCGGCGCAAACGGCGGTTGACGAGAATCGAAGTGCAGCGAGCACGGGGGCCCCCCCGGGTTCGGCTGCGGTAGGCTCGACGCTGGCGGGGCAGTTGTATGGCCTCAATGTGCTTTTTGAAGAGATCGAGGACAATCCGAACAACATTACGCGGTTCTATGTCCTGAGCCAGCAACGCGCCAAGCGTTCGGGCGATGACAAGACGAGCATCATGTTCAACACGATTGACAAGCCTGGGGCGCTGGTGTCGGTGCTGAGCGTCTTTGACCGTGCGAAGATCAACCTGACGCACATTGACAAGCGTCCGAGCGGGCGCGATAACTGGCAGTACACATTCTTTGTGGATGCGCAGGGGCATCAGGACGACCCGGTGATGGTCGAGGCCTTGGCCGAGGCGAGCCAGCACTGCCGCGAACTGATCGTTCTTGGCAGTTTCCCACGTTCCAAGCGGATTCTCTGACCGTGGTCATACGAACATCTTGTGAACCGTAATGACCTCGCGATTGCGATTGGGTAGGAGGTTCACAATATCAAAAAAAACTCTTTGAGTTTAGGGAACCTCCGAGTAGACTCCTGTTCTGGAAGCGAGGGTCACTCGATCCTTGAGGAAGATTCACACTGGAAAGAGCGGGGTACACATTATGTCTACGTGGAATCGGCGTTTTGGGAAGTGGGGTCTGGGGGCGAGCACGGTCCTCGTGACGCTCGTGTGCGGCACGCCAGTGGCGTGTGGGCAAGGTGAGTGGGTCTACCGGGATGCCCTAGGCAATCGGGTGGAGCGCGGGTCGAATCACAGCACTGCGCGCATGTGGAATGAGGCGTTGCTGTATGCGATTGCGCGTGACTTGGCCCGTCCGACGATTCACGCGCGCAACCTGTTCCATACCTCAGTGGCGATGTACGACGCGTGGGCAGCGTACGACACGATCGCCGATCAGTTCAGGCATCATGAGCGCGCTACTGCGCTCGATGTTGAGGCTGCACGGAGTGAAGCGATCAGTTATGCGATGTATCGCCTGCTGAGGCATCGTTTTGCGACCTCGCCGGGGGCCAATGCGTCTCGGGCGTATTTCGACAATCTGATGAACACGCTCGGGCATGACATCGACTTCACATCGACCGAAGGGGACTCGCCTGCTGCGCTGGGCAACCGCATCGCTGCGACGATCATCGCGTGGGGATTGACTGACGGTGCGAACGAAGGCGCGGGATACGCCAATCAGTACTACACCCCGGTCAATCCGCCGCTGGTGGTGGCGCTCGAAGGCAACCCGGACATCGTGGACATGAACCGGTGGCAGCCCCTAGCGCTGGATTTCTTCGTGGACCAGGGCGGGAACGTGATCATCGGTGGCTTCCCGCCGTTCCTGAGCCCCGAGTGGGGCAATGTCGATGCGTTTGCGCTGCACGAGTCGGACATGGTCTTGGCCGAACGCGACGGACACCAATGGCCTTTGTTCCATGATCCGGGCGCACCGCCGTACTACGGCGGCGTGAACGACGAGGTCTACCGTTGGGGTTTTGAAATGGTATCGACGTGGAGCAGTCACCTCGATCCGAACGATGGCGTAATGTGGGATGTGTCTCCGGGCAGGATCGGCGACGCGATCTATCCTGCAGACCTTCTGGATTTCACGCTGTATCCGTCGTGGTACGATATGTACAGTGGTGAAGAAGGAAGCGTCAACGGACATGCCTTGAACCCGGCGACGGGGCTGCCGTATGAGCCTCAGATCGTCCCGCGTGGCGACTACACGCGTGTGCTGGCGGAGTTCTGGGCCGATGGTCCGCAGTCGCATACTCCTCCGGGACACTGGTACGACATCTTCAACTATGTGGTAGACCATCCGCAACACGAGCGTCGGTTTGGTGGCACAGGGCCGATCATGGATGCGCTGGAGTATGACGTGAAGTCGTACTTGGCGCTGGGGGGGACGGTGCATGACGTCGCGGTTTCGGCATGGGGAATCAAGGGGTACTACGACTACGTGAGGCCGATCTCGGCGATTCGCGCCTTGGCGGACCGCGGCCAGTGCTCAGATCCGAATCAGGCTTCGTACAGCCTCGAAGGCATCAGGCTGCACCCCGGCTTTATCGAGGTGATCACGCCAGAGACAACCGCGTTCGGGGAGAAGCACGAACACCTCTTCGGCGAAGAGGGCAAGATTGCGATCCTCGCGTGGCGTGGGCCTCCTTACTTGTCCGATCCGACAACCGACGCAGCAGGCGTGGGCTGGATTCTGGCGGGGAACTGGTGGTCGTATCAGCGTGCGACATTTGTGACGCCGCCGTTCGCGGGTTACGTTTCGGGTCACAGCACGTTCAGCCGTGCGAGTGCTGAAACGATGACGTTGATCACGGGCAATGAGTTCTTCCCTGGCGGGATGGGCGAGTTCCACTATGAGGCCAACGGTTCGCTGATTCACGAGTTCGGGCCCAGCGTTGATGTGACTCTGCAATGGGCCAAGTATCGCGATGCGTCGGACCAGTGCTCGCTGTCGCGCATCTGGGGCGGCATTCACCCGGCGATCGATGACTTGCCGGGCCGGTGGATGGGAAGCCGCATCGGGCCTCGCGCCTTCAACTATGCGAACATGCTGTTCAAAGGCCGCGTGTCATGCCCGGCGGATTTCGCGACGCCGTACCGCAGGCTCGATTTCTTCGATCTGCAGTCGTTCCTCAGGGCCTTTAGCCAGCAAAACGCCGAAGCCGACATCGCTGCACCATTTGGCGTGCATGACTTGGCCGATGTTCAGGCGTACCTGACGGCGTACAGCAAGGGCTGTCCGTAAGGATCAGCGGGATCTCTGACTCGGTTGACGTGGGAACGGCTCGAAGGGGCCGTTCCCTTTTTTTGTGCATGCCCCCTGCGAGCGAATCGTCGCGAGTCCGTGTACGCTTGAGGCATGTCGATCCTGCCCGTCGCTGCTGTCGCGATGCTCGCCAGTGCGCAGATTCAGTTTGTGGACGCGACCGAACGACTCGGGCTTGGCGCGCTCGCAGCGACACGTGTGGTGTTGGCCGATGTCAACGGCGATCGGAGGCCGGACCTGATTGTCGGTGGATCAACCATTTTTCTGAATCTGGCCGGCGAAGATGGTGCGCCGACATTCGTGCGTGTTGTCGATACTGGGTTGCCCGACATCGGCCCCGGCGATTGTGTCGTGTTTGCCGATCTGGATGGCGACGGATTGGCCGACGCGCTTGTGACACGGCATGTGACGCGATCGACGGATCCGGTGTTGCCGATGTCGTGGTCCAAGGGTCGCGGCGACGGTTCGTTCGAAGCGCCCAGAACGATAGACGCAGCATTTCGCACCACGAGCGCGGTGGCGGTTGGCGACTTCAATGCCGATGGCTTGCTCGATGTGTATCTCGGCAACTGGTACTCGGCCTACGGCGAACACGTTGAGGCGTTTGTCAACGACTTGTTCATACAAAGCCCGCGCCGCGGAGACGACATCGCGTTCGAGCGGGTCTCGCTGCCAGAGGATGAGGCTCGATTCAGCGAAGATGATGATGCGGCCGGGCGACCGACCTATGGCGTGATGATGCTGCGCGCACTCGTGCATGATCGGCACCAGCCCTCGCTGCTCGAACTCAACTATGGCAGGCGAGCCAATCGACTTTGGACCATCATCGATGAGCGTTTTGTCGATGCAGCGGCATCGACGGAACTTGCAGGCGACGCAATCACGCACGGTCGATACCCTGAGTGGCTCAAGGAACGCGCGAAAACCGATGCGAGGTTTGCTCGTCCGGATGAAAAGTTCTTTCGGGCGCACGGCAACACATTCGATGCCGCGGTCGGGGATGTCAATGCGGATGGATCGTTCGACTTCTTCCTCGCGGAGATCACGCACGGCTGGGCGGGCGAGAGTTCGGATCGTTCGCGGTTTGTGCTGACATCCCCCGGGCGCGAAGGGCCGACATTTCGGCCGGAACCGAACTTGAATACCGATCGCGTGCCGAAAGATATCGGCGTGCTCAACTGGAATCAGGGCGACCTGTTTTGCGAACTGGCGGACTTTGATCACGACGGGCGGCTGGACCTGCTGATTTCGTCGGGCGATTATCCTGACAATCAGAGGCTGCGAGTCTTCAGGCAGCAAGGCGACGGCTCTTTCGTGGACGTGACAGATTGGTCGGGGATCGATCACGACGGCAGCCAGCAGATCGCGATCGGCGATCTCGATCTGGACGGGGACATCGATATTGTTGTTGGGCAGTCGTTCAATCGGTATCCGGAGGCCAAGAGGGCGGGTCGAGAGCCGAGGCTGAAGGTCTACTTGAATCAGGCCATCGAGCGCAACAACGGAAACTCACTGGTGCTGACGATGGAGGGTCATCCGGATCTGGCGATCGCAGGCGATGCGCTAGGCGCGATGGTGAGTGTCGAGGCGGATCTTGATGGCTCGGGGAACGCAGTGAGGCAGGTGCGCCAACTCATAGGTATCGGCGGACATGCTGGCAAACAGCTCGCCTTCGAGTTGCACTTTGGGCTTGATCGCGCGACTCGTGCCGAGAGGGTGGTCATCGAATGGAACACGCTGCCACCGCTACGGACAGTGCTGAGCGACGTGACGATGGGGCGACATCACATCCGCGCGATCGATCACCATGGAACCAACACGGAGGAGAACCCGTGATGAAGTGTGCTCTTGCGATATTGGGCGCGGTCGTGGTGCTGATGCAGGGGTGCGCGGGGACGCGTGCGGGCGTGGTGTTTGTTCTTGACGCTGGTGCGTACGACAGTGCGATCGATGCTTCACGAAGCGTTCTGCGTGATGCCGGGTTCGAGATTGATCGCGTCGATGCCGAGGCTGGAATCATCACGACGCTTCTCAAGCCCACTGCCGGATTCGCCACACCTTGGGACGGCGACCAGACAACGCTTGGTCAGGAAACGTCGGATCTGCTCAATCAGCAGCATCGCGCCGTGACGATCACGTTCGCCAGCGATGATCCGGATGCGGATCTTCGCCTCACGACAGAGCCCATTACGGCTCGGGTGGATGTTGTGATTTACCGGATTCGTACTTCGGGCTGGAAGATTGAAACCGAGACGATCAGCCGGAGTTCATTCTCTCGCGATCCGATCGCGCAATCGCGTGGCTCGCCGGGACGTTTCGCTCAGCCTGTCAAACGCGATGACAAACTGGCCCAGCGGCTCTCGGCCCGAATTCAGACCGCGATGGGTTTCGACATTGGCTCGCCGATGGCCGAGCGTGGAAATCAATGAGAGACTGACGTGTGTCACCTGAAGTATCTCATCACGAAGGTGCTGTCGAACAACATGAAAACCGCCACCAGCAGCACTGCGGGGACCATCAGCACAAACCAGTGAAATACCGGCTGAGCGACATCGAAGCATCGCTTGAGCACCATCCACCACCAGACTCCGATCCATACTGCGACCAGCAGAATGATGAAGGGGTAATAGTCCATGACGAAATCGTTGATCATGTGCGGCCATGTGTTTGACACGGCACCGACGAAGTACTCGGTCGCCATGGCCAGATAGGTGATCGGGATGCACACGATCCATGCGTGCCCATAGACCGTCGCGCGGATGATGTGCATGGGCCGAACCTTTGCGCGCCGGCGCGTCTCGGGCAGCACGAGCAACAGTACCGGAAAGAGCAGCGACTGGCTCATGAGGCCGAGTATCCCCGGGCTCCAGTCGGCGATCCAGAACTCCAGACTCAGACGCGACTGACCCGCGAGTCTCCACCAGTAGCAGTCGGCGACCGGTTGGATGAAAGCGTTGACGATCTCAGCCTTGAGTGCGGTTCCACTGAGCATGCCCTGTGAAGCCCAGATCAGAGCCGTGGCCAGCCGTACCGCACACACCAGCGCCCAGAGGGTGATGAACCAGACAGGGATCCACCAGAGCATCTTCAGCCGTGGCTCGTGGTGCATCTTGACCTTCGACCAGAACCCCCCGGGCCATATTGTCCAGAGCAGCGTTCGAAGGGCAGCAACCCATGAACCCCACATCCCCGAAGCGTGCTCGAAGAACCCCCGCAGAATGCGGCGACGCGGGTTCAACACGTCGGACCAGGCAAAGGCGTAGCCGCACTCGCTGCACACGCCTTCGAGCGGGCACGTGTCGGCCCACGTTGCGATCAGGCCACTCTGGTCGTAGTTGCAACGCGGGCACGCGTGGCTCGCGGAGTCGGGCGAACGTGAGTGCTTCTTTGGCATGACCCGCCTCCGTGCGTTGCTGCTCACCCGAATGTACTCGATTTCACCGCGTGCGGTTGCGTCATGTGCCGGCCGCACCATAGCCGGAAGGAGCGTTCGTTCTACGTGATGGCAGAGCGGATTCGGGCGGCCTGGCGGATGATCGCGATTGCAGCATTGATCGGCAGCTGTGTCGCGCCGTCGCTGGTTGCCTGGCTTGGGTCGGGATGCGCCTCAAGAAAAAGTGCGTGGACTCCCGCAGCGACTGCGGCCCTGGCCAGCAACGGCGCCCGCTCGGGTCTGCCGCCGGTTTGTTCTCCCGAGCCCGGCAACTGAGTCGAGTGTGTGACATCAAAACACACCGGAGGCGGGCTTGAACGCCCGAACGCGGCACAGTCGATCTCAATCAGATCGCCGACGCCGATGAAGTCGTTGATGAGGCGGTGATACCCGAAGAACGTGCCACGCTCAGTAAGCATGACGTTGTCGCACCCGGCTTCGTGAAGTTTGCGAACAGGCCCGCCCATTTCACGCGGCGAAAGGAACTGGCCTTTCTTGACGTTGACAGCACGACCGTATCGCACAGCTGCCTCGCCAGCAGCGAACAGCAAGTCGGTCTGGCGGCAGAGAAATGCCGGGATCTGCAACAGGTCCACCACTGATGCCACGTCATCAGCCTGCTGCGGCGCGTGCAGATCGGTCGTGACGGGCACGCCGAGGCGCTCGCGGATCGCAGCAAGATTCTCAAGCCCCTGCTTGAGCCCAGGTCCGCGTTGCGAGGCAACGCTGGTGCGATTGGCCTTGTCGAAGGACGCCTTGAAGATGTATGGCAGGTCGGCCTGGACACATGCATCGCGCATCGCGCGACCGACTTCGAGCCCAAGCTCGAGTGATTCGAGTGTACAAGGCCCGGCGATGATCGCCAGAGGTCGGTTCGCCCCGATCCGAATGTCGCCCACCACGCATGTGCCGCTCATGACTCAAGCGTATGCCGATGACACTCACGGGCAGCCTGCGGCGAACCAGCCAAGATAGATCTGCACATCAAAGAAGTTGAGTTCGCCGTCACCATTGAAATCGACAGCCAGGTCGTTGCTTGAAAACAGAGTCAGAAACATCTGCACGTCGAAGAAGTTGAGCTCACCGTCGCTGTTGAGATCCGCTGGGCATATCGAAGGTGGATCCCAGATCGCGATGTTTTCAGGCGTGATGCCTGTGCTGTCAACGGGGACCGGATTGATGGGGGTCATGGTTCCGGTCGAGAAGTTGACGTTCAATGCGTACAAGCCTCGGATGCCATCAAGAGCCGTGGACTCGTCGGTTGCGAACAGGATTCCGCGCCAGGCAGCCGTCGCGCCGAGTGTGCCCTGGAGTCCGATGTCGAACATCTGCCCGGTCGAGGTCGGAACGCCGGTCTGGCTGTCGAGAAAGAACGAGCGGATCGTCGCGTCCGTGCCGTGTTCGACAAACAGCATCGAGCCAGTCGGGTCGATCGAGAACTCCTTGGGCGAAGCACCGGGCGAGGTGAACGGGCTCCCAGGGAGATTTGTCAGGAGGCCAGTCGGTCCCACAGCAAAGATGGCAAACTTGTTGCCTCCGCCGCTGATGCCGCCTGCTGCATACAGGAACTCTCCCGTCGGCCCGATTTCGATCCCGAGCGGATATGTTCCCAAGGCCACCAGCTCAAGCAGCGCCAGTTCGCCCATTGGTGCGACCGCGAAGGATCGGATCGCATTGGCCGAACCGGAATCATTGACGTAGATGATGCGCAGAGTTGGATGCCGGACGAGTTTGGTCGCAAAGGTGCCGCAGTATGCTCGGCTGACTTCGGTCAACGCCGGCCCTTGCGGATCGAAGCGATACACGACAAGCTCGTTGACGCCGAAGGCGATGGTCTGGGTGGCTGCGATGTACTCCTCGTCGAGCCACAGAACGGAGAACGAAGTCTCGGGGACGGGCAGTTCGAGTACGAGTGTCATTGTGCCATCGCTCGCGACAGCCAGAATCGTGATCTGCTCACCGATCTGGCTTCCCGAAGCGTGTCCGGTGACCAGATACTTTCCTGATGGCGAGATATCGATCGAAATGGCATTCGCACCCGGAGCATTCTGGGAAGTGCTGCCGCGCGTGCCGATGATGCGTTTTTGAATGACGACCGGAGCCGAGACTTCGGAGATCGCGAAACTCGACACACTGCCCTCGAGGTTGCCGTTGTTGGCAACGAACGCAACTGGGAACTCCGCCTGCCCCAAGGCTGAGGCGCAGCACGCTGCCCATGCCGTCAGTTGAGGTTTCCACCCCTTCATGTTCCAACTCCTTTCCCGAGTTTGCAAGCACCGGAACTCGACGGCGCAGCCGACTCGGGTCCAAGGGCCGAGAGCCATCGCGCCTCTATGCAGTGTGCCAGATTCGTGCGCGTGGATCAAGTCGCGTGTCAGCAATCGGTGAAGTCGCTTCCTTGCCTCGGCAACCGAATCGCGCCGCTAAAGAGTCCGATAAAAGAGGTTCGAGTGTGGTTTGTTCATTTTTCTCCGGATCGACTGGCACATCGGCGATTCGGCTGTAGGTTTCCATATGCCGGACGTGGGTCGGGCACAAACCAAGTAGGAGGTGCGAATATGCGGAAATTTGTGATGTCGTGTGTGACCATCCTGGCGGCGGGTGGCGCTGTTGCCCAACTCCAGAACGCCGACTTCGAGAACAACACGACCAATATCTTTGGGAGGCCGGACTTTTGGACCCCCAATGGAGGGTGGGCCGACCATGCGTCGTTTGCTCGCCCGGGCAACGCCGGCCTCGGGCTGTACTTCGCCTTCTATTCGGGAGGAGCAGCGGAAACCATGGGGCAGGTCTCGAACCTGATTTATCAGGCTGGAAACACCTACACGTTTTCAAGCTGGGCGACTGGTGGCGGTAACGACACCGGCGTCGTCAGCTATGAGATCGGGTACGACGACGGCTTGGGTAACTTCATCCGCCTCGCGGTCGAGACATACGACCTGACCGGGCTGGGCATGTGGGTCAAGACCGCGGGCGTCTCGCACACTGTCGATGACGGCAGCGACGAGATCGGTCGCAATATCTGGGTACGCTTCGGAAACGCGAACTCGGGCAGCAGCAGTGACTTATGGCTAGACAACGTCACTCTCGTACCTGCCCCGGGAGCGGTTGCCGTCCTCGGCTTGGGCCTTGCCGGGCTGGCGCGTCGGCGCCGCGCGTGATCGGGCAGGCGATTCGAGCGTCCGCCAATGAAACAACGGGTCGGCCTCTGAAGGTCGACCCGTTTCAATTTTTGTCAGTTCCAGTTCACGCTGCCCGAGGGCCTTCGTCGTCCGAATCGAATCGCTCAAAGGGCAGGGTGTCCATCATGGCGTCCAGCCGATCGAGACATTGCTGGACTCGTTCGACTGCCGACTCGGCCTGGTGGGGGGTTCGATCCCTCCCGGCTGCCCCTCGACCCGGGGCGGTACGTGGGAATCGATATGTGGCTGGTGCGTCCGTTTCGTTGCCTGTTTCTGTCAGCCTCGGATAACGCATGGTCGGCCTCCCGCGGTAAGAGATCACCTCTCTTGTCGTCCCGACACGGTGCGTTGCTCACTCGGGAATCCGATCGGAGATGCCGATGCGGTCCGATTGTGCTGTCTTTGGCGTCCGTGCCGGATATGAGCGAATCGTCGAGGTGGATATCGGCGGTTGTGGAGGTCCGATTGAATTGCTGCGTGTGTGCGCGCGCGGACCGGCGAAAGGTGCGCTCATGGAGCTTTAGATCGACCGATGCGTGGTTCTGTGCCAGCCATCACACGGGAGAGATTGGCCCGGTGTCGCCAGATAACGAGGGCTGCCAGTGCGACGCCGGTCGCAATGAAGGGCCATCCGTCGCGGACCCAGCTGGCGATAAACCCTTGTCGTTCCGCGACTGAGAACTCGAACCAGACCCATAAGGGAATCGAAGCGGCGGCGGCGCAGGAGGCTGCACTGACCATGCGCCAGAGGGCGAGGACGAGAACAAAAACGATCAATCCACCTACTGCGGGAATGGTCATTGCCGGGAAAACTGCCATAAGGGAGCCGACGGCTGTGGCGACCCCTTTGCCGCCCTTGAACCCCGCAAAAGGGGAGTACATGTGCCCGAGCACCGGGGCGGCAGCGACGGCCATGAGTCCAATCGCCTGGGAGTTGGGCATGAGGAGCGAGCCGAGGAGGCCCGAGAGCATTCCAAAGGCAAGCGTGGGCACAAATCCCTTGGACATGTCGAGGAGGAAGCAGACGATGAAACCCTTGAGTCCAAGAACGCGACCGACGTTGGTTGCCCCGATATTGCCCGAGCCGTGCGCCCGCAGGTCGATACCCTTCGAGCGGGCGATGATGAGCCCGAACGGAATGGACCCGCACGCGAAGCCGACGGCGATGCCGAGCAGGAAGATCATGGCTTGGATGCTCCGAGCCTGTCGTCAAGCAGACGCAGGAGGCTTGACCAGACACGTTCTTCTCCAGGCGACGCATCAATGACGGCGTATTGATCGGGATGATTGCGAGCTTCGGTGAGGTAGCCTTCGCGGACGAGCGCGTGGAAGGCTCGCCCCTTTGCTTCCATGCGGTCGAGCAGCGGATTGAGTCTGGTCACAGCAGTATCTTCGTCGACATCGAAAATGACGACCAGATCAGGGGTCAGGCCTCCGGTTGCGATGGCTGCTGCCTGATGGATTTCCGAGATTGGCAGGCCTCCGGCGTAGCCCTGATAGGCGATGGTGGAACTGACGAAGCGATCGGCGAGGACAAGATGACCGGCTTCAAGGGCGGGGGCGATGCGGCGCTCGACGAGTTGAGCACGGCTGGCCATATAGAGGAGCATCTCGCAACGGGTGCTCATGGGTTCGTCGTGGTGGCTGAGGAGAACTTCGCGAATGTGTTCGCCGATGGTTGTGCCGCCTGGCTCGCGTACTTCGCACAGTTGGAGGCCAGCCTTGCGGACTTCGCTGACAAGACGACGAAACTGCGTTGTTTTGCCCGAACCATCGGGGCCGTCGAGGACGATGAAACGCCCGCGTAAATGCGGAATGAGAGGCGCGATGGTCGGCGAGCGAAGCGTCACGGCTTGCCAGTGTAGCCGGGTGTGGAAGTGCGGATCGCGTCGAGCCGGTTCTTCCACGAAGAGCCACCGAGATTGGGGTCGATCAGCGTGAGGCGGTAGAGGTGTGCCTGGATGAGGTCGGCTTGCGCCCCGGCTGTGCGCTCGTCGAGGGTTTCAAGAAGGAGCGTCCATGACTCCCACCATTCGGGTGAGCGGGCGGGCACGAGGCGTGTCAGGTTGTCGAGGTGGTCGAGGGCTTCATCGGCGCGATCAGTCATGAGGCAAGCCTGGGCGAGGAGCAGGAGGTTTGCGGGCGGGGCGAGATCGAGTCGGCGTGCGTGGTCGAGAACTGACGGGTCGTGCGCCGCGAGCAGAGCGTTGACAAGGCGCACCCGCAGTGGCGAAGCATGCTTGCTCTCAAAACGCTCGGCCAATCGAAGCGCCCGGTTGAGCGTGGCTGCGCTCTCGTCGGCATGTACAAGGTTGATCGCCAGTTCCATCGCGACCGCCGCGACGGGCGAGCGTGGAGCGATCGCTTCGAGCAGAGGCCAGGCTTCGGGCGGGCTGATCAGGGCTGCGCATCGCGCGCGCCAGACATCGGCGAGTGGATCGGTTGGCAGGTGATCGAGGGCTGCGCGCAGTCGGCGTGCGAGGACTGCATCGTTGCCTTCGGAGGTCCACGCAACGGCAGCGCGCAGTGCCGACGCTGTGCGCTCATCATCAGTACAAGCCTGGGTGAAGCGTTCGAGAACATCGGCAGCCAGCGCGCGGTCGATCGACTGGAGCAGAACGGAGGCTTCCCAGAATGCATCGCACGAACGCCCCGAACCCGGTTCGCGCTCGGCCAACATGAGCAGGAGTTCGACGGCGTCTTCGGGCACACTGCTGGCTCGGAGCATCGCCCGAGCGAACAAGACCTCACTGGAGAGTCGATCGCTTGGAACGCTGGTGGTTGCGGCATCGACACGAGTCCAGATGTCGCGCTGGTGGGCTGGATCCTGGCGAGCAAAGGCGAGCAGGGGCTCAAAGGCGTCGCTCTGCCCAAGAGACCAGGCGTGGGCGGCGCGGGCTTCGATGAGCAGAGACTGCCACGCGGCACCGGGTCGCGGGGACAATGACAGGCCGAAGCGAGCGCACGCCAGAGCGAGTTCGCCCGCGAGGTGATCGGGAAGCGCGAGCAGGGCGATATCCGATTCGAGCGATGCAGCGATGTGCTGAGCGTCATCGATACGTCCGCAACGAGCCAGTGCGATCAGGAGCGCGATGCGCCGGGCTGCGTCGGCGTCGGCATCAACGAGAAAGAGTTCGTCGAGCAGGGCAGCGGCGCGATCGTTCATCACGCTGTCATCTTCGATCAGTGCACGAAGTGAGGCGACGCGCGCCCGTAGCGGAGAATCGGGTGTAACGAGATCGCCGATTCGCGGGCCAAGCAGGCGCTCGGCATCGCGCACGGCCTCGGCGACGCGATCTCGCTCGATCTTACGGGGAAGTCCACAAGCAAGATGCCGTGCGTCGGTTTCGACCGCGACGAGGATCGCTCGCACGTCGCGCAAGACTGCATCGAGACGCGAGTCGCGTTCGGCAGCGATGGCGTCGTCCTGTGCGCCCTGATCCGCGAGGTCGTCGATGGTGAGAACGCGAAAGGAACCCAGACCGTCGCCGTGATCGTCGGCAATGGCCTGCATGAGTCCTGTGGGGTCATCGTCGAGGAACTGGATGGTCTTGATGACGACGGGCCGCTGGCCATTGCGACGGCTGCGTGGGTTCAATCGGTCGAGTTCTGCGAGCACCGTCTCGACGCTCCAGGCCGAATCGGCATTTGCTCGAACGAACCCGCGGGAGAGGAAGAAGACCAGGTCGGGCGCGGGTTCGAGTGCGAGCGCGGCTTTAAGCCCTTCGAGAGGGTCGGACTTTCCGCCGACAATGAGGCTCTTGAGCCACGAAATTGCGGCGTTGCGATGGGCGGGTAACGCGCGCACGAGATCGTCGCGAGAAGGCTCAGGATGCTGGAAACGCACGACTGTTTCGCTCGAAGCCTGCTGGCGGGTGATGAGAATCTGGAAGTGCTGAGTGGGGCTGAGGCCTGCGATCGAATGGGCGAGCTTGGCGCGGATGAATGCGAAACTGGAGACCATGCCTCCGGAAGCGTCAACGACGTAGACGACGCGCTGGGCCGCCTTGCCAGAAAGACCTGCGAAGGAAACAGCGCGCTGAGGCTGATCCACCGAGGCATCGAGCAAGGCACGCGACGCGGACGGCACGGAAGGAAGCGGCGTATTCGCAAGGTTGGGGACTTGCGCAAAGCTTGTGAGCGGTTCGGTCGGCAGCGCGAGCGTGGCGGCTGCGATCTGCGGAGCAGACTCTCGCGGCTGAGGCTCGACATTCGTCGCGGGGAGAGCAGTTGGGGGCGGTGCAGCAGCGATCACGACATCTGTCAGGGTTGGGCGTGGATTCTCGCGGCGTGTGACGGTGATGGTGGCGGCGAGGATAATGATGAGCAGGAGGACGTGAACAACGATCGACGCGGCCGACGGCACGAACAAGCGTGTCATGATCGTCCGCGACTTGTTCAACTGGTGGACTCCTTGGTCTCGCGCGTCTTGGAGCGCGCCGCGCGCGAGGGTCCGCCGAAGACAAGACGGTCGAGGCTCAGCGTGCCAGCGCCGAGGAGCACCAGTGCGGCCGACGTGCAGAGCAGTGAGAACTGCCAGATGAGCGTGAACCAAACAGACATGCCGGAAGCATCGAGGTCGAACGCCCCGTGGTTGGGAAGGAAGCCGAGGAGTGCGTCTCCAGTTTGTATTGCGGGCCCGATTTGCGTGAGCCAGATGGCCACTGCCATGACGCCGAGGGTGACAAGGCTGCTGAAGCGTGTGAACAAGCCGATGAGGATCAGGAAGCCAGCGATGAGTTCGGACAGCGAGGCTGCGAGTGCGAGAGTGTTGGGCCAATGACCCTGCGCGAGTTGGGCGGGCCAGATTGGGCGAAGTTCATCGCCATTGGAATCAAAGCCGGGATTCGCAGCGTGAGTGATGAGGCCGGCGATGGCGTGGTATGCCTTCTGGGTTGTGGGACTCGGTTCGGTCGGCGCGGGGATGTTGCTTGTGCCGGCGTCGGGTGTTTCGCCGTTCGGGGTATTTTGTGCTTGCGCGGCGGGCGGTGGGGAAACGGGGATTTCCATCAGGAACTTGCCTGCGCCAGCCCAGATGAACGTGATGGCGAGTATGAGGCGAAGAAAGACGGGGCCGAGGCTGAGACCGAGAGCGTCGCGTTTGCGCATAAGCACCTCCAACAGTGATGGTATCGGCGAAGCGAGGCTTTGCTGCCCAAACTACGCGGAATCGGCCGCATAAAGTTCGGTGTCAGCTCGCGGGTGTGGCGGAACTGGCAGACGCGCGGGATTTAGGTTCCCGTGGCCGAAAGGCTTTGCAGGTTCGATTCCTGTCACCCGCACTTGCGGCATCGCTTCATTTTCTCCCCGGGGGGATGGCGATGTCTTCATTCCAGAGGTCCGGATGCTTTGCGATGAACTGCTCCATCAACGCTACGCAGCGAGGATCGTTCATGCGGATCAGTAGTGTTCCGGCCTGTTCGAGCCAATCCTCACGCCCGACGAACGTCGTGCTTTCGCCGATGACAATGCGCGGAATGCGGTGAAGCACCGCGCACCCCGAGCACATGGCACACGGGCTGAGGGTCGTCGCCATGGTCAGGGTGTGCCAGTCGCGGCGTCGGCCGGCGTTGCGAATGCAGACCATTTCGGCGTGGGCTGTCGGGTCGCTTCTCTGGACGCGCTGGTTGTGGCCGAGGGCGAGGATAGTCCCGTGCGGATCGACCAGAGCAGCCCCGATCGGGATGCCACCTTCATAGCGAGACTTGATCGCCTGCTCAATGGCGGCTTCGAGGGCGAGGCGGTCGATGGTCGGCTGATCGAGAACGTTGGGCGTTGGCATGGCAGGGCTCCGTCGCGTGAAGCCGAAGTGTATTAGAATCGAAGACATGGCGGCTCATAACCCAGTCTTTCCGAACCTTGTCGTCTTCGAGCACCCGCTGATTCAGCACAAACTGACATGGATGCGCGACAAGACCACCAGTTTTCGCGCCTTCCGGGCGTTGCTCGCCCAGATCGCCGGGCTGATGGTCTACGAGGTCACACGGTCGTTCGAGGTGGTGGATGTGCCGGTCGAGACTCCGATGCAGATGACCAATGGGAGGCGGCTGGCCCACACGATCACGGTGGTGCCGGTGCTGCGGGCGGGGCTTGGGATGGCGCACGGCGTGCTGGAGGTGATGCCCGAGGCCAGGGTGGGGCATCTGGGGCTGGCACGCGACGAACGCACACTCGAACCCAAGGCGTATCTGAACAAGTTGCCGCGCGATCTGGACGCCGGCCCGGTGGTGCTGGTCGACCCGATGCTGGCGACCGGCGGATCGGCGGCGTCGGCGATCGAGATGCTGCGCAAGGCCGGGGCGCGCGACCTGCGGATGATCTGCCTCGTCGCTGCGCCGGAGGGTGTGGCGCGGCTGCTGGCGGTCGATCCAGACGTGCGGATCTACACCGCGGCGCTGGACGAAAGGCTTGACGAGCGCGGGTTCATTCTGCCGGGGCTTGGGGATGCGGGCGATCGGTTGTATGGGACGGGGTGAAGAGGGTTTGGCGCGTGGGCTTAGCGGTTGATGTCGCGCCCGAGGACGCCGTTGATCGTGTGCATGCCGAAGACACCTTGGCCGAGATAGATGCCGTCGTAGATTCCTTCGCCGCTGGTCACGCCTGGAATGAGGTTTTCTCGCTTCCACCGACCGGCCGAGCCATCGACGGCGGCCATGCCGACAGGTGGCATGCCCTCCGTGTCTCTACGGGACTGGTATGGCATGCCATGGACCGGGTGAATCTCAACGAGAATGGCCTTGGCGGCGGGGAACTGCACCTTGGGAAGGCGCTGTGGTGCCCACTGGTTCGGGCCGGTCCGGGTCGTCAGATCCCAGTATGCGGGTTCGGCAAGAGTTGAGGTGGAGAGCATGTAGTTATTGAAACCATCGCCTCGGTACGCAGGATGGTGGAACACAGCCCCTGTGCATGCTCCATCGTAATAGGCATCGGCCAATGGAATAGGCCATACAACGGCGGCACCGAAGTACGACGAGTATCCCCAGCCGCCACATCCACGTATGATCGAAGTCGTTGCGTCCGGGCGCGTGACATATGGAAAGTAATCCTGCCAGTCCCCTGCATATGCCATAAAAATTTGCGCGTGAGTTCGAAGATTGGAAACGGAGACAACATTCTGAGCGGCAAGCCGGACCCTTGCGAGGACCGGCAGCACAAGCAATGCGAGGATCGCGGTTACAGCAATAACGACGATCATTTCAAGCAGTGACACCCCAGCGCGAGATGTGGAGTTCACACGCATTGCGGGAGGCCCAGGCCGCTGGCGACGATTGCAGCCACTGCCACAGCGAAGGAACATTCCCAAAGTAAGTATGAATACAAGAAGGCTGTTGCGAGCAACCACCCAGGCAGCGTCGCTTTGCATTTGTGTGTATGCTCGGATCCGACCGAAGCAGGCACACTGTGGGGGGCGACCCTGCAACCACAACCAGCAAAATGCCGCTGTCAGCACAACAAGCAACCCAAGGCCCAGGAACTCTTGAAGGTGCCTTCGCACGCCAACCAACCAGAGGGCTGTCAAGGCGACCTCAAAGGGAGGAAGGCTTGTCGCGATAATGACACGCGCCCAAATGGGAAATCCCCAATGCTCGCGAAGGGTGACCTCAAATTGTTCGAGATCTACAATTTTGAGGATACCTGCGGCACCGATGGTCATCATGACGGCCGCGCAGCACCCAAGCCCAAGTTGTGAACGCCAGTGCCGTCCCCGTGCTTCCGTCATACTCAACTGCCGCCCGGAGGTGACGGGCATCCGCCGTTGCCGCCCTGAGTGCCCGAGGTCTGCCATACAAAAGGATGCGCCTCGATGCACTCACCTTCCGCGTTACGGGTGTAGTAGGTCCCAGAACACTCGGCATAATGTACGACCGGCTCCTTGAAGCCCATAGAAGCCGGGTCAGCCCGATACAATTGCATTGAGATGTTATACGTCACATCACATGTTTCCGGCGGCCACGGCCAAAAGTTGCAGGCTTCCGTCCCCGTATTGACTGTCCCCCAGCAGGGAAGCATCTGTGCAGATGCAACGGTCACAAACATCCCAGCCAGTGCCAAGGTTACACGATTCCGATCAAGCATGGTTTACTCCTCGAGAACTGCCTTTTTTTCGGACTTTGAGGATCAGTGCCACGAGCGCACCAAGAACAACGACGACTAGGCTATTCTGAACGTAAGGTACCCAGCGGCTCTGGCCCGCGGATGGCGAGAGCCGAAGTACCTCGTTGGGAAGCACCAAACCATCGACGACTGAATTCACCGTCCCGGAGTTGTGATCGATGATTCCCGTCAGTTGATTCAAACTACGAACTGGATCTCCATCTTCGAGACTCGGGGTACGCAAATGCGTCGCGATCGATTCTTCGGGGTGTAAGTCTCGCAACTCGATTAACTCGATCGTGGCGGGCGATACATGTTCAACCTGACCGGAAATACGCAACCCTTTTGATGGCCGAATACCCTCGATCAATCTGGGAAGGAGACGATCGCTATCCGGCACGAAGGAATAGGTGTAGCCAATCCACTTCGCATCTGAGTGCTTAAGCGTCACAACGGTTTCAACAACGAGTTCGCCTTCTTCAATGCGGCCCGTCAACTCTGAAATCTCCGTTCTGGATTGATTTGCCAATCGAGCAACCCATCGGTCGCCATCGCGGCGTACATCGTCTACAGCGCGATCTGGGGAGCCGCCAATCCCACATGTCAGCAGGATTCGTACATATGTTTCGATGGGGCCTGCGGGGTTGCTTTGGGGCGGCAATGTATTGCTACCCGCACGACCAACGGTCAGGGTTTGCGGAACTAACCGCCATGCGTCGCGCCCTCGCAATACCGTATCAACCCAAGGCGAAGTGCTTCTCCACCCTTCGTCCTGTGATACACGCCAATGGTCCTTGTTGAAAAACCAGTAAAGACTATCGGTGGTGTCTGGACCTTTGGAAAGTGTGCGCTCAAGTGTGTTGAGTTCCTGCCAGAGGGGATGCTCGGGCTTACCGGCCACTTCGGCCCTCAACCTGCGAAGCGTTTGTTCATTGCCTTTGGCACCAACGGTCCTTCGTAAACTTATGAATGTCCCATCGTTGAACGGACGTTCGATTTGCTTCGCTTGCTTCCGAGCGCGTTCAAACCATTCGCGAGACCCGACATCCTCGCCGTTCGCCGTCTGCGCAGAGAGCCCAAGTGTCAGAAAACACACCCCGAGTAGAATGCGATGCCGCATGGCCATGCTTGAAAGCCTAACGAGTCATATCGCCCCGTGCAACCAAGTAGAAGAAGAAGAAGAAGAAGAAGAAGAAGAATTTTTCGCATTGTCCCCCTGTTTTGGGGACTCTTGTCCATCACTCTTCCAGCGATTTCTTCCGCCTGAGGATGTGGTGGTAGTGCTGGGCGAAGCGGTGGGCCTCGTCGCGGATCTGCTGGCACAGCCTCAGGCCCGCGTTGTTGCGACCGAGGCGGATGGGCACCGAGCGCTCCTGCGTGTAGATCAGTTCTTCCTTCTTCGCGAGGCTGATGACCATCGGCGGCGGGATTTGCAATGTTGCAAATGCCTCGATGGCGGCGTGCAACTGTCCGAGGCCGCCGTCGATGAGAATGACATCGGGGTAGAGTTCGTGGCCTGCGCCGGCTTCGCGATAGCGGCGGCTGACGACTTCGCGGATGCTGGCGTAGTCGTCGTTGCCGCCTTCTACGCTGCGGATGCGATAGCGGCGGTATTGATCGCGGAACGGGCGGCCATCGATGAAACATACTTTACTTCCGACGGTTTCGCCGCCCTGAAGGTGTGCGATGTCGATGCCTTCGATGCAGCGAATGGGGCGATCGAGGTTGAGGGCTTTGGCGAGACTGCGCAAGGCCTTGTCGGGCTCGACATAGCCGATCTCGGCTTCGGGCTGCCATTGATCGCTGAGACTGGCGCGCTGATCGAGTTTCTCGATTGCAGAGATCTGGTCGCGCAGGATGGCGGCCTTTTCATAGTGCATTGCAGCGGCTGCATCGATCATTTCCTGCCGCAACTCACGAAGCATGACGCTGCGCCGCGAGCCAAGGAAACGCACGAAGCGATCGATGTCGGCGCCATAGGCCTCGGGCGATATTGAATCGTTGCATGGCGCGGTACACTGACTGATGGCGTGCAGCAGACAAGGGCGAAAGAAGTGGTTCTTTGGGTCGCCCGCCTTGATATCGAGAGAGCATGTACGAAATTTGAAGACCTGCTGCAAGTAATGAATAGCCTCGCGCAGGGCCTGAGAATTTGTAAATGGACCAAAGACGCGCGCTCCCTTGAACTCGGGCAGCAGCGCACCGGTTTTGTCATCGATTCCGGCAGGGTTGCGCGTGATGAAGACTCGCGGAAAGTCCTCTCGCTGCGTGACGACGAGATATGGAAATGTCTTGTCGTCGGTCTGTCGCTCGTTGAACTGAGGCTTGACATCCTTGATGAGACGACTTTCGGCGAGCAGGGCTTCCCACTCAGTTTCGCAGATGAGCGTATCGAACGAGTGTACCGTGTCGAGCATGGGGTTTTTGCGCGGCCCGAGCTCGGTCGATTGAAGAAAGTAACTCGATACGCGATCGCAGAGCCGTGTTGCTTTGCCGATGTAGATGACGACACCCGCAGCGTCCTTCATCAGATACACGCCGGGCACGGGCGGAAGATTGCGCGCAGCGCGGTTGAGCCGGAGCAATCGCTCATCGCGCGATTCCGTGCCCCAAGGCGGTGGCGCGTCGGCGGAGAGAAACCCCTCCGCGTCGAGGTCGCCGGGTCGATACGGATCAGGATCATCAGGCACGCATCATCGTATTCCGCAGGCTTCGCGTTATTCCGCGGGCTTCGCGGGAGGGGTGGGTGCTGTTCGCGTGTTGTTGCCGACAATGGCTGCGATGACCAGGCCGGCCACGATCCAGCCGCCGAGCACATCCGCAACCATGAAGAGTGTGTAATCCGAAGGCATGCGGAACCAGTTCCATTGCGCACCGTGAATCGCGACGGCTGATGCGATTCCGAAACAAACCACCATGGCGTAACGGCCCAAAAAGCGACGCCCGCCCACCGAGACGAGACACGCCACGAAGAAAGCACTGATGATGTTGATGACCAGACCCTGCATGAATTGCTGGGTCATCATCGCCTTCGCCCCTTCGCGGCGATAGACGATCATGCCGGTCGGCCCATCCTCGTGCCGCACGTTCCAGTCATCATCGAGACGCTGCTTCTCTTCAGCACTGATTGTGCTGTCATGCTCCGGGAACCCTGGGATGAAGTACACTCCATCGCGGGGCATGTGAGTCTTAAGCGATTCGACGATCGCTGTTTCGCTTGCCCGGTCGAGCGACCGGATGGCGCTGAAACTCTGCGAGATCCCGGTCCAATAGACAAACCCCCACATGAAGAGCGCGATGCCGCCGAGAATCGCTGCTAGGACGATGCGCATGGTGAATTCCTTTCGACGCTTCGGGCACGATCGACCGTCGCGCACATAATGACAGATGGGCTGGCGGTTAGCAAGTCGCCGGATCTGGTGCAAGCGCGAGGCGGCACATCATCTCAATAGCCGTCGGCAGTGTATCGTCGTTGAAGTCAAACCCGGGCTGGTGCAGTTGTGGGACAAGTCGCGGGTCCGACCCCGGGGGGCAAAGGCCTAGGAGATAGAAGCACGCCGGGACTTCGAGGCCGTAGAACGAGAAGTCTTCCCCCCCCATGGAAGGCTCGTGCACAACCTGCACGCGATCGACGCCGAACGCCTCGCGTGCGACGGCCAGCACGTGATCGGCAAGCACGGGATCATTGCGTGTCACCGGGTAGCCTTCTTCCCACCGAACGTCGGCTTTGCAGTTGTGGGCCTTGGCGGTGTGTTCGATGATCTCGAAAAGGCGCTTCTTTGCAAAGATGCGCGTCTCGGGCCTGAGCGTGCGGACAGTGCCTACGAGGCGAACGCGCGCGGGAATCACGTTGTTGGCTGTGCCAGCGTGGAAAATGCCAACGGTCACGACGATCGAATCGAGTGGCGAGACATTGCGCGAGGCGATCATTTGCAACGCAGTCACGACATGCGACGCTGCCAGAATCGGATCGGCCCCGAGGTGCGGATACGCGCCGTGGGCCTGGATGCCCTCGACGATCACAGTGAACTCATCGGTTGACGCGAGCAGAGGCCCTGGCTTGGTGGCAACGACACCCGCTGGCATCTGTGGCCAACCGTGCAAACCGAAAATGCGACCGACAGGGACGCCGAGCCCGCCGCCGTTAGCTCCCTTGAGGCAGCCATCTTTGCACATCTTGTCGCCGCCGGCGCCGCCCTCTTCTGCGGGCTGAAAGACAAGCGTGACGGGATTTGGACGCGTTGAAAGGCGACTGAGCACTCGGGCTGTGCCAACAAGAATGGTCGTATGCCCATCGTGCCCGCAGGCGTGCATAACCCCGGGGCGGGTCGAGGAGTGCGGCAAGCCGGTTTCTTCTTCGATGGGCAGGGCGTCCATGTCGGCGCGAAGCCCGACAGATCGCTGCGTGCTGCTGGTGGAAGGCGGCAGATACGCGAGCACTCCTGTTCCACCCGCAAGGCCGGCCTTGTGCTCGATGCCGATGCCTGCGAGTTGGTCGGCGACTGCCCGACTCGTGCGGTGCTCATCGAATCCAAGTTCCGGATGTGCGTGCAGATCGCGGCGAAACGCGACGAGCCCGGCAAGTTCCTGATTGATGATCGAACGAATCAGCCCGAGATCCACTTTGTCGGTCGCACAGGTGCTCATAGCGACGATTCTAGGACGGCGAGATTCACCCTCCTGACAGCACTTCTTCGCAGATCGCCAAGGCTTGCGGGATGAGAGTTGCAGCCTGGTCCAGATCAAGATCCGGAGCCTGCGGCACCATCAGTTCGGCAAACTCGGCTGCCAGGCTCGGGTGAACAGGAATGTTGCGCGACGCGCTCTGGGCCATCAGTCGCTCGACGCGCGGGCTGAGCAGAAAGTCGATCAACCGACGACCGGCATCGGGGTTGGGGCCGCCACGCACGAGCGCGATCGTATTGGGCATAACGACCGATCCTGTAGAGGTGAGCACGCCCTGTCCGACGCCAATGGGTTCGTAGATCAGTTCGATGTTCCACCCATTGTCCTGACCGACCCAGACGTCGTCGGTATCGGTCAGGCAGATGTCGATTTCGCCCTGCCGGATTCCGCGAACGGCCGACGCGTTGCCGTCGTAGAGGCGCACGCCATTGACGCGCATCGCAACGAGCCATGATCGCAAGCCTTCTTCGCCCCAGTGATCGAGCAGCACGCCCATGTGCCCACGCGTGGTGCCAAACTGCGGGCGAGCGATGCCAATGCGCCCCTTGAACTGCGGATCGACCAGTTCGAGCGGCGTTGTCGGAACATTTTGAACACGGTCAGGCGCGTACGCGATCACGCGCGCACGCGGTGCAAAGCCGTACCACGATTCTGTGCGCAGCGACTGTGGCCAACCACCATCGATGGAGGCTTCGGCACTCGCGCTTGTGTAGGGTTCGAGCAAACCTTCGCGGTCGAGCTGGATTGTGCCGAAAGGCTCGCTCGACCACCATACATCAGCGCGCGGCTGGGCGCGCTCAGCGATGATGCGCTGGACCAGACCCGTGGTTTTGGTGGCTTCGGTGTCGCCAACAAGTCGCACGCGAACACCGGTTTCCTTTCGATACAGATCAACGATTTCGTTGAGCAGGAAGTCGTCGACGCTGCTGTAGAGCACGACTTCGCGCGACTGCGAAGCACCGTTCTGCCTGTCGCCGGGCGACTGCGGGGACTTGGAGCAGCCACCAAGGCAGATCGTCAACATCAGCGCGAGTATGAAATGCTTCATCGCGTGGAGTATATCGGAACACTGTGCAGTGATCGCCCTTTGCACACAAGTCGTCAACGGATCACTTCGACTCGGGCTCTTTAGTCTCAGCGGGCTGCGACTGGCGTGAGCGAGCGACGGCCTCGAGACGACCGAAGTAGTGCTGGATCGCGGTCTCGTATTGCTTCGGCACGGCCTTGGATTCGATCGCCTCAGAACTCTGAGCCCGCGCCTGCGCAACGGTCTCCTGGAACGAAGCCTTCGATTCGCCACGAACCTGAGCGCCGTAGATGATCGTTTCGCCGATGATCGGTCCACCCTGATTGGCGACCTGCACCTTTTCGCGCTGAAGCATGAAGTCGGTTCGTTGCTCATCCATGCCACCGCCCTGTCCCTGCCCGGGTCCGCCCGAGCCCGAGCCTTGCGAGAGCGAAGAATCTCCAGCGGCCCACTGGCCTTGCATGCCCCCGCCGTCGCCGAAGCACTGCCCCGATGAGCCATCGCTCATGAACTCACCGAGTTTCTGCATTTGTGAGTTGCACTCAGCCATCGCATTCTGAAGGTTCTGCATCTCCTGCTGAGCCATCTCCATTTGGCTAAGTTGCTGATTCATGGCGTCCATCGCTTCGGACATGGCCCCCAAGCTGTTTGATTGGCTCATGGCTTGCGCCATCTGACCCATCGCGCCCGCCATGCCCTGACACGCTTCGCCAGCCTCGCATTGCGCCTGCGCCATGTCCATCAACTGCTGCTTCTGCTGCTCGCTCAGATTCTGCAACTGTTCGAGCGCGTCCTTCATCGCCTGCGGATCGGACGCCGCCTGTGCCAGTTTTGAAGCCTGCTCCGCAGTCATGCCCGCCTGACGCAATGCCTGCTCGATCTTGTCGGTGTTCTGCGCCAGCTGATCGAGTTGTTCCTTGAGATTGGCAAGCTGCTCCTGGGCGGCTGCCTTTTCGCCTTCGTTCATCTGCCCGGTTGCAAGCTTCTCAGCCATCTCGTCCAGCTTGGCCTGAGCATCGGCATAGTTGCCGCGGGCCAGGCTTCGGGCAAACTCGGTCATCGGTCCCGGACCCGGGGCCTTGAGTTGCTCGAGGTTGCGCTCGATCGCCTGAAGCGTTCTGGCTTGTTCACCGTCCTGCTTGGCCTGAAGCTGTTCACTCAACTTCGTCAGGTTGCGAAGGGCCTCGCGGCGAATCTCATCGACACTCTTGGGTTCGGGTCGCTGTGGCTCGGCCTGTGGTGCCTCGTCGCCTTTGCCATCCTCAATACCGGCCTTGCGCAGCAGTTCGTCGAGCTTCTCCTGATCGACCTTCACCTCCGACATCACCTGACGGATCTCGTCACGGATCGCTTCTTCCTGTTCCTTTTTGGCCAGATATCCGGTCAGATCATGCCGACCCACGAACCACATGCTTGCCAGAGCAAGGGCTGCCACGATTGGAACCTGCCACAGCCGAGGCGCCTGAATCGGCACCGCGTCGCGAACCACAACACGCTTGGCGCGATCGCGCGCTGTCTCGACCACCGCCTTCGACCATGGGTCATCAGCTCGCGCAACACACAGCGCCGTGCTCAGCGACTCGCGCAATCCCGCACGCTCATCGACCACACGCGCTAGGTCCACACCTCGCGCACGGCGAGCATATGACCACACCAGCGCCCCCACCACCGTGAATGCTGCGGCTCCAATGAACAACTGGGCCCAAGGGAAATCGATCGGCGTGAGCTTCTCGACAACCTTGATCAGAAAAAGTACCGCGAGCGAAAAACTCAGCAGCACCGTCCCAGTGCGCAGCACCTCAACGACCATCAGTCGCAGCGACGCGGCCTTGAGAACTCTTTGAACTTCATGCATTATCTGCCTCCGCCCGTACGCCTCGGCCCGCTACGCAAACACCCGATCAACCTAAAGGTTACGAAATCTCCAACCCCAAGTCACCCCTAAATGTTCGCAGTACGAACAAGATACGATCCAGTGACACCCAAGTTCTGATGCATTTGCACACATTCTTTCTCGGCTTGATACCTTCTTCATTCCGCACAGGTTGAACCCAAACGCCAGATAGAGTCAAAAAAGAGTGAGCCAATCGAATCACAATCCCGCCCATAACCCTATCACTCGCCTGGCGACGTTCTTCGGCGGACCCTGGATCGGTCGGAGCAATATCGACCGGTTGTTCGACGAACAGCGTGAGAGAGCACCCCAGCGCCTGCGTATTCATGCCGCGGTCGCGGCCGTTTGTGTCGCGGGCATCGCCGGGCCGATGAGCGTTGCCGAAGTCTCGTTCTTCGTTCTTCTGGGATTTCTTGTGCTTCGGGTGTTGTGGACGCGCCGCTTGTGGATTCATTCCGTGGGTCAGCCGGTGTTTCTGATGCTTCTGGTGTGGGCTGCTTGGCAGGCTCTTTCGCTCGCGTGGTCGCGTGATCCACGAACAGGGCTGCAGGAGCTCTCCGACCTGCGCTTCGCGTTGCTGATTCCTGCACTGTGGCCAATCATCGAATCTCGCCGACTTCTGATCGCAGCTTTGTGTACCGGGTTTCTGCTCGGTAACCTCATGCAGTTTGTCGAAGTGATCTTCCAGGGGCGCGAATGGCTGCCATTCACCCATATGCCCAATCGCTTTCCGGGCTGGTGGGGCGCAGCCACCGCGGGTTCGTTGTTGACCGCTGCGCTCGGGCTTCACCTCCCCGCTGCGATTCTCGGGCGCGGGCGCACACGTCTTATTGGGTGCTCGCTTGCGCTCATGACCGCGTTGGGCTTGCTGGCCACAGGTTCGCGTGGCGGATGGATCGCTTCGACCGTACTCATCGTCATCAACCTTTCGCTGGGTCTGGTTTCAGGAATGCGCGATCAGCCGCGACGAATCATCGGCGTGTGTATCTTCCTCGGTCTGGTCGCTCTTGTCGCAGGCCTTGCGTTGCGAGGTCCGATCACGAGCCGTGTCATCGAAGCCCGCGACGAGATTCGCGGAGCCCTTGATCGCAACGAGTTCACTTCGCCCACTGGCGCGCGCATCGCAATGGGAGTCTGGGGATTGCGTGCCTTCGCTGCGCATCCGATCGAAGGCGTGGGCGCTGGTGGCTATCGCACATGGGTCATGAACGAAATCGAACATCAAGGCCTCGATCCAGACAAGTATTCCATCCACGACTCCGCACACTCGACCCCGATCCATATCGCTGCCACCGGCGGGCTTGTTGGCATCACGCTCACCCTGCTCCTTATCGCGTTCATCGGCTGGGCGGCGTGGCATTCGGTCCCGCCCGAATCACGCGGTACATATGCTGCCGGGCCAGCATGCGCGCTGCTCGGGCTTGTGCTCGTCTGTGCATTCGACACCATTCATCTCAGCTCGCGCACGGGCGCGCTGATCGGCGTCTTGCTCGCCCTCTGCCCGGCATACCTGCCGCCGCGAGCGCGCGCGTGAATATCACACTCGTCATCGAGTATGCTGGCCGAATCCGCTGGCAGCAACCTGGCCCCTGGGCTCGAGTCATCACACAGGCTTTGCGTGACCGTGGACACAGCGTGCGTGTCGTGGCCGACTGTCTAGCCGACGCCGATCTCGTCGGGGCCGATGATGCCATTGTCCGCGCTCCGCACCGCAAACGTCTCGAACGTCACCCGATGCGCTTTCAACGCTGGGCGCTCGAGCATGTCGCGCAGCCGTCCATTTCGCTCAGTTCGCTCGTGCCCGGCACCGTGTGGTGTCCGCTCGATAGTTCGTGGCGTGACGAGATCGTCTGGCTCACGAATCTGCGCAATCCGGCCACGCTCGCCATGGAGATTCTGCACCGCCTGTGGGTGCCACCGCTCGCACTGGCGCAACACAAAGCCCGCGCCATGGGCAAACAGACCAGCGCACGGCTTGCCCGACTCGGATGCCTCTCGGACCCAATCGCGCACTCGCTCGGATTCACCAGCTCTCTCGATCCGAAGTTGATCGCGCCTGACATCCGCGTACACATCCGCAGCACTCTCGGCATTGCACCCAAGGCTCTGATCGTCGCGATCAGTTGCGCTCACACCGATCGCCCGGGACTGATCTCATTCCTCGATGGCTGGCGCCACTTCACGCACACGCACCCCGGCGTGCTGCTCATCGTCGGACGCAAGGCTGCCCTGATCGACCGCACGTTGCGCGCCCGAGGCGTGGCCGACACCGTCCGCGTGCTTGGGCAGACCGAAAGGCCCGAGCTCTTCATCGCAGCCGCCGACATCGCCGCAGCATGGCCCGCGCACCACAGTGGATCTTCGACCGGGCGCTTCATCGCCGACGCGTTGGCCATGCACACCCCGATCCTCACCACACACGCTGCCGGAGGTGCCTCGCTCGTTCGGCAGCATCCTGGTGTCGGCATCGTGCTCAACGAGCCAACCGTCGATGCGTGGACCCGCGCACTCGTGCAATCCTCAGACCCGGCCTGGCAGCAAGAAGCCCGCACGCAGGCACAAGGCATGGCCCACGAACTCGACCCCGCCCGCCTCGGGCTTGCGCTCGAAAAAATGCTGCTTGGCTGACCGCCATTCAATCGGCCGAGATCGATGGCGGCCCTTCCTTACCCGCGACACGCTCCATGTACCCGTCGCCACGTTTTTCGTACTTCGTGAATCCGAGTTGCTCGAGGTTCTTGTTGCTCAGCATGCTCTTGGACTTCATATCCGACCACTTGCCCGCAATGTTGAACGCCTGAGGCACACGACGGACCGGCTGCCCGCTCTCGGGGTGCTTGGTCAGCGCATCATCGGTGATCGGCTGAACCACTTCGAAGAAGTCGCCCGTCCCCTCGCCCTTCTTGTCGAGAACTTCGTACACATACGTCGGCATGAAGAATGGTACGCCGCCGCCCATGTTCCGAGCCCGCAGACTCATTCGCGTGGTCGTGCTTCGGACGCCGGATCTTTGGGCGCACGCTTGATCTCGAACAACCTTCTGCGCCGCTGCCCAAAGGTCCGGGTCGAACGACCGTGGACACTCCGAGAAACACCCCGCCCCCGCCCGCTCGCGCCCACTCGCGTTCGCAACCCCTGAGACCACCACCCGGAGGTGTGCACCTGCGGCGCAAACCTCCGGCGTCCAAATGCATCAAACGCATCGGACACATCAAACGCATCGGACACATCGAACACATCGAACACATCGAACACATCGAACACATCGAACACATCGAACACATCAAATGCTCCCGACGCCGGATCTTTGGGCGCACGCTTGATCTCGAACAACCTTCTGCGCCGCTGCCCAAAGGTCCGGGTCGAACGAACGTGGACACCCCAAAGAACACCCCACCAAGTACAGGTCGTAGTCAGTGCTTCCTCGCCCCAACCATGCCCGCGCCGAAGGTGGCGTGGACATGCCACCCGCCGACCAAGAGGTTTTCGAGCACCAGATACCCTTCGTTCTCCTCGTCGAGAGTCACAGAAACAAGGCCCGCCAGCGCATAGGGGTCTGTATTTGGTCCAACGATTCTCAGATTGACCTGGACAGTCGAACTCCCATCTCGGATGATCTTGACCACGAGATTGCGCAGGATCGGGTTCTCGTTTTCATTGACCACGATCCGCACATCTGCTGCCACCGTGGAGTGTTCGATCTCCAGATAGAGATCCCATGTGTCACCCGACACATGTGTACACGAGGGGGTAACCGAATCGGCATTCACATTGTCGATCGTGAATGGACAGGTTTGTGCGGTGGCAATTGACACGGCGTGTGAGAGAAGAGTCAGCAGAGACAGAAGGAAGATCAATTTCATTCGGTGTTCTCCTTGTCATCGATTGTCCAATTGACGACGTCGCTGCCGCACAACTATCGTCATCAATGTTCCAAACAGCAAGACCCCTCCCGGTGCAGGGATCACCGTGGCAAGCCGGAGCCCGGCACCTGACGATCGCAAGTTCTGCAGGACCATGAAATCAATTTCGTCTGCAAATGCGGAAAGCGACCACGACGAGCCTCGGGCATACATCCAGTTCTGCCCGCCATCTTCAAGCTTTTCACTGACGCCCCCCGATCCGTCGAGCAATCCCCACGGGCTCGTGTGCCCATAAGCACCAACGTCGTACGACATTCCTGTGCCCGCATTAGTGTCGCCTGTCCCCGGCGGCCCCGCAACAGGCCGCGTGTCGCTCGAGGTCGGATAGCGCCAGTACCCGCCTTCGCCATCGTTCTTGTTCGGATCCCAGTGCATGGCCTTGGTCCACTCGTCGAGATTCGGGATCCAGAATTTAGCATCGGCGCTGCGCGTGCGATCGTCGGTGTAGTCGCCCTTGGCATCCTGGCCGAAGGTGCTCGCGTCATACACGCCGCCCTCGAACGCCCACTGGTCTGTCACCTTGCCGTTGTGCAGCCAGTTGCAATATCGAGCGGCATAGCGCCAGCCCATGTTGGCGGCAAAGTTCTCGGCACCAGCAACGGCGCGATAGCGGCCGAGGCTGTTGTCGTAGACAATCCAGTCGCTCGTGAACTCGCTGGCAAAGACAACGCCCTGGTAGTAAGGCCGATAGGCGTTGACGAACTCGAGCCACTGCCCGACTGTGATTTCGGTGCGTGACATGCGGTACTTATAATTGACCGTGCCGACGGTGAAGCCTTCGTGTGCGTACGGCGGATAGAACTGTCGGCCTTCGTCGAAGTTGACGTGCCGATTGCCGGGGTCGCCGATGATGGCGAAGTCGATCCCGTAGTCCGGCGTCGGCCCGGCCGTTGCCGGGGCGGCCAGCAGCGCGAGCGCGCCGATACCCGCAACAGATGCCGCAACCGCGACACGCCCGAAGAAACCTCTGCTTCGCTCAATCCCTAATCGCATATCCACCTCCCGAATGCCGAACGAGCCACTCGCCAGCGTGAAGGTACCTCAAGATGGGGATCCGTCAAGTGAAACTGGGGATTTATACCTTCCGCCTGCCTTGCCTAAGAAAAATGAAAATGATCCTTGACAAATCGCAAGTCATGTTGCATAATATAAAAGTTCAGTTGAAAGAAACGAAAGTGAGCCAACCCCCCCATCCACCTCAACTGCCCCTCCTGGACCTCCCGCCCGAGGACCTTGCGCTGGTGCAGGAACTGGTCTTGCAGTCCGGGTCGCTCAAGGGGTTGGCGGAGGTGTACAGCGTCAGTTACCCCACGATCCGGGCAAGGCTCGACAAGGTGATTGAGCGTTTGAGGGGGCTCATCGCGGGTCGCAAGCCCGATCCGCTGCGCGAGTATCTGGCGGAACTGATCGACCGAGGCGGAATCTCGGTCGAGTCGGCGCGGCGCGTGCTCGACCTGTCCGAGCGAGCCGGCAGCGCCCCTGACAATGGAGGCATGTCATGATCGAACCGTGGTTCACTCAGCAGGAAGCCAGCATGATCGGCGGCATTCTCGGAGCGGTGCTCGGGAGCGGATTCGGCGGCATCGGAGGCGGACTCGGCGGCCCTCTGGCGCAACGCGGCAAGGCCAAGTGGTTCGTGTTGGGTATGTTCTACACCGGCATCGGGATCGGCATCGGGCTGCTGATCTTCGGCATCGTGGCCATCGTCATGGGCCAGCCGATGTATGTCGTGTACCCGTTCATGCTTATTGGTTTCATTCTGACGCTCGTGATGGGATGTCTTCTTCCCATGATCAAGCGCGCGTATGCAACCGCAGCATCGCGCAAACTGGCTGCAAACGAGTTCCGTTCCGGAGCCTGAAGACCATGATCGAACCGAAAGACCCGTTCAACCGCACGAATGCACGGTTGAGTACGTTTGCGCTACCGATCAATCGCTTCAACGACGATCGGCACCATCGGGCTTGGCGTCCAAGTTGATGTCGGGCTGTCCCACCAGACCGCGCCATCGAGTGAAATGAGCGGGACCGGCTCAGCAGATTCTTCGAGGCGGACAAGCAGCCCCTGCCCACGCAAAGCGTGCAGGACGGACGCTATCGCGGTTGCATCCTGATTGACGCGCACCGCCCACGAGGCGTGCAGATGGGGAGCAGGGATCTCGACCTGTTGCTGGGTCTGACTGTTCATCGCAAAGACAGGCCCTGAGGTGCGGGGTCGGGCGAGTGCCTGTTCGATGGCTGCGGACACCCGGCCCGCCAGAGTCCAAGCTTTGCTCTCACTCGGCAAGTCCTTGTCAAGAGCGTCTGATGCGGCCGTGGCAACGCCGGGCGAGCTGGCCAGAGCTCGAATGACAAGCCTCCCCTGAGCCATCAACCTGACAGCCTCTGTAAGAGAAGGCTCGGGGCGTGTGTTGGATTCGAGCCAGTGCTGCTCGACCATCGCGACCAGTTGCATCGCGCCATCCGAGTGCGAGTGCGTGTCGCTGTGCGCAAACGCGGGCACGTCAATGAACTCGGGATCGCTCGGGAGCGTCGTGAGGTGGCTGCCATCGGAGAGCGGGAAGAGCGGACTTCTAGGAGATGGGCGATTGGTGTACGCAATGGCTATGACACCTGCCAGGATTGACAGTGCGGCGGCAGCGGCAAGCGCGCGCCCCTGAGCAGGCGTCCACTGCCACACACGCGCAGCCCGAGGCGGTGCATCCATATGACGAAGTTGCAATGGTTCGCGAGCAGTCTCGAAGCGACGAACCACCTCGGCTCCAATCCAATCGGGTGCCAAGGCAGCACCCTGCGAAGCCAATCGAACCCGATCAGTCCGCATGGCGTCAATTTCATGCCGAACGGCAGGAAACCGCCGCAACAAGGCTTCGGCACGCGCTTGGTCAACCGGACCGCCCTCGATCAATGCCAACAGCACCTCTTCGTCGGTCAGGGAGAATATTTCTTGGGGAAAATCGCTCATGAGTTCGCGCCACCTGAATCTGGGTCGATTTCAAAGGCCTGTCGCAACGCGCGCCGGGCGCGAAAGAGGCGGCTCCGGACGGTTCCGAGGGGTATTTCCAGCACTTCCGACAACTGTTCGTACTCCAAGCCGCGAACATCGCGGAGGACGAGAATCGCCCGATGTTCGTCGGGAAGCGAAAGCAAGGCGCGCATCAAAGTCGCGGACTGCTCGGTTTGTTCGATGCCTACGGCTGACGAAAGTTCCCGTCCAGAGGTGGCGGTGTCGTGCAGTGGGCCGGTCTGTACTGGGGAACGGCGCTCCCGCCTGAGGTGCGAGAGGCAGGTGTTGGTCGTGACGCGGTAGATCCATGTGCTGAGTTCACTGAGGCCCGAGAACCCCTCGATGTGGGTGAGAATGCGAAGCAGAGCGTCCTGAGTTAAATCGGCTGCTTGCACGGGTCCGACCAGATTCATACAGATACCGAACACTCGATGCTGATATCGCTTGACAAGTTCGGCGGCGGCATCACGTTGGCCGAGCGCGACCGCGCGGGCGAGTGCTTCATCGGACATCCTCGATGGCTCGGACGAGTCCATGCGAGTGGATGGTACCTGCCGATCACACATGCTGCGAACTGAGTAGCATCTGATCATGCCGGCACTGTTGCGATGGATTCTGACACTCGGGCCGACCAATCCGATCGCGGTACGACTCGTGCAGAACGGATCGCGGCGCAAGAAGCACATGTATGTGCGAGCGGCGTACCTGGCGGTGCTGATTCTCGTGTTGTTGTGGCTGCTCCTGCTCCAGACGAGTTCGGGCACGCTCAACTACCGGGAACTGGCGCGTGCGGGGGCCAGCAGTTTTACATGGATCGCATACCTTCAGATCGGGCTGATCTGCGTAATTGCGCCGGTGTTCATGGCGGGCGCGATCGCACAGGAATCGGACTCGCGCACATGGGACATCATGCTCACCACGCCCATGAGTCAGTTGCAGGTTGTGCTGGGTAACTTGTTCGGTCGCTTGTTCTTTGTGCTCGCGCTCCTGATGGCGTCGCTGCCGTTGTTTGCGATGACGCAGTACTTTGGGGGGGTGCCGGGGCGATCGATTTTCATCAGTTACCTGATCGCGGGCTGTGCGTCGCTGCTGGTCGGGACGTCGGCGATCGGTCTTTCGGTCAGCCGACTGGTAGGCAAGCGTGCGGTGTTCACGTTTTATATCGCGGTCGTGAGTTACATCGCGACAACGGCTGCCATCGACCTTTGGCTGCGCGGTGCGGGACTTGGTGCGGGGGCAAGTGGTCGCGGCGTGACATGGATGACTGCGTTCAATCCATTTCTGGCGCTGCACGCGGTGCTCAATCCATCGAGTTATCCGAGTGCCGAAGCCGGTTCGCTCGCGGGGTTGGCCTCTTTTGTGCTGGAAAGACCTGTCGTGGCGTGGTGTACTTTCAGTGGCGGGTTGAGTGTGTTGCTGATTGCTGCGAGCACCGTCACAGTGCGGCTGGGCGGACTGGGGCAGTTGGCCTCGTCGCGCGCGGGGATTCCGTGGTATCGCAAGGTGATGGGGCTGGGCGGCAAACACGCTGAGCATCGTCCGCCGCGCACGGTGTGGCATAATCCGATCGCGTGGCGCGAGGCACTGGCGCGCAATGCGACCTTCGGTCGTATTCTGGCGCGGTGGTCATTTCTGGCCCTTGGAGGTGCGTTCGGCATTCTGTTGATTGTGTTGTTTCACACCGGGTCGCTGACGCAGACGACCTTTCAACTGGCGCTGATCTCGACGATCTGGGGGGAAATAGCGGTGGTTACGCTGGTGGGCATCAACATGGCAGCAACGGCCATCACACGCGAGCGCGAGGATGGCACACTTGATCTTCTGCTCACGACACCCATCACGCCTCGCGACTATCTGCGCGGCAAACTGCGAGGCCTGATTGCCTATCTGCTGCCCATGCTCCTGGTTCCGATCGGAACGCTGCTGCTCGCGGGGCTGTATGTGCTGTTCGACGGGTTCGGACGGAGCGGAGGCGTGGATATCCCGATCATTGGTCGGCCGGGCGCCGGGTTGACCTCGCCGGTCCTGCTACCCGAAGCCGGATTTGTCGCAGCCCCGATCATGCTCACGTTTACCGCGTTCTGTGTGATGGTTGGGCTTCAATGGTCGCTGCGCAGCAAGGGGACCATCTCGAGCGTCATCGCAACCGTGGGCATCGTTGGTGTGGTGGGCGGCACCCTCGGACTGTGCGGGTGGCAATCCGGGACATCGATCATCTTCGTCGGCCCTGCGTTGGCCGCGATCACGCCTCTGACGCTGGTCTACGCGCTACTCAATCCGGCGGAGGCGCTTGCAGAAACCGTATCGTCGACTGGCGGGCTAACCAACGCTCGCATCGGGTTGTTCATTGGGTCGATCGCGGGTTCGGGGATCTACTTGGCGATCGTGGCGGGCATCATGGCCAACATGGTGCGCAACTTTGACTTCACGGTGCGCAAACTTTCGGGCACGAAGTGATCGGATTTCTACGTCGGTGGTTCGGGCGTCTTGTCGGCGATGATCTGTTGATGCGAATCGCCTTCGACTTCGACGCCATTGATGTGGAGGAAGGGTGTGTCGACGCAGGTCGAACAACAACTCAGGCACCCGCAGGCGCGGATGTCGAGATCGGGCCTCGAGGCTGCGAGGGTGTAGAACCAGTCCAAAGTTGCTCGATCCACATTTCGCAGACAAAAGACGATCGTTGTGACGCGGTCGTCAGACACGATGCATTATCTTTACAACTTGCAAGGAATGGTGCAAGTGTTGAACGCCAAGGACTTTCCGATTCGGGAATACCGGAATTGCGGATGCGGATGGGGCATTCGAGAATGACGGGTGGGTTTGGCACGAGTCGATGAACTCAAATGTTGTGATGGTCGCAAGTTGGGGCGCGAGAGTGTGTGTGGGCTAGACTCCGGGCGACCCCGAGGCCGTGGCGCCCCGCCTTCGGACGGCGTCAAAAATGGACTCAAATACCCAGGCGATGGCAAGTCCTCATTGTGGAATGTTTAAGGTATAGATGACCGTATGGCGCGATGACAGACGCAAGGGGGTAGTCGTGACTGCACGAGTCGGGTTGATTATGGGGTCGCGATCGGATTGGCAGACGATGTCCGAAGCCGCGGCGATGCTTGATCGTCTCGGGGTGCCCTATGAGGCACGCGTGGTCAGCGCGCACCGCACGCCGGACGCGATGTTCGAGTATGCCGCGTCGGCTGAATCGCGCGGGTTGATGGTCATCATCGCTGGTGCGGGCGGGGCGGCTCACTTGCCCGGCATGGTTGCAGCGAAGACGACACTGCCAGTGCTCGGGGTACCGGTTGAGAGCGCGGCCCTCAAGGGTCTGGATTCGTTGCTGTCGATTGTGCAGATGCCTGCGGGGGTGCCGGTTGGGACGCTGGCGATCGGAAAGGCCGGCGCTGCGAACGCGGGGATTCTGGCAGCATCGATCGTTGCTCTGACCCAGCCCGAAATTCGATCGAGGATTGCAGCGTTTCGTGCCGAGCAGACGCAGCGCGTGCTTGACGCGAGCGACCCACAGGAGCAACCATGAGCCAGATGGTGCTCGGGGTGCTCGGTGGCGGGCAGTTGGGGCGCATGCTGGCGCTTGCAGCGGCAAGGCTCGGCGTGCGCACACGGCTGTTCGACCCTGACCCCGAAGTTTGCGGCGGACAGGTCGCGGAACTGGTCGCTGGCGCGTACGAAGACACTCGCGCGCTTGCTCGATTCTGTGATGGACTTACGGCTGCGACGATCGAGTTCGAGAATGTGCCCATCGCTGCAATGGAGTATGTGAGCGGATCGGTGCGAACGCACCCTAGTACTCGAGTGGTGGGCGCGGCACAGGACCGCGTTGCCGAGCGGGAATTGCTGCTCTCAGCGGGGTTTGCGGTACCCCAGTCGCGTGCGATCGAATCGCTTGATGACCTGAGAAGGGGATGCGAGGACGTCGGGCTGCCCAGCGTACTCAAGACTCGGCGGATGGGCTACGACGGCAAGGGGCAGCATTGGATTCGCGACGCGCGCGATATAGAGCGGGCGTGGAACGCGATGGCTGGCGTTCCTGTCATGATCGATCGGGGCGTGAGCTTTGCGCGGGAGATTTCGCTTCTTGCGGTGCGGGGACGCGATGGACAGGTGCTGCATTATCCGCCCACCGAGAATGTGCATCAGGGTGGCATTCTGGTGACGAGTTGTGCGCCAGCGGCGGGCGTCGATCCGAAGGAGATCGCGTGTGCCCAGGCAGCGGTGGGCGCTTTGCTCGAACGGCTCGAATATGTCGGAGTGCTCGCGGTCGAGTTCTTTGATTTGGATGGAAAACTGCTCGCCAACGAGATGGCACCGCGGGTGCACAACTCTGGACACTGGACGATGAACTGCTCTGGAACGTGTCAGTTTGAGAATCATGTACGGGCGGTGCTCGGACTGCCGCTGGGCGAGACCGGTGCCGGGCCGAGTGTCCAGTCGGCAGCGTGCATGGTGAATCTGATCGGTGCAGTTCCGCCCATGACCGAGCTGCTCCGGGCGCAAGGGTGGCATGTGCACCTGTATGGCAAGTCGCCGCGGGCAGGGCGGAAGTTGGGTCATGCCAACTGGTGCGGGCCGCGCGACGAATTGGCAAGAACGCGGGAGACGATGCTCGAACTTGTCTCGCAACTCCACGCATCACGAGACAGTACAAACCACAATCATGTCTGATCGCTCAAAAACCAAGGCCCAGGAAACGACCGCGACACAACCGACCTCCGAGACGTCGGTGCCGCTGGTTGCGACGATGCCGCAGCGCATAGGTCGTTACGCCCTTGAAGAACGGATTGCAGCGGGCGGAATGGGCGTCGTCTATCGCGCGAGGCACATCGAGACAACGGGGGTTGTCGCGATGAAACTGCTCAGGCACGATCTTGCGAGCGAGAGCGGGCTTGCCCGCTTTCGGCGTGAATCGCAGTTGCTCAGCCAGCTGCGGCACCCGACCATTGCGACGGTCTATGACGCAGGAACTGAATCCATCGGTGGAACCGATGTGCCGTACATCGCGATGGAGTACGTGCCCGAAGCCGAGACGATCACGAGTTACGCGCGCAAGAACAATCTGAGCACGCGCGAGCGAATCGAGCTGTTTGCGAAGGTCTGCCGCGGCGTGCACCATGCGCATGAACACAGGATCATCCACCGCGATCTCAAGCCGAGCAACATTCTCATCGACTCGGAGGGCAACCCGAAGATCATCGATTTCGGCGTGGCCAAGACATTCAACCCGGAATCGACGATTGAAGCAGGGCACACGCTGAGCGGGCAGGTGATCGGAACGATCAAGTACATGTCGCCCGAACAGTCGCGCGACTCGGCCTCGATCGATCATCGCTCGGACATCTATTCGCTCGGGGTCGTGCTGTATGAGCTGGTGTGCGGGCGCATGCCGTATCGCATCGACGGCGTGACACCCATCGAGGCCTTGCAAATCATTCAAGATCGAGATCCGACCCAGCCTTCAACTCACACTGGTTCACTCTCGCGGGATCTTGAAACAATCATTCTGCGGATGTTGTCGAAGGAACGTTCCAGACGATTTCCAACCGCGCTGAAGGTCGCGGAGGATCTGGAGAATTACCTGGCGGGGCGCCCGATCTGGGCGCGCGGCGACGGCGTGCTGTATGTCTGGAAAAAGGAACTCGCGCTGGCGCGAGAACGTGGTCCGTGACTGACTGCGGTGGGAATCTGGGTGCTGGCGATCATCATTACCATGATTTTTGGCCCGTCGATCTGGTATCACAAGTCGGGGCTTGCTGGCCGGTACACGGGGTTCATCACGCGCGTCGCCGGGGAAGACTCGCATGTGCCGCGTCATGTCGCCGTCATCGGGCTGCGCGATATCGAGGCGCTGGCGCGAGAAGCACCGGCGCTGGGTCTGGCACCGATCAATCCCGCGTCGATCCAGAGCGTCAGACCTGCGCACGCCGCTCTGCTCGATCGTCTGGCAGAGTGTTCGGTGCGCAGCGTTGCGATAGATTTCGTCTTTCTCAACTGCGCCCCGGAGTACGACGCTCCACTGCTCAGCTCGATCGAGCGACTCTCGGCCCAAGGGATCGGCACGGTGGTCGGGAAGCGCAGTTTCCATCCTGGGACAGCGGAGAATCCGGGCTTCTGCGCGGACTATGCCCGTGTTGCGCGAGCGGGCGCGATCGTTGTCTCGCCGGGAAGGCAGTCGTCCGGGTTTGCGGTGCGGCTGGGGGTCTATTCGCAGGAAACGAAGGACACGTACATCAGTTTCGGCGTCGCGGCGTTTGCAGCCACGCGGCACCCGGGACTCGACTACGAGGCAACACTCGATGACGGGTTTGTGAGGCTGAACTATCGCGAAGACGCGGGAGGCGTCGGGCGCCGACAACTCGCAGGCGGTTTTGACCTCCTGCCCGCTACCGAGATTGGTCCGATCCCGATCTTTGACCCGATCTTCGGCATCAAGGCGGGTGACCCGGTTGCATCATCGACCTTCAGCATGCCCGCTGCGGCGTTCGATGAGTCCGAGCCCTTTACGACTGATCTGGTGGACGCCTTGCGCATGCCGATCGAGGATCTTCGCCGGCGCGTCCGCGACAAGGCGGTTGTCGTCATTGACCTGCGGCCCGGGATGGACGAAGACGTGGACCCGGCCGGGCGCACATTTCACAAGGGGTACCTGTGGGCGTGCTGGCTCGATCAAGCGCTAGGCGGCACAACGGTGCGCGGTCCGGGCGAGCGCTGGGCCATGCAGCAAGTCCTGATCGGCGCAGCGCTTGGCGCGATTGTGCTCCCGATACCGTTCTTCCGCAAACGTGTTATCTCGGTTGGATTTCTGTGCTTCTTGACAGCTGCAACCATACTTTTGAGTGTTGTGTTGCTTCGGATGGAGTCCATGCTGTTCGTGCCGCTGCTGGGATTGTTTGCAATGTGGATTGCAGGACTGTTTGCAGTTTTGATCCCGCCGAGACTCGAAACCTGACGCGACCGACCTAACAATCGTCTTCATTCTTGTGCTTCTGCCGGATGCTTGGAGACTCATCATGTTGCTCTGGCTTCTGATCGCTGGTGTGCTCGCCGGCCCCACTTCGACAGACATCTCCGAATCGGCGCAAGCCGACGCTGCACTTGCGACCGTCTGCACAGTCGCCACGCAGACCCCAATCGCATGGACGCCTGCGATGGGCGACAAACCTCTGCCTTCGACTTCGACAAGCGGCGACTTGCGCCAGCGTGTCACATACACTACTTCGGCCTCCAAAGCCCGAGAGTTCGAGATTCTCTACGGCTCCGCAGGTCAGGCGAGCCAAGTCGAACTGACCACACGCAACACTGTCGGCAGCACTCCGAGCATTCAGTATCCGGATGCCCCTGGGCTGAGCGTCAATAGCGGATGGGCATTTGTCACGTTTCACTGGCCTCTGATCTGGATGGAGTCCGTGCAGGCGGGGTCGATCGGCACAACCTCTGTCATGCAGACCACTCAGAACCGCGTCGACATGTACCTCATTTCGAACTCCAAGGACCGCGCGAATCCTGACCCGATTACCAGGCCCGGCTCATGCCCCGAGGAAGCACGCTTGCTCATCCGTGTTGTTGGTATTGAAGGGAGCGTGTGCCTTCAAGTGCCCAAGGACGCCAAGGCCGTACTGCGCTCCTACACCCTCGAGCGGGACGCACACGGTCACGTGACGCGAACCACGCCGGTATCGTTTACGGTTGATGGAAAGTCCACTCAGGAACTACCCCTGACCATCGTCCGGAAGGACGGATCCATCATTGTCGGAACCAACCACAGCGAACAAGAGCGTTTCCTAGGTAAAGTGCTGAACTGTGCATACCTGCAAGGCTTGTATGATGTTCCGTGATGCGAGCGCGTGAATATCGGCATATGCCGTTTCGGGCACAACTAGCGTGGAGTATCCATGTCAGACCACATTCAACGTAGAACCATCAGCACTCATCGCACAACTGCGGTTGTGGTTGCATGCACCGCGGTCACGCTTCCGGGATGCAGTGCTACGCCGCTGAATCTGACCGGCGCTGGCGACCGCACACAGCCACAGGTTGTAACCTTCAACAAGTATGCGTCGTCGCCCGACAAGTCGCTGACATATCAATCGAATCAGCCGGGTCTTTCCTACTCACACGTCAACGTGGTGTATCAACTCTCGGCTGGTAGCGGTGCTCCGACGCAGGATTTTCACATGCTTGTCGGGCTCGAAGCCCCCGGCTCGACGACCATCAAACTCGTCAAGCACAGTTTCGTTCCTGTGCCGCAGCCTATCGAATCTGGTGGTTCTCCTGCGCCGCTTCCTCCTTCAGGTGGTGCCGCGCCAGCCAGCGATCCGGATCTCAATGGCCCGGCGTTGACAGTCAACTTCGGATGGGCATTCATCACCTTTCGCTGGCCTCTGATCTGGGTGCGCAACATCGAAGCCGGCTCAATCGGAACGACGGCCATCACGCGCTGGGATGGCGACACTATGTACCTCTACCTCGTGCGCAACGGCATCGCGGAGTACGACCCGACCAACACGACGCCCGCGCTCGTGACTGATGTGGACTCGGGTCTCGAAATCAATGCAAAGGCACCATTCGCGACCCCCAATCGAGAGTACGCAACATTCAAAGATCGCCCCGAAGTGCACATTGTCAGGCGGAGTTTTGCGCGCGTGACACAAGGGCCCAGCAGCGGAAACCTTCAAACTCAGAGCACGACGGTCGATGGTGTCTGGACGGCTCTTGAACAAACCTTTATGGTCAGTACCACAACGGCTGGCGACATCGTTGTGACGGGTGCGGGCGTTGCGGGCGAGACCGAGTTTCTTGAGCAGGTGCTCAGCGCGGCCCGCGTGCGGTCGCTCTATCAGCTGCCGCTCGATTGATCCTGCGAGGCCTCACGCCATCAGATCGATCGACGCCAGCGCGCCAAGTACACAACTGACGATGCCGTTGATCGTGAAGAATGCCATTTCCAGACCCGCCTTCCCGCGTCGATGCAGCAACACATGCTCGGCGATGAGCAGCACTCCAACCAATGCGACTGCGGCTGCTGTGAGCAACTCCAATCTGTCGTCGGCCAGCCACGCCATGATGAGGCACATGAAGCCGAGTGCGTGCAACCCACGACTGATCCATGCTGCTCCGCTGACGCCGAACCGCGCTGGCACGCTGTATAGCTTCACGCTGCGATCGAAGTCAAGATCCTGAAGCGCGTAGATCACGTCGAAGCCGGCGACCCAGAACGCAACCATGCCCGCGAACCACCAGACCGCAGCAATTTCCGCGAGCGATTCCGGCCTGACCGCAAGGGCCGCTGCAATCGGCGAGACTGCCAGCGCCCCCCCGAGGAAGAGATGACACAGAATCGTGAATCGCTTGGTGAATGAATAGAGGGCGATCCAGCCAAGAACCGGCAGAGCGAGGATTGCGGGCCACCAGTTTGCGAACAGCACGCCGAAGCCCGCAGCACCCGCAACAAACAGCATCCCGCAGAGAAGGAGCGCGACAACGCCATCGCGCTTTGAGAGCACCCCGACCGCGAACGCGCGCCGAGCCGTACGCGGATTGGCAGCATCCCACCGAATGTCCGCGACGCGATTGACGACCATCGCGAAGGTTCTTGCAGCAATCATGCACCAGACCACCAGCCCCAATTGCATGGCAAACTTACTGATTGGATCTTCGGCATCGCGCGCCAGAAACGCCGACAACACCGCAAACGGGAGGGCAAAAACCGAATGCGCCAATTTGATGTCGCGCAAGACCATCATGACGCGCGAGGACGGCGATTGTGTTGCAACCTCATTCATCGGCCAAAGATTACGCACTCGGCGCGCAACACGCCGGACGTTGGCTCAAGGGCATCCGAGCGAGAATAGGTTGAGGTAGGCCAGCAGGTCGAAGAAGTTGACGATCCCGTCGCCAGTAAAGTCGGCTACAGGATCGTGCGTGTGGTACGCGTTGAGGAAGGCCTGCACATCGTGGATGGTCAGGGTGCCGTCGCCAGTGAGGTCGGGCCGGCATTCGCTGGCCCATTGCGTTCCGTATGCCTTGACGCGTGCATCGATCCATGTCGATTGGATGCTCTCTCGCTGGTCGGAGATGCGAATTGTCCATGTTCCCGCTGACGATTCATCCCATGAACGCAGTGTGGTGAACACATGATCGACGAGGCTGCTCGTCGGATCGTTGCGCGAGGTCGCAAAGACGCTCAGCGTGCCCGACGGGCTGAGCAGTTCGATGTGCAGATCGCCGATGCGTGTCGAATTGATGTTCAGAATCAGTTCGACCGATTCGATGCGAATGAGTCGATCGAGAACGACATCAATGGAAAGACCCGTGAAGTTCAGGTCGGGGATCGCCTGATTGACTTTCGCGATCCCGCTGTCCGAAACGATTTCGGGGCCGACGCTCTGCCACTGCTCGGCTGCTAGGACTGCTGCGTGAGCATCGATTGCGCCGTAGCCGTAGTTTTCGCTGACCCATCGCCCCGCGCCATTATGGAACCAGGTTTCATCCGGTTCGTCGATGCGCCGTGCGGTATTGATGATGATGTGCTGCACATCGCGCCACGAAAGCATGGGATTGGCTTCGAGCATCAGGGCGATCGCGCCGGCCGCGAGCGGTGCCGAGGCGCTCGTGCCGCCAAACGTCGTCGTATAGCCGAACGAACTTGTCGTCGAGAACACATTGCGCACGTTGCCGCTTGAATGCGCAACTGCGAGCATCGAAGAGCCGAGTTCGTTATAGTTGGCTCGCAAATTCTGATCACCAATGGCCCCGATGGCCAGCGTAAACCTGCTCGACGCGTACGGGTCGTAATCCACGCGATCGCTCAGGCCACCGTTGCCCGCGGCCCAGACCATGACTTCACCGAGTCCGCCGCGCCCGGTCCTTGCGGCTTCTTCCAGTGCTGCGGCTTCGATCGCAGCAATCTTGTGGATGCGCCCGTTGTCAGGGGGACCCCACGAGTTGTTCTTAATGTCGTTGAGGTCGTTTCGGAAGAGGAACGCGTCGGCGTTCTGCGACGCCAGTCCATAGATCAAACGCGACAACCCTGCGTTGTACGCAATGCCAACGCCACCGATTCCGTTGTCATCGGCTGCAATGATTCCCGCAACACTCGTGGCATGCGCTGTCACAACGGTCGGTGGCATCGATGCCGCGGCGACAAAGTTCGCTGCCAGATCAGTGTGATCCGTCTGCCAGCTCAACTCGATCACCCCCACCACGACCCCGGCTCCGGTGTACCCCGCATCCCACGCGCCCACCGCCCGGACATCGGCCAGCGGGTTGGCAAGGTTGCGCAGATTCCACTGCCCGGGAAAGAACGGATCCGTCGGCAGTCGCTCGGCCCGAGGTTGCTCCACATCCAGCTCAACCGACCCAAAGCGTGGGTGGTTCATCAGTCGGCCTGCGAGCGCGACTGCCTCCGCGACTGTCCGAGTTTCGACATATACAAACCCTGGTGTCGGCGCAGGCACAACCTTCGCACCGCGCCCGACTGCACGGGCAACCTCGGCAAGGTTTCCGTCCACGATCACCCGGGCCGCAATATCAAAGGATGCCGACGCATCAACGCCTGGCAACCCCGGATTGACAACCATCGCCCTAGAACGTGACATCTGGGGGTTTTCAACCATTACCCGTCCGATGCGGCCCGGGATGGGAACCGTCGAGAAAATCTCAGCCCGTGCCACCTGGGTCGAAGATTGCGCCCGCGTCGGTCCGCTCGACACCGCTGCAACTAAGCCGCAGAGAACCAAGAATCCGGTCAGACGTCCGATACGGCGCGAACGGATGGAACGAGATCCCGTAAACAGGGTGGTGTACATGGTCATGCCCGCTTTTCAATCGGCAGACGAGGTGCCACACTCCACAAGGCGACACGGCCACTCGGGCAATCCCCTCCGAAATGCCCGAGCGACCGGTATGTGTCGCCTCGCTCACTCATCATGATCGATACAGAAACCACACCCTGCCGAGGCAAGGTCACGAAAATCAAAATCCTGACAACCCGGCAAGGATCGAAACGATCCGTGAAGTGTGCCGACATGGCGTGATCACCGGGCGTCACCCGCTACGCACCTGAGGGATATCGGTTCCCCGTAAGTGTCATTTCGTTCGGCGGATTCTGAATTGTGTGCGCACGTTCGGGTTTGCTGCGGGGGTCGGCTCGCCCATTCGCTATCATGTCGCCGTGAGCGAACCCCCACCCAGCCCGACAGGCGACCTTGCCCGGCTCCGGTCGCTGTTCAAGTCGGGCCATCCTGCGATCTCGATCATCACATCGGAAGAATGCGACGCCCGCGCACTTGTGCTGGACCACGCTCGAGGCACGGGGGAATACGTCTGGGAATGGACCCTACTCAAGGGGGTCCACAATCCGCTTTCGCCCGACGAACAGCCGATCCCCGAGACGACCAATCCGAGCGCCGCGATGTATTGGCTGAGCCGGCGGGACCTGCCGTGCATTGCCATGCTCATCGATGTGGCTGGTCACCTGTCGGACCCGCACGCGCTGCGCGCGCTGCGCGATCTGATTGCGACTGCGGGCCGAACGAACGCCCACGTCGTCCTGATCGATCACCACGATGGGTTCCCTGATGTGATCAACGCTCACGTCACGCCATTCGAGTTGCGTCTGCCGTCAGCCGAAGACATCGAAGCGACAATCAGACACACACTCAAGGCTATCCACCGGCGCAGCCCGATCAAGATCGAACTGACAACGCGGCAGTATCAGACCATTGTCAAGAATCTGTGCGGTTTGTCGCGTCGGCATGTCGAGCAGATCGTTCGCGATGTGGTCAGCGAGGATCGACGGTTTGACGCTGCGGATCTGAACCAGATTCTGGCAAGCAAGAGAAGGCTGATGTCGCGTGGTGGGCTGCTCGAGTTTGTCGAATCACCCGCGTCGCTCGACGAAGTCGGCGGGCTCGACGTGCTCAAACAATGGCTTCGCGAGCGGGAAAACTCGTTCTCGGAGGATGCAGCGGAGTTTGGTCTGACTCCGCCGCGCGGCGTGCTGATGCTCGGGGTGCAGGGCGCGGGCAAGAGTCTGTGCGCCAAAGCGATCGCGACGGCATGGCACAGGCCGCTCCTGCGCATGGACCCCGGCGCGCTCTATGACCGCTATGTTGGTGAATCGGAGCGCAGGCTTCGGGCGGCACTTCAGCAGGCCGAAGCCGTGGCGCCAGTCGTGCTCTGGATCGACGAGATCGAGAAGGCATTCGCATCGGCAGCTGCACATTCGACCGATGGCGGGCTGAGCCAGCGCATGTTCGGCACGCTGCTGACATGGATGCAGGATCACGTCGCACCGGTGTTTGTGGTCGCAACGGCAAACAACATCGACGCCCTCCCGCCCGAACTGTTGCGCAAAGGTCGGTTCGACGAGATCTTCTTCGTGGACCTGCCGACACATGCTGCTCGCGAGCGCATTTTTTCGGTTCACCTCAATCGCCGTGGTCGCAAGGCTGATCAGTACGACCTCGATTTTCTCGCTCGCGCGACCGAGGGCTATAGCGGAGCAGAGATTGAACAGGCGGTCATCAGCGCGCTGCACAATTCATTTGCGAACAAGGTCGAACTGACGACTGAGCTGCTCGCCGCATCGGCTGCCAAGAGCCCGCCTCTGTCCGTGACCATGGCGGAGAAAGTAACCAAACTCCGTGCGTGGGCCCGCGACCGGTGCGTACACGCGGGGTAAACGCCACTAGCTGAGGCCGCAGACTTTCTAGCGGGCTCACTGCGAGAGAATATCGAGAAAGATCTGCACGTCGACGATATCGAACTTGCCGTCGCTGTTCAGGTCGGCAATTGAAAGTCGCGCGCTGAATGCTTGCAGGAAGGCCTGCACATCGAAGAACGACACGACGCCATCGCCGTCGAAGTCGCCGATCGCGTCCACCGTCCGCAGCGTGGGGCTGGGCATGAGGACGACGGGCCGAACGCCGTCGTTGGTCGTAATGCGAAATCGATCGCGTCCAGCTGCATCGCCCGCAGCAAGGGTGACGCGGTATACGCCTTCGCCGACGGCCACGACTGCGCCAATCTCGCTGACCCCCGCAGAGTCCGGCTCGTGAGCAACGGTGATCGATACACCATGGTTCGTCACGCGGGCCCCCGTCCAATCATGGAGCGTGATCGTCATCGTTACGGTCCGTGTACTGCCGATGGGCACAGCGAGTGCATCGATCACTGCGTGTGACTCGATCGCGTCAGGTCGGCCGATCAGGTCTGCACGCCACAGGTCGAAGCGGTCCTGCAGTTGATCGACCGGATCGGGATCGGTGCGCCGTGCGTTGGGAACGTTGAAGTGCATGAAGTAGTTGCCGCCCGCAGCACCGAGGTCCTCTGCGAAGCGCCCACCGAAGTTGTCGGCGATGACGACGGCACGAGAGTTGAACCCGCCGGAAACAACCTCGGGCAGGCCGTCGCCATTCATATCGACAGCGACCGCGTGACGGGTGGACCGTGTGACGTATTTGGGATCTTCGAGTGTGTAAGTGGTGTTGTCGTGGTTGCGAATGATGAAGAGCGTAGCAAATCCGTGCGAGATGACGGCCGGATCTACAAAGCCATCGCCATCGAAATCAGCCATCATCGCCGCGCGCCCGGGCACTTCAAGGGCAAAATCCTGCCGCGTGAACCCACCTTGCCCGTCATCAAGCAGCAAGGCTGCCGACCTGTTGGTGTCGGCGACAACAAGCAGGTCCGTCCGTCCATCCGCATTGACATCGCCAGCTGCAATCGCGATCAGGTTCCACCCGATCGAGAGCGTCTGTTCGATGGTGAGGGTGCCGTTTTCGCGGCGCACCTGATGTACCTGCCCCGCAGAAGTCGCGACAAATGCCCTTGCGTCGTCGCCAGGGTCAGGCGCTACGCGCACGGCGCCCGGTCCTACGGCAAGCGAAGCGTCGAGCGACCACCCGTTGGCCGGATCGAGTACGCCGAGCGTGGTGTTGGTCAGCATGAGCACACCTCCCAACCCGACCTTGATATCGACACCAGTCCCGGTGATGCCGGTGGGCGCATCGTGACTGAACGCGAAGCCGCCACCCGGCAGCCCCACGAGCACACGCACGGCACCAAGCAAGCCAGCGCCCGCGAGCAGATCGTCGAGACCATCGCCATCAACATCGTGGATCGCGAGGCCGATGGGCTGGGCTGGTCCGTTGAGAGTGCCGGCTGGCGCAAGTGTCGTGAAGGGCGAGCCTGCCGCTGTGGTGTTCTGGAAAAGATGAATGACGCCATCGAAGCGGGTCGCGATGACATCGAGCTTGCCGTCGTGGTCGAAGTCTGAGACGACGATCGCTGCGGGCTCGCCGCCGATTCCATAGACGCCATTTGATGCGTTGAAGTCGCCAGCGCGGGCGATGATCATGTAGCCAATGTCGGCACTCTTGAATGGGGCAGGCGGGGGTGAGCCGCACCCGGTGGGGTTGTTGCTGACGCACGAGCAGCGTCCGTCGCCGCCCATTGCGCGGGCGGCCTGCATCGATGCCATGAGTTTGTCGGGCAGATCACCAAGAGTAGTGATAATGGCATGCTCGGCTTCCATGACGACGGGGCTTCCGGTCAGGACATTGCCCTGCACGGCGTAGACGAAGTCGCCGACCTTGCCGGTCACGCCTCCGGCCCAGGCGCCCGCACCAGTGCCACTGAAGGTTGCCACGCCGCCGTCCACATCGATCAGACCGTACTGCCTGGTCTGGTGTCCGGAGTCGAATGCATCAAGCAATGGCAGAATGTCGGCGGGCGCGACACCTTCGAGCAGGCGATCACGAATGAAGGTGCGGTTCTGGCCGGTTGTGTCGCCGAACGACTGTGCCGTCGCGCCTCCGATGCCCCCGAGCATGACGGGTGTGAGTTGCAGGAGATCGGTGTTAGTCAGGCAGGTTGCGGAGGCAAGACCGATTTCGCCAGTTCTGGTGTTGACGATGAGGATGGACCACGTCGCGGAGGCTTGGCCAGCCGCGAGCACAATCGACGCTCCGAGACATACTCGCCTAATCATGGATGGGCTCCCAAGCAACACTTCGTTGCAACAACTGTAACGGATTTGGGGTGCTGCTCAAAGGACTATCATCAGGAATTCGCGGAGTCGGTGAGCGATGGTGGTTTTGGGTCGCTCGCCAGCGGCGCAGCGCCGGGAGCCAAAAGTCCGATACACTCTTAGAGCAATGGGTTCTTCTGATCGCCAATCCGGCCTGATGCGCAACTTGGGGAGGTTCTTCGGGCACATCGTGGCTGGAGCCCGTTCGGATCCCAGCCGGCAGGAAGTTTCGCGACAGGTCGAGGAATGTCAGGTTGACACACCAGCAGGCAAAGTCACGCTGCGTCGAACTACCGTTGAAGAAATCGAGATTCGCAAGGACGCTCACATCGCAGGAGACCATGAGCCATGACCATTCAGAAGTTGCGCTTCGCTGTTTCTCTCGGGCTCTTGTGCATGCTGATTCCGATCGGTTGCGGCAAGCGCACCACCACCAATGTCAGTGTCATGAACAGTTCGTCCACTGAACTGCGTGTCAATGCGTGGCTGGCGTCGGATGTAGATCCGGGTGCCTCCTCCATCGAATGGGCCAAGAGCGAGCGCGTGGTTGCGGCTGGAGGCGACACAACCTTCGCCTTCAATCGCAAGGAGCCGGGCAAGGACGGCGCGGTGGTCATTCGCGTTGTACCGGTAACGGGCGACTCGGACGACCCGTATTGGATTCAACTCGAACCGCCCGCACCGTTCATTCTGCGTGTGCGGGGCTCGGGCTCAAACCTGATGATGAGCCGCGAGGACATCAACCTCGATGAAGAAGCTCGCGGACCGGGCGGGATTCCGCAGGCACCGGGGGAGCGCCGGTATCGCGGCAGTCTTCCGCCATGGGTCGCTCGATGAGCGCGACGCCGACGAGCAACCCGCACCTCCCGAGCCGGCAGATCCTCGATCGTTACCCTTTTTGCTGGCGGACGGGGATCGAGCGCGTGCGCCAGATCTGGCGCGTAGCGCTACATCCGAAGTTCAGGCCTGAAATTCAGTTTCTTCGTCCGTTTCTTGCGCCTGGGTGTGGGTGTCTGGACATCGGAGCCAATCACGGACGTTTTGCGCTTGAATTGGCGCGCACGGGCCATCGCGTGCTTGCCTTCGAGCCCTTGAGATTCAACCTCACAATCATCCGACCCGCGACTGCGCTGCATGGGCACGTGCGTGTGATCCCAATGGCACTGGGCGAGTCTGCAGGAACCGCTAGGCTGTATGTCCCGATCCGTCCGGATTCGAGGCCTGAGCATGGGTCTGGCTTTATCGCGGTTGATGACATCGAGGCTGCTAATCGCATGCCCGATCGACGTCTTGTGCGAGATAGCATCACCATCGCGCGCCTGGATGATGTCGATCTTGGCTGGGTCGATCCGATCGGATTGATCAAGATGGATGTGGAAGGACACGAAGCCGCGGTGCTTCGCGGCGGATCGAAAGTCATCGAGCAATTCCGCCCCACGGTTCTGATGGAAAGCCAGCGAGATGGGCGAGGGCTTGACGCTTTGAGCGAACTTGCGGCTCGCGGGTACGCAATGTACGACCTTGACCGACGAGAGGCGGGATTCTGGTCACGCGATCCGAAGGCGATTCATGCCGAAATCGCGGCCGGACCCAAGTCGCACGACGTGCTCGCGTGGCACACGCGTCATGGAATTCCGCCGGGCTTTGGAGCCTCGTTCGAGGCCACGCGCTTCGGAAAGTGATCGCTCCGACAACGCCCTCGCTCGGCCCTACCATCCCCTCCCGGAGAGGCCAGAACATGCCCAAGAAGACCTATCAGAACACACTCGAATCGCACATCCTCTGCAAGCGCATCCCCACTCCGCCCTTTGGCGAAATGAAGGATCGGCACATCGTCTCGTACGACGAATACGTCAAAACCGGAGGCTATGTCGGGCTTCGTAAGGCTTTGGCCATGAAGCCTGAGGAAGTCACCGAGATGGTCAAGAAGTCCATGCTGCGCGGCCGCGGAGGCGCGGGATTCCCGACGGGGCTCAAGTGGACCTTTCTGCCGAAGATCGAACCCGGGCAGCCGATCGAGAACCGTTACCTTGCGGTCAACGCTGACGAATCGGAGCCGGGCACGTTCAAGGACCGCCTGCTCATGGATTTTGATCCGCACCTGATGCTCGAAGGCATCGCCATTTGCATGTATGCGTGCCGATTGACCAAGGCGTATGTCTTCATCCGAGGCGAATACCACCATCAGACACACGTCGTCGAGAACGCTCTGCGCGAGGCCTATGAACACGGGATCTTCGGATCCAAAGGCCTGATCAACACTGAAGCGAATACCGGCGGCGATCGCTTTCAGGCAGACTGCTACGTCCACCGCGGCGCGGGCGCGTACATCTGCGGCGAAGAAACCGGACTGCTCGAAGCCATTGAGGGCAATCGAGGATGGCCCCGCATCAAGCCCCCGTTCCCTGCGATCAAGGGACTTTTTGGCCGCCCCACCATCATCAACAATGTCGAAACCCTGGCGCATCTGCCCAGCATCATCGACCACGGGCCCGAGTGGTTCGCAGAGCAGGGCGTTGAAAGTTCAGTCGGCGGGCCCCCGAGTTTTGGAACCAAACTCATGGGCGTCAGCGGGCATGTCGAACGACCCGGCGTCTACGAGTTCGAGCTCGGCATCCCGCTGCGCACCATCGTTGAGAAATACTGCGGCGGGATACGCGGCGGGAAGAAGTTCAAGGCTGCCATTCCTGGCGGCGTATCGATGGGTATTCTCGGCACCGATCAGTTCGACGCCGAACTCGATTTTGACATCGGGCGCAAGCACAACGTGCTCGGCCTCGGTACCGCCTGCCCCACCGTCTTCGATGAAGATACCGACATGGTCGCGGTCGCCCGCAACATCTCACGCTTTTTCAAGCACGAGTCGTGCGGGCAGTGCACGCCTTGCCGCGAAGGCTCGGGGTGGTTGTACCAGTTGCTCAGCCGCATCGAAACCGGTGACGCCAAGACCAGGGATCTGGACCTCGCGCTCGAAATCGCGACAAGCATGGGCTCGATGCCCGGCACGACGATCTGCGGGTTGGCGGACGGCAACAACTGGGCCATCCGAACCATCATGAACAAGTTCCACGATGAGTTCACAGCCCGGGTGCAGCCGACGTACGTGCCGGTGAAGATGACGGTTGGGGCGAGTTCTGGGGGTTGATTCCCGAGTGATCGACGGCTTGCAGGGATCCCCTCGCCAAGTGTCCGCTCGGGCTGGGGGCACGGCACCGATTGAACCCACCCATTTGGGGCACTCGATCTGCGGGTGGAATCTGCGGTGCGATGATTTCATGCCACGGTTCATGGCGGCATAACCCCTATAAAGGGTATTTTTGTCTGTAATTGCTTGGCTCATTCCAAGCACCTTGGTATGGTGAACTTATCTCTTGAACAGGAGGCCACCATATCAAGGATTTCATGTCTTGTCGCGATGATCTTGGCAGTTTCAACCTACGCGGACACAATCACTGTTCCACAAGGCCAACCGACGATCCAGGCTGCGATCAATGCTGCGAGTGACGGTGACATCATCGAACTCAACAGCAATGTGTTCCGAGGTCACTGCGACCAACTCTACCTTCGTCGGAGATTCTGTCACGTATGAAAACGGCCTGCCAAGCGATTGGGGGATCTTCTACGCAGCAGGAGCCGGAACAATGATCAACATTCACAACGGCATCATTCATGGCAACACAGGCCAGATTCTGCGCACCCAATTGAACGGCGAGGTGAGTGTGTCGTACTCGATCATTGAGGGTGGCGCTCCGGGTGCGGGCAATCTGGATGTCGACCCGCTGCTTGACGCAACCCATGCACCAACGACTGGCTCTCCTGCGATCGACGCTGGCGACAACTCGGTCGTTCCACCGGGCATCATGACTGACCTTGCCGGTCAACCCAGGTTTGTCGATGACCCAGCAACCCCAGATACAGGGATCGGATCAGCGCCGATCATCGACATGGGAGCCTTCGAGTACCAGCCGGCTCCGTGGAATTGTCCGCCGGACCTGAACGACGACGGGGTGCTCGACATTTTCGATGTCCAGATGATGCTCGGGCTGTACTCGGCGCAGGATCTCGAGGCCGACTTCAATGGCGACGGCATCCTGGACTTTTTTGATATTCTCCGATATCTGCAAATGTTCAGCAACGGATGCCCCTAGACCTGCTCCCAGGCTGATTTGAAAGACACCGACGCTCCGCGTGCGAAAATTGACGCACTCGGTCAAGGTGACCGATGTTCCTCAAGAAAGCCCTTGGCTCTTGGCCCGGGACTCGATAGAGTACACGCAGGCGGAATCAATCCGTTTGTTTGGGAGTAGTACGGAAAGCCATGGACGAATCTTCTGACGAGCCTCCTCAGCGAATGTGCCGATCCGCGGTCATTGAGTTTCTAGACCCGGATCGGTTGCTCGATGACCAAGCTTCACAATGGATCAGGCGGTCGGCCTCACGGGCCGAGAAGGCGATGTCGCTGTATGGCGAGGTTCGCGTGCGCCTGCTCGATGACACAGCGATGGCCGAGGCCCATCTGCGCTACTTGGATGAACCCGGACCGACCGATGTGCTGACGTTTGACATGACTGAGCCGGGCATGGGTCTGGATGTCGACATTCTTGTGTGTGTCGATGAAGCCAAACGCCAGGCAGCCGCTCTGCGGCACGAAACGGCGCACGAGATCCTGTTGTACGTGATTCATGGCGTCTTGCACTGTCTCGGGTATGACGATCATGATGAAGCGTCGGCCCGAGCGATGCATACGGAGGAAGACCGAGTGCTCGAAGCGATCGGCGTGGGCGCGGTGTATGCGCCCGAGTCGGCGGCTGCGGACTCGATCGAAAGGGACTCGATTTGAGCGGTCAAGTTGCGCTCTGGATCGCGCTGGCCTCACTAGCGCTGTCCGGGCTGTTCTCGTCGCTGGTTTACGCACTCTCGCGGGCAAGTCGATCGGGTGTCGAGCAGTCAGCAGCGCGCCTGGGCAAGGCGCGCGTGGTCAGACGTGTGGCAGTGATTCTGAATGATGAGGACTATCACCTCGCGGCTCTGGCATTCCCTCGCGCGGTTCTGAATCTGACAGTCGTCGTGTTTCTGGTGCTCTGGATCTCGACGACGCGCGCGATGGATGCGCCGACCACGCTCGATCGCATCGTCGGAATCATCATCGGCGGATTCGCTGTCTGGATTGTCAGCGTCGTGATTCCGCTTGCGGTCGCAGAGCATGCTGCCGAGCGCTCGATCGTCGCGTGGTCGTGGCTGGTGCGCGGTTGCGGGGTGATGTTTCTGCCAGTCAGACCGCTGCTCACGTTCATCATGGAGGTGGTGCGGCGGCTCTCGGGGCAGGAGCGGCAGACAGGGGCCGAAGAACTTGAAGCCGAATTGATGTCCGTGGTCGAGGAAGGCGAGCGCGAAGGCAAGATCGACGAATCGGCACGCGACATGATCGAAGCGGTCGTCGAGTTCGGCTCGACCACGGTCGAACAGATCATGACGCCTCGCACCGAGATGACAGCCCTTCAGTACACGGACGAACTTGAGTCTGTGAAACAACTGGCAAAGAAGGCAGGGCACAGCCGCGTGCCGGTGTATGAAGACAGTCTGGACCACATCGTCGGTGTGTTGTACATCAAGGATCTTTTGCGCTGGATCGTCGAGAACGGGTCTGACAATGATGAACGCTTCACGCTGCGCGAGATTCTGCGCCCAGCCACGTTTGTGCCCGAAACCAAGACGCTGCGCGACCTGCTGGCGGACCTGATGAGCAACAAGGTGCACATTGCAATCGTGGCTGACGAATACGGCGGAACGAGCGGGCTGGTGACGTTTGAAGACATTGTCGAAGAGATCTTCGGCGACATCAAAGACGAATACGAGCCTCAAGACGACGGCCCCGCGCTCGTTGAAGTTGACCTCGCGTCGCGACAGGCGGAAATCGACGCTCGCATGGATATCGACGACGCCAACGACGAGCTCGAAGCACTAGGCCTCGAGCTGCCCGAACACGACGACTACGACACGGTCGGCGGTTTCGTGGTGGTAACGCTGGGGCGCATCCCGGAAATTGGCGAGTCGTTTTCTCACGGCTCGATGCTCGTCAGCGTGCTTGATGCCGAGCCGACGCGGGTCAAGCGTATACGGATCGCCTCGACCGGCCCGGAGAATGCGACCTCGGAAAACCTGGGAGATGCGCCACAGGAGCAACCGGTGAAATGATCAGGCTTCGGCGATGCGCGTGCGCATGTTGTCGAGCACGTTCATGAAATTGATGTATGCGTCGTAGGGCGAGTCGTACGGACTGAAGTACTTGTGCACATCGCCGTCAGCCCAAAATTTCGTGCACATGTAGTAGAAGTGGTCGCTGGTAGTAAGTTTGCGCCAGTCGTTCTCGATGTGCGACGTGTTCTCGATCGCAGCGGCATCGCCGGATTCACGCGCGCGAGCCGAGGCGGACTTGACTTCCCGTTCGAGGCGAAAGGTCTCTTCGAGGGCGTTCCATTGCATGGCGTTGCCGCGCCAGGCGGTCAGATCGCGCTCCGTGTCGGCCCACGAGATGTAGTCATGCACATCGTACACGCCGACATGTTCGAAGCGCTCGAGTGCTTCGCTGGGCGTGTTGAAGTGATTCTCGCCAGGACTGATGTCAAAGATCGCGCTCGGAAGGTGTTCGAGAAACTGAAAGATGCCTGTGTCGGCCCACTGATGCTCACCAAAGGTCTCGTAGTCCATGAACAGGTTGCAGAGGTACCCGTTCCCATTGATCTGATGAACCCACTTGGCGAACTTCTCAGCCGTCAGGGGCCACTCTGCCCATCCGCGATTGCTGAATCGGAAGGCGATGTCGTCGCTGAGTCGATAGTTCTTAAGCAGCAGGCCGAATGGTCGCGAACGCGGCCCGAGGGTTGAGCCTGAATCACCGCCTGGCGGCGCGTACACATAATTCGGCGAGCGGAAGCCGAGCAGGTGGTCCGTGCCTTCGCAGATCGCCCCGAGCCAGCGGGGTTTGCCGTGTTTGTCGCGCATGGCCGCCAGCGCGGCCGAGAGTTCATTGGAATAAATCAGTTCCGTGTTGCGAAAAACGCGAGGCGTCTGGCCGAAGAGCGCTTCAATGCGCTCGGTGTGCATATCGACCTGCTTCTGAAATTCGTTAAAGGAATAGAGAAACGAGAGCGAGTGAAAGTACGTCTCGCCGAGAAACTCGCAGCATCCTGTGCGGGCGAGTTCCTGAAAGGTCTTGATGACATCGGGCGCGAAGCGTTCGAGCTGGTCGAGCACTGTGCCGGTGATCGAGTAACTAACGCGAAAGTTGCCCTTGTGCCGCCGAACGAGGTCGAGAATGAGGTTGGTCGTCGGGCGGTAGCACTTGTCGGCAACTTTGCGGCAGATCTCGCCGTTGGCCTTGTCGTCAAAATAAAACGGGTCAACATCGAAGATTGAGTACCGTCGCAGACGGTGTGGCTGATGGACCTGAAAGTAGAAGACGACTGAAGCCATAGGACCTCCTGGACCCAGCGAGGGTCATGTCCGTACGGTAGACATCACCGCGATGGAAGCGGGGAGCAGAATCATGACAGGGACGAAGACGCCAAGGACAGGGGGGACGCCGGGGATGGCGGCCGACGCCCCAAGAACCCCGCCGACGAGCGCCGAGATCGAGATGGGTGCACACTTGAGCGATTGTTGGATCATGCTTCGGGGTTCGCGCGTCAGGAAGAACGGCAACGCAATCGAAAGCGTCAGAAGGTTTGAGATCCAGACCGACACCCGCCCCCAGCGGACACGCTGAAGGTCGCCGACTGCTCGCTCATCAAGCATGCTCTGGCGTTCGAGCAGCTTGCCTGCCTGCTGAAAACTCATCGCATGCCGATAGGCACCGTAACGCATCAAACGAATCTGCTCGGGGCTGAGGCCGGTCGTCAGGCGTTCGATCGGTTGTGGCGGGGCTTGCATGCGTCGCGGCTCCACAGTCCCACTTTCGAGAATCCACGCCTGACCATCCCACACAGCGTGCGTCGCCCGGATCGCGCGCTCGGGCTGGCCTAGCGGGTTGTACTCGAGCACGAACAGATCGTGAAGCTCGCCGCGATCTACATCGAACGCACGGGCCTGAAAAAGGCGCCCGCTCCCATCAGGTGTCAGCGGGAGACTCGTCGTGCCCACTTCGCGTGCACCCGCAGCCTTGTGATCGCGGCTCAGCAAAGGCGCGATGCGCGGGATTACCAGTTCCTGATTGAGCGCCTGAACCACGGTGAAACAGAGTGCGACAATGATCACAGGCCTGGCGACTCGCATGAGGCTCTGCCCCGCAGCAAGCATCGCGACAAACTCACGATGGCGCACGAACTGCGTGCATGTGAAACCCATGGCACCAACCATCACCATGCCGATCAGAAAGTTGTACAGTTGCAGCAGGCGAGGCCACCACAGATCAGCAATAATCCACAGCGTCGTCCCCAGTCGCGCCAGCGAGCCGGCATCGCCTTGGCCTCGGCTTTCGAGCAGCACATCTGCAACCTTGCTGAACCTTGTCACATTCATCGAGGCATCGATCGCAACGATGAAACAGAACAAGATCAGCAGCAAAGTGATGACGTTGATGAAAAACTGTCGTGCGATGTAGCGGTCCAGCAGGCTCATGCGCTCACCCCGAGTCGTTTGAGAATCGCGGCTCGCACCTCCGCAGCGTCGGCCTGCCCGCCCGAACGCTTCATGACTTCGCCGATCAGCCTTCCGACTGCCTGGGTCTTGCCCGCGCGAATCTGCTCGACAGCGGCTGCCTGTTCGACAAGAACCTCCTCGATCCAGCGAGCCATCGCCGCGTCATCGCGCACAATCAACAAACCCTGCGTTTTGGCGGCCTCGCGCACACTCGCGAGTCTCGCGTCTGTCGCGGCACACTGTTCAAACAGCGTGTTTGCCGCGGCAGCGCTGATCTCGCCTTGTGTTCGCATCTTCACAATTTCAGCAACCTGCGACGTTGCAACGCCAAGTTGATCGAGTCGCACTGATTGATCGTTGGCCAGGCGCGCGCCGACCTGAAGCACCAGGTTCGCCACGCCTCGAGCTGCGCGCACCCGATCGAGCCCCGCCTCGACCGCGTCATCGACCGCCCGCTCGAAGAACTCGCACGTTTGACGCTCCTCGATCAGCGCGAGCGATTCCTTTGGTGTCAGTTCGAACGACCGCACGAAGCGTGTAAACCGCTCGGTCGGCGCTTCGCATATACGGGCAGCCACACGAAGCTGCCACTCCCGATCAACCTCCACCGGCACGAGATCGGGGTCCGGAAAGTATCGGTAATCGTGAGCGTCTTCCTTCTCGCGCTGCGGCACAGTCACACCACGCGCATCGTCCCACCCACGTGTCGATTTTGTGCCTTGTCCATGCTCACGACCATCGGCCAGCCAGCGCCGTGGCTGCTCGATCGCCTCGTGCTCAATCGCTCCGCGCACCGCACGAAATGAGTTAAGATTCTTGACCTCGACAATCGGTGTCGAAACGATGCGTCCGTCGTCGAGCGTCAATCGCGTATTGATGTTTGGCTCGAAGCGAATTTGGCCGCGCTGCATCACGCACTCGCTCACGCCCAGGTAGCGACACATCATGCGCAGTTGTCGCGCAAACCCGACGGCTTCGTCCGCCGAACGAAAATCGGGGCGCGTGACGACTTCCAGCAACGGGGTGCCGGCGCGGTTGAGATCCACGATCGAGAAGTCAATTCGCGCGCCGCCGGGGGCTTCGTGAAGGAGTTTTCCCGCGTCTTCTTCGAGATGTGCGCGTTCGATGCCGATGCGGCGTGTGCCGCGCTCGAGATCCCACACCCCGCGCTCGTCCTCGGGCACGACATCGACGCTGCCATCGAAACAGAGCGGCAGCGGATACTGGCTGATTTGATACCCCTTGGGCAGGTCTGGATAGGTGTACGACTTGCGATCCCATCGGCTATGCGCCGCGATAGAACATCGCAGCGCAAGCCCGACAAGCATCGCCAAGTCCACGGCTTGACGATTCATCACCGGGAGCGCGCCCGGCAGAGCAAGCACGAGCGGGTCGATAAGTGTGTTGGGCTGGGCGTCAGCAAAGTCCTCGTGCGCCGGGTTGCCCGCGCGCGTGAACATCTTGGTGCGCGTGGCAAGCTCGATGTGAATTTCCATCCCCACGATCAGTTCCGCATGCATGATGGAAGCTTGCTGAGCCGTCGACATGGTTCATCGTATCCGCGATCTCGCCTTGGACAGGGCAAGTCTCACCGCGGATCTCTCAAGGCGGGCTGCGTGCATGACGGGGGTTCCGAGTTGCTCCGCAACCTGGGCCAGCGTTCGCGGTCGCTCGCCTGCAAGCCCGAATCGCCAGCGCAGGATCTCAGCCCCTTCAATCGTGTCATTGGCGACTTCAACTGCCACGCGTGGGTCAGGCTCGAGCACCGCCTGCCACGGATCCACGAGACGGCTGCCGGTTGAATCGGCATCGCGAGCAATGAGCGTGCGTCGCGCTCGCCCTTCGATCGCTTTTCCAGGGTGCTGCGCCCGCAAGTAGGCAGCAGCTTCCCGGTCCATCGCCATGCCCGCACGAGCCGCCAGGCGGCCGCCATGAAAGGGATCAAACCCGTCGATCGCGCCGCACAACGCGACGAACATTGCATCAACGAGGCTTTGAATCTTCTTCTCCGGCAAAGTCTGAATCGGGGCTTCGACTCGGCGTTCGGCCGTCGCCAGGAGCAATCCGAGTTGCGATGCCGCCAGCACCGACTTGACCTGCGAGACTTGGCGCAAAATTGTCTCCGCCTCGTCGATCATGCCCGCCTGCGCAGTGCTCATGGCTGCCAGTTTGCCGATCAATCTTCGGGCACGCCATCGTAAAAAGTGCATGCCCGCCGCTTGTGCATGCTCGGCCGTTCGTTCAAGCGCCACCGAAGCCCGGCACGCTTTGATGAAGCGAGGGAGATCAATCGGGATCGAGGTTGCCGCAACGGTGTCTGATCCGTCGCAAGGCATAGATATCTGATCGGCATCATCGCGCTCGAACTGCGCACTCATCGGCCCGTCGAGGTTCCACTGAGCAAGCAACCTCGCTCTGTACTGATTGGCGGCCCGAACGATCGCGGTACGCGGGCGGCCCAGACGCTGCGCAATCAAACCCGGCTCAAAGCCCCGGCGAAGAGCGCGAAACGCGAACTCCTGCTCTCGCGCCGTCGGGGGGCCTGCCTCGCCAAACACCTCCGTACACTCGCGCTGAAGCAATCGCCGCACGCCTTCAAGACTGAACTGGAAGCGTGGTGCGAGTCGCGCAGCCACTTGATTGAGCGAGAGACCAAGTCGAGCGTGGTACTGCCCGGCACGCCGGATCATTGCTTTGCGCTCGGTCGGGGTCATCCGACGCGCGGTCGGTCGCGGACCAGGTTGTTCTCGCTGAGCGAATGCAGCACAAGCCTGGGGCGTGAAGATCAGCGTGCGCCTCCCACCCTGGCCGACGACCCGGCGCGCGACAAGGCCGCGCCTTCGCGCACGATCCAGTGTCGCCCGGCTCACTCCCCACTGTTGGCACAATTGCTCTGGACCGAGCGAGCCACACGGCACTTCGTTCTCGCCAAGCGTCGCTGCCTCGCTCAGGCATTCGACAAACGCCGAAAGGCTAGACAAAATATCCCCTCCTCGCGGCATCTGCCCCGATGTGTCGTGCGGGCGAAAACCGGTTACGCGAAACACAATCCACTCGCGCGGATAGATCTGGTCACTCTCAAGCACGCCCGCGAGTTGCTCCGCGCGCTCGATATGCCGAAACAGAGCCTGACGCGGCGCGAACCGCAGCTCTTGCGCCAAGTCGCGCAGCACCGGTTCATGAATGGTCGGCAGACGAGGCATGGCCGGAATCCTTGGCAGAGCCCGTCATCACAGCGAAGCGTCAGGCTTCAAGCTCAATCTCGGCATCGAACCAATCCGGACTGCACGCAGGGACCAACCCCAGTTGCGCGGCCTCATCGAGAAAACGGAAGATGGCCTCACGCTCGCGCGGACCGCAAGAGAATCGCAGGCGTTCACCAAGGTATCGTCGCGCAAGGTCATCGGGCCACCCCTTTTCGGCTGCCCGCGTCGAGACGATCCAGTCCAGCCTTTGCTCGTTGCGCAAGCGCTGACGCTCCAGCAGCGTCGCTGCGGCGCGCACAGCAGGCGTCCCTGCGATCGATGACGGACACATCCAAATCGCGTACACGAACGGCAGCCCGGTTAATACTTTCCAAGCTTCCCCCAGGTCGATCTGATACGGGTAGCGGACAGCCGGCGGACTGTCAGTCACGACCTTGTCGCCAATCAGCAGCATGGTCTCCGGCCAGACTTCGCCTGTGTCTGACCCGTGGGTCATGCGCTCGCGTGCGTCGAACTCGACAGTTCTCGGACGCAACCCGTACTGATGCCAGAGGATGATCTGTGCCAGCGCGGCAGAGGTATGGCTGTCGGTGTCCATCGCCAGTGTTGTGATCCTCTCCGGCGGACACATGGAAAAGACCCGTACGGTCAGCGTCGGACCATCACACCCGATAATCCCTGCCGGAATGAGCGTCAAAGGCGCCGGAGACCGGGCAACATCGATGGTGGATACCAGCCCAATCTGGACTTTGTTCTCCTGCATCATGCCTGCAATGTGCGCTGGTACTGCAGCGACGAGCTCGAAAGAATTGGCTGCATCAAGCCCCTCGATCAGAGGGGCTGTGTTTAGATACCGAACGACGCCGATGCGAAGTGGAGCCATATCCGGACTTTAGCCTCGATGCAGGATTGCCTCTCTTCACTTTCGGACCAATTGGCCGATGAAAAGTCAGACGGTGTTTCAAGATTCATGGCATCTTTCTGAATTTGGCGTATCTTTCCATCCAGAACAGGCCTTTGGTCTGGGACATCCACGAATCTGCTCCACTGGGGTGAGCGGATCGCGGACACGACATTTCGGGGTAGTTGGCGAATCACCGGTTACGGGATGCTCTCACGGGGCATCGGCCCGGGGGCAAGTCTGAGCAGGGACCAACCTGTCCCGCGTCGGGCACAGAGCCCTCAGGGTTTATCGCAAGCCACCTACCCACCCGGCGTCGGGCTGCGCCACGGCCCGGCGTCGATTTTTTTGTCGACACCGGTTTTTACCCGTGCTGCAACTCCAGCATCAGCCAACCGTTACAGCAGTTCAAGCGAACGTGAGCACCCGGAGTCACGCGCACCGCGCCATCGAGTACAGTATCTTTTGAGCCCGTCAACCAGATCGGGTTGCTCGATCGAGCGGAAGGAGCGCGGCGTGTCAGATCATCTCGAGTCAAGCGGGATCGAATCGGTGTTGCAAGAGCACAGGGTGTTTCAACCACCAGCCCCGGCAGACGTCGGCACGCCACGATGGTTGATTTCCTCGATGGACGAGTACCGCACGCTGCACCAGCGTTCTCTGGATGACCCGGATGGGTTCTGGAGCGACGCAGCCCGCGACCTGCACTGGTTCAAGGACTGGCACACGACGGTCGAGTGGAACGTGCCTGACGCGCGATGGTTCGTAGGCGGCAAGACCAACATCTGCTACAACTGCGTCGATCGGCACGTTGAAGCCGGGTTTGGTGACGAGGTTGGCATCATCTGGGAAGGCGAGCCATGGCGCGACGGCGACCCGGAGGTCCGGTACCTGACCTATATCCAGATTCAGCGTGAAGTCTCGCGTGTGGCCAATGCCTTGCGATCGCTCGGCGTGAACAAGGGCGATGTGGTGACGATCTACATGGGGATGGTCCCTGAATTGGCCATCACATGCCTGGCGTGTGCGCGCATTGGCGCGCCGCACTCGGTGATCTTTGGCGGATTCAGTTCGCAGGCCATCATGGACCGGGTTCAGGATGCTTCGAGCAAGGTCATCGTCACATGCGACGGGGCACACCGACGCGGCACGCTGGTGCCCTTGAAGGACAACGTCGATGCTGCGTGCGCCAAACTCGAACATGGCACGCATCGCGTCGAGCATGTGCTTGTGCTGCGCCGTTGCGAGAACGCGGTGCAATGGACCGCCCGCGACCACTGGTGGCACGAGATCGTCGCTTCGCAGTCCGATACATGCCCTTGCGAGCACATGGACTCGGAGGACGCCCTGTTTCTGCTGTACACCTCTGGCTCGACAGGCAAACCCAAGGGAATCGAGCACACAACCGGCGGGTACATGGTCTACACCGCCCTGACGAGCAAGTATGTCTTCAATCTGATCCCGGGCCTGGAGACACCCAAGCGTGAATCGGGCTCAAACGGACAGGTCTTCTGGTGTACGGCCGACATCGGTTGGGTCACTGGTCACAGTTACATTGTCTATGGCATCATGCCCAATCGAGTGCCCACTCTGATGTACGAGGGTGCGCCGAACTTCCCGACAGAGGACCGATTCTGGGGTCTGGTCCAGCGGCACCGAGTCACGCAGTTCTACACCGCGCCGACGGCCATTCGCGCGTTCATGAAATGGGGCGAAGACCATCCGCACAAGCACGATCTGAGTTCGCTTCAGGTGCTTGGGACTGTGGGCGAACCGATCAACCCGGAGGCATGGATGTGGTATCGCCGCGTGATCGGTCGTGATCGGTGTCCGATCGTTGACACATGGTGGCAGACCGAGACCGGCGGACATCTCATCACGCCCCTGCCTGGGGTTACTCCGACTAAGCCCGGGTCGTGCACGCTGCCTTTCTTTGGCATCGACGCGGCGATTCTGGACGAAGTCGGACATGAGCAGCCTCTAGGCTCGGGAGGGTTGCTGGCGATCCGCAGGCCCTGGCCGAGCATGTTGCGCGGAATCTTCGGCGACCGCGAAAGGTACATCCAGACGTATTGGTCGAAGTTCGAACTGGACGGGGTGCACCCAGAGCACTGCACTTCACCGTACTACTTCCCTGGCGACGGAGCGCATCGCGACAAGGACGGATATTTCTGGATCCTCGGGCGGGTTGATGATGTGATCAACGTCTCGGGGCATCGGCTCGGCACAATGGAAGTCGAATCGGCACTGGTGAGCCACCCGGCGGTAGTCGAGGCGGCGGTTGTCGGCATGCCTCATGAGATCAAAGGAACGGGCATTGCGGCGTTTGTGACGCTCGGGGGCGGGCAGACGCCCAGTGACGCTTTGCGGGCCGAACTGCGCGAACATGTGGCACAGGAAATCGGCGCGATCGCCAAGCCGGATCAGATCCGTTTTGCAGCGGCTCTGCCCAAGACGCGCAGCGGGAAGATCATGCGACGGCTGCTGCGATCGGTGGCGGCCGGTCAATCAACGACGACGCAGGACACGACGACGCTCGAAGACTTTGGCGTGATCGCGGCGCTGCAACAAGAGGATTGAGGCCATGGCGCGGTGCGCCACGTTGCACTTTCTGGGCTCGCTTTACTCGCTTGATCGGTTGAGTTGATCCTGAATGCGAAAGCGCCGCCGCTCAAAGAACTCGCGCCACTGCGGATCGGACTCCATGAGTGTGGCACGCTTGATGCGTTCGAGTGATTCGAGCGAGGCGTAGTTGAGGTGTTCCTCGGCCAGAGCCCAGCCTCGCAGCGCGTCGAGGAAGGCTGGGTCGCGCTGAAGCGAGCGTTCGTAGTACTCGAGCGCGTCCTGAGCCCATCCGATGTTCTGGTAGACAAGCCCGACGTTGGCTAATGGCCTCGGGTCGCGCGGCGAAAGATCGGCGGCAACCTTGAACGCAGCAACCGCATCGATGTTGTTGCCCAGATTCATCAGCTCGACACCAAGGTTGTTCCACGCGATGTACCGGTCGGGCGCGATTGAGAGTGCCTCACGATACAAGGAAGCTGCGCCTTCCGAGTTGCCGCGAGCGGCCAGAACATCGGCGCGAGCAATCATGGCGTCGGCTTCCGGCCCTCGCGAGGGTGGTACTTGCGAAGTGTTGACCGCTCGCTTGGGCGAACTGCCGCACCCAGCGGGCACAAGCATGACGCACGCAACCAGAACGAACGCGGAAGAAAGACGAGCCAAACGAACAATACTCATGAAGACTCCCGTTCCCATCGGGCAAAGGTGACATCGACGGTCCAGCCCTGCGTACTTGCCGGCTTGAGCGTGATGCTGTTGACGAACATGCCGGGCACCTGCTCACATGAAATCTCGACCCAGGCGAGCAAAGCGCTGATTGAAGGGTCGGTGATGTTTGAATAGGTGTAACTCAGCCGGCGAGCGCCTTCGCTGCGATCAACGCGCGTCGTGGGGATGCTCAGACTGCGTGTAAGACCGGCGTCGCGCGCAAAGCCTTCCATGCGACTGAGCAGGTTCGGAACGGGCTCGTAGGCACCGCCGCTGGTCTGGCTCTGCGCCCCTTGCAGATCGCGAAGATCGGCCACCCCCTGCACCAGACGCTTGTACCGGTTCTGCTCCTGTCCGACGCGGATGCGCGATGATTCGTGTGTGTAGAGCGCGACCACGATCGCAATTGCAGCCGCGAGAAACAGCAGCAAGGGCAGCAGCAGCAGGTGGCGAGGGCGGTTGCGACGTTCAAAGGCTGTCGCGGCCAGTGCCGACTCAAACCGCTCGTCATCGGTCATGGATCGAAGGTCGGGCATCAGGTTCCTCCTTCGCGTGGGGGCCATGTTCCGGTGAATGTGCACTCGACACGCGCGCCGCGCTGCACCAGATTCGTGCGCCAATCGGTGATCGATGAACCCGCTACCGATCGAATGGCCTGGGAGAGTTCTTCGAACGTGCGCGTGTCGGCAACGTCGGCCTTGATTGAAACGGACACACTTGTGACGCTCAGTTCCCGCAGCGTGATTTCGTTGCTGGCCAGCACGAACGACAAGGCTTCGAGTTCCTGAAGGACGGGCCTCGGGGGTTGAATCACACTCGACAGGTCCACCCGCGACTGCTTCAACTTCGAGAGTTGAAGTTCAAGGTCGATCAGCGCGGTGCGAAGCGGCAGGTTCGTGTCTTTCACGAGCGCAAGATACTGGCCCTCGATGTTGCGGGCCTCTTGCGACCGATCAGAAGCCATACTCCAGATCTTCCACGCGCCGACTGCAAGAAGTGCGGCTGCCCCGAGCAGCGCCGCTGTGCTCCAGACATACATCGCACGATGCGAGCGCCCCGGTCGATTGGTCAGTTCTTCGATACCGGGCAACTGAGCTGTTTCGCGATCGGCCAGTTTCGAGAGCGTCGCGCCCAGTGGGTCAGACTCTCGCACAAAGTCGATTGCGGCGTCGGGGATGGTGCGCAGGAGCGCTTGTGCGATGCCTTGTGCGTTCAAGCCTGCCGGGTCAACAGCCGGATCGCCGACGATGATCGTGCGCGCTGGCAGACACCCGATCTGGACCGACCACGCGAGCCAGTCGGCCCCGAGGCGCCCGATGTCCGCGGTTGTTACCAGAGGCCGCTGTGCCGAAGTCGCTTGGCCGGAATCGGTCGGAAGTTCGTCGGGCTTGCGTGTCTGCAACCGCAGTGATCCTCCAGCGAGCCATGTGCCTGCGTGCGACCACGACCACACCAATCGCCCCGCTGGATCGAGCACAACGACAGCAACGATGGGTTGCGTCTCGGCGATGACGCGTTGTGCGTTCTCGCCGCCGAGGCCGACCGACATCGAAGGATCCCACGCCTGCGCGATGGCCTGCCAGAGCGCTTCGACAGTATGCACACGGATGCCGAGCCGATCGAGATGATCGATCAGCAAGCGCGCGGGCACGACCGGTAGAGCAGCGACTGGAGTTCTTTGCGGTTCGCTTTGCGATTTCTTGGTCGGCCTTCTTACTGACTCCCGCTCATGCAGCGGCTGGAGCGCGGTCTCGCCCTGAAGACCCGGAAATCGGCTCGCCTGCGTGGATTCGCCCTCGTCGAAGCGAGGCTCGATCAGGGCGCGAAGCACTTGGTCACTGGTGTCGTTGGTCGTGACCCAAGAGCACACGCCGCCATCGACATCGACGATGAGTCGTGATATGGCCTTCCCATTGCGACTAAGTCGATCGGCGAGCCACTCGGCAGCCGCGCGTGCGTCGGATTCGACCGCAGGCGTCTGATCGACCGGGCAATGCCAAGTAGCCTGATCGTGACGATCCATGACACGAAGCCCGACCATTCGGCCGCCGCGATCGCATCGAGCAAGATAACAGACAGGTGCGGTCAAACGAGCCTTCTCCTTGAATCTCCAGTTCCTCTCGCGGGCGAGTGGACAATCAGTTGCGCTGGTTCTGCATACGGTCCGGGTCGAAGTTCTGACGCTCGCCTTCGCGACGGTTCGAGTCGATCATGCGTTGGCGGCGTTCCATCGCCTCCTGCCTGCGACGCTCGATTTCCTCCTCCTGAGACCTTGCCGCTGCGGCGGCCTGATTCTCGGGTGCCCTTGCGGTCGGGGCTCGACCTTCGATCTTGGTCACGACCTGCCCGGCGCGCTGGCTCTTGTGATAGGTCTCGCGCACGCCCTGGCGCTCGAGCACCAGCTCGTCGCCGTCGATGCTCACAACGCTCACTTTGACCGGCGCCGAGCCTTCGAGCGTGAACGATGCTGTCGAGCCCTGAGCCACGAACCGCTGTTGCCCGTTGACCGAAAGAAGTGCCACGCGACGGGTCGGCTCGGAGATGAAACCAAGAAACTTGATCTCGGCTTTTTCCGGCTCATTACTGACATAGGTCGGAATCTCCTCGACAGGTTCAGTCTGCGGCTCGGCCGCTTTGGGCACATCGTGCAAGACCATCAATCTTGTGGCGATGCTCGACATCGCCACACGCGGGTGCTCGCGCTCTTCATCAACGACCTTGAGGCTGTCAACACGCTGGCGTTCGGCTGCCCGCTCGGTCATCACCTGATCGATCGACACTGGTGCAACCTCCGTCGATGAACTCGAAGGGAGCCCGACCGCCGCGACAACCACTGCGCCGCCGAGCAGCACGGCCGCACCGGCCTGCGCGAGCAAGGTGTTCCGCTTGGCTTGTGATCGAGAAAGTCTTGTGGTCATGGCAAATTCCCTCCGGGATCGTTGTACTCTACGCCGAGGTCTTCCCACGTGAGAAACACGCCGGGTTGTTCCCAAGCGCTGCTGCCTGTCGCACCTGTGTTTGCGCGAATCGGGACCAGGCCCCCGTATCGTGCAGTCACGCGCTGGCTCGAAACCCCGCTGCCCCCGCGCAGTTCGATCGTGACGTACCACAGTTCGGGCTGCACCGACAGAATGCTGTTGATCCGGTTGCGCACCTCATTGGGCAGCCCCATCTCGGCACCGATGGCGGTCAGGTCGGTCCGTTGCAGCCGCCCCGAAGTCTGCTGACGCCTGTCGAGAATCTTTGCGACAAACTCCGGTGCAGCGTTCGTCCCGACTAGAAACTCGGCGACGGCAGTGAGGACGACCTGCGGCGCTGAGTTCACGCTGATGGCAAATGGACCGAGCGGACGCAAGTAGTCCTTGATATCGAGCTTGTCGATCCGGCACAACAGATCCAACCTTTCCTTGAGTGCCTGCGCATCGGCAAGTGTTGCCGACTCAGCGGCCTGAGGCTCGAGCATCGAGCCTTGGCCATCGCGCAGGAAGACCGATACGACGCTTCGATCGGGCAGAGTGATGTCCATGGCGTGCCCGTTCTCGCCGAGCGAATCGGCGACAGACCGCGCATTTTGAGTGCTGATCCAGGCGGAAATGGCTTCCTGCAAGCCCTTGGCTGCGTGATGCGAACGGTACGACTCGATCTGCCGCTGCACATTTCTCGATTTGGCCGCGTTGCGCTCGACGACCATGGCCAGCGAGAACGCGACAACCATCGACAGGAGAAAAACCAGTGGCAGGGCGTACCCGCGTTGCGAATGGGTGCCGATCATCCGCCACCTCCCGGGCGTGTGGGCCTCGCGCCTCGCTGTGGTTGAGTATCGCCCGGTCGCGTGCCTGGGCGCTGTGGTGCTGCATCAGGACGCGCCCCTCCTCGCCCTCCAGTGTTCTGTCCGCCGCCACCAGGCCCGCCTCCGGGCGCGTTCTGATTGTTCCCAGCGTTGTTTCCCTGACCTGGCGCGTTCGCCGTATTCGTCTCATTCTCCGCGGGAGGCGGCGCAGTTGGGTCGGGGCCATTAAGCCAGCCAACCTCAAACATCCAGTTCACGTTCAATCCCGAGTAGGTTTCTATCTCGATCTCGACGTACGCGGGGAGATCGGTCGCTGTGCGGGCGGCGAATGTCGCCTTGCGATACCCATTGTCGAACGCGATGAAACGGGCGCGTTTGACCCCGCGGATAATCGGATAGGCTTCGGCTGCAGCGCGAAGCATGTCATCGGACGTCTGAGGCTCGCCGAGCCCTTCACGGATCACTTCCTCTGGAAAAACAGGCCTGAACCATAAGGTCCAGCCCGGTTCGAGCTCGCGCCCCACGCGCTCGCCGTCGGCCGGCGTCAGGCCCGCATCACGAAGCATGAGTTCGCGCGAACCATTCGGACGCAGCTCAAAAACACACCGGATCGAGCCGCTGATGCCGTAGACCTCAAGCTCCTGCTCGACATCTACCCCCTGAACAAGCCAGCTCTGCGTCGGTAGACGGATCGATGCTGGCACGGGCGTCCGCGGGAGGACCAGTTCCATGCGCTGAGGCACGCCCATTGGATCGCCAAATCCGGGCTGTACGAACGTCGAAGCGAACGTGAGTTCCGCAGACCGATCCGCCTCGATGATGACGCGAGGGCGTTCGCCGGTGCCGTCCCAAGGCGGCAGGTCCGACTCGACGAGTTGTCCGCTCCCGACGATTTCGCCACCCTGCGATGCAGGAGGGCTCAAGGCTGTCGTGTTGTCACCAGACATCAGCATCGTGTTGAACGAACGCCGAAGCACGATCTGAAGCGTGCCAAGTTGGCGCGATTGCGTGTACTGTCGATCGAGCACGACGTCGGTTCGGTTCAGGAGCGCAAACAACCCGACCGTTGAGAGGATGACCATCCCGCCGATCGTTACAGCGAGCACGGTCTCGAGCAGGGTGAACCCTCGCTGAACGGGAGTGCGCATCATTGCCCTCCCTGCTGGAATGTCGAGAAGCGGTTGAGCAGATCCGCTCGTCCATCATCGCTATTGAGCAGGCGCGTAATCGAGTCCGGGTTGCGAATCGCGACCGGGTCCATGATGCGGACAAGCGAGAAATTGGCGGGCGCGCCCGTGATCGCCGGATTGATGTTGGGCTGCTGCTCGTACCAGACATTCACGGTGATCAACTGGAGGCGATCGAGCCGCAGTCCGCTCGTGCGCGAAGACTCGGATGCCTGCCCGCGACTGCTGATGCGGAGTTCGATCTTCTGCTCCTCGACACGCCAGTAGAAGCGATCCTGGCCGTAAGCGATGGCGAGCGAACTGCTCGGCAACGTCTTCTTGTCGTCGAGAAACTGGAGCATAATGCGATTGGCGACTTCGGCGGCTCCGAGTTGCTGGACCTGCCGCTCGTGGCTCGCGTGCGCATACCCGAGACCGCTGACAAGCGTCGAGGCAACCATCGCGACCAGAACGGTGGCAAGCACCGTTTCAAGCAGCGTGACGCCGCGCCGTTGTGGAGCCGGGCGCTCGGAATGTCGCACATGACCGTCCATGCTGGCGTCCTCGGGTTCAATCCGACGTCAGATCCATCGTCCACAGGTCAATGTCGTCAAGAGTTCCCATCTGTCGATCGGGACCAGAGCTCATGAGTGTGTAACGCTGCCCCGACGCAGTTCCTTGCGAGTTGAAGTAGAAAGGTTGCTTCCAGGCATCGACAAGCATGCTCGGCTTTACATACTTGGGGACGAGCACGTTCAAGTCGCTCGGAGGCGTGCCATTACCCTCAGCGATGTAACTGTCAATCTGCCCGCTGAGCGTATTCATCGTGGTTTTGGTAATGCGAACCTTGGCCGACTCGCTGCGACCGAGCAACGCCACAGCAGCACCCGCAGTCAGCAGCCCGATAAGCACCACCACGAGCGAAATCTCGAGCAGCGAAAAACCACGACGCAATACCGCCCTCCGCGGCCTAGATGTTTCATTGTTCATGACTGATACCTTTCCCAAGGAAAACCTTGATCTATTACGCCACCTGACCTGTCAACTGGATCATCGGCAACATCACGGACATCACGATCGACCCGATGAAGAGGAACATGAACACAATCAGCAACGGCTCGAGCGCACTGAGCATGCGCTCCGTCTTGCGATCGAGCGCGTCGGCCATGTCGTCAGCCAGGCTGTCAAATGCCTTTTCAAGGTCGCCCGCACGATCGGCAGCGATCAGAAGTCTGCGCGTCGAAAGCGGAAGAGTCTCGACCTTCTCGATCAGCGTCCGCAGCACGCCGCCTTCAATGAGCTTGGAGCGTAGGTGCGAGAGATCTCCGCGCAATTTGGGATGCGAGATCGCTTCGACCGCGATGCCCAGTGCGTCAGAAAGCGGGATGCCCGATCGCGTCATGGCAGCCATCACCGTAAAGAACCGAGAGAGTTCCTGCGTCAACACGACTTCGCGAATGCCGGGCAGAACGCGCATCAGTCTGGCAATGGCACCGAGAATCGTCGACCGCGCCAGATACGCCAGTACCGCCAGGACAGCAAGCAGGGCGAGCACAATCAGCGCATTGTCGCGCAGCAAGAGCCCGAGGAACAGCACGACCCGGGTGTATGTGGGAAGTTCGATGTTGGCTTCAAGGAGCGCGGTCCCGATCTTGGGCACGATGAACGTGAGCATGAACGTGCCCGCAAGCACGCTGATGGCCATGACAATCGCGGGATAGATCATGAGCGTGCCGGCCTTGCCCGCGACGCGCAACTGCCGGCGAATGTTTGTTGCCAGCTGTTCAGCCGCGCCCGCCAGATCGCCGCTCCGCTCTGCCGCTCGATACACCGAAATTGTGACACGGTCGAATGCCCCTACCTTGCGGCAGGCATCCGCGAAACTCGAACCCGCGGCCACTTCCTCGCGCATGCGCTCGACCATCGGCCTTGTCGAAGTTGAAACCACGGTCGATGCAACCTCAAGGGCCTCGATCAGTGGCACACCCCGGCTGAGCAACTGCGACAGCTGCGTGTTGAACTCGGCGTGATCCTTGGCCTTCATGCGAGGCTTGGGGCTCATGAACCCCGGCATCTGCCATGTGTGCAAAAGCACCAATTTGTCGCGGCGCAGCGTCTCGGCCAGTGCTCGCTCATTGCGGGCTTGACGTAACCCGAACGTACGGCCACCCGTCGGCTTGGCCGCAAGAAACACGAACGAACTCAGGCTGGTTGCAGCGCGTGACATCGTCTCAACAGTGTACGATCGGCACGCCCGCGAGATTGCATGCACTTGCTTCTACGTGACCATTCCGTTACCCCCCGGTTCGGGAATCGCCCTGCCCGGCATCGACCACTTCTTATCAAAGCATTGAAATCAAGCCCCGCGCCGGGCACAATCTCCTCTCTGGACCAAGGATTCACAAGGAACCGCGCCAATGCCCACGTCGTCCGCTGCCACCATGAAGGCACTTTTCAAGCACCACGCTGGGGAAGGGCTCGAGTTTGACCCGAATCGTCCAAAGCCCAAAGTCGGACCTCGTGACGTCCTGATTCGGGTGCGCAAAGCTGGAATCTGTGGCACGGATCGACATATCTGGCAATGGGACGAATGGGCCGCCAGCCGCATCCCCGTCGGCATCGTGACCGGGCACGAGTTTGTCGGCGTGATCGAAGAGGTTGGGTCTTCCGTGACACGCTTCAAGGTCGGACTTCGCGTCTCGGCCGAAGGTCACATCTTTTCGGGAACGGATTACAACGCCCGAACCGGAAACGCCCACATCGCCAGCGACACTCAGATCATCGGGATCGACCGCGATGGCTGTTTTGCGGACTACGTTTGCGTGCCGGAGGAAAACGTCTGGCCGGTGCACCCCGAGATCGAGGATCGCATCGCGGCTGCGTTTGACCCGCTGGGCAACGCCGTTCACACCGTCATGGAGGCCGGGGTGAGCGCCAAGTCAGTCCTGATTTCGGGGGTTGGCATTATCGGACTGATGGCGGTGACTGTTGCCAAGGCTGCCGGAGCAGCGAGGATCTTCTGCACTGATGTCAATCCGCCTCGATTGGCGCTAGCCCGCAAACTTGGTGCGGCCGAGGCGTACGACGCGCGCGATGCGGGATGGATCGACGATATCAAGAGCCAGACCCGAGGCGAAGGAGTTGACGTGCTTCTCGAAATGTCGGGCGCGGACGCGGCATTTGACCAGGGCTTCCGGGCGCTGCGCAATGGCGGCCGGGCGGCGCTGCTGGGCTTGCCCGCCAAGCACGTCAACTTCGACTTCAATCAGAACATCATTTTCAAGGGGTGCACGGTGCTGGGGATCAACGGCCGGCGCGTCTGGGAGACGTGGTACCAGATGGAAAAACTGCTCCTGTCGGGGCGACTCGAACTCGACGAAATCATCACACACGAGTTCGCGCTCGAAGACTACAAGAAGGCCTTCGCGACAATGATCTCGGGTGAAGGCATCAAGGTACTGATGAACATCGGCGCGTAGCCTGCGTGGCGGTCATTCTGAAGGGCCTTGCGTGAGATCACGGAGCACGGGCGCGTCACTGCCCAGCGCGTCGCGCACCGTTCGGGCGCCCAGGAGACGCAAGAGGGATTCCTGAGTGTCTGCTTTTTCAGCAATGAGTTGGTTGAGTCTTTCGCCGAGGCCGCGGCGGCGGGCTTCTGAACGCAATGCTGCCAGGATTGCCTGTTCCTGATTCGCCTCTCGCCATCGCGCGATGCGCCGGCCAGGGGCTTGAACTGGTTCCTCGATCGTGAGCATGCTCGCGAACTTGGCCCCTCCGATGACAGACACAGCTGCGGCAGGGACGACACGTTGTTCGACGACGCCAGTGGCGAATCGCGCGCGGACGATGTATTCGCGATCCGGATCGACGCCTCCGAAGTGAAGTTGCAAGGGGCCTGCGCCGCTGACACCTCGGGACGAAGTTACGTCCCGCCGGGCGATGATCCTTTCAGTTCGAGGGTCGATCAGGAGAACCTGACTGCCGATGGCTGCGGCGTTGGTCGCGCGATCGCCCGCTCCGACAAGCCGAACGGAGAGGCCGCGTCCATCATCAAGATCGTTGCGCCACAGCGCGCACTCAAAGAATCCTGAGATGACAATGTCGAGGTCTCCGTCGTTGTCGATATCGACGAAGCGAGCATCGGCTGGATACTGAACTGTCTCCGGGATCGTCACGCGAGGCGTGAAGGTGCCATCGCCGTTGTTGAGGTAGAGTCGGACTTTGTGGTCATAGAACGACCAGACGAGAAGATCGAGGTGCCCGTTGTTGGTCACGTCGCCCCAGTCTGCGCCAACCCACTTGTACTCTGTAATACGAGGCAGAGAGGCGGTCGCGTTTGTAACCCGGCCGTCAGCCTGACGAAGCAGGCCGACCGATTTGGCGTCGGGGTCGAGGGAGTAGAAGATGTCGAGTTCGCCGTTGTTGGTGTAGTCACCAGCGGAAGCGCTGGCGAGAATCCAATCCTCTCTGGCGACACCATTGACGAGTTTGGTAGCGGAATAGCCGGAATCGCTGGATTCGTAATACCACAGCCCGCGCTGATTGGAGGCGTGCAGCAGATCGGGGGTGCCGTCGCCATTCATGTCGACATCCGCGAAGTTGCCGGCATATGCGGGACGTGGCACGCGCACAAAGAGTTTATCGAGGCCTGAAGCGTCAAACTCCACCGGATCGACGATTGAGGCTCTACCGAGGCTCCGGGCGGTGATGAGTTTCGAGCCCCAGGTCACGGCCAGGTCTGGCCAGCCGTCGCCATCGAGGTCAGCGGGTGCGAGGCTGAAGGCGCTCGCCGTCGGAGCGTTCGGGTAGCCTCGAGCTCTAAACTTGCGGCCGCCAAGATTCTCGATCAGACCTGACTGGCCCGACCAGAGATCAAGATCCCCGTCGTTGTCCACATCGACGAGCGCGTGCTGGTTGAACATGAACGTATCGAGCTGCACCACCTCGAACGTGTTGTTGCCGTTGTTGAAGCAGATGTGTGGCTCGGTACCGCCAAAGACAAGGTCCTGATACCCGTTGCCATCGAGGTCGGCGACGATCAGCCCGATCTGACCGGTACCGCTGATGGATCCGAGACCGGCTGCATCGGAAATACTGGTAAATGTGACAGGCGCGGGCGAGCCGAGATATGTGAACGAATCGGGCGGAACAGCGGTCCAGTTGGCATCGCCAGGCCCGCGCCACTCGAGCAGCAGCCCGATGTTGCCCCGCCGCCCATAAACGCGCACATCGATAGCATGCGTTCCTTGCTTCAGTTCAACAGTCGCTGCAACAGCGCGCCAGCCGTGGCCACCATCGTTGTCGATGATGATGCTGCTGTTGAGGCGCAGCACCGACCCGTCATCACTCATCAGGCGGAACTGCCAGTTGCCCGTTCGTGGCACGATCAGTCCGCCATAGGCACGCCAGGCGATGTCGTCCTCACTGAGCGATGGATGCACGAGTCCCGCAGTCGGCAGCCACGCGATCTGCCGCTCACGGGTCACGAAGTCAGCAGAAGACTCTGTTGCAAAATCAGCCTTTTGAGTTCGCGGGAATTCCCCAAACCATTCGACATGAAGGCCGCCCTGGGGCTCGACATACGCATCGGCAGCAATGATGCGCACATTGTCGATGGCCCAGGATTCGGCCGCATTGTCTACGAACAGGTTGGCGTAGAACTTGATGACCGAGATTGTGTCAGTCGCGCGGAATGGCACGCGCACATCGCGCAGCCAGAGGTCGCGCGTGCCCGAGTAGCCGAGGTTTTCGTACGTCGCAAGCCACATGTCCTGCTGATCGAAGGTTTGAGCGTTGGTGCCAGTCGAGAATTGGTGGCTGAACATGCGTGCGTCGTTGATCTCGACACGCATCTGATCGAAATCCGCGCCGCGGGCTGTCCCCTCCCAATGATCGAAAATCAACAGGTCGAAGAGAAGGACGTAGTCTCGACCAGTTTGCGTTGAAGCTCGCAATGATGCGGACTGGTCGCTAGTGAAAGGCCCAAGAAACTTGCCTGTCCGCGCGAGTGATGAAACCGTGTTCACGCTCCAGAACTCTTCGACTGCGCCTTCGAAATCAATGCTGTAGGGCACCACCGCGGCGGGGTCCGGCTCTGGAGCCTTGTTGTTCTTCTTGGCCATGTTGTCGTGGGCTTTCTTATTGGCCTGCGGCGGCAGCCCGCCCGCTGGTTGCGCAATCGCGCACGACGCCATGAATCCGATCATGAGCAACCCGATTCCCGCCTTATTCATGCCCCACCCTCCAAGCAGCATGCTGCTGGCGCAAGCATCGGATCCTCGGGCGAACGCCCGAAACCAACGCAAGCAATCCGCAAGCAAAGCGTGCCAAATGTTCGACTTGGGCAAAGTCTGAATGAGTTCTCGGACGAACGCGCGGGCAGCGCTACTTTCGCAGCCACGCGAGGCGTTCGAGTTCTTCAAACAGTGGCTGAAGATCTGCCGCCTCGTAAGGCCCGAAACTCACCTGCCGACGCATGCCATGACGAGCGTACCACGCCCGAAACGCCTCAGTCTCTACTTCCTCAAGGCCGCGCTCGAGATCCAGAAGTCCGCTTTCGAGCGCAAGATTCCAGATGCGTGCGAACTCGCTGTGCGTAAGCACGCGCGCAGGGGCTGGATAGCTCAGTTCAGCCACCCCCTCACCAACCGCGACGCGCAACGTCCGATCCGGCTCGACGATATACACCGCCGGCTTGAACTGGATTGGTTCGATTGCGATCGGCAAGACGATCAAGGAGAACGCGAAGTCCTCTGCCGGTTTACCCAACTCCAGCACAACAGGGCGAGCAGCACACCCGCCCAGCAGCACAACCCCCAGCATCAGCGCGAACCATCGCATGGATGCAGTGTATCGTCGCGCGCCCGACCTATCCTTTGGACCTATGAACATCAGTCTCAAATGGCTTAATCGTTACCTCTCCCCGAGCGATATTTCGCCCGACGAAGCCGATCGATTGCTGACGCAGGCGGGCTTTCCAATCGAGAGCCGAACCGTGCTCGCGTCTGGCGACACCGTGCTGGATGTCGAGATCACCAGCAACCGCGGCGACTGCCTGAGCCATATCGGCTGCGCGCGAGAGATCGCCGCCATGCGCGGCCCGCACAAGAAGCATGGTCTCGCCTTGCCACAGGTCCACCCCATCGAACGCCGGGGCAACATCCGCGACTTCCTGACCCTTGACAACCGCGAGCACGAGCATTGCCCGCTGTTCACCGCTCGGGTGATTCGCGGGTGCCGCGTGGGACCAAGCCCGGACTGGCTTGTCGAAGCACTCGAAACCCTCGGGCAGCGCACGATCAATAACCTCGTGGATATCACAAACTTCATCACGTTCGAGTTCGGCAACCCGTGCCATGTGTTTGATCTGGCCAAACTCGCGGGAAGCACGCTTGCGATCCGCTTTGCGAAGCCTGGCGAGAGACTCGTGACACTCGATGGTAAGGATCGCGCATTGGTGGCTTCTGACCTTGTCGTCGCGGATGCCGTGGGCGCAACTTCGTTGGCTGGCGTCATGGGCGGAAGAGCCTCGGAGGTTGGTGCCACAACGGTCGATGTCGTGTTTGAGATGGCCACATGGAATCCAGTCACCATACGCACCACCGCGCGCAGGCTCGGCATCCGCACGGACGCAGGATATCGATTCGAGCGCGGCGTGCACCCTGCAACAATCGAATTGGCAGCCCAGCGCGCGCTCGCGCTCATTTGCGAACTCACTGGGGGTATTGCGTGTCACGGCGTGCTCAGTTCGGGCGCGCCGCTGCCAGAACCGACCATTGTGGCAATGCGCCCATCGCGTGTTGATCTGATCCTGGGCTCGACGATTCCTGTCGGCGACATGATCTCCATCCTGCGTGACCTGGATATTGGCGTCACACAGGAGAGCAATGACGATCTTGCATGCGAGATTCCTCCGCATCGTCTGGACCTGACGCGAGAGATCGATCTCGTGGAGGAAATCGCGCGCGCTCGCGGTCTCGAAGCGGTGAACACCCTTGAACGACTTAAGATCAGGCCTCGATCACTCCAGAACTCCGAACGCGCGATGCGCGAAATCGGGTCGATTCTCTGTGGGCTTGGGTTCTACGAGACCATCACATTTTCGTTCGTCCGCCCCGACGAGGCCGAACTGTTCCTCCCGAGTGGGCTCAAGCGGGTTGAGGTTGATGACGAGCGACGCAAGGCCGAGCCGGCGCTTCGGCCCAGCGTACTGTCAGGTCTGCTCACATCCCGGCGCGCCAACCGTGATGGAGGAGTCGAGCAACCCGGCGGCGTTAGACTCTTCGAAATTGCCTCAACCTTCGCACAGACACCCACACTCGAGTCCATCGAGAAACGCACACTCACGCTGCTGCTGGATTGTCCCAAGGCCAAACGCAAGCACTCGGATGATGAACTGCGCCAGGGCATGCGTCTGATACGCGGCGCGATCGATAGCGTGATTCAGGCCATGTTCGGGACTTCGTGCGACATCGTCGTTGAGCCAGCGGACCCGCATTGCCCGGGTTGGCGCAGCGGTGCGTTCGCACGCATCAGCGCCCGCACAACAACCGGCGAGTCGATCCCGCTCGGGCACTTCGGGCTGCTCAGCAACCAGGCTCAGGCGCTCTACGACCTTGAGGTTTCCCAGGCCGGCGCCGAACTGTTCATCGAGCCTCTGATCGCACGATTCCCGCCAATGAGACTCGCCGAACGGTTGCCGCAGTTCCCCAGCATCGCGCGCGACTTGTCGCTTGTGCTCGATGAGGGCGTCCGGTGGTCACAGGTCGAACAACTTGTGGGCGAGGCGAGGCTTGATCGCCTGATTGGTACGGAGTTTGTCGGCACCTTTCGAGGCGATCAGATTGGCAAGGGACGCAAGTCGCTCACGTTACGACTGGCCTTCCGCGACCCGAACCGGACCATGCGGCACGAAGAGGTTGACACCGAAATCGAACGTCTTGTAGAGCAGGCTCGTATGTCACTGGGTGCCGAGATTCGGGCATGAACGCGCCCGGCGGCCTCGAACGTCCCTAGGATCGGGCATTCAGAATGGAGGCTGCAAGTATGACCCAGACCAGTGCCTCGACCGCCGCAAAAGCCGTCCATGCCGCGACCGATCGCCCCCTCATCTGGGTGAACGGGCGTATCGTGCCGCGCAGCCAGGCAAATGTGAATGTGTTTGATCACGGCCTGCTCTATGGCGACGGCGTCTTTGAGGGCATCCGCGTCTACCGGGGCAAGATCTTCAAGGCTCAGCAGCACGTCGACCGCCTTTATGAGTGTGCGCGTCAGATCTTTCTGGACATCCCGATCTCGAAGAAGGAGATGATCGAGATCCAGCGGCAGTGCATCGAGGCAAACAACCTCGTGGATGGGTACATTCGCCTTCTCGTCACGCGCGGCGAAGGTACGCTTGGCCTGAATCCATACCTCTGCCCCACTCCCGGCATCATCTGCATCGCCGATCAGATCGCGCTGTTCAAGCCCGAGATGTACGAGAAGGGCATGCGCGTAGTCGTTGCCAACCGACCACGCATTCCGATCGAGTGCCTCGACCCGCGCATCAAGAGCCTCAACTACCTCAACAACATCCTCGCCAAGTGCGAAGCCATCCATATCGGGCGTGATCTTGGTATCACCAACCCCGAGGACATGCTCCTCGAAGTCATCATGCTCAACATCGACGGACAGGTCACTGAAGGCAGCGGCGACAACATCTTCATTGTCAAGGGCGGCACCGTCATCACGCCTCCGACCACGGCGGGCATCCTCGAAGGCATTACACGCCAATTCGTCATGACTCAGTTGTGCCCGGACTGCAAGATCCCTGTGCGCGAGCAGAACTTCACCCTCAAGGAACTCCTCGACGCCGACGAAGTCTTCCTGACCGGGTCTGCAGCCGAGATCATCGCGGTCCGCGAAGTCCTCGAACACACAGATGGCAAGGTCACTGCTGCGCACACCATCTCGCGCGGCGAGGGACCGATCACCGCCAAACTGCGATCACGCTTCCGCCAGATCGTGACTTCCGATCATGTGCCCGAGGACTGAGAGTTTCGCTTCGCGCCTTTCTGAATGAGCACATGTCGCACACTCCGCACCGCTGCAAGCGGATAGGTAAGAGCGCCCCATGTCGACGCATCGCATGAGTGTCCAGAGTGCGGCCAAGGTCGGCACCCTCGCGCTCGGGCCCGCACTCGCGCTGCTCGTGTTCATCGCATTGCCAGAAAGCGAGACGCTCACATACGGCGCACGAGCCACCGCAGCGATGGTTGTATGGATGGCCGTCTGGTGGATCACCGAAGCGATCCCGCTCCCCGCAACGTCGCTCCTTCCGATCGTTTTGTTGCCCGCGATGGGCATTATGACAACGAGCAAGGCTGCCGCCCCGTACGCCAACGAACTCATTTTCCTTTTCCTCGGCGGGTTTGTTCTGGGCATCGCACTCGAGAAATGGAACGCTCACAAACGCATCGCGCTCTCCATCATCCTTCTGGTCGGCACAAGCCCGCGAGCGATCATCGGTGGCTTCATGCTCGCCACCGCAATCCTGAGTATGGCAGTTTCCAACACCGCGACTGTCATCATGCTCCTGCCGATCGGAGTCAGTGTCATCGCGCTGGTCAATCGCGGCAAGGCTTCAACGGACGATCGCCACGCTCGCAACTTCGCAATCGCCATGATGCTTGGCATTGCCTACGCAGCCAGCATCGGAGGCGTGGCCACCATCAACGGCACACCGCCCAACGGCATCCTGATCGCCTTTCTCAAAGACGCTGCCGAAGTCGAGATCTCTTACTTCCAATGGCTTCGCTTCGGGCTGCCTCTGGTCTGCATCATGCTCCCGCTGACGTGGCTCGTGCTCACGAGACTGATCTTCCCGGTCGGGCGCGACTCCATCGCGCATGCGGGACAACAGATCCGAAACGAACTCAAAGCTTTGGGACCAATGTCGCGTGGCGAGATCACCGTGCTCATCGTCTTCGCCCTTACCGCAGCCGCATGGATCATGCGGGGATGGATCGCGCCTCGCATCGGATTCGGCCCAGGCTCCGGGCGCGAGATCACCGACGCCGGCATCGCGCTCGTCGGTGCATTGGCACTGTTCGTCATTCCCGTCAATCTGCGCCAGCGCTCATTCGCGATGGATTGGGAGAGCGCGGTACGTCTGCCGTGGGGAGTTCTTCTCCTGTTCGGAGGCGGGCTGAGCCTCGCGGGTGCGGTACGCGAAACTGGGCTGGACGCCGCGATCGGCTCGACAATGGCGGGCCTCGGCCAGCCTCCCACACTCGTTCTCATTCTGACCGTCGCGATCCTGACCATCTTCATGACCGAGCTGACCAGCAACACCGCTGTAACCAGCGCGTTCCTTCCCGTACTGGCCGCAGCTTCGACCGACATGGGCATCTCCGCCGTGGCGTTGTGCATTCCTGCTGCGGTCTGCGCCTCGATGGCCTTCATGCTCCCGGTCGCGACCCCGCCCAATGCGATCGTCTTCAGTTCCGGGCATGTTACCATTCGGCAGATGGTCAAGGCTGGCTTCTGGCTGAATATCATCGGGGCTGTCGTCATCACCCTGTTCGTCATCTTTCTGGGCCCAATACTGCTCGGAGCTCTGACGCTCACGCCATAATCACACTTGCGTTTCAGCCGGAGACCTCAAGCATGGATCAGAGTCCCCTCGCTGCGGAAATCGGCAAGAGAGAACCCTTCGAGCATGCGGAGCAAGAGGCATTCCTCAATCTCATGCGCACCGTCAGCATCCTCGAAGCCGACTTCAAGTCTCTCTTTCGCAAACACGGACTCAGTTCAACCACCTACAACATGCTGCGTATCCTCCGCGGCCACAAGCCCCACGGGCTACGCTGCACGCAAATCAAGTGTGAACTTGTCTCTCGCGTCCCCGACATCACACGGTTGGTCGATCGCCTCGAAGAATCCGGGCTCGTCCGTCGGGCGGCTGACCCAAAGGACGCGCGAGCCGTCGTCATTCACATCACACCAAAGGGCTATCGCGTTCTTGAGAAGCTCGATGAACCTGTCACAAACTTGCACCGCCGCCAGCTCGGCCACCTTGCGCCGCAAGAACTTGCAGCACTCAATGACCTGCTCGCCAAGGCGCGGCACCCCACCTGACGCCACAGAATCGAAACAGCCATGTCCGACTTCTGGTTCAAAGCCAGCGATCTGCGCCAAATCGACATCCTGGCTGTTGAGCGCTTCGGCATGCCTTCGATTGTGCTCATGGAGCACGCCGCCATCGCGCTGCGCGACGCTTCGATCGGCCTCATCGCACATCACGGGCTGACGGGCGCACTCATCCTCTGCGGCCCCGGCAACAACGGCGGAGACGGCTTCGCGCTCGCAAGGCTGCTTGCCAACGCCAAAGTCCCGACGCGCATCATCGCGACACGCGAACCCGCCTCGCTGACTGGCGACGCACGCACGAACGCCCACATCGCCGCCGTGATGAAAATTCCGATCGCCGTCGTCACAGCCGGTCATGAGGCCGAACGCGAGCGCTCACTCCTTCGCCCGGAAGCGGCGCTGATTGTCGACGCACTGCTTGGCACCGGTCTAACCACGCCAGCGACGGGCCTCGTCGCAGATCTTATCGAGTGGATCAATCGTCAATTGCGAGATTGCGTGCTCGCGGTTGATCTCCCGTCCGGCTTTCATGCCGATCAAGGGCCGACGCTTGAACCATGCGTCCGCGCCGACTCCACAGTGACCTTTGTGGGCATGAAATGGGGTTTCGCACACCCACAGGCTGCCCAATTTCTCGGGCATGTCAGTATCGCCGAAATCGGTGCTCCCAAATCGCTCGTGCGCGAGCTCTCAACCCCTCACCCCGGCTCTACCTAGGTCCTACGCAACGAAGCCCCAATTCGGACGTATCCTTGGATAGCCCTAGGAGCCCGCACGATGGCTGTCCAAATGGAACTGGCCCGAATTCTCATCCGCGAACTGGCGGACTATCAGATCATCGAATTGCGCGAGATCCTGCCCGCGCCCGAGACGCCGCTCGACGAAGCGGCACAGTTCGACAGGCTCCAGTCCGCACGCAAGTTTCCGATCGTCATCGGCCTGCCCGAGGCTCAGGCCATTGAACGCCGACTCAAGAACATCCCCGTCAAACGCCCCCAAACACACGATCTGCTCGCAAGTGTCATCACGGCACTCGGCGGCACGCTCGAATCCATCTGCATCACCGATCTTGACGATCACACGTTCTTCGCAAGCCTCAACGTCGCACGATCTGATGGCACTCCAGTCGCTATCGATGCTCGGCCCAGCGACGCCATCGCGCTTGGTATCGCCCAGCAAGTTCCGATCCTTGTCGAAGAACATGTGCTCGAAGGTGCTCTAAAAGAGGAGTCCTGATCAAAGTCATGGCTGATGTGCCACACACGCTCGATTTGAAGCCGATCCACGCTCCCGATCTTCTGCTCACTCGGAATGTTCCCGGCACCGGCGGGACGATTCGCCAGCGCGACTCGGACTTTTTCGTCGAGGAGCTTCCTCTCTACACACCGAACGGTCAGGGCGAACACGTCTACCTCTTCATCGAGAAGCGAGGCCTCACCACACAGGAAGCGGTCGAGATCGTCGGACGTCACTTCGGCGTCTCTCGCTCGGCGATTGGATTCGCAGGCCTCAAGGACAAACACGCTGTCACTCGCCAGACCCTCAGCGTGCACGCCCCAGGCCGCGACGCAGACAGTTTCCCGATGCTCCAGCACCCCGACCTGACGGTGCTTTGGGTCGATCAGCACAGCAACAAACTTCGCCGCGGGCACCTCGTCGGCAATCGATTCTCCATCAAGATCCGCAATGTTGACCTCAGCGCCGCTGTGCGCGCACGCCGATGTCTGGATCAACTCATGCGCGAAGGGCTCCCAAATCGCTTTGGACCTCAGCGCTTCGGCGTCTTCGGCCGCAATCATCTGATCGGTCGCGCACTCTTCCTCAATGACTGCGACCTGGCAACGCGCATCATGCTTGGGCTGGATTGTCCGCTCTCGCCCATCGACGCGATATTCGAAGCCGCCCGCGAGCATTTCGCTAACTCACGATTCTCTGACGCACGCGATGCCACCCCAGTTCACTTTCGAACCGAACGGCTCGTGCTCGCTGCCATGGCACGCGGAGGCTCGGCACGAGATGCGTGGGGCATAATCGACCCGCGGGACCGAGGGTTCTACTACTCCGCGTTTCAGTCGGCTGTTTTCAATCGCGTGCTTTTCGAGCGGCTGCGGTCGGGTACGCTCGCGACGCTCATCCAAGGCGACCTCGCCATGCCCCCAACCACTCGCAAGTCCATTCTTGTCACGTCCGACAATCTCGCGGAACTGCAATCACTCGTCGATCGGTACGAACTCAACCCGAGCGGCCCGCTCTGGGGCACCGCCATGAAGCGCGCATCAGGCAGCGTCGATCGCGCGGAGGTCGAGACCCTCGATGCCTTCGGCCTCTCGCCAGAGATCCTGAGTCTGTGTCAGGACACACGCTCCGAAATGGTCGGTGGTTCGCGCCGCGCCCTGCGCGTGCCGATCACCGATATCGAGATCGAAGGCGGCACCGACGAGCACGGCCCGTTCCTGCGCTGCGCATTCGACCTGCCCCGAGGCGCATTCGCCACAACCGTGCTCGAGGAAATCATGAAAATCGACCTTGCTCAGAACACAGAGGAGCTACTCGATGACGAGTGACCTGCGCGTCGTGTGCTTCGATTGGGGGGGGGTCATTCTGCGCATTTGTCGCAGTTGGCGTGAAGGATGCGCTCGCGCCGGCCTGCCTCTACACGAACGTGTGATGGACCCCGAAATCATGACTCGCCGTCGCCGATACGCACAAGACTATCAGATCGGCGCGCTCACCTGCGACGAGTTCTTTCAAGGCGTCGCCGACCTTACTGATGGCTTGTACTCGCCAGCCGATGTGCAGCAGATCCATGCTGCATGGCTCATCGAGGAATACCCCGGTATCAGCAGCGTCATCACTGCGCTCGGCGCACAGCCGAACCTGCAAACTGCCCTCCTGAGCAATACCAACGCCGCGCATTGGTCACGCCAGCACAGCGGCCCGGGCGGCTTCCCGGCCGCTGCACAATTGCAATGCCGCCTCGCCAGCCATGAACTGCGCGTCGCCAAGCCTGATCGGTCCATCTACATCATCGCGACCGAACGATTCGGTGTCGAGCCGAGGCAGATCGTGTTCTTTGATGATCTGGCCGAGAATGTCGAGGCAGCCCGAGCCTGTGGTTGGCATGCGCACCAGATCGACCACGAGGGCGATACGGCTTCGCAGATCTCTGCACATCTTGCCGGACACGGCATCGTGCTTGATTAAGTCAGTCCCGCTCGATCACGCGCACATTTCGCCGCGGATCGAGCACGCCGTTCGGATCGCCTGCCCGGCGAAAAAGTGACCGAATTGACACATACAACCAGAGCGAACCAAGCAAAAATACTCCGAATAGCATGATCGGAATCAGGACCACGAGCGCCACGCCAAAAACCAGCGCTGCAACAAGAAACATGCACGCCCGCGCCAGAAAACTCGGCCGCCGCCCAATCGAAACGAAAACGCGGCGAGCGCCATCGCCCGCCGCGTTTGAGAAAACCGTGTACGTTTCAGTCAGGCGAGGCATGAAGAATCATACCCGTTTACCACCCGGCAATTCACTTGCGACGACGCGTCGCAATCAGGGGCAGAGCCGCGAGACTGAGCAACATCGAGCCCGGTGCAGGAACCATCGTCATGAAGTCCTGGTGTGCACTGTTCGTATAGGCCTCGAACTTCCCGAGCTTCATCGAGTCGAACGAGATCGAACCGAAGAGCTGGTTCACAATCGAGCTGACACCAGAAGACAATGACGAGTTGCTTGTTCCCTGAGCCTTGAAGGCACCGCCCGAAAGACTCAACGAAGAGAGCCCGATTTCTGCATCGAGGTCCATCACAACCTCCCACACCGCGATCTGAAACGCGGAGGCGAGGTTCTTGTCCGCAGTCTCGGTCCAGATGTCAGGGCCGGCAGCGTGCGCCATCTCCGCGATGGCCCAGGCCTTAGCCAGTGCGCCGCCCCGATGCGAGAGCGCATCAGCGAGCGATTCACGCTCAAACACCGTTGTACCCTTCTGCGCATACTGATCAGGATCGATGCAGAACGTCACTGTCCGTTGACCATCAATGTTGTGAATCACACTTCCCGAAAAGACATTCTGATAACTCCCTCCGTTCACAGCAATACCCACGTTGTTGCCCCGCGACACGCCCGCGAACTGGAAGGAAACTACGTCGGCCGAGGCAACGGAACCGACGACGGCAACAGTGATCAACGAACACACAGTCTTCATGATGTCACTCCTTCTGGTTTGATTTGTTCAGCAGCCACCGGCCGCCACCGATCAAGGTGCAATTCGCCGCACCTCACGGCAACCCGCTGGAGCAATCAAGCGCCAAGCAACGCCCGTCTGTAGCGATCACGAAAAATGGGTGCCCAGCCTCACTTCCGAAACGGCGATCTACCACCTGGGACCGTGGAAAGCCTGTCGCAAACCCCACAAAGCGCACATCCTCGCTATAATCCAAGTCTCTTCAACCTTCACACAACAGGTAGTATGTCGTGCCCAAAGGTCCACAAGAAACAGTGCCGGCCTCAGACCTCAGCCCGGGCTTCATCCATCTCCATCTCCACAGCGAATATTCCCTGCTCGATGGTGGAAATCGCGTTGATAAGCTCGTCGATCGCGTCAAGCAACTCGGGATGGACGCCGTCGCCATTACCGACCACGGCAACCTGCACGCCGCCGCCATCTTCTATGACAGGGCAAAAGCCGCCGGTATTAAACCCATCCTCGGCGTCGAGGCCTACATCGCCCCAGGACCACGCGCCGACCGCACCCACACCGGTGTCGCCGACGGCGGATACCACCTCGTCCTCCTGTCTGAAAACGAGACCGGTTGGCAGAACCTCATGTTCCTCTGCTCCGAAGCCTACCTCACCGGCTTCTACTACAAACCCCGCATGGACCGCGAACTCCTCGAACGTCACAACGAGGGCCTCATCGCAATCAACGGCCACCTCGGCAGCGAACTCGCCTTCCACCTGACGCGCTACGAAAGCTCCGGCGATCAAACCCACTGGGACAAGGCTCTCGAAGTGGCGCAATGGTACAGCCATGTCTTCGCGCCCAGCGCGACCGGTCAGCGCTTCTTCATCGAACTTCAGCACCATGTGCCCGAG
>JAANMU010000075.1_pt1 | contig 113724 bp, 80 predicted proteins | sample 7279701 | NCBI WGS metagenome assembly JAANMU01 (sample SAMN14094539, study PRJNA606508) | bioreactor metagenome | isolation source: A lab-scale SPAN reactor treating ammonium-rich wastewater day 57 | place: Ireland: Galway | collected 2017-03-13
ACCGCCTCCCCAGCCTGAAAGAAGCAGGTCATTCTGACACAAGCTCCGCGACTTGGGGAAAACTGCTAGCATCTACAGCTAGCTAAAATGCGCTCTAGGGAATATGAAGGGGGACGGCGCGAACGCCTCTAGATACCGGAGTTGGGTTACAGGGGTCTTTAACCGCGAGGACACGACCATGCGCGCATCAACGAGCCGCGTCGCGGAAAATTCGTTCAAACCGCACCCGATTGTCGAGTGTGTATTTCTCGCAATCTTCGGCGAGTTTTTCGGGAGATTCATATTCCAACAGGTAGGCCAGTTTCCTTAACTCCAGAGAATCCTGTGGAAAATCATGGCGAGCGGAAGTATTCATCAGCCGCAATCGCGCTTCGACCCGACGCAGAAAGCGATACGATGTGCTGAATGCCTCAAAATCGTCGTTGCCCAAAAAGCCGTGTGCATGCAATTTTGCCAAAGCGTCGAGCGTGCCGGGCGTCAGCACTTCGGGAGCCTCGGCGACATGACGCAATTGCAGCATCTGCACGGTGAACTCGACATCGACGGTGCCACCGGCGCCTCGCTTGAGATTTCGCCGGGACGCAGATTCTTCAAGCCGCACGCGCATGCGACGGATTTCGTCGGCGAACGCGGGCCGCCAAGCAGGCCGTACCAGGGCTTCGCGCACGGCGCACATGGCTGCGTCTCGGGCGTTAGCGGAACCAAAAATGGGCCGCGCTTTGCACAGCGTCTGCCGCTCCCAAAGCTGGCCTTGGCCCTCGCGAAAATAGCGGGTGAACTCGTCCAGCGATACCGCTAAGGCGCCGCTCCGCCCCGTCGGCCGGAGGCGAAGATCCAGTTCGTAAAGCCGCCCATAGGGGCCAAGCGAATTCACGTCTTTGATGATCTTTTGCCCAAGCTCGCTGAAAAAATGCTGGTTGGTTGTCGTGTTGGTCCGTGTCGATCGGGGCGGATGCTGAGTGCCGCCTTCGCCCTCATACAAGAACACCACGTCGAGATCGCTGTGGTAGTTCGGTTCGCGTCCTCCGAGTTTTCCCAGAGCCAGCACGATCAACTCGCACGGTTCGTTCTTGCGAGGGCCATCGCCGATCAGCGGTTGTCCGTATTTGTCGATCAGGCGTCCGAAGTTGCGTTCGATGATTTTTGCCAGGCACAACTCCGCGATGTCGGATAACGTGCGATGTACGGTGCGAATATCAACTTTGCCTAAAATATCCTGAACGCCCACGTTCAGGTGCTCGCAATTCTTGAAGCTGTGCAGGATCGGGTCTAAGTCCTCGGCTCCCCGGCATAGTTCTTCAAGTGAAGCCTGCAAGGCCGAGAATGTCGGTAGCTTTCCCAGCACCAGGGAATCCATTAACTCGTCAACCATACCGGGGTTGCTAGTCAGGATTCCACAAAGATACGGGCTGGAGGCGCACATCCGCACGAATAAGTCGAGCGTTGGCGGATTGAAATTAAACAACTCCCACGCAACGCCCTTGCCGCCCAGCGACTCACTCACGGTCCGCAAGTTCACCAGGGTGAAATCGGGGTCCGGCGTCTGAGCGATCGCGCGCAACAGCGAGGGAGCAATAGCGGCCAGAAAGTGACGGCAACGTCGCGTTGAAAGGAAAGTGATCTTCTCCGTAGCCAACGCTGTCAAGTTCTCATAAGCGGCGCGGACTTCGCGAAAGCCCAACCGGCCAAGCACGCGTTCGATTTGCTCGGGAGGCGGAGCGGGATCGAGCACCAAGTCTACCTCCGGCTCCACGTCGTCCGCCTCGCCAAACGCGTCGTGAAGCAGGTGATCGAGGATCTTGCGATTCAGCTCGGTCTTGCTCTGGTAATCCCGTTTGAACGTCTCCAAAGCGGTTTGTCCGTCGGCGCCGGCGTATCCCATCCGGATCGCCAGCTTACGCAACTCGTCATCGCGATCTGGCAGCGTGTGGGTTTGCAGGTTAAACAGGATTTGTAAGCGATGTTCGATATTGCGTAGGAACTCGTAATTCTCTTGCAATATCGCCTGCTCGCGCATGGTTAGGCAGCCGACCTGGGCGAGACGGTCCAAAGCCGCGAGCGTGTTACCGGTACGAACTTCCGGCAATTCGGCCCCGTTCAGCAATTGGAGAAATTGAATCACAAATTCCACATCACGAATGCCGCCCCTCCCGGTTTTTACGTTCCGCAGGTCGCCGCCTTCACGCTGGGCGCGCTGCTCAATGCGGCGTTTCAGCGCTTTAATGCCCGTAATATCAGCGCGGCTCAAATAGCGCCGATACACCCAAGGCTCAAGTTGCTGGAGAAATTCACGGCCCAATTCGAGATCGCCCGCGACCGCCCTGGCCTTGACGTAAGCTTGCCGCTCCCAGGTACGGCCTTTCAAATCATAATACTGGAGCGCATGGACGGCCCTCATGACCAACGGTCCCTGCTGGCCGTCCGGCCGCAGGCGCACATCCACGCGGTAGGCCACTCCCACTTCGGTCGATTCGGTAAGCAGCTTGATAAACTGGCGCGCGAGCCGATCGAAGAACTCGGCGTGCCCATTGGCCCGGCGTGGGTCGAGAGCCGGTTCGTCGCAGAGGAAAATCAGGTCAATGTCGCTGGAGTAGTTCAACTCCTCGCCGCCCAACTTTCCCAGAGCGATCACCACCAATCGAGCCGGCGAACTGTCGTCGCGCAGGGGCGCGCGCCGCTTTTCAGCCGTTTGCCTCCAGGCGGCGCGGAACGCCGCCTCACAAATGGCATCGGCCAGAAAGGAAATCTGCTGCGTCGCGACTTGGACCGATTGGCCCTTGATGAAGTCGCCATACACGATGCGCAACGTTTCGCGGTGCTTGTAGCGCCGCAAGGCCATCATCACGCTGCGTTCATCGGGGAGCGATTCCACTTCGCTGCAAATCTCGTTGACCAACACCTCGCGGGTGACTGGCTGGCCATCGGTGATCCGAAGCAGGTCGTAACTTTGCGGGTCACGCACCAGCACGTCGCTCAGATGCTGGCTGGTCGAAAAAATCTGGAGCAGCAGCGGCAAAGCCCCGCGGTCGCGCTCCAGCAGCGAGCCTAGCGCCAGGGGGCTCCGAGCCGCGGCCACGTACCGGTCGAGGTTATTCAACGCCATGTCGGCGTCGGCTAGAGCCGGCAGATGCTCCGCCAATTGCCGGCAAATCTCGGTCAGCAGATCAATCGTCATGCCGGCCTTCGCCATCGACACGAGATTGCCGTGAGCGCGGCGAACATCGTCAATGCCAAGCGATTTGAACCAGGGCGCCGCCTCGTCCGGCGCATCGAGATAGCGAATCAACGTGTCAATGTGCATAACGTCGGGATCGGTGAACAAACGGGGCCGGATCATGCGCCACCGGCACGCTTATCATAGCTGACCAATCCCGTTCTGCCGACGCCGCCCACGGTTCGATAACGCACGGGTCTAGCCGTCCAGGGCGCGTCACCTCCCGACGCTCGCCCGGCGCAGCACGACGCGCGGACCCTGTGGGGCCGCTTCACGCCGCCGCAGTTCCAATCCGCGCGGCAGCGTCGATAATTCCCGCAGCGTCCCGATCGTTTGCTGTTGAGAGGATGCAACAGCGGAAGTTGCGTCCTTCCGGCGGAGCCGACCCGCGGATCGTTTTCGCCCAGCGGAAAATTCCAGGCATGGGAGTCGCCGAAAGCGATGGCAACAGTGGCGACAGCGCCAACACACCATTACCAGGGAGAGCGGCCACGGTAGCGAGGCGTTGGCGCTCCGACTGGGCTTGACTTCATTCGAATTACAGCGTGGGCACTCCATGACAACCTTTCCTGAGCGTCGATCCGTCGGTGGGTTAGTACCTACATCGAGCGTCTACATTGGGTTTCTTGGCCATCGTGCCTGGAGCAATTCCAAGACAAAGAACCAGCGCAACTGGCGCTGTGTGCAACCTGCGAAGTATCGGCGTCGCCGGCGCCACGCGGGTTTTCGGCGCCGAGAGAAGATTCCCGACCGTTGCTTTGACCCGCACCGGGTTGAGCTCGTCAGGATGATTGCAACAAGGCGACCGAAGTCCCGTCTTCGGAGAAAAGACAGGCGGAACGTGGAGAACTCTACTCGGAATCGCTACATGAGTCAGGCGCGGGCAATTCCGAGACGCCGGATTCGTTCAATTCCGCTAGCGGGAGGCGCACGCTGATTCTCACGCCTTTGCCTGGCTGACTTTCAATTTCGGCCGTACCCGCCAACAGCCGCGCCCGTTCACGAATTCCCGCTAAGCCATACTGTTTTTCCGTCACGTTCCGGGGATCGAAGCCTTTCCCGGCGTCTTCCACGACAATTTGCAGGCACTCGTCATCTTGAGTCAGTTCGACCGTCGCGCGGTCGGCGCCCGAATGCTTGACGACGTTGTTCAACCCTTCTTGAACAATGCGGTAAACAGCATTCTCAAGGGACGGCAACAGCCGATCGAATCGCACGTCGGTTCGCAAAGTAACTCTAAGGCCCCACATTTGCTGGACATCGTTCGCCAAATGTTCCAACGCAGCTACAAGCCCTTGTTCATCCAAAATCGGTGGGCGCAAGCCGTTGATTAAGCGGCGGGCGTTTTCAACAGCGCCACGGACCAGGTGCAAGGCGCTGGCAAACGCCTTGGCGTCTTCGGGGCCCAACCGCTCCAGATTGTGAATGGACTCGAGGAAAAGTTGTGCGCCGTATGTATCCTGCACCAACCCGTCGTGAATTTCGTAGGCCATCAGGCGACGATCCGCATCCTGCATGGCGACCAGGCGCCGCTGGAAATCCTGCTCGCGTAGCAGACGCTCTTCGGCCTCCCGCCGGGCGGTCGTATCGCGCGAGATCAGGACGAACCGCATTTGATTGTTGGCGGTCCAATATGCCTGCCCGGTGCTTTCAAACCATCGCCATTGGCCATTGGCAGCCAGGATTTGGAACTCCGCGATCCCCGATCCCTCGCGCACCGCCTGGTGGAGTCGTTGCCCCACGAGCGCGCGCTGATCGGGATGAACCTGGTCGAGCGAGATCGTGCCAATCATGGCCTCGACATCCCACCCCAGAACCTCCCGATGGTTGGGAGATAAATAAAGATAGACTCCGTGCTGATCCACCTCGGCAATAAGGTCAAATGCGTTCTCAGTCAGAGCGCGGAACCGCTCCAGGCTTTCTTGCAGTTGCCGGTGCACGGTTTCGTCAGGCTGGTTTTGAGGGTCAGTGGCGGACAAGTGGATCGTCGCTCCTGAGACCGGTCGAACGAAACATCGGTCAAGAAGGACGCCTTTCCCAGTATAGCGGAGAAAGGAGTCAACAGTTCGCGTTTTCGGGATCGATTGGCTGAAGGTGTGGGTTCTGGCAAGAAGGACAACGCCCAAACGCCAAGCGGTTGTGGGTGTGTCGTAGCGGCATCCGCACCACGAACGCCTGGCCGCAGTGACGGCACGTCACCTTGCCGTAGCCAACTTGTTGACGGCAGCAGGGACAGAAGTCTCTCCGAATTCCGGAAATCGTGGTGTTGAATTCGCGGTCGGAAACCCGAATGGGAAATGATTTTTCGCAATCGGCGCAGGGATAATTGATTTGCATAGGCCCGTTGATCGAGAAAGGAGGATGAAAACGCACCTTCTACTCGTTTCATGACCATACAGCGAAAACCGCGACATCGTTCCGTCGAAATTTTTCGAAAAAGTCGGAATTCGCTACTAAACGCGTCTAATGGCGATAGAGCTTTACCAACGCGGGGGGATCCCGACGAGATCGGGCAGGCGGGAAGAGATGGAAGGTGGGCATATTATTTATACGCAAAAAGCCGCGCCTCCACTAGGGGCGCGGTTTCAATATTTCTTGCTTTTCGCGCTTTCGTGACGCTCCCAAGCCTGTTTAGCTAAGACTCCCACGTTTGGAGTTGCTCGACCTTGTGCAATAGCTCGTCGCGGCGTTTCTCAAAGAGTGCGAAGAGGACGAGAATCGCAATACCCAGCGAGAATCCAAATGCCCACCAAGGCCATACGTGTTCTAGCGCGCGCGATGCATGCCAGACCATTCCTAAAACCGACAGCGTAAGGAAGCCGGCGCCCAAGTACAAAAACGCCCGAATCCGCAAACCGATCCCGGCCAGCACCCCCGCCACCGAAAACGCCATCAACACCATTACCGGCCAAAGCGAGTCACCGATTCCCGCGATGAACATCTCGCCCGTCGAGCTGAGATAGATGACCAACATCGCTAAATAACGGATGGCCGTCTTTTGAGAATCCTTCAATTGGTCGCGCGTCAAATGCGACGCCAGGAGTACCGACACCGCGGGAGGAATCAACCAAAACTGGGGGTGTTCTAAGATGGAGACGTCGTGGTCCTGCATTAACGCCCACAGCGCGGCATTTCCGGCTAGTCCGGCAGCAATTCCATACACGTACGACTTATGATGAATGGACAGGATTACATAGAGGAGTCCCACCCAAAACAAGACGCCCGCATGGCTTGTTAGGGAAGCCTGTGTCCAGAACGCGATGGCGGGTAGCAGCGGCAATAACACGCCCGTTCGCCCCAAAGGCTCGGCAAGCACCCGAACCCCAGCGCGCTGAAACACCTCGCCCAGTCCAACACCCACGTAGGCGATGGCCACCACAAGGTAGGCCCAATAGGGCGTGATGATGCCGGTGAAGAGTTCCGGCAGGGTCATGTAAAGGTGGGCGAACAGCAAGGCCAGGATTACCTCTGCGGTGTAGACGTAACGGATTCGCTGCGTTTCGGTCAGTAGAAATGGGTCATACTTCGGTAATAAAGCGAATGACACAAACGCTCCGGCCAACCCCAACAGCGCAACCGCGACCGCGAAAATCTGGGGGCCTTCAAGCCCTTGAACGCCACGTTCGGGGGCGTACAAAGACCATTCCAGCACAAGCACGCTCACCAACGACACCAGGGCCGCAACGCTGTTCATGACGGTCATCCGGCGAACCGCCTCGCGCCAGGCATGTGCGGGGCCAAGCAGCCGAATGACGACGCCTCCGTACACGGCGGCCACCGCGGCCAGCACGATCAGCAATCGCACGCAACGCACCAACCAAACGGTGGCGGAGTTATCCGGAGGAATATCGGCCCACCCCAGAAACACCACGGCGACCGTCGCTAAGATGAGAGAACCATGCTGCATCAGCCCACGCCGGTGATGCTGCGCCATCGAACCAAGCCCCATCGCCAGTAAGAGCGGAACCAGTGCTGCTCCGTATCGCATTCCTCGATCCGCGTAACCCAGCACCATCCAGAACGCAAAGAACGTCCAGAGTACGGCCTGTAACGCGGTTACTGCGGGCAGCCAACGAGCCAGGCGTGTTAACCCTTCGACCGGTTCAGGCACGCCCAGCCGGGCGCCGAGTTTGGCGATTCCGATCCCACTTCGCCACAGCAAACTTGTGAGCATGACATAACTTGCCGCGGACACGACGATCGCAAACACCGCGGCGGACAATTCAAGCGTCAAACGGTCCAAACCCACACCGACGCACGCCGCGCCCCAAACATACAAGCACGGTATGGCGGATCGCCCCGACTTGTTCCACAGCGACGCGACGAGCAACGCACCCAGCGCTATCGCCGTGAACACACCCATGCCGGCGCCCATATACGGATGCGAAGCCACGCCTTCAGCGCGTCCCAGAGAGGCAATCATCAACGAGGCAACGGTTATCAGACCAAAAGCTGCGGTAGCACCTGTTGAGGCGGTGGTATACACCGGTAGCCCGAAGCCGTTCGTAGGTTTCAGGGGGTGCCGATTCCAGCGCAGGTCATAGGCCAGGCTGACCGCGCCCGACACAACGACCGCCAAGATATTCGCGTTAAGAAAATCCAGCACCGCCATCGCTTCGTCACGCCGCCACGCGCCCGTAAACGGCCCGCTAGCAAGGAAAGACGCCGCCGTTAACGTCAAGGCCGTCCCCGCGTAACTCCAGAGCCGGCTTTTGCGAGCAATGGACAGCACGCCCATGCACATGGCCACGCAGAATGTCGGTAACGCGGAAAACCATGGGCGCCAAGGATCAGAATACAACGCGCCTTCCGACAAAATCACAACCGCCAAACTTGCCAGAACGACCCAGGCGACCGCCGTCGCTGAGCTAGTAAACAACCGTCGGCTCAATCGTTGGAAACCGAGATGGCGGTTTGCATCGACAGGCGGTTGGGTTGACTCGTCATGCCTCGCCATCGCCGCGATGATCGACGCAATACTCACGGCCGCGAGCCAAGTCAAAATAAGTCCGTAGTAGCTTGGCCACGGTAAGAACGAGGACCACGATGTTATAGAAGCACTCACGAGTGTCCCGCCAACCGCCAATCCCAGTAGCGCCGCGTCCCAGACTCGCGAAGGGCATTCCCGCCACCCGTACCACGCGCCGCCGACAAGTGAAAACGCCAAAGCGACATAACTTGCCATCCCGCCGAGGAGCCGTGTCTCTATCGTGGGATTCGCGGGCGATTGAAAAATTTCCACCGTCGCCCATCCCCCTAGCGCCGCGACCGCCATTGCCGCAAGTCCAATTTGTACCCACACAAGGTCCCGACGAGTCGAGCCGCTAGGTTCAACCGGCGCCATGTGCGCCCGCAACGCATTCCAAATGCACGCGAACATTCCTAGGCCCACGGCATTCCACTGAACTAGCGTCACCGCCGCGTGAGCGCCGAAGACAAAGGGTGATGTCGTCATCAGGCACGCCAAGGTGACGGCAGTTTGAAACAACACCGAGGCTATCATCAAGTAGTCGCTTTGTTTCTCGCGAACGGCATACGCCGACAATATCGCGACCGGCGCAAGCATCGGCCCCGCATAGAGAATCGCAGGCGAAAGCGCGGCGAAGAACGATTCGGCGCCCGGTCCCGCGAGCGACTCACCTGCCAGAAACCGGACTGCCGCTAACAGAGTCAGGCCCAGGATCGGAGCCAAGGTTAGTAGGAACGTCACGGCGCGGAGCCACTCCAGGGCGGACGCCGGAAAGGGCGCACGCCGAACCCAAGCAATCCGGTCGAGCGTCGCACTCAATTGCCGACGTGCGCAAATCGCAACGGCCATTGCGGCGCCGTACCCGGCGAACCACCATCGCAGCGCCGATCCCGTGGCCAGGTTGGCGGTCGCCAGCGCGGCGGCCAGCGCCACAGTCGCCGCCAGGGCCACGCTAAGTAGCAGCAATCGCTCGAAAGTCACGCGCTCCGCCAACGCTCCAACTGCGGCCAGTAAGGCCAACGACAGGGCAACCCACCCGCCTGAATCGTAAAGTAGGGTCGAGTTGGCGCCGCCGAACGTCCCGAGATCGAAGGGCGCGACGCCCATTTCGGCCGAGACGCCGGGTACGCATCCCAACGCCGCCATAATAAGACTTCCCAATACCGCCAATCCCAACGCCGCCTGGTGGGAAGTCACCCACGGCGGATCAATCAGGTATTTCCACATCGGGCGAGATTGCGCCGAACGCTGCAAGCAAGTCCAAGCCAAACTCCACACCGCAAGCGCCGAAATCTGAAGCTGCAAATGCCGAGGATGCAGCCAGGACTCGTTCCACCACGCCTGCCGCTGTCCTATCGACGCGGCGGCAAAAACGACGGTCACGGTGGCCGCCCATCCAAACGTCGACATGATCCACGGCCGTCGATGCACGCTGGCCGCCGCCAACCAGATCACTGAAATCGTCGCCCAATGCCTGGCCGCGGGAGTGGCGAGTCCATCGGGAATAAGTAACGCAAATGGCGAGGCAACGGTCGAAACCACCACGGCTGCGAGGGTGAAGACGCCAACGGTGTCGAGAGCGTTACGGGTGGAGCGCGAGAAAACTGAACCAAGCATGGCGGACCGCGAAAAAATTGCCGGTAATCGGTACCATGACGGCAATTCCCGTGCGTGGCTCCGAAGTCGCAGCCAGAGAAACATCGCGACCCCCAATCCGGCACACAGCAGCCCGTGAACCAGCGCCGCGGAAAGGATCGGCTGCCGCGGAAAGAGATCGGCCTGCTCCAACACGGTGTGCAGGGCGTCATTAGCGGTTACCGCGTGAACCAACGTCGCCAACAGTAGTGCCGAACCGCCCACCGCCGCGACGGGAATCCCGCGAAGCACAGCGACGGCGAGAAGCATCACGGCGTAAATCGCCAAAATCAGAGTGGTCCAATGCGCATCGGGTCCGCCGACGTACCCAATCCCCAGCGCCAGTAACGCGCTGGCGCCGGCAAGTGCGCCGGCCGCTCCAAAATAAGCGCGCGCGTCGCCTGGTCGGTTCGCACGCGTCCAGCCGCAACCAGCGACGACCAAGGCAATCGCTAACCCCCCGAGCGCAGCGCTGGTGCGGCCCATCCACAAAAACGAAAGCCAGCGCCTGCCCAACTGAGGATCGTAGTCTCCTTGAAGGATCAAGTGAAAGCCGACCAGGTAGGCAAGTGTAAGACAAACCAGCGCCGACCCGTGCAGAACCGGTTGCCGGAAGATCGCCGCCAACAAAGACAACGATACGAAGCTGAACAACCCGACGATCATCAACAAGGTTGGCTCGGGCCAGGCAAACAGCAGATTGGCCGTCATCAACGACGCGCCCAAAATCGCAATCGCCAATGCGGCGGTGCGCCAGCCCGTATGTTTGTCGGCGGCGCGGCTCGATGTACCCAATCCCAACGCGACGACGGCGGCCGCAACAACGCTCAACGTCGGAGATAACCATTCCATGGCGGTCACCGGACTTTGGGAGCGATGCATGAACAATCCGGCTGCCGCGGCGAGCGAAAACACGGCGACCCCAACAACAATGAATGTTTGCTCAGCGCGCCGAGGCGTGAGCGTCTTCCACCGCGAGACACTCCGCGCCTGGCCCACCACGGCGAACAAGAACGTTGCGGTTGGCAGGAGAAACAGCCCGTTTGCTTTAGCTACCCCCATCGACGGACCCGCCAGCCTACTGAGATAAAGCTGACTGGCCGCGGCGCCCATGACCGCCACGGTCAATCGCAACGCCCCGTGACGCACAAGCGTACGACTCGCGGAGAATACGATCGCGCTGAACGCGCCAAGCCCCAACGCTACCGCCAGCAGGTATACCGGGTCGGTGACCGCGCGCTTCTCGGGCGAACTAGTCGCCGCCAGGAAGTTAAGCGGCGCCAGGAGCAGCGCAATGATCAGGATGGCGCGGCTAATGGACTGCAAATCCCAACGCCGGAGCGTATAGGTTCCCGCTCCATAAATGGCCGCCGTGGCGCATAAGAATAGGAACGCGGGCACATAAGGATCGGCCTGCCGCAACGTTTCCTGCAAACTTACAACACAACCGATGGCGCTGCCCACGATGAGCAAGCCGGCGATCACTTCGCCCCAGCGGATGTTCTTATCCTCCATGAATGCCTGCAACACGTCGGCCGCCTGACGCCGCGCCCGGTGCGCAAGTGTAGGCGCCGGCGCCAAGGCAATCTCAGCCGGATCCTCTCGGTCCAATGGATGCACTTCCTTGGGAGAAACATGGGCGCCTGCTCGTGATTCAGCCATCGCCGCCGGGGAGAGGGCGCTGGGAATACCCTCGTCAGGTATTTCAGCGAGATAAACGATCGCATCTTGCGGTTCGTCGGAGAGAAACGGCGCGGACGCGGCCCCCGTAGGAACGAATGCAAGCTCGACGTTTGAGGGCGCGACGACGGCGTTTGAAACCGTTTCCAAACTTGCCTGTTGTCGGGCCAAGATGTCTTGCAATTCCGTCGATTGATCTTCGCTGATCAGCCCTTCCGCGGACCATTGTCCCAACACTTTGGCGACGATCGCTAGTTCGGCCCTGGATCGTGCTTTGGGCGCCAATGCAGGTTGAAATCCGCAGTAGCCGCAACGTCCGTCAACCATTCCATGCGGAGCGCCGCACGCGGAACATGACGCTCCCCGGAACAGCGTCGGGCTGCCTTCTTGTCCTTGCATCCAGCGAACCGCCGCGGCCATAAGCATCCATACGCCATGCCCAATTACGGCCACCATCGGAAGCATGACCGCAAGGCAACAGAGGCCCAAGAGAAGTTCTTCCAAGGTCCATCTCCCGTGGGAAAGGGCGATTCAACCGGCGTGCGACGGAGATATCAATGTATCACTGGTTTTGAAAAAGGCGACTTTCGCTTTACAAATGGCGCGCCAACACACGTCTTGCGCCGCAACAATTGATATAGCATGGCTTTAGGGCAGTTCGAGCCATTGAGCCGCTGCTTTGCCGTTTTCCCGATTCCGACGCGGCATGTACAGGATCGTACACTCCATGTACAGCGCCGCATTTTTTGACAAAGCAGGATTCTCGACCTACCTTTCTCAATGGGTGAGGCCCTTGTAGACGACTGGAAACGCTTCGCCTCGTTCCAGTTTCTTCTTGCTCTTTTCCGTCGAGTCTCTTTTCCCACTTTCAGGAGTCGTCTCATGCTCTCCCGGTGCGCGCTTGCGCAATCTTCTTGGCGTCAACTGACGTTGATTTTGGCCGGCACGATCTGGATTCTCCACGCGGTTCTTCCCGCCGCCGCCGTGGCGCAAGCAGATGTCAATATCGTACGGGTCGAGGAGGACTGGGAGTTGGTCGTCGCCGATGCCGATCCTGCCTTGGCGGCGCCGCAAGTTACTTGCTCAATTTCACCTAGCGGTGGCATCGACGGTGTGCACGCCGCAATTGAACTCAACTATCGCAGCCAACCTTCCTTCGCCGCGGGAGGGCTGCAACTTCAGGTCTGGAACGGGGATCAACTCATCGTCGCTCGGAGTTACACCAATAATTCGCCGCTAGCGAACGCAAGCGAACAGATCCGCTGGACACAATCGCTGACGCTAACGGGCTCGAACGTGGTCTTTGAAGTGATCAATGGATCATCGACCACGTGGGGCGTATTCGGAGGACAGGGCTATCTCAAGGCCACCATTCAGTCCACGTTGCCCAATCTGAACGGTTACCACCCGAACGTCTCGGTCGAGCAAAGCGGCGTGGCCTATGCGGGCAATCGCGTTCAGTCGTTAACGCTCAAGGAGGTGCGGCTGATCACCGCGTCAGGAACGATTCTCCGCGACTCCACGCCGCGCGTCGTTCACCAGCATTAATGGGAATTGGCTTGCGGAATTCGTGAGACGTCCGCCATCCGTTACGACACTCGCGTCAGGCTTTCGGAGACCCCACCATGTCGCTTCGCCCCAATCAGTCGCGAACTGGAAATATCCTTGTCCTTACCGCCTTTATGATGATCGGAATGATGGCGGTCCTCGCCTTCGCCATCGACTTAGGCTACCTCTACGTGGCGAAAACCGAGCTACAACGTTCCGCCGACGCGGCGGCCATGGCCGCTGGTTGGGAACTGCTGGACGATGACGCCGTCTACGGCAACGAAACACCCGCCCAAACCGACGAACAGGCTCGCGCCACGGCGGCCCAGTTTGCGTCGTACAACCGCATTCTCCGACAGGAGCCTGGCCTGGCCGACGACGATGTAACTGTCGGCTACTTGAGCGACCCGTGGGATTCCAACGCCACGGTTAACCCTTACGGATCAGGATACAATGCAGTCCAAGTGCGGGTGCAGCGTACTCCCGGTCAAAACGGCGCCATTTCGATGCTCTTCGGCCGCGTGTTAGGGGTGGACAAAACGCCGTTGCAAGCGGAAGCGACGGCCGTGCTGATGACGAACTTTGGTGGATTTCAAATCGCCGAAGGCGGTCCCAACCTTAACTTGCTGCCCTTCGCGTTGGATGTCGATACTTGGGCCAATCTACTGGCCGGGGTAGGAAACGACGCTTGGACCTGGGATGCGGATACGCAAAAAATTCTGCCGGGCGCCGACGGCGTTCTCGAAGTCAATCTTTATCCGCAAGGGACTGGTTCGCCAGGCAACCGCGGGACCGTGGATATCGGAAGCCGCAACAACAGCACCGCCGACATTGCCCGGCAAATCTTGTCGGGAATTAGTCCCAGTGATTTGGCCCACCACGGCGGCAAACTGGAGTTAGACGAAAATGGCGAACTGGAACTCAACGGCGATACAGGGATTAGTGCGGGGGTCAAAGACGAACTTGCGGACATCAAAGGCGAGCCCCGCATCATCCCCATCTTCAGCCAAGTGATTGGGCCTGGAAATAACGCCCAATACACCATCGTGCAATTCGTGGGAGTGCGCATCATGGAGGTGAAGCTTACGGGCAGTATGAGCGGCAAGAAGGTCATCATTCAGCCAGCCAAAGTTCTCGCCCGTGGCGGAATCCCGCGGACCGACGTGCAATCAAGCTACTTCGTGTACTCCCCGGTGTGGCTGGTGCGCTGAGACGACCGATTTTTTCGCCACCCGCCTGCTTCCGCCCTGATCTTTCGCATTGCGAGAGGTCGGGGCGTTTTACGTTGTGTGGCGGCGGCAGTTGCGAACATGGAACAACCGACGGAGCCGCGTCCATAACGCCCATACATCGCGGCTCACGTTCGCCGCCGGCCGCGCGGGGTCAAATCTCCAACCGGCGCAGTTTTGTATTGTCTTGGCCTGGGCCCACCGTGTTTCCTAAAGGGGCCATTCTTGGGAACGCCCCATCCTCCGTTCAACGAACATAAGCCCGTTTCGGGAACCGTGTAAGGGGGAGCATCATCAAATTCAAGGGCGACCATCGTGTTGATACCGATCTTCGATGATGAGAATTAGCAACGGGAATGATGTTTGGCGACCACGCGAACGCGAGGCCCGCAAACCCAGTCGCACGACGCAAGTCATTATTCACGCATGATTTGCGTCATATTCATTCCTGAAAAACGGGCGTTGGCGCCGGAGGTGCTTTCTACCCAACGCATCGCCTGGCCGCACAAATCGGCCGCTATTGAACCTGCTCGCTTTGGGAGTTGCACCTTTGGCCAAATCGACTCGCAAACCTGTCTTGCGAAAAGCCCCGAAGTCAAAGTCACGATTTAATGGGTCACTTGGCCCCGAAAAGAACGAGGCCCTGTTTAGCGACGATGCAATGGACGATTTCGACCTGCTGGAAGCGCCGGAAGCAATCGAAGAGCCGCTGGACGACGACGAAGATGAGCCGCAATCGCGTACGTCGGGCATCGATCCCATTGATGATCCGGTTCGCATGTACCTGATGCAAATGGGGCAAATTCCCTTGCTCACACGCGACCAGGAAGTTCAAATCGCTCGCGAGATCGAAGGCGCGCGACGACGTTACCGCCACTACATGCTGGCGACCGATTACGTACTCCAAGGAGCCGTGACGGCGCTGGAAAAGGTCCGCGACGGGCAGTTGCGTCTGGACCGCACGGTGGAAGTTTCGGTCACCAACACGGCCGAAAAACGCCGTATCGTCCAACGGCTCGGGCCAAATCTGAAAACCTTGCGGCGGATGCTCATGCAAAACCATGCCGACTTCCGCAAGGCAGTTAGCAAGGCGGCTACCCCAAGCGAAAAGAAGGCGGCCTGGCGGCGGCTCACTCGGCGGCGAAGCAAGGCAGTCCGCCTGGTCGAGGAGTTGAATCTACGCACCAACCGCCTGCAACCCTTGTTCGAAAAACTGTTCGAGATCCATGAGCGCATGCAAGTTATCCGCGAGCAGATCGCGCAGATCCGTCGCGGCCACACGCCGCTGGGCGTGTCGCTTGCCGAATTGACGTCGGAGTTGCGTTACCTGATGCGGATCACGCTGGAAAGCCCCGCGACCCTGGCGCGCCGCATTGGAAGGACCCATGCTTTCCAACATCAGTACGACGCCGCAAAGCGCAAGCTCTCGGCCGGCAACCTACGGCTGGTGGTGTCAATCGCCAAAAAGTACCGCAATCGTGGCTTGAGTTTTCTGGACCTGATTCAAGAAGGCAACACCGGCTTGATGCGTGCGGTCGACAAGTTTGAACACGCCCGCGGATACAAGTTTTCCACCTATGCGACATGGTGGATTCGTCAGGCGATTACCCGCGCCATCGCCGATCAAAGCCGCACGATTCGTGTTCCGGTCCACATGATCGACACCATGAGCAAGATTCGCACAGTCTCGCGCGATTTGCTCCAGGAACTGGGACGCGAGCCAACGGCCGAAGAAACCGCCGATCGGGCCGGCTTATCGTTGGACGACACCAAATGCATCATGAAAATGTCGCGGCACCCACTTTCGCTGGACCAACCCGTAGGCGATCAGGACGATAGCTACTTCGGGGAATTCCTGGAAGACCACCGCAACGACGATCCGCTATATGACACGCACCAGCAGTCTCTCAAGCGGCGGATCGAAGAAGCGATGGAAACCCTCAACTATCGCGAGCGAGAAATCCTGCGTCTTCGGTACGGCCTGGCCGATGGCTATACCTACACGTTGGAAGAGGTTGGCAAGATTTTCTCGGTCACGCGCGAACGCGTCCGGCAAATCGAATCGAAAGCGGTCCGAAAACTCCAACAGCCGTATCGCAGCCGCACGCTGATGAGCTTCGTCGAGGGGGTCGATATCCCCGCGATGGAGCAGACTGAAACTTTCTAGTGAAACCCGGAAATGTTAACTCCATTCGCGAGCAATCACCGCGAATGACGCAAGCGGAAAAGAGGAATGCGCTTGCGACGCAAATACGAGATTCGATTTGGCTCGCTTCAATTTCCGTGCAACAACACGCTATTTGCCGCGATTGCGCGGCAGTGCTACGGCGTCCAGCACTGCCGCGGTCGCTTGCGACTTATTCAACACGTAGAAATGCAGTCCCAGGGCGCCCTGATCCACAAGGTTCTGGACCTGTTGCGCGGCGAATTCGACCCCCACTTGGAACTGCCATTCGTCGCCATCTTTTTCGCCGAGGCGAGAAACAAACGTCTCAGGCAGCCGGGCGCCGCATAGGGAAGTGATGCGTTGGATTTGCGCTAGATTCGTCACCGGAAGCACGCCCGGCACGATCGGCGTGGCGATTCCCGCTTGCTCGCACCGATCACGAAAGCGGAAAAACGCCGCATTGTCGTAAAAGAGCTGCGTAATCACGACATCGGCGCCCGCATCGACCTTGCGTTTGAGATTATCCAGGTCCACGTTTTCATCGCACGCCTCGACGTGCTTTTCAGGATAACCGGCGACCGCCACGCCAAAGTCGGCGAACTCACCGCGGATAAGCTCCACCAGCTCATTTGCATAGCACAGCCCCCCGGCAACTGGCGTAAAGGCCGCGTCGCCTCGCGGGGGGTCGCCGCGCAAGGCGACGATCGCGTCGATGCCCCGCTGGCCCGCTTCCCGCAAATACGCCCGAAGGTCCGCGACCGTTGCGCCGACACAAGTCAAGTGGGACGCCACGGGCACGCCGAACCGACTCTTCACCTGCGTGACAATATCCAGCGTCTTCTCGCGCGTTGAACCGCCCGCACCATACGTGCAGGTAATATAGTTCGGCGCAAATTCGGTCAGCCGCTCCACGTGCTCATAGAGCGAGGTCTCGCCCGCGGGCGTTTTCGGCGGAAAGAGTTCGAATGAAAGACCAAATTGGTCGGGCTGATAAGTCCGGGTCAGCACATTATCGCGTTGCGAAGACATAGCGCCAAAATCAACGTGTGGACCGCCCGTAGTCGCGCGCCGAGCGCGTCGTGACGGAGCATCGAGCGAACGGGGGGAGTGCAAAGTGTCGCCGACAGGATGGGAATGCGTCATCGTGGATTTGCGTTTCCAAAAAATGCAAGGCAGGCTCGCGACATTGGCCGCGGAGAGTCGCGGAACCACCTCGCCCTACTTTACAACGACATCGGTTCGGCGGCCAGTTGGCGTTCGTGGCGGCTGAGTTCGTACATGTCTAGGATCAACTGCACGTCGCACGCGCGTTGCTCTACCTTGCGGCGGGCGAACATCCGGCGTTGGGTGGCGACCATTACCTCCGGCGGTAGTTCGGTCACTTGCCCGAACAGCCGCGCGTAGTTCACATAGCTCGGCACGTTGGTGGTTACAAAGCCGTACATCATACTGCACGCGCCGATGGTCTTGCCCGTGAAGATGCCCGTATTGATCGCACTTTTGGCGTAGTCGCCCATCACGCAGCCGAAAAACTGCATGCCGGTGTTCATTTTCTCGTCCTGGTAGACCATGTTCACCTCGCCGTAGGTGTTTTTCAGGTCGCTATTGCAGGTGCCGGCCCCCAGGTTGATCCAACTGCCCAAGTAGCTGTGCCCGAGAAAGCCGTAGTGCTGCTTGTTGGTGAAGGGTTCGACGATCGAAGCTTCGATCTCGCCGCCAATCTTCGTCGTATGCCCCAGCGACACGGCGTCCTTGACGGAAGCATGTTCATTGATGCGCGCGTCGGGACCAATGTAAACCGGCCCCGCCAGGTACGAATGAGGCCCGACCGTCGCGTTCGTGTCCAGCAAAATCGGACCATTCTTGGCGTTGCACACCACGTACTGTCCGAGTTGCGCCCCTTCGGCCGCAAAGACGCCCTCGCCAATCTCGCGATAATTCCCGGCGGCCAACCGGTGTTCCAAGTTTTCTCGAAACACCAACATATTGTAGCGCACCACGTCGTGCGGATAGTTAAACAACGGAAGTGTCGCTGCAATCTCCGGCAGACCAGCCAATGTTTCCGACGCCAGGAACGCCCGCATGCCTTCGACGGCAAGATTATGCGCCGGCGCCTCGCCTGGCGGCAGCAGGGCGGCCGCAATGGCCGACTCTTCGCGAAGGACGCCCGGCTTTCCTTCCGCCGCTAATCTTCGAAGAAGGTCCAGCGCCGCGACCGAAGGTACGACTCGGGCGTTGACCAGCAGCGTTGGTTCACATTTTCCGTCGCTGGTTCCGTTAAGTTGCGGGTAGTCAATTCGCTGGATTTCGCGCAAATGCGTTCGGGTTACGGCACGCGCGGTTCCACCCAAAAGGGGCAGCCAATCGACCAGCCGGAACGTGGCGCACGTGATCCCATACGCGGGCCTCCCCAACGTAATTGGATGCAACCGGGCCACTCGATCATCTTCAAATACCACGACTTGCATCTTGGAACCCCGCGGGTCTTGGCGAAGTGAGAAGCACCTCGCGGGGGGTTGTAACTTCGGGGGTCAAGTAGGTCAATGCCGATTGACGCACCGCGCCCCTCATCACTTACAAGCTCGCTTGGCGCGGTCCCGCCCAACGGCAAATGCGAACTGCGGGTCACCGACGCCATGGCCGCATGGGGCAACACCATCAAGCGGACGTGGCGAAGATGGCCTGGGGCAACCCGGGCAACCCCTGCTTGGCGTTTGGCGAGGCCGGTTGACGCATCGGTTTGGGAGAGGTATTCTTTTCAATAACGTTCGCCCATTTATACATCATGTTTTCCTTCGTTCGCCCATTTCGCACGGTTTCGCGAACCGCCATTACCATGGTAATTGGCGTGATTATTAGCGGTGCGCAGGCCCAGGGCGCAGCGGCGTAAACGCAGGAAAGCCGACATAATCAGCCCTGACGCCCGCGAGGCTTCAGGGCTTTTTTTGTTTCCTCGTGATACCGTGGGCCGCCGGCCGCGACTCCGCAGCCGCTCGGCTGGGTTTCGAAGATTAAACGTTTTTGTAACTCCTACTCCAACGAATACGAGTTTCTGGTCGTCACCGGCGACCGCCGTCCACGCGAACTTCCCTCTCAAGCCTTACCCATGCGATCCATTCAAATCTACGACACGACCCTTCGTGACGGCGCCCAAGGCGAGGGCGTCAACTTCTCTCTCCAAGACAAGTTGGCGATTACGCAACGACTGGCCGAGATGGGGTTCGATTACATCGAAGGTGGATATCCACTTTCCAACGAAAAGGACGCCGAATTCTTCCGCCGCGCACGGGAAATGGACTTGGGCGCGTCGAAAATCTGCGCGTTTGGTATGACGCGCCGCAAAGGTCTGCGAGCCGAGGAGGACCCCGGCATGCGGGCGTTGGTCAACTCGGGCGCCCCCGTCTGCACGGTCGTGGGCAAGACATGGGATTTCCACGTCACCGACGTATTACGGGTCTCGCTGGACGAGAACGTGGCGATGATTCGCGACAGCCTCGAGTACTTGGCCTCGCAAGGCCGTGAATTAATCTACGACGCGGAGCATTTCTTTGACGGCTGGAAGGCCAACCCCGAGTATGCCCGGCAAACGATCCAGGCGGCGGCCGAAGCGGGGGCGATGTTGGTCGTCCTGTGCGACACCAACGGCGGTAGCCTGCCCGAAGAAATCGCCCATTACACCCGTGAAGCCGCGACCGCGCTCCAGGCGTATGGCGTGCCAGTGGGAATTCATTGCCATAACGACTGCGAACTGGCGGTCGCCAATTCGTTGTCGGCGGTCGATGCAGGAGCCGTGCAGGTTCAAGGCACGATCAACGGCGTGGGAGAACGCTGCGGCAACGCCGACTTGATCTCGGTGGTGGCTAACTTGGCGCTCAAGAAGAACGGCGCGTACCAGGTGCTCGGCGGACAACACCTGGATCACCTCACGGAGTTATCGCGCTTTGTTTATGAAACAGCCAACCTGAACCTGCGGGTCAATCAGCCGTTTGTCGGTCAGAGTGCGTTCGCTCACAAAGGTGGGATGCACGTACACGCCATTGCCCGGGCCACCTCGAGCTACGAACACATCGACCCTAAGTTGGTTGGCAACGAGCGGCGCATTCTGGTGAGCGAGCTTTCGGGCCGTTCCAACATCATCGCCATGACGACCAAGCACAAGGTCGAGCAAAACCGAGAGCTGATGGACGAAATTCTGGCGCAAGTGGTCAAGCTAGAGAACCAGGGCTATCAGTTCGAGGCGGCCGAAGCCTCCTTTGATTTACTGGTGCGGCGCTGCGCCGGCCAATTCCATCCGCACTTTGAGCGGCTCAAGTACCATGTGGAAGTTCACGCGGAAGACCGTAATGAGTTGGTGACCGAAGGCACGGTCAAAGTTCGCGTCGGCGATCAGGTACGGCACGAAGTAGCCGAAGGAGACGGCCCGGTCAACGCGCTGGACGCGGCCTTGCGCAAGGCCCTGAACGGCGCTTTTCCCTCGCTTCGCGAGATGCGACTGGTCGATTACAAGGTGCGCGTGGTGAACAGCGAAGGAGGCACCGCGGCCCGCATTCGCGTCATCGTCGAAAGCGCCGACGAGCACGACGTCTGGGGCACCATTGGCGTGAGCGAGAATATCATCGAGGCCAGTTGGCGCGCGCTGGTTGACGCCATTGAATACAAACTTTGCAAAGACGAATGGCAATCCGAACGCCAACGCCAAGCCGAAAATGCGGAGTTGTCGGCTGCGGCGGCCGGGAAGTAAAATCTTCACTTCCCCGGTCGAAAGTGGATTCGTCACGGATGAAACACAACTGGATCAAGGGGCGTGTTTTCCGCCCTTTTCGCGATCCGTGTTTCCTCCGGGGCTAATTTTTTCCCGACGTTGAAGCGTTTGCGCTTTGTTTCCGGCCACCAGAACCCTTACGGATCTTCCATGTTTTCGCCCGACGAGTTCCCTAACCGCTTCGATCATACCGAAGCCCAGCCGCGCATTTACCGCGGGTGGGAGGAGGGAGGCTACTTTCATAGCGAGCCGGACCATAATCTCGACTCGTTTACGATCGTCATTCCGCCACCCAATGTCACCGGCGCGCTCCACCTGGGGCACGCCCTGAACAACACGTTGCAAGATATTCTCATTCGCATGAAGCGGATGCAGGGCGTAAACGCCTTGTGGATGCCCGGCGCCGACCATGCGGGCATCGCCACGCAGGCGGTGGTAGAACGGCGTTTGAAAGAGGAAGAAGGTAAGACGCGCCACGATCTGGGGCGAGAGAAACTTGTCGAACGAATTTGGAATTGGAAAGAGCAGTACGAAGGCCGCATTCGCGAGCAACTCAAGCGCATGGGCTGTAGCTGCGACTGGGAGCGATGGCGGTTTACGCTCGACCCTGTTTGCGCGCGGGCGGTTCGCCATACGTTCTTCGATCTGTTCTCGAAGAAGCTCATTTATCGTGGTAAACGGCTGGTCAATTGGGATACTTTTCTGCAAACCGCCGTCAGTGACGACGAGGTCTTTCACGAGGAAGTCGCCGGCCACTTCTGGCACTTCCGTTATCCCGTGATCGATCGCCAGGCGGGCGAACCAGAGTACGTCACCATCGCCACCACGCGGCCAGAGACCATGTTGGGGGACACTGCGGTTGCCGTTCATCCTGACCCGGCGGCGGCCCTCGACCGCGCCGAGCGCGAGTTGCAGGAAAAACTCGCCAAGGCGTCGGTCAAGGAAAAGCCGGATGTTGAGAAGGAACTGGAAAACATCCGTGAGCGGCGGAGCACCATGCTGCCGCATTTGGAGAAGCTGCGCGACATGGCCCGCGACGGCCGGCAAGTTCTCCTGCCACTGCTGGACCGGCCCATTCCCTTGGTCGCCGATGAATGGGCCAAGCCCGAACTCGGCAGCGGCTGCGTCAAGATCACTCCGGCCCACGACCCGAACGACTACGAAGTCGGCCGCCGGCAGAACCTGCCTCGGGTTAACATTCTGAATCCTGATGGCACGCTCAACGACAACGCCGGGCCCTATCGCGGCCTGAAAATGCTGGAGGCCCGCAAACGCGTGGTCGCTGACCTGGACGAGCGCGGACTGTTGGTTGAGGTCGAAGACCGCAAGATCGACCTCGCTCATTCGGATCGCAGCAAGACGCCCATCGAGCCGTACCTGGCCGATCAGTGGTTCGTCCGCATGGACGAACTAGCGCAGTCCGCTATGGACGCCGTGACCGACGGCCGCGTGCAGTTCTTCCCGCCGCGCTACGCCAAGGCGTATCTGGACTGGCTGGGCGAGAAACGCGACTGGTGCATCAGTCGCAATTTGTGGTGGGGGCACCGTATTCCAATTTGGTCGCAATCGTGTCACGAGGAAGCCGAATTGGCCCGATTAACGGCCGAGTTGGAGGACGATCCCCACGTCGAGGCTGGCGCCGTTGTGTACCACGTCGAACGCGCCGAGGATCGCGACGAACCCGACGCCGCGGGCTCTCTCGCCACCTTTCAACTGTGCATCTTGGAAGAAAACGCCGACTTGGAGCGCCATTACGAGAGCTGCGGCTACCGGCAAGAAGAAGACGTGCTGGATACGTGGTTTAGCTCGGCGCTGTGGCCGCATTCAACCTTGGGTTGGCCCGAGAAGACGCCGGAATTGGAATACTATTACCCGACCAGCACGCTCATCACCAGCCGCGACATCATCACGCTCTGGGTGGCGCGGATGGTGCTGACGGGCCTGAACAACGTGGGTGACGTGCCATTCCGCGAGGTTTTTATCCATCCCAAGATTCTCGACCGCTACGGCGAGACGATGTCGAAGTCCAAGGGCAACGGCGTCGATCCGTTGGACGTGATCGACAAATTCGGCCCCGACGCGCTGCGGTTCGGCTTGGCGCACTTGACCACCGAGACGCAGGACGTGCGGATGACGGTCCAGTTTGAATGTCCCCACTGCGCGGGCGTGATGGATCAAACGCGCGAGAACCGCGAGAAGCCGCGCATTGTCTGCTCGAAGTGCGGTCAACCCTTCGCCACGCAATGGGCCACGAAGGAGGAAGACAAAGCTTTGCCGCGCGGAGCGGTGGTCAGCGAGCAGTTCGAACTGGGACGCAATTTTTGCAATAAGTTATGGAATGCCGCCCGTTTTGCGCTTTTGAATTTCGGGGAATATCAACCGGCGCCGGTGGGCGACGACGAACTGACCGTCGAAGATCGCTGGATTCTCAGCCGGCTGGCAACCGTTACCCAGCAAGTGACCGAGGCGCTGGAGCGTTACCGCTATGCAGACGCGGCCCGGTCGCTGTACGACTTCGCTTGGGACGAGTTTTGCAGTTACTACGTCGAAATGGTCAAGAGCCGCCTGCAAAGCGACGTGGAGCGCCCCGTCGCCACGCGCGTCTTGGCGCACGTGCTGGACAACCTGCTGCGGCTACTCCATCCCTTCACGCCGTTTATTACCGAAGAGATTTGGAGACTTCTGAACCGAGCGGCGCCGCAACGTGGGCTGGACGAAGTGCTGACGCCGGTTGAAGACCTGATTATCGCTCCCTGGCCGCAGGCCGAAACCGAACGGCGTGACGAGGAAATCGAGGCCCGCTTCGCAAGGTTTCAGACGACCCTTACCGCAGTGCGGGAAATTCGCGCGCGGCAGAACATTCCCCCACGCAAGCCGATCGAGTTCGCCATCCGTTGCGACGAAGCCGACGCGATGCTATTGCGGCCCATGACTCCTTACTACACGTCGATGGCGCAAGCCAACTCGATCGCCCTGGGTCCGGGTGTTACGCCTCCCGCGACGCACGCCAAGGCCAGCCTGCCGGGGATGGAAATCTTCGTCAACATGGAAGGCTTCATCGACGTCGCCGCCGAAAAGCAAAAGTTGGAGAAAGAACGCGAGAAGATGGAAAAGCTCATCTCCGGCAAAGAAAAGAAGTTAAGTAATCAGCAATTTGTTGATAAAGCGCCGGCCGACGTGGTCCAGCGCGAGCGCGAAAGTTTGGCCGAGATGAAACAGCAACTCGACTCGATCACCACCGCGCTCGCTACCCTCGGCGGCAAAACGTGATTCCTTCCGTAGCTTGGCGCACGCGCGCCGCGAGTGCGAATTGGCCACACGCGGAGAGGTTGTGAAGGTTTCTCCAAGAAGGTCTCGTCTGCCGGACGGGGCCTTCCGCCACCGCCGCGTTGTGGCGGTTCGGCGGGAGTGAGGTCCCGCTCGGCAAGCGGGACCTATCAACGATTCACAACTCGGAGCGAGCGTCCCACTCCGAAAATAACCCTCGGAACGAGTCGTCCACAACGTTGGCTTGCCCCTGTGAGCGCCATGAGTTCCGCTCAACCAACGAGTGGTGACCGCAACCTTGAAGGTTATCTCCACCGCAGCCTCTACCATCGCACGGTGGCGGAGAAAGAAGAAGAGTTCGTCATCAATCTGCTCCGGCCGCGCCAAGACCGCGTGCTGGAGGTTGGGCCGGGAAATGGCCGCTTCACGCGCCATTTAGTTCAACTCGCGCGTGAGCTGACCGTGTGCGACATCGCCGCTCAGGCGTTACAGAAGACGGCCGCGCGCATTGGTGTGCACAATAACGTCCGGTACCAGGAATTGGCGTTTGAGCAACTCGAACGCTTGACGGATTATGGCCGATTTGACGCCGTGGTGGCGGTGCGCGTCGTGCCGCACACCGCCGACTGGCGCGCATCGCTACAACACCTGTTCGATGCGGTGCGGCCGGGCGGTTGGGTGGTCTTTGACCTTTGGAATCGGCAATCGTTTATCGGGCTGTTGATGAAGGTATTTCCTCCCCGCGAGCCAGTTGCCGTCCACCGCCTGACGCGCCGCGAGATTCGCGACGCGTTGCGGAACGTACCTGGCCGACTTGTCGCGACGTACCGTTGGGGCTACCCGCGAATCGGGCCGCTTCACTTAGACGAACTCGGTTCGTTCTTCGCACCCACGTCGGCGTATTCGACGCTCTACGCATTTCAAAAGCACGTTGACGTGGAACGCTGATCCGACGCGAGGGGAAACAACCTGCATGGGCGACGGTAACGCCTACTTGTCGTAGGGAGGCCGCCCGTAGGCAACACCTTTCGTGTTGGTTTTCACGCGGCACAGGTACATGTCAACGGTCAGATAAAGGGTGCTGCCGTCGTCGCCAAACGCGCAATTCGACGTCCGCTCGTTGGTCCACAGGTTGCCAAGGAGCTTGCCTTCCGGCGAGAACACATAAATTCCACCGGGGCCGGTGGCCCAGAGATTGCCGTCTTGATCCACGGCCAGACCATCGGGCAGTCCAGGCCGCTTGCCGACCGCCTTGGTGGAGTCGTAAAGCAAGCGGCTTTTCCCGAGCGTACCATCGGTGTTTACCGGGAATGCTTTCCAGATAGCCGCCGCGGGATCGGACTGCGCCACGTACAGCGTCTTCTCGTCAGGCGAGAGCGCAATGCCGTTCGGCCGCGTCATCTCCTTGGTCAAGAGCGTAAGCTGGCCTTGCTTGGCGCCTTCCTTGGGTGGATCAAGACGGTAAACGCCAAACCAATCCAACTCGCGGCCAGGATCGTTTTCTCGCTTGGGCAGGCCGTAGGGCGGATCGGTAAAGTACAGGCTGCCGTTGGTGTGATAGACCAGATCGTTCGGGCTGTTGAGACGCTTCCCTTCGTACTTGGCGGCCAGCACCGTAATCGAGCCGTCTTTTTCGACGCGTTTGATGACGCGGTCGCCGTGGCAACATGCGACCAGGCGGCCCTCGGCGTCCAGCATCAGCCCGTTGGTTCCCGGCTCGGGACCGGTAAACGGCTCCTTCCCCGTGTAGCCGAGCGCTTCCATGAAGATGCTTGTGCTTTTGCCCGGCGTCCATTTGACGATATGGTTGCGGGGAATATCCGAGAACAACAGGTGCGGTCCTGCCGGAACCCATACCGGGCCCTCAGTCCATGCAAACCCGGCGGCCAAGACTTCGATCTTGGCGTCTTTAGGAACCAACTTGTCGAAGGCGTCATCGTGCCGCACGATCTCGCCGATGGTCTTGGGCGTTTCCGCCGAAGCGCTTGGCATACCTTGTACTCCCAGGGAGACCGAGACAACCGCCGCCACCGAGATGGCCATCCACTTCATGGATCATTCCTTACGTCAAGGCGAAAGAATACGCACCAAAAACGACGCCGCTATGGTAGCCGCCGCGCCGCGCGACTGCAAACGACTCTACCGCCGAAAGTTCCATTCGTCACGCGTGTAGCGGTCCAGCGTCAAGCGCCGCGTCGCAGCACGCGGCCAGAGAGTCAGCGGTTCGCTTGCGCCCCAGCCGCGAATCAGCGCCGCGCGCAGGTCGGCCGCCGACGCCGGCAGGTTGCTCACAAACTCGCGGTGGCCTCGGCCGGCGCGGTACTCCGGCTGGCGCGGTGGAATCTTCAAACACGCCGGAATCAGGTCGAGTGGAAAATCATAGAGCAACGTGCCGTGGTAAAGCAGATGCGTGCGCCGGGCGCGCATGCTATTGCCCGACACCTTTCTTCCGTGAATCGCCAGATCGCTCGTTCCACAGCGTTCCAGTTCGGGCGCCAAGGAGCGCAGACCGGCAATGACCCGTTCCAGCACGAACCGGTGGGCTTGCTCGATCATGTGCAAATGTGGATGGTTCTCGTAGCTCAAAATCACGGCGTACATCAGGCAACCTGGCCCGGTCACAATGGCGGCGCCGCCGCTCGAACGGCGGAAAATCGGCACGCCGCGACGGTCGCACTCGTCGCGGCGCACTTCCTGCTCAACTTGCGAGGCGCGACCAACGACGACCAAAGGCTCCGCCGGCTCCCACAACCGCAGCACCTCTCGCGGCTGTTCCGACTCCTCGGCGGTTTCCAAAAGGGCTTCCTCCAGCGCCAGGTTCTCGGCAGGGGTGGGGAGCGTGAGATCAAGTAGTTCCATCGGCCGCGGTCGTCGTTGCTCGTCCTGGAAATGTTTACGCGGCGTCATCCGTCGTCGGGTCGATGCCGGAAATGTATTGGCGCCAGCTATCGAGCTGGTCGCGCGTCAGGCTGTTCTCGCGGACCAACTCGTGCGTTAACGCCGCGTCGGTTCCTTCCACCTGGACCACAACCGTCAGGCGGCCATTCTCCTCGTACTTAAAGCGAACTTCGATGGGCGATTGCGGAGGGAGATCGCGTGGCAGGTCGCGCACCACACATTTGCCAATCTGGGAACAATCGTCGGGATTGCTGCTCTCGCCCTCGACAATGCGCACCAGGATCGAGTGTTGCCCTTGCCGCTTGGTGCGAAATACCCGCTTGGCCGTGACCGGCAGCGGCGTGTTGCGCGGAATAAGTTTGGCGGTCCGCGGCCGGCCGGTCTTGACGTCCACCGCGGCCACTCCCAGGCTATGCGAGTTGACGTTCTTGATGGAAAACCGCGGCGCTTCACGCCGGCGCCGTGCAAGCAAGATACCCGCGTGGAGCGCTGCTCCGTGGGCCACCGCCTCGTCGGGCGAGACCGAGCAATCCGGCTCCAAGCCCGACATGTTGCGCAGCGCGTTATAAACCGCTGGCATCCGCGACGAGCCGCCCACCAGCAGCACGCGGTCGATATCGCCCCATTCCAGGCCTGCCGCCGCCAGGGTTTGGCGCGTAGTGAACGCCGTGCGGTCGAGCAAGTCCCGCGTAATGTCCTCGAATACTTGCCGCGTTATCTCCACGCGCAGGGCGTGGGCCTGGTAGTCGCAACCAATGGTGACTCTGGACCGCGCCGAAAGGGTCCGCTTGGCGTCTTCGCAGTCGCGCCACAGGCGCCCATAGACGTTGGGGTCTTCACGAGGATCAAGGCCGAAGCGGCGAATGAACTCCTCGGCCACGTAATCGACGATGCGCTCGTCCCAATCGCGTCCGCCTAGCATTACGTCGCCATCGGTCGCCAGGGCCACGAATTGATCGTGCGCGATTTCCATGACGGTCACGTCAAACGTGCCGCCGCCCAGATCATAGACGAGTATGGTTTGCCGTTGCTCGGCGGCGCCGTCTTTCAAAAATCCAAGATGATGACCAAAGGCAATCGCGGCCGCGGTAGGTTCGTTGATAATGTCCAGAACCTCGAATCCCGCCATGTAGCCCGCGTCTTGCGTCGCCTTGCGGCGAATCTCGTCAAAGTACGCGGGCACCGTGACCACCACTTTTCGAAAATCGCCGATTTGTCGGCTGGCATCGAGGCGCAGCTTGTTCAACACCCAGGCTTCCAGCGTTTCGGGCGGATAGCGCCGTCCCGCCAGGGGTTTGTGATAGACCCGTTGGCCTAAGTCGCGCTTGGCGCATGTGGCGACGGCGGCTGCGTCGGTGGCAATAGCCTTCAACGCTTCCTTGCCCACCACCACCTCGCCTTCTTCCACGAGCACCACGCTGGGGGTCGTCTTATCGCCTTCGGCGTTGCTAAGGGTCTGGGGCCGGCCCGCATCATCCACGTAGGCGACCGCGGAATAGGTCGTGCCTAAGTCAATGCCGACCGCCGGGATATGGAAAGATGCCATACGCGCCACGAACGTAGATAAAGCGTCCAACGGGTATCTCGCACGATTTTACTCGCCCGCTTGCGGATGGTCCAACCCGTGAGCCGCAAACGAAAAGCTGACCTATCCTGCCGGCGGATTGCGGCAACATATTGCCAGGCCGCGAGGGGATCGGCGTGCAAACCACTTCCAAAAGATGTGCGGGTTGTGGGGGCTGTAGCAGCGACGAGGGGAAGAATTGGCCGCCCGGGTGAATCGGCCGATAAAACCCTTTACATGGAAGGCGACGCGCCAATGGCGCCGGCTCACGGATGAGACTCCTACGTCGGAGGATGTCTCGATGACCGTCGACTACCTGAACGCCGCCATGGGTTTGATGTTTCTGGCGGTATGGGCCATGATCTGGCAATTTGCCACAAACGAAGCCTAGGGGGCTTTCCCCTATTTCCATAAACCGCCCGAAACCACCAAAGCCAACGCACGAGAGCGGGGCGCCTTGGCAAGCACGCCAAGCGCCCCACTCCCGCCGTTGGCTTTAACGCGGTTAGCATATTGCCCCGAGGGCGAATGCAACTTTTCCCGCTTGTTTGTTTACTCGTTCCGCATACAAAAACGGAGTGCGGCCGCCGACAACCCACGTCGCCAATTCCGGCGACGCCACCCACGTCCGCCCATCTTACTGCGGATTCTGTAGGGCCTGTACGGCGGTGGTAAGCGTCTTGACCGCTTGCTCCAACTCATTGACGCGGGACTCCAGCAGGCGGACTTCGGCCGCAAGTTCCTCGGTTTCAGAGGGGATCGCCGTGTTTACCGCCCCGGGTGCGCGGTATTCGCAGGGAAGCATCTTCACCTGGATGTTGCCCAGTTTGTCGGCTCGCGCGATGCCAAACTCAACGACTGCGCCTTCCTCTTGCCGCGAAATGACTTCCGCAATTTCCGCCAGTGAGTCCACCTTCTCGCCCGCGATCGACACCAGCGCATCGCCAGCGCGAATTCCTGCCACCGCAGCCGGGCTGTCTCGCATCACGTCGGCGACGACGATGGCGCCATTCGCGAGGCGGCGCAGATTCATGCAGAAAACGACACGCTCATTGGGATTGGCCTCAGCCGCGACCGCCGGCGGTGCAACTGCTTGCTTGCCGGAAACCGCGGGGGCGGATGGGATAGGGGGCGCGGCGGACGGTTCGGGAGCGACGGCGGGCGCACCAGGCGCGGCAAACGTTTCGACGACGGGAACCGGAATCGGCGCGCGCACGGCCACAAAGTCAGTTTCCCGAAGGACCAACACGAAGGTTTGATCGCTACCGCGGCGCAGGGCGTCAATCGTGATCGTGTCGCCTGGCATGCTGGCCCGGGAAATCGTCGCCGCCATGGCCGCAAACCGGGTGAGCGAAGACACGCCCACGTCATCCACCTGAAGCAAGACATCGTCAGGCGCCACACCGGCCAGGGCCGACGCGCTGCCCGGCGCAACCGCCGCGACCACCACTTGGCCCTGCGCGTTTTCGACGGCCGTTAATCCAAACAAGGTCACATTGGCCGCGCGGACCGGAGTCGCGGGCGCCGGCACGACGCGCGTCACCCGGTCGGGGAAGTCTGTTGTCAACGCGATCGGTCGGCCGTCCCGCGAAAAGGTCAGTGCGATTTTCTTTTCGGGATTGTCCGCGGCAATGATGTTCACCGCCACGGTTTGCGCGACCACGGGCTGACGCTCGATCGAGGTCAACACGTCGCCCACGCGAATATCCAGCGCGGCCGCCTGGGAATCCGGATGCACATCGGCCACCACGACTTTTCCGCCCGCGGCAGCGCGTAACTCCATGCCCAGGCGCGAGGATAAGTCGCGCACCGTGATTTGATTGGGTCGATTGATGGGCGGCACGGCCTGCTCGGTGACGCGGTCATCGATTAGGCGTTGCGCTGTGGCAAAGCTTCCGGGCGACAAGCAAAGCGCCCCGGTTGCCACAAAAAGCCAAAAGCGAGAGAGAGACATTGCACAAACCTCCTCCGTTGCGAAAAATAGTAACGTGGCCAAGGGACGTCTGCCGGGAAGCCACGACGAACGATTCCATCTCCGCGGTTCGTTGACGCGGCGCATACGGGCGAACGGGAGTGTGGCAAACAACCTGGCGCAATGGTCGAGACGCCGTACGGCTATATCCCCATGCCGCAAACGGTGTGCCTGATCCATGAGCACGGCCGCAACTTCCCTGATGGTTGGCGGCGAGAGTTACGATTTCCCTACGAAGAGTCTCAACCTTTGGGGAGTCTGTTTCCGGCCTTTTGTTGTATGTGGAAGCGATGCAACGTCGTTCCTTAGGCTGGCCAATTACGCTCGGCGTGGTGATGATCGTGCTTTTGGCGGCGCTGGCCGCCGGGTGGGTCGTCCTTGCCGTCTATGGCGCCCTGGACAATAGCCGCTGGGCCGCAGTGTATTGGACGCTGCTCACGGTAGGGTCGGCGTGCTTCGTGGTGGTGCTTGTGGGCGTGGTGCTGTACCTGATCCTGACCATCAAAGCCATTAACCTCAATCAGCGCCAGTCGAATTTCATCGATAGCGTGACGCATGAGTTGAAGTCTCCCATCGCCTCGCTCAAGCTCTACTTGCAAACGTTGAAGCTGCATGATTTGAACCGCGACGAGCAGGCGCGGTTTTATCGCCACATGCTGGACGACGTGGAGCGGCTCGATCAGCTTATCAACCATTTGCTGGACGCCGCGCGGCTTGACCGAGAATCGGAGGTGCGCGAGCAGGAGGACGTCGAGCTATCCGACATGCTCCGCCCTTGGGCTGAGAGTATCGCGCACCGCTACGCGCTCCCCAGCGACAACTTGAAATTGGACCTCAACCCGTGTTGGGTGCGCGCCCGCCCCGTCGATCTGGAATTGATCTTTCGCAACCTGCTCGACAACGCTGCAAAATACGCCAAGGACGAAGACCCCCGGATCACGGTCGTTTTCCGCCGCGATGGCGACTGGGCCGTGGCTCAAATCGCCGACAACGGTCGGGGGATCCCGCGACACCTGCGGAAAAAAATCTTCGGTCGCTTTGTGCGATTGGGGTTGGAGCTGGAGCGCAAAAAAAAGGGGACCGGGCTGGGATTGTACATTGTGCATACACTGATTCGCCGTCTGCGCGGGAAAATCGAAGTGTTGGATGGAATCGGCGGAGAGGGAACGATTTTCGAAGTGCGTTTGCCCGCGCTTCCGGAGCCTCCCGCCAAAACATTGCATGGCCCAGAAGTTCAAGATCATTCCGAGTTGGCGCCGCCGGTACAATCCGGCACGGGCTAACGCGAGCCACTAAGGACTATTCCCACCTCAGCGCAGGCGCAACGAAACGTCGTGCTCTCACGCTTCGTCGATCTCCTGCTAGTCATTACTCCATGCCCGCGAAAAAACATATTCTGGTTGTCGAAGATGAGCCGCATCTGGCGTTTGGCATCAAGTTTAATTTGGAGAAGAATGGGTACCGCGTCACCAACGTCGGCGACGGTCCGGCCGCACTAGCAAAAGTGGACGATCCGACCGATCCGGTGGACTTGGTGGTGCTGGACATCATGCTTCCCGGCATGAGCGGTTACGCCGTGTGCGAGGCCATTCGCGCCAACCATTGGAGCCTGCCGATCCTGTTCCTCAGCGCCCGCACGCTGAGTGAAGACCGCACGCGTGGTTTTGACGTGGGCGCCGACCAATACATGATGAAACCGTTTGACTTGGAGGAGTTATTCAGCCGCGTCAAGAATCTCTTGGCCAAGGCCGGACGGGTCACCCCGCCGCCGCCGCGGCCCACAGTGCATCGGTTTGCCTTTGACGATGCGGAGATTGATTTCGAAAATCATGAAGCGGTCGTCGGTGGGGAGCCGGTCAATATGACGCCGATGATGTTCAAGTTGCTGCAGTATTTCGTGACACACGAAAACCGCCTGATCCCGCGCGCCGAGTTGCTGGAAAACGTCTGGGAAATGCCCGGCCATATTAGCACCCGCGCACCCGATCAATTCCTGAGCCGGTTACGCAAGATTTTCGAGAAAGACCCGGCCCAGCCCCGCCACTTTCTCACGATCCGGGACGCCGGCTACCGCTTTATCGCCGCACCGGAGGAATAACCCGATGCATTGGTTCGCGGCGGACGGGTGGAGCGCGACCCTTCCCCTGGCGTTGCGCATCGAGTAGCCGTAATAGGGAGAGCCTCGCCCGCGATCTTCGCTGGCTTGGTCAGATCTATGATTCCGCGAAATGACGGCATTCGCACGGTTCATGAGCACTCGCGACGCACTATTGCACGCCATCTTGACCAACCCGGCCGACTTCATGCCGCGATTGGTCTACGCCGACTGGCTTGAGGAGCAAGTCGACCCGCAAGCCGAATTGTTTCGTTTGCAATACGCGTTGACTCAGTCGGCGGATGTCGCGGGGCGCCGCCCGTTGGAAGCAAAGCAGCAACAGTTGCTCGATGCAGGCGCGCCTCCCGCCGTAGTCCCGGTAACCAACTCAATAGGAATGCAACTCGCGCTCTTTCCACCCGGCGAATTCTGGATGGGGTCGCCCGAAACGGAGTTGGAGCGATTCGAAACGGAAACTTTGCGCCGAGTCCGAATCACGCAGCCGGTATTCTTCGGCATCCATGAAGTGACACAAGGCGAGTTCCAACAGGTTATGGGGTATAACCCGAGTTTCTTTCGACCGGGCGACCGTGTGGGCGCCGTGCGCGACACGACCCGTTTCCCTGTGGAAATGGTTAGTTGGTTTGACGCCGTCGAGTTTTGCAATCGATTGAGCCAGCGCGAAGACCTGGTGTGCTTCTACGACCTCACAACGAACGAACGAGTGACCAACGGTTCCATTGAAGATGCACACGTTGCGACTTCGGGCGGAACCGGATATCGTCTGCCCACGAACGCCGAATGGGAATACGCTTGCCGCGCCGGAACCACCACCGTGTTTCACTTTGGCGATCAGTTTGATCCTCGCCGCGCGAATGTCGAAGGCGGTTATCCCTACGGGGCGCCACGCCAAGAGCCGCACCTTGGTCGAAGCGCGCCCGTGGGATCCTACCCACCCAACGCCTTCGGCTTATACGACATGCACGGCAACGTGCTGGAGTGGTGTCAAGATTGGGTTGTATACGATACGGGAGAACGTGCTCCGATCGAGAATCCGTTCGGACCGAACCCGTCCAAGTATCGCTCTGTGCGCGGCGGCAGTTGGTATCGTTACCCTTGGCGGACGAGGGCCGCGTGCCCATTTCGTAACGCAGAATTCGGTCATGATCGTGAAACCGGATTCCGCATCGTCCGGTTTGCGTAGCGGGGCGTGGGATTCCCGCAGTCGGATGACGTGCGTACTTCGCCGTTCGGCATCGGCATGGGTTATCCGGTGCGAGTCGCCGGTTGCCCCCAGCCGGCGTCCTTGGTCTCCGATCGTAGGCGTTGACGCGCGCTTCCCCGTTGCCTTTAATAAGACTACGTTGATTTATTGCGGATTTCAGCCGCTCCCACCTTAAGCCTTCGCGGTCTCTTCCGTTTCCTTCCTGATTTTTGCCGCGACGTTTGATATGCAAACTTGCAACCGCTTGTATGAGTGCTCTCGTCGCCGCGCCGTGTCCGGCGCGTTATTTTTGTTGGGGATCCTCGCGGCATGTCACGGTTGGCAAACTCCCGTGGACGCGCAAGAAGTCGCTCAGCGGCCGGTGAATTTTCAACGGCAAATCCAGCCCCTTTTTGCGAAGCGATGTTTTGCCTGTCACGGTCCGGATGAAGGCGAAGGCGGCTTGCGATTGCACGAGCACGACGCCGCTCTCGCGGAATTGGACTCCGGCGAGCGAGCCATTACGCCCGGCGACGTGGAAAAAAGCGCCCTGGCGTTTCGCATTGCGACCGATGACGAATCGCTTCGCATGCCTCCCGAGGGAAAACCGCTCTCGGCCGAGGAAGTAGCGCTAGTGCGTCGCTGGATCGAAGAAGGCGCCCCATGGGAGAAGCATTGGGCCTTTACACCGCCGCGGCAGCAGGCTCCACCGACCGTAAAGGACGACTCCTGGGTCGCCAATCCCATCGATGCTTTCATCCTTCACGGTCTGGAAGCGTCCGGCCTGACGCCGGCGCCACCCGCTGACAAAGCGGCCCTCTTGCGCCGTGTTTACTACGATCTGACCGGACTGCCGCCCACGCCCGAGGAGGTAGACGCCTTTCTGGCCGAGCAATCGCCGACCGCCTATGAAGAAGTCATCGACCGATTGCTCGACTCGCCGCAATATGGTGAGCGCTGGGCGCGGCATTGGCTTGACGTGGTGCGATTCGCCGAGACCAACAGCTTCGAGCGCGACGGCGTGAAGCCAAACGCCTGGCGGTATCGCGACTATGTGATCCGCGCGTTCAACAACGACAAGCCCTATGACCGTTTCATTCTGGAGCAACTCGCGGGTGACGAACTGCTGGACCGCTCGGCCGAAACGATCATCGCTACGGGGTTTTACCGCTTGGGCGTCTGGGACGATGAACCCGCCGATCCGCTTCAAGCCAAGTTCGATGGGTTCGACGACATCATCACCACCACGAGCCACGGCTTCCTGGGCCTGACCATCGACTGCGCCCGTTGCCATGACCATAAAATCGACCCCATTCCGCAAACGGATTACTACCGCATGCTGGCGTTCTTCGCCGACCTGCGGCCTTATGGCGCCCGGGGCGATCAACGGTCGTGGAATCAGACCGATATTTCGCCTCCGGAATTGGCGGCGCGGTACGAAGCCCTCGATCAACGACAAAACGACCTGCGCCGTCAAATGACGGAAATCGAGCAGCGCGGGATCGTGAAAATGTCGGCGGAAGATCAGCGTAAGACCGAAGGCGGGGAACGAGCCAAGGTGCTGGAAGCGAAACTCCAACAGCACCTAACGGAAGAGGACTGGCGACGGCACTCGGAACTGAAATCCAAGTTCAACGACGCCGAGCAAGAACGGAAGCGGCTACCGCCGCGAGAAGCCGCGCTCTCCGTCGCCCAATGCCACGTCAAGCCGCCCGAGACCTTTGTACTGTTACGGGGAAACCCGCAAGGGCAAGGCGAGCGGGTAACGCCAGGCTTTCCCGCGCTCTTTGATGCTCCGGAACCGACCCTTCCGGCGCCGCCCGCCGACGCGAAAAGTTCAGGCCGTCGCCTGACGCTCGCCCGGTGGATCGCTTCGCCCGAGAACTTGCTCACGGCGCGGGTGATGGTAAACCGAATTTGGCAACATCACTTCGGACGAGGAATCGTTCGTTCACCCAACAACTTTGGTTTGGGCGGCGATCCGCCGACCCACCCCGAACTGCTCGATTGGCTAGCGAACGACCTGGTGGAAGGGGACTGGCGGATCAAGCGACTACATAAGTTGATTCTCCTGTCCAACGCGTACCGCATGTCGAGCCAGGCCTCGCCCGAGGGTCTGGCCAAAGATCCAAACAACGACTTGTTCTGGCGGTTCAACATGCGTCGTCTTGGCGCCGAGGAAATTCGCGATTCGATCCACGCCGTTTCGGGCCGGCTGAATCTCAAAATGTTCGGGCCAGGGATGTACCCGGAACTGTCGCGGGAAGTGCTTCAAGGGCAGTCGCAGCCCGGCGCGGGCTGGGGAAAGTCGTCTCCTGAGGAACAAGCTCGCCGCAGCATCTACATTCACGTCAAGCGTTCGTTGATTCCGCCGTCGCTCGCGAATTTTGACTTCCCCGAAACCGACCGCACCTGTGAAGCCCGTTTCATCACGACGATTCCCACGCAAGCGCTGGGCATGCTCAACGGCGATTTCTCGCATCAGCAGGCGCGTGCGTTTGCGCAGCGACTTCGCGATGATGCACCAAGCGACGTGCGAAGCCAGGTTCACCGCGGCCTGCGGTTGGCGTTTTGCCGCCCGATCGAAACCTCCGAAGTGGACCGCGGCCTCGCTTTGATCGAGAAGTTAAAGTCCAATCACCAATTGAGTGACCAAAAAGCCTTGGAGCTTTATTGCCTGTACCTGCTCAACCTGAACGAGTTTGTTTATTTGGATTGATGGACTGACGCGAAGCTTTGAGCGGGTTATTGAAGTTATTTTCCAGAAAATATTCCGAATCGGTGACATCGCCCCATGAGCAACAGCAACAAACCGCGCGACACGTTTTGCCGGCGCACGCGACGCGAGTTCCTCTGGGAAGCCGGCGGAGCGTTCACCGCCACCGCGCTTACCGGCCTGCTCTCGGCCGATGGCTTTCTTGATCAACAGGCGATGGCGGCCGATGGCGTGAGCGAATTCAAGCCGCCGCTGGCGCCCAAGCCGCCGCATTTCGCCGCCAAGGCCAAGAACGTGATCTTCCTGTTCATGTACGGCGGGCCAAGCCACATCGACACCTTTGATCACAAACCCGTCATGAAGGGCATGGACGGCAAGACGGTGCCGGTCAAGACCTTTGGCCGCGGGGGGCATCGTAACGAGGGCCGCGTGGTCGAGCCGCGTTGGAATTTCAAGCAATACGGCCAATCGGGCCAATGGGTTTCGGACTTGTTCCCAAACCTGGCCAACTGCGTCGATGAAATCGCTTTCGTCAAGTCGATGACCGCGGACTCGCCCATTCACGGCTCGGCAATGCTCATGATGAACACGGGCCGCATTCTTAGCGGCAGCCCGTGCCTGGGATCGTGGATCAACTACGGACTGGGCAGCGTGAACGAAAACCTGCCGGGTTTTGTCGTGATGCTCGATCCAACGGGAGGCCCCATTAGCGGCGCCAAGAACTGGTCCAGCGGTTTCATGCCCGCCACCTACCAGGGCGTCATCATGCGTTCTCAGGGCTCGCCCATCCTTGACCTGAACCTGCCAGAGGGCATGACGCGCGCCATGCAGCGCGACCTCCTCGATTCGCTCTATGAGACGAACTCGGACCATCTTGCGGCGCGCGTCGATAACTCGGAACTGGCGGCGCGCATCGCCAGCTATGAACTAGCGTTCAAGATGCAGCAACACGCGCCCGAGGCCGTCGATCTGTCGCAGGAGACCGAGGCCACGCACAAACTTTACGGTCTGGACAATCCGCAAACCGAGGACTTTGGCCGCAAGTGCCTGCTGGCGCGCCGGCTGGTGGAGCGCGGCGTGCGGTTCATTCAAATTTACTCGGGCGGCAATCATAACGACGCCAATTGGGACGCGCACGGAGACTTGGAGAAGAACCACAATTACCACGCTGGGCGCACCGACAAGGCCATTGCCGGATTGATTCAAGACCTCAAGCAGCGCGGGCTGTTGGACCAGACGCTGATTGTTTGGGGCGGCGAGTTTGGCCGCCAACCCACCGCCGAATACGCCAATGGCACCGGGCGCGACCACAACTCCTACGGCTTCACCATGTGGCTGGCCGGCGGCGGGATCAAGGGCGGGCAAAGTGTCGGGGCCACCGACGAACTCGGTTCGGCCGCCGTGGAAGACCCCTTCCACGTAAAACGATTGCACGCAACGGTGCTGCACCAGATGGGGCTGGATCCGAATCGCCTTGCGTACTTCTTTGGCGGTCTGGACCAGAAATTGGTGGGCGTCGAACACGTCGAGCCGATACCGCAATTGATTGGATAAAGGCCTTACGCGCGTGCGGGGCGAGGACGTCACGCTCCATCAGGGAGCAGCATCCGGAGTTTGGGGATCGCGAAAGCGGTAGCCGACGCCGCGCATCGTTTCCACGAGATCGGCGTGCGCGCCCAGTTTGCGACGAATGGCCCGGATGTGAACGTCGATGGTGCGTTCCGTCACAATCGTGTCTTCGCCCAGCGCGGCGTCGATCAACTCGGAACGGCGAAACACGCGCCCCGGTTGGCGGACCAACGTATTGAGCAGGCGAAATTCGCTACGCGTCAGGCTGAGGGGTTTGCCGTCGGCCGAGGCCTGGTAGCGGCGCTGATCCATCACCACGCCATGGCAAGCGGCCACGTCTTCGTCGTTGTCCTCGCCCGATCGGCGCCGGCGTTCCAAAGCGCGAATCCGTTCGGTCAACACCTTGACGCTGAACGGTTTCGTCACGTAATCATCGGCCCCGAGCGAGAAGCCCACCAACTGGTCCGATTCCTCAGCCTTGGCCGTGAGCATCAAAATCAAGGCGCCGCGGGTCATGGGATCTGCCCGCAGTCGGCGGCAAACTTCCAACCCATCAAGCACTGGCAGCATCAAGTCCAAGAGAATAATCCCCGGTGTCTTGAGTTGCGCTTGAGCCAGTCCGGTCTGTCCGTCGTAGGCAACCAGCACATCGTAGCCGGCTTGCTTGAGGTTATAGGCAAGCACGTCGGCCAGGCTCCGATCGTCTTCCACCACAAGGACCGTAGATCGGGTCATATCCAGGGTAATCACGGCAAGCGAGAGTTCGATCAAGCGGAGTTAAAAAAGGGTGCGCCACACGGCCATTCCAGCGGAGAGGCCAACGGGGAAATTACCCTGGACCGTAAACCGCGGCACACATAAACAGGAAACACATTCGCAAGGCGGAACGCAGGCGGGCGCATGAGTCGCTCTTTGTTTCCTTGAATCTTACGGGCCGTTTATGAATTTGGCGTTAATTTCAGGTTAATTCCTTATCTCCTCGTTTGCTGGCGGCAACCAAACTCGAAACGTACTTCCACTGCCCAGTTGAGTTTCCAATCCGACGGAACCTCCCAGGGCTTGCGCGGTGTGCTTGACAATGGCCAACCCCAGGCCGGTTCCGCCCACGTCGCGAGACCGGGCCTTATCGACGCGAAAGAATCGCTCGAACACGCGATCTTGATCTTGCGGAGCAATGCCGATTCCATTGTCCCGGACCTCCAGAAGCACTTGGGTCCGGTCGCGACGCCACGCCACCTCGACTTGGCCTCCCTCGGGCGTGTACTTGATGGCGTTGTTCACCAAGTTGTCCAGAATCGTACGCACGCCCACCTCGTCGCCGCGCACGGCCAACGGCACTGGGGGCGGTGTAATCGAGATGGTAATTTGGCGAGATTCGGCGGCTTCTCGATGATAATCGACGCACTCTTCCACGAGTTCATCGAGCGGAAAGTCGAAAATCTCGACAACCTCTTTTCCCGACTCGACCCGCGCCAGGTGCATCAGGTCGGCAATCAGGTAGTGCAGCCGGTCAGCGTGCTCCTCGATTCGGTGCACAAACTCCAGGTTGTGTTCGGCGTCGTGAATGGCGCCCAAGCGGAGCGTTTCGGCATAGGCCTTGATCGACGCCAGCGGGGTTTTCAATTCGTGCGAGACGTTGGCGGCGAACTCGGTGCGAACGTTCTCCAGGCGCCGGAGTTGGCTTACGTCATCAATCACCAGAACGACGCCGGGCGACGGATCGCCGGCCAGGCGCCGGGCGCGCACGTGCAACTGCCGGCGCGGTTCGCCGGCAATTTCCAGTTCGGCTTCGCAGGTGGCGTCGCGTCGCAAGGCTTCCTCCACGGCGGCGTGAATCTCGCGACTGCGGACCACTTCCACCAGCGGCCGGCCGACGATCTTGTCCGTGGAGATTTTCAGGAGCCGGCGACTTGCGGCGTTGGCCAGCTGCACGCGCTGTTCGGTGTCCAGTGATACGACGCCTTCCTCCATGCCTTCAAGCACGGTCGAGAGCCGCGCGGTTGCGTCCTCCAGGCTTTCCCAGCGTTGGCTTAGCCGGCGCTGAAGTTTCTGAAAGGCCAGCGCCAGCGCGGCCGTATCGGAACGCCGGTTCACGGTAACAAGGCGGGGGGGCTCTTCGCTCGCCAAAGCATTAATGGCGTCCAGCAACGGCTTTAGCTGCCGCCAGGCTCGTGAGCAACCAATCCACGCCACGCCGCCAGCCGCCATGCCTAGGGCGGCTTGCAAACCAAGGAAGGTTGCGAGCACGCGTCCCCAAGAAGTCCCAGTTTCAAGGTGCGGCCACACGACGCCCAACAGCAACGGCGCCACGGAAAGATTCAACGCCACATGCGCCAGCGCCAATTTCCAGAATAATCGAGACGAACCCATACCATGTATCGTCGCACACCGTTGAGAAGCCGCCGTGACCGTGACAATCGCGTCGCATGAATTCGGATACGTTTACGCCAAACCAATTCGCGAACTCACGATCAGCACACCTGGACATGCGTGGATTTTGCCGGCGTTGTCTGACCATGCTCGCCGTGGCGGCGGGTCCAAGGCGCGGTTACGCCGATTGCGGATCGTCTTGCGCCTGCCACCATTCCAGCCAGGCGTCGCGCACCAACGCGAGTTTGCGTTCCACGCTACGGGTGCTCATTTGCAGCTCTTCGGCGATCTCGTTGTTCTTCCAGCCCTCCAGGTGAAGCCGCGCGATTTGGCGAAGATCTTCGCGCGGAAGGAGGCTCATCAGCACGCCAAGTTGCTCCGACATTTCGACAATGTCATGCGGCGTGGGCGCCTCATCGGCCACAATCTGGGCCAACCCGACCGCACTTGAGTTGTTGTCGTCGCGTTCCAGGTTGGCTTCGCTCACGACCCTGCCGGCTCCGCGTTTGACGGCATTCTCGCGGCGGAAGTTGTCGGCCACTTTGAACTTGGTGATCGCCACGAGGATCGGCCAGAGGCTCTCCCGACTGTTGACCTTCTCATAGCTTTTGTTCTTGGGAATCCCCTGGCACACGCTCAAGAGGGCGTTTTGCACGATGTCGTCTTCATCGATGATGCTCCATCGTTTGCGCTGGCGCATGACGCCGCGGGCTACTTCGAGGAGTTCCTCGAAGTAGTGGTCCCAGATTTTCTGAAAAGCGTCCGCGTCGCCCGCTTTGAGTTGCTGGATGCAGCGGGTCACGGACCCCGGAGGGGCTTGCATGACTTTACTCCTTGCCGGCGGCCTCTTGAGCCATTTCTAAGTATCGTTGAAACACGCCGGGAACTCTTGGTGGAGAGCCTGGAGCGTTTGCATTCCTTGGCGGAAAGGGTTGTGCAAGTATTAATTGTCGGATTTGTTGCGCGAGCGCCGTACGCTCCTTCGGCGCGAGTTCATCCGATTTCAACAAGTTTTCCCCCGCGTAAAGCAACAACAAAAGGTCGTCCCGCAGCAACCCCGACGAGGCGCCGGCGATGAGTTCCATCAGCTTCTTGCGGCCCTGTTCCTGGGAATCATCGGAAGGCGTACGCCAGTCCAGGGTCGCGGTCGCAATTTGCTTAGTCAACGCGAAGTTCGACCGCCGGCGGCTGGGCGGGGGTTCGGCCTCTCTGGGAGAACCCTCGGAAACTGGTGTTTCGAGCGCCATCGCTTCGTCCCGGTGTTGTGCCGCGAGCGTCAACTCGCCACGCAAGGCGCGTACCGCCGCCGCCTTATATTCTAGGCGGATCAAGACCGCTTTTCTTCCATCCGCCGCAAATTTCAACCGCCGGGCCGCCAGAATGGCGGCGTCTAACTCCTGCGCCGGGTCTACGTCGGCGCCGCTTACCACATCGGCGCCAGAAAACAGCGCCGTATCGGCAAGACGTTCATAAAGATTAGGACGCCGGTCCTCCAATTCGGACCGTTGCTTCTTGGTGACCCCCCGTTTGGGCATGTCGATTTGTTCGATGAGTTGCTGAAACACCTGACGCGCGGCAGCGGCTTCGCCGGAATACATTTGCGTCATGCCGACGCCTTGCATGTCCCAGTAAATAAAATGGCGGGCGCGGTGATTTTCGGGTTCTTGGCTTTCGCGAATCGCCAGCGCCTTTTGGAAATCTTCCTGGGCTTCGGCCAGGCGCCAATTGTCCAATTGTAGCCAGCCTCGCCGCTCCAAGACAAAAGCCCGCAGGGGGTGGTCCTCGGGCAACGTCGAGGCAAGCTCGGCGGAACGCCGCAAAAGCAATTCCGCTTCCGCCATGTTGTCGATGCGGCGGTGAGAGTCAGCCTCCATCGCCTTGGCGTACAGTTCAAACAACGGCGGCATTGGCTCGCCGGGGGGCAGGGCGTCGGAAAGATTCTGCCACGCCTGGCGAAACTTGCTGTGTGCCCGGGCTGGCTGGCGAAACCCGTGCAGTAGTTCTCCCCAGTCGAGCAGGCACAAGGAGTGCAAGGCGGGCTGTTCGTCCCGCGCGTAGCGTTCGGCGGCGGCGCTGTAGAGTCGCGCGGCGCTGTCGAACTCGCCCAAGTGATGATGAATCGCCCCGCGCAGATGCAGCTCGGCTGCGGCGAGTGTGTCGCGCGGGCGGCTATCCAATTGATTCGCGATGTTGCCCAGCGACAGCGCAAAATCGTCGGCATTCGCCACTTCCGGATCGAAGGCCTCCACGTCGGCCAAATGCGAGCGGACGTCGCCCGGCCATTCGCGGCGGAAACGATTTTTTAACTGCTCCAGAACCTCGTAGGTTTCCGGGGCGTCGGGATTGTGGTAAAGCGCTTGATGCAACTTCTCGCGGGTCGCTTCATCCGCGTTCGTCAGCGATTCGATCAATTCCAGGCGGACCTCTGGTACTAACCAGGGCGCTTCGTCAAACCACCAATGCCCGTTCAGCCCCGGTAGCGTACCTAACTCCAACGCAAGGATCTCGCGAATGTGCGTTCGGCGCCATTGATCGGCAATCAGGAGCGCCACCAGCAAGGCCAGCCCGGCCGCCACAAGGGCCATGGTCAGCCATAAGCGGCGTCCGCGTCGCTGGCGAAGATGCGTCCATTCGGCGGTTTGATCGCCGGCCTTGGAGCCGGTGATGCGGCTGGAAGTATCTTGCCGAGGTCGCGTGGGAAGCAGAATACCGCCGGTGGCCGGGGGCTCGCTCGCGACGCGCGGCTTGCTCGACTGCGCCAACCCGCGGAGGTTGGAGCCGGCGCACAGGCGTCGCAACGCGTCGGCCGCCTCGTGCAATTCCTGATACCGGTCTTCCGGTTGCTTGGCCAGCATTTTTTCCAAAACGGCTTTCAATTCCAGGTGTTCATCAAGCCGCGGAATCGAAGGCGGTTTGGCGTGCAGGTGCGCGTCCATTTTCTCGAACTGGGACTTCGAGTCTTCATAGGGCGCGCGACCCGCGAGCGCAAAATAAAGCGTGCATCCCAGGGAATAAATATCTCCCCGGCTATCGGGGGTGATTTCCCGGCACAACTCGGGCGACATGTAGTCGAAGGTGCCCATCACCTTGCCCGTCGTCAAGGCCGTCAGATGCTGGTCGGTATTGGTGATCCGGGCCAAACCGAAGTCGAGCACTTTGACCGTGCCATGACGCGAGATCATGATGTTCGACGGCTTCACGTCGCGGTGCACCAGGCCATAGTCATGGGCGTGGGCCAAGCCGACCGCCGCATCGTGGATAACCTGCGCCGCGTCGGGAATGCGCAGCGGCCCCATGCGGCGGACAATCTTGCCCAGATCCTCGCCGTCGATGTAGTCCATGACCAGGTAGGGCACGCCGGCTTCGTTCACCCCGGTATCGATATAGCTGACGATGTTGGGGTGTTCGTCGAGGCGGCCGCAAGCCTCGATCTCGCGTTGGAAGCGGCGGAGAAGCTCGTCCCGATCACCCACCTGGAGCGCCTCGGGGCGGATCTCCTTAAGCGCCATGACCTTGCCCAACCGCAGGTGGCGGACCCGCGATACGGACCCCATCCCACCACTTTCGAGCGGGTTCAAGACAATATAGACGCCGCGCACCATATCGCGCAGCAGGGTGCGCATTTCCCGCTCCAGGTACTCTCGCGACTCCCCCTGGAATCCGGAGAGGAATGGTTCCACCTTGGGCAGATTTCCATCCGTGCAGTTCCGCAGCGCGTTCTCGAACTCTTCGAGCACGGCTTCCAGTTGCATCCGCTGCTGGGCGGCTAACTCCGATCGGCCCATAGTGTTTGATGCGAAGAAAAAGACGAGCTATGCCCTAAACTGGGATGGCCCCGAAACTTCCCCTGCTGGCGGGACCGGGGATTCCCCGGGCGCCGCCGTCTTGATGATTCTATCGGCTCAAGGGAAGAGGAACAAACGCTTCAACCGCGCTGTATGGCCGCCCCCTACGGTACGCAAGTCAACGCATGAATGCTCTGGACGATTCCTCGATTTTTTGGGATAGGTGGGAGGTCGTTCGCAACGAACTGCGGACCGCGGGAAGGCGATACGGGCCACGTCTCCCTCCCCGAAACCCAAGGAGACGATCAATGAAACGATTCGTGTACGCGACGCTGGCGAGCGTCCTGGTTTTTGCTGCTTTGATCGGCCCCGCATCGACGGCAAAAGCCGGCGACTGGGGGTTTAGTTTTGGCTTTCATGGTCCCCATAGTCATTTTGACTTTCACCACGCAGCTCCGGTCTACCGCCCACCCGTAGTTTACGCTCCGCGGGTTCATTACGACCGCGTGTATTATCCAGAGTACCATCACTGGACTCCGGACTTGGGCTACCATAGTCACGGCCATTATGACTATGTGCCACATTTCACGCCGCGCTACGCCCACTACGACCATTATCACTGGTAAGTCGGAGCGTGGTTTTCAACCCCGCGAGTGATCGTTGCACTCGCGGATTGAGGAGGCCCAAAGTGGCTATTTTTCTTCGGGCGCCACGGGAACCGTCGCGTCGATCGCAAGTGCGGTAACGCCTGCTACAAAGAAAGCGGCCGCGCAGGCCAGGAAGGCGCGATTCCAGTCGTAGGACTCGCCGACGATCCAGATCAACAGCGGCGGGGTGACGAAGGCGCCGAGATTGCCCCACATGTTGCCCCACCCGAGAATCGAGCCGACGTGCGACCCGCCTACGTCCTGGCAGTAGGCCCAGACCGCCGCCGTTCCTAAGTCGGTTGCGAAGGCGACGACCGCAAATGCCGTTATCGCGGCCCACGTCGGCACGTCGAACAACGGCACCAGGTAGGCGCCCATCGCCAGGAACCGCGTCAGCCCCATCGGCAGGGCGCGTCCCCAACGCAGCCCCACCACGTTCACCAACCGATCGGTCAAGCTCCCTCCCAGTAACATGCCGCCCCAGCCTACGGTAAAGGGAATCAACACCAACCACGCCCGGGTTTCGATCGGCGTCTTGTGAACCCGCTCCAAATACGTGGGCAGCCACGCCACCAGGAAGATCCACCCGATGTTCGTACAGCACTGCGAAATGCAACTTAGCCAAAGACTGCCGCTAGTGAGCATTCGCCCGACGGGCGCCGGCCCTTGGGCAGAGCCTTCGGACGCGGTCGCTTCGGCCGGACGGCCATAACGGATCAGATCTAATTCGGCATCGTTAACGCGCGGATGTTCGGCGGGGCGGTCACGCGCAATCGCCCAACATGCGGCGGCAATCGCTACTCCCACCAGACCATAGGCGATCATGACCCACCGCCATCCGGCGCCGTAAATCTTGCGAATCGATTCGGGAAACGCAGCTTCCAGAATCAAGCGGTTGAGGCGTTGTGTTTCGACCGGAGTCAACGTGTCGCGTTCCCGATCCAACAGCCGCTTCGCTTGCTTTTCCAGCGAGAGGCCGTGCAGGTCGGAAGGCTGGAACGCATCGCGGTGGTGAACCAATTCGTTCAGCGCGGCGCTCAGGGACGCCTCTTCGCGCGGGTCGGCCCCGGTTGGCGGTGGGGTACGGTCGCGCAGGAACGCCGCGACGCGCTGCGCCGCCGGCGCGTCGGCGGCCGCACTGGAATTCAATACCAACTCCATCCTTTGGTGAAACTTCCGCGCATCCAAAATGTCTTCCGGATGCAGGAGCGACGAAGTGGTCAACGGGGTGAATGCGACAATCAAATACCCGGTCAAGAGCGGCGCCAGCGAGCCTCCAATGCGGCCACCGAACGAGACCAAACTGCTGGCGAACCCCCGGTTCGAGAAGGGAACCCATTTGCTGATGATATTAGCGCCGGTGGGATAGGCGCCTGCCTGCCCCAACCCCATTCCCAGCCGGTAGAACAATAGCGACACGAACCCGATCGCCGCGCCGGTCACTCCCATGAACAGCGACCAACCGAGGATATACACCGTCAGCATCCGCCGAGCGCCAAAGCGATCGGTCAACCAGCCGGTGGGGACCTGCCCCAACGCGTAACTGAGATAAAACGCGGAGATCGCCCATCCCAGTTCGAAGTCGCTCAGTCCCAAGTCTTCGCGAACGTATACGGCCGCAAACGGAAGGCAGTTTCGATCCAGGTAGAGAAGCACCGCCATTAATGTGGCGACGCCCACCACCTCGTGTCGCACGCGCGTCGGTCGGGGCGCCATAGTTTACATCCACCCAAGGCGACAAGAGCATCATCGGTGGTTTACCACCACGCCAAAAGGCGGACATTCTACAAGCCCCGAGAGGCCGGCGTAACCCCCTGCTGTCCCGCGCCCCGAATCGATTCCCCGTTGGGGACGCCATTCGCTGGACGACAAGTAGGGGCGCCGAGCCGCCCACGCACCCACTATCCGACATCGCCTAGTTCCAGCGCTCGGCCATAGCGGCTCATCGTCATCTTGCGCAAGCGATCGTGCCGCGGATCGCGCAATTTGGGATCGGCGGCAACCAATTGCTGCGCCGCTTGCCGCGCTTCCTCAAGGACCGCCGCATCGCGGGCCAGGTCCGCCACGTAGAACCGCGGCAACCCGTGTTGCTGTGAGCCAAAGATGTCGCCGGGGCCGCGAAGTTGAAAGTCGATTTCGGCCAGATCGAAGCCGCTGGTCGTCTTGACGAACGCTTCCAGTCGTTGCCGCGATTCATCGGTTTGCGGCGCGGCGAAGACGCACAGAAATCCCGGATGCGAACCGCGATTGATGCGTCCCCGAAGTTGATGAAGCTGCGCCAACCCGAACCGCTCGCCGCCTTCGATGGTCATCACGGTGGCGTTGGGGACGTCCACGCCCACCTCGACCACGGATGTGGAAACCAGCACTTGCGTCTGGCCGGCGCGGAACCGCTCCATCGCCGCGGCTTTTTCGTCGGGCGTCATGCGGCCATGCAGCAGATCCAGGCGAAAGCCGCGCAGCTCGTCCTGCTTCAGGTCTTCGAACACCTGCCGCACGTTCGCGGCGTCGATGGTTTCCGACTCGTCGACCAGCGGCGTGATCACGTAGCCCTGCCGGCCTTCGCGGAGTTTGCGGCGGTAGAAGTCCCACCATTTGGCGCGCTGGTGTTCCTCGGCCAAGTAGGATCGCACCGGTTGACGGCCTGGCGGCGGTTCGCGAAGCGTGGAGATTTCCAAGTCGCCGTAGAGCGACAGCGCCATCGTCCGCGGAATCGGCGTAGCGGTCATCACCAGGTAATGCGGCGCCAACCCCGCTTGCTTGAGGGCCGAGCGCTGCCGCACGCCAAACTTGTGTTGCTCGTCGATCACCACCAACCCCAGCCGCGCGAACTCGACGCCGGACTGGACAATCGCCTGCGTGCCCACCACCAGGTCGATTTCGCCTTGGGCGACTTTCTCCAAGATTCGCTTGCGCTGCGCCGCGGTCAGGGCGCCGGTCAACAGCGTCATGCGCACGCGCGCTTGTTGCAGCAAGCGTGAAAACGTCTCGTAGTGCTGGCGGGCGAGAATCTCGGTCGGAGCCATGATGGAAGCCTGATGGCCATGCGCGATGGCGACCAGCATGGCGTACACGGCGACAATTGTCTTGCCGCTGCCCACGTCGCCCTGCAGCAGACGATTCATCGGATGTTCGCGCGCTAGGTCGGCCGTGATTTCCCGAATCGCTCGTTCCTGATCCTCGGTCAAGCGAAACGAGAACAGGCGCCGAATCCGCGAATCGATCTTGCCGTCCACCGGCAACGGCGGCGCGGCCGCATCGACCGTAAGCCACTGTTTGCGGAGCGCAAGCGCCAATTGCAGAACAAACAGTTCTTGGAAGATGAATCGCCGCCGCGCTTGCTCAAGCGCCTCGGGACCGGCCGGGTTGTGAATTTGCGGCAGCGCGGCGTGGATCGGCCAAAGTTGGTGCGCATCGAGAAACTCGTCGGGAAACGCCTCGGGCACCGCCGCCGTACATAGTTCGATTACATGCTCGACGATGCGCCGCATGTGATTTTGCGAAAGGCCTTCGGTCAGCGCATAGACCGGGAGTATGCGGCCCGCGGGCGGCGCGGCGTCATCGGCCAGGAACTCGACCTTGGGATGGACCATCTCCCAGCGGCCGCCGTTCAGCTTAGCCGTGCCCGACAGCAGCAACCGCCGTCCCACCGGAAATCGCTGCCGCATGTAGGGCTGATTGAACCACAGGGCGCGGAGGTAGTAGTTTCCTTCACGAACCAATACGCCCAGAAGGCTGCGGCCCGAGCCGGTGTCTCGGAGGTCCGTTTCTTCCACCACCCCGCAAATGCTGACCGAGGCGTTCTCGTCCAGGTCCGAGATCGAGCGCAATTCGCTCATATCCTGGTAGTCGCGGGGGAAGAAGAAAAGCACCTCTTGCGCGGTGCGCAGCCCGAGCCGCTCGAGCAATTCGGCGCGCACCGGCCCGACCCCTTTGAGATACTGAACCGGCGTGGCAAGCAACTCGGCCGGCGACTTTTCACGCGGAGCATCCATACGAGCATTTTAGCGTCGCTGGCTCTGCGTGTCGCGATTCCGCGGCGGGTCTTCCTAGCGTCGTTTCGCCGCAGCCGCTTTGGATATGCTGCGATCTACGACGTCGAGACACCGTCGCTACGGCCCTGCAAACGAGAGAACGTCTCAGGCATTCAAAGTTGCGTCGTTCTCGTCCTGTCCAAGCCAGGTTTCCAGATCCGCGAAATCGATGAGCGCCGAATCGACCAGGCCCACAATTTCCGACCAGTCAGTGGCAGTCGAACTTCCGTCGGTGGACGTTTCGTCAACGATCTGGTCTGGCCATGGTTGATTCGGGTTTGCGTCAGCGCTGTCACTCGACGAATCAAGACTGTCTGGGTTCGCGGCGCCAGTGTCGGCGTCAACAAGCTGAATGGCGGACTGGTCGCCCTCGGCGTCCAGGGGGCGATCCTCGCCTTGCAACAAGCCCTTGGAGAACAGGGGGGCCGAAGATTGATACGACTCCTCGATCTTGGCCCGCATGCCGCGCACCAGCATTAGCAGGTCATGGAAAGACAGCGATTCGTCGCCATCGATGTCGGCAAAGCCGTCAAACCCCGGATCAATCTGGCCATTCGCTTGCATGTGACGGATTTGAAGGACCTGGGCATGGAGATCGGCCACGGTCAGTTGGCCGTCGCCGTTCACGTCAAGCACGAACTCGCCATTCTGGAACACCAGCTTGGGGAGAAATTCGTTCGCAAACACATGATCGGCCACCGCGTTGCCTTGAATGAGGCCTTCGGTCGCATCGAAGTTCCAATGCACGCCCAAGTAGATGCGACTTTGTGCGTTTTCTTCGGCCGCTTGGCTGAAACTCTCGAAATGCCGCATCACGGGATCGCGCACCGTTCCGCTCGCGTCACGGGTGATGCCGTTCATTTCGCTGGACTGAACATGGAACTCGATGTCATCCGTGCCGTAGAACAATTCCAAAATTCGGAAGGCGGCCGCGCCAAACGTGGCGTGGCCCGACACATACGCCGGGAAGGGAGGCGTAAAGTTGGCGTTGGGATCGTTGCTGTTGCTGGCGGGAGCGCCCAAGGGGGCCCAATCGACTTCGGGTTCGGTGGCGGCGTTGCCGTCCAGGTCGCCCTGGCGAATCGCCACGATCGGCCGCCACAGGTCGTACACGTACTTGGTCTCCCACGAGGCGATCCCGGCGTCGGCCAACGCCACGTTCAAAAGCGCGAACAAACGGGCGTTCTCGATTACCGAGTTCCCTTGCTGCTCGGCGACGATGCGGGCGATCTCGTTGAAGAAGCGGGGTGGAGCGCCGACGCCGGCCGAACCGTCGTACCCCCAGAAGAGGCCGATCTCGGTCTGCTCGGGCGTTCGATCAAACTGCCCGTCGCCATTGCGGTCGGTGGTTTCGGCGTCCACGGCGCCCACCAATCGGACTTCGTTATAAGCGGCCGCGTATTCAGCGCTATCGAGAGCCGGCGGCTCCGGCGCGCGGAACTGCGACGCGCTCTCCAGCGAGAATGGCGTGACCATGCCCCACTTGGGCGACAGGAAGCCCTGGTCCGGGTGCAGCGGATCCACCTGGTGATGGCCAATCTCGGGGTTGAGCGTGTAGTTCATGTCCAAGTCCCGGCCGTCGTTGCGCCGGGCTTCCAGGATGCGCTCCGCCGCCATTCGCCCCGCCAGAAAGCCCTTGGTTTTCGCCAGTCCCTCGGGAATGGTCGCCAGGTAGGAAGCAAGCGCCGCGTCAAACTCCGACCGTTGTTGTGGGAACAACGTACTGAGCGTTCCATGCGCCGCGGAAGCCACGGCGGCGTCAAGGTTCGCTCCCTGCATGCCTTTGCCGAGATAAACATAACTTCGATGCGCGCCGTCAATGGCGTTCACCGCGTCGAAGATCGCCGTATGCACCATCCCCAGCGCCAGCGAGGCATTGGTGGGACCGCCCTGATCAGGGTGGTCCAGCGAGTGGTCGTTGCGGACCGCCTCCAGCGCAATCCAGTTCCAATTCAATACCGGATCATGAACGGCCTGGGTCGTGCGGAGCATGTTGTCGAACACGTAATCGGCCACGGCCTCGCCTTGAGCCATGCCTTCGGTGGCGTCGAAGCCCCAATGCACGCCCAAGTAGATGCGACTGGTCGCATTTTCCAGCGCCGCCTCGCTGAAACTGTCGAAGTGGCGCGTCACAACGGGCCGCACATTGCCCCGGGCGTCACGGGTGACGCCGTTGAACTCGTCCGACTGGACATCGAACGCGATTTCGTCGGTTCCGAAAAACCGCTCCAAGACCCGAAACACCGCACCGCCGAAGGTGGCGTGCCCCGAGGTGTACGCCGGGAATGGCGGCGTGAAGTCGCCGTTCGGGTCGTCGCTGTTGCTGGCAGGCGCGCCCAGCGGCGTCCAATCCGGTTCGGCCGTTGTAGCGTCGTTGCCGTCTTCGCCGCCACGGCGGATAGCGACAATCGGCCGCCATAGGTCATGGATATACTTGGTTTCCCACGAGGCGATTCCCGCGTCGGCCATCGCGATATTCACGAGCGCGAACAGTCGGGCATTCTCCACCTCGGAGTTTTCTTGCTGCTCGGCGATGGTCCGCACGATCTGATTGAAAAGTCGCGGCGGAGTCCCAATGCCGCGGCCGCCGTCGTAGCCCCAGAAGATGCCAATTTCGGTCTGCTCGGGCGTGCGGTCAAAGTGGCCGTCGCCATTGCGATCGGCCGTCTCCGCATCCACCGCGCCAAGGAGACGGACTTCCTCGAAGGCCGCAGCGTATGCGGCGCTATCCATCGCAGGCGGCGCCGGGCGGACGAAATTCGCAACATCGTCCATGGCGAACGATTTGACCTGGCCCCACTTCGGCGTCAACACGCCCTGATCGGGATGCAGGGGGTCGAATTGGTGATGGCCCGGTTCATTGCTCAACTCATGCGGTCCATCGTTTAGCGAGCCATCGTTCGCTCGCGCCGCCAACACGCGACTGGCCGTGGCGTTGCCCAGCGCGATACCTTGGTTCTCGGCCAGCCCATCGGGAATAGCGTCCAGATAGGCGGTATAGGCATCGTTGAAGAAGTCTCTTTGCTGGGGATAAAGCTGGACGAGTGTCGCGTGCGCGGCCGTCGCTACCGCGGCGCCAACGTTCGTGTTCTTCGGAGCGCTGGCGTGAAAGAAGTACGGCGTATGGGTGCGATCAATCGCGTTGACCGCGTCATACACGGCGATGTGGACTATCGCCAGGGCGTTTGCCGCGCGCGTCGGGCCTGCCTGGTCGGGGGGCGAAATCTCCGAGTCGTTCTTAATGGCATCCAACGCGATGGCGTTCCAATCGAGCACCGCGTCGGCCGCCATCATCTGGCGAGGCTCCAGGTTTTCAAGATGTAGACGCCGCACCGCGCGCCCGCGGTCCCGACTTCGCTTCCGACGCGGCTGGGAAACTTGTTTCTTTGCCATAATAGATGAACGCTCTGGGGAATTGCGGTACGATATGGCCCGAACGCGGCCGACTGCCGAGGGAACGATCGAGAGGAACGCTCGGGGAAGTGCACGAGGGAACTTGTTGTGTTCTAACTCGCGGTGGAAAGAAAGCGGCAGAAGGGCGGTCGCCAAGCGCAGGTTTTTAGCATGATTTGCGGTTGTCGGGATTGCAAGCACCGCGGCAGGGATTTCTTGGTCGCGGAACCCTTTCCGGCAATCGGCAAGCAATTGCATTACCCCAGCGGCTGGAGTACACCTGGATAACTCCAGGTGGAACGATCATTGTAAACGGCATATTTTAACCAAGCGGTCCACCGCCTTTCCAACCCAGGAAAATTCCATGAACCTCCGTTCCTTTTTTGGCCTGCCCGCACTTTTCATTATGGCGACAATTGCAACTTCGCCGTCGTGGGCGCAACCCAAAGACACTAACTACGACGAATCCAAAGTCCCCAATTACGAATTACCCGATCCGCTGGTGCTTGCGAGCGGCCAGAAAGTGACCAGCGCCGAGGTTTGGCGCGCGCAGCGTCGCCCTGAATTACTTCGACTTTTCGAATCCCACGTCTACGGCAAAACCCCAGGCCGGCCGAAAGGAATGACCACGGAAACCACCTCGGTCGAAAAGCAGGCCCTGGGCGGAAAGGCAATTCGTAAGGAAGTGACGGTGTACTTCACAAGCGACAAGTCCGGACCGCAAATGTCGATACTGATTTACCTTCCGGGAAACGCCAAAGAAGCGGTCCCCGTTTTCCTGGGACTCAACTTCAAAGGCAACCATGCCGTCCATGCGGACCCTGGCATCACGCTTTCCACGCAATGGCAACGCAGTAACCCACAAGACGGCGTTGTAAACAACCGCGCGACGGAAAAAACGCGGGGAGCAGCAGCCAGCCGTTGGGCGATCGATGACATTTTGGATCGCGGTTACGGATTGGCCACCATCTATTACGGCGACATCGACCCAGACTTTGACGATGGCTTCCAAAACGGCGTGCATCCGCTGTTTTACAAGGAAGGTCAAACGAAACCCGCCGCCGACGAGTGGGGTTCGATTGGCGCATGGGCCTGGGGGTTGAGCCGCGCCATGGATTATTTAGAGACTGATCCCGCGATCGATGCAAAGCGCGTGGCGGTGCTTGGACATTCGCGCCTTGGTAAGACGTCGTTGTGGGCGGGAGCGCAGGACGAGCGCTTCGCCATCGTGATTTCCAACAACTCCGGGTGCGGCGGCGCGGCGCTTAGCCGCCGGCGATTCGGCGAGACGGTCGCCCGCATCAATAAGTCGTTCCCCCACTGGTTTTGCGACAATTTCAATCAATACGACAACAACGAAGACGAGCTGCCGGTGGATCAACACGAGCTGATTGCCCTCATCGCCCCACGGCCGGTTTACGTCGCCAGCGCCCAGGAAGACTTATGGGCTGATCCACACGGCGAGTTTCTCTCGGCCAAACACGCCGATCCCGTCTACCGCTTACTGGGAGTGGAGGGGCTACCGACCGAAGACATGCCGCCCGTGGACCAACCGGTCATGGGAACCATCGGCTACCATATTCGCACCGGCAAGCACGACGTAACCAAGTACGATTGGCAAGCGTATCTCGACTTCGCCGACAAGCACTTCAAACGAAGTGCGCGGTAGGCATTTTGCGAAGTTGAACGAGAGTTCGCGCTTCACCGTTTCCTAACAGGGCGCACTCGCCGGAGCGAGTGCGTCACGCTTTCCCGTAGCGCCCCGAGTAGACGGGCGAATTCCGCTATTCTTTGGCTTTGGCTAGACGTTCCGCGTGAACGCGTGCGACATCGCCCATGTAGTGGTCGATCTTGTACTCGCCGGCCGCTTGGGCGAGGTGTGTCTTGGCCTTTTCGCGCTGGCCGGCCGCCTCGTGGAACAAACCGACGTAGAGGTGTGCATAGAAAAGCCGCGAGCGGAGCGCCTCGGGCGTGGGATCGCCGCGCCGCGCGGCGGCGAACACGTCCTCGGGCGTCGCTTTCCCCTGGTACATCGCATAAATTTCCATCAGCGGCACGCGCGGGTCGTTGGCAATAGGCAAGAGTTTTGCGCGGGCCTTGTCACGTCCTTCGGTCGCGGCCATGCACAGATAACGCCAGACGGCGTTCTCCACGTCGCTGTCGTGGTACGTCTGGTATAGCTCAAATTGGCGAGCGCCCTTGGCGTATTGCTCGGCGTAGTAATATGAGATGCCCAGCTCCCATAAGCTGATTTCGCGGCGCGGCGCCAACTCGATCAACTTCTCAAAATCGGTTACCGAAGCCGCGACTTGGCCGCCGCGGAAATTCTCTCGGCCTCGCAAATAATAGGCGCTGGCGGAATTGGGTTCTAGCTTAAGCACCCGCGTCAGACGTTCAATCGCCTCGGTGCTCTTGCCTTGGTCCGCCAACGCGGCCGCTTCTCGCAAAAGCGCCGTGGCGTCATCGGCCGCGCGAACTTGCCCGGTCGCGCCGCCGTCTATCCCCACGAATAATGTCGCGATCCCAATCATCAACTGAGCGAAGTGCCGCATGGGGTCCTCCCGTGGATTACCGTGTTCCCGCAGGTTAACCATCGCAATGACGCGACACAAGCGCGTCTCGCGCGCGCGTCGAGCGGAAACGCTCCAGCGCGAGGAGGGGTGGGCGGAAAGCGGCCAACTTTGCGCCACGGAACACCAAGAACTTGCTGAATTTTGCGAACTGCCTTGAGAGACGAAAATTTTAATCGTCTAGGACCAAGATTTGCATAATCCCCGGCGTCGGCTCACCACTACCGTTTGCGGTAGGTGAAGGGGGGACGTGGCGCCCGCGAACCGCGGCGCGCAGGGATTTCGTCACCAACAAGGAGGAAGGAAACGCCCCATGTTAGTTCTTAGCCGAAAAGTCGGACAGAAGATCGCCCTCGGCGACGACATCGTTCTGGTGGTAAACCGAATCGCGGGCAATCGCGTTTCGATTGGAATCGAGGCCCCGAGTCACGTTCGCATCGTCCGCGGCGAATTAGAGTTCGAGGACGCCGCGGAGAAATCGGCCGAGATTCACCGCGTTTCCGACGAGAGAATATCGCCGGGATCAAATGCCGTATTAGCCGACTGCGTCGGAGCGGCCGGAATCGTCGCGGAGCCTGCTTCCGTCGAAGCATATTCGGGCGGCATCAACACGGGGCCGTGATAGGGCGTTTCGGGAGCGAGGATCTCGCCTCCTTCCACCGCTCCGTGGGACACACCCTCGGCCGGGGAAAACGCCGATCCCACGCGGCCGTGCAGCATGTCAGCCCGCTGGACGATTCCGCCGTAGGCGGAGTAGGCGTAATCTTCCGGCGTTTGGGCGCACATGGTGCAACCCGTCGATACCGCCAATAGCCCGCCCACCATTGCGATCCAAAGCCGATTACAAACCATCGCGATTTCCCTTGGCGAGAGCGCTCGGAGCCGAACCGCGATCCGGCGACCGAAAAAATCGTTGCTCTCGGAAAATCGGCGATTTAAGACGGGAGCTTTAGGAGAATCATGAGGCGGCGCACGACTTTTCCGCTTATCCGGCGCGCAGCGCGCGTGTCGCGGGCGGGACGATGCGCAACAGATCGGAAAACTGTTCGAGCGAGAAATCCGCTGTAGTTTCGCCGTCGGAATTGACAGCTACGGTGGAAATGCCGCACCGAATCGCGCCACGCAGCCGACGCGCCTGGCTGGCCACCAGCACCGTTTGCTCCGCCCTTAAACAAAAACGCTCCAGCATGCCGCGGTAAGCCTCGGTTGCGGGCATGACGCACCCCATGTCCCCAGACGTCAGCACGCCGGCAATGAGATTCCGTAGTCCCAGTCGCTCCAAGTTCCGTGCCGCGTCGGCCGACGGTTGGGGAGCATGCAGGAAGGCATATAAGGGAATCCCGCTTGCCACGAGGCGAGCCAACGTTTCTTTGACCCCCGTCAAACAGCGGGCTTCGGCCTCAAACCGCTCTATTCGGCACAATCCAGCGCTGATGATTTCGGCAATCTGCCCTTCGGATAACCCCACATCCGCCAAAAACGCGGAAAAAGCGGAGCCGAAATCGCACCGCCCTAAATCCACGTCCTTGCGGAACCGCACTTCCCAAGGTTCGAAGAACTCGGAGAACGTGGTCGATACTCCCATCCTGCCGAGCAACTGGAACAGCCATCGGCGCCAACCCGTGGCGTCGTAGAGGACGTTCTCGGGGTCGATTATCAACCCCGCCAGCGGCGGCAGTTGGACGACCAAGGCATCCGCTCCAATTCCCGTCCAGTCCCGCGAAGCGTTCACCGGCAAATCCGTTGGCTCCAGACGCCGCGACACGAGGTACGGAAGAAATCCATTCATCGAATCCTGAATCCCTTCAGCGCAAACGCCCATACTCGTCGCACGCAACAACGCATCGCAGCGTCCCCCCTCGACGCGCCAAAACTCTCCTGTTTGGGCAACGCCTTTGGCGACGCGACTCCTTTCCGTCCGCGACGAGTCGGTCCACGGTGGCGAATGTAGCACCGGCGGCGAAGTCAGGTCAACCCAAGCCCGAATCAGCGAATCGGTCGTTCGTTTTTGTCACTCGGGATACTCCGTTTGGCCCTACGTTCACGCAGAGTCCGAATGGGGATCGGGAGCCCAAGTCCTGCGGCTCGTTGGTCCTTCGCATTGTCCCAAAATCGCCTATTCGATATAATCCGCGCGCAGGAGTTGAATGCCTTCACAGCGGGTGAAGGCGCCCCCATGCAAACCGAGCAACCAGGTTGCCTCGGCCCTGACTATTCCCCACCACCCCGCGATACGACACTGGCCAGAACAGGTTTTCGCATCGGCATTGGGCATGACACGCACCGGTTGGAACCGGGCGAGTCGTTGCGATTAGGGGGCATGGACATCCCTCACGATCGCCGCGCCGTGGGACACAGCGACGCCGACGTGCTGCTCCACGCCATTACCGACGCCCTATTGGGCGCGGCGGCGTTGGGCGACATCGGCCAGATGTTCCCCGACACCGATCCAGCCCACCGCGGGTGCGATTCAGCCGAGATGCTGCACGCCGCACACCGCCGGGTGCGCGAGGCGGGCTACCGTATCCTGAATCTCGACTGCATTGTGTTCGCCCAACGCCCCAAGGTGCTGCCCTACCGTGACGCCATCCAACGTCGCGTGGCCGAGATCTTAGGACTGGACGCCGACAGCGTGGGCGTCAAAGCCAAGACGGGTGAAAATGTTGGACCGGTCGGTCGCGAGGAGGCGATCGAGGCCCAATGTGTCGCGTTGTTGGAGGCTTTTCGGTAAGGGAGGCCGCCAAAGGTCCGAATCCGTCGTTGTTCTCCAGCCGTCTCGGGCTGCTTCCTTGCGAGCGCGTTTGCCGCTTCGCGCGTCGCTCCAGAGACCGTTGGTCTCCGGCTGTTGCCTGGGGGAATTGTATTACCGTTGCTGACTAATCCGCAATCTAGAATCCGCAATCGCCATGTCCGCCGCTACGCAAATGCAATCCAAACCCAATTCCACCGGGGCGCAGGCGCTCCGCGTATATAACACCTTGACCAAGACCAAGGAGCCGTTTGTCACCGAACGGCCTGGCAAGGTGGGAATGTATCTGTGTGGTCCCACGGTCTACAAGGAGGCCCACATCGGCCACATGGTCGGGCCGGTCATCTTCGACGCGATCAAGCGGTACCTGGTTTACTGCGGTTATGAAGTCACGTGGGCGGTGAACATTACCGACATCGACGATAAGATCATCGCGCAGTCGCGCGAGCGCAAGTTGCCCATGGCGCAAATCGCCGAAGAGATGACGCAGGACTATCTCAAGAACCTCGCGGCGTTTGGTGTGGACCAGATCGACCACATGCCGCGCGCCACCGAGTCGATGCAGGAGATCATCGAGTTCATCCAAGACCTGGTCGACAAAGGCTTCGCCTACGCCTCGGGCGGCGACGTATTCTTTGACGTGGCTAAGGATCCTGAGTATGGCAAACTCAGCAACCGCTCGGCCGACAGCCAGCAAGGCGAAGGCGGCGAGGCGGCCGCCCGCAAACGCTCGCCCGGCGATTTCGCCTTGTGGAAGTCGGCCAAACCGGACGAACCCGCATGGGACAGCCCCTGGGGGCCAGGCCGGCCGGGTTGGCACATTGAATGTTCGGCCATGAGCCGCAAACTCTTGGGCGAAACCTTCGACATCCACGGCGGCGGCCTGGACCTGGTGTTCCCTCATCACGAAAACGAGATCGCCCAAAGCGAATGCCGCCATGGCAAGCCGATGGCCCGCTACTGGCTACACAACGGGTTGATGCGGGCTTCGGTCGAGGCGGGCAAAGTCGGCGGCCGCGCCGACCGCGCCACCGACCAGCCCGAGGGCCAAGCCACCACCGAAACCAAAATCAGCCGCTCCAAGGGCGCCGGCGGGCTTGCCAACCTGGTGCAACGCCTGGGCGGCGAACGCTTGCGGTTTTTCTTGCTCCGCACGCACTATCGCAGCACGATCGTCTTTGGCGAAGAGGCGGTCGCCGAGGCAGGCGTGGGTCTGGACACGTTCCATCGGTTTTTCGAACGGTACGAACGCATCACGGGCGAGAGTTTTTACCAAATCCGTCCGATTGGCCGTCGCACCGATGGCGAATTCGATCCTGGCGCCGATGCGCTCTTGCAGCAAATCAAGACGCACCGCGACAGCTTCCTCGCCAAGATGGACGATGATTTTAACACCGGCGCCGCGATGAGCGACTTGTTCGAGATGCTCCGCACGCTCAATCGTTTTGCCGATGCGCAAAAGCTGGAGGACCGCGCCGCCCGCGATCCGGCGCACGTGGCGTCGTTCCAGCGCGCGGCGGTCACGTTGCGGGAGCTATCGGCGCTCTTCGGTCTGTTCCGCGAACCACCCCAGAAGCAAGCTGGCGAAGGCGAAAGCCAATTGACCGGCAAGTTGCTTGATTTGCTCGTGGAACTTCGCACCGCCGCCCGGGCGAAGAAAGACTTCGCCACATCGGACCAAATCCGCAACCGCCTGACGGAACTCGGCGTCACGCTGGAAGACCGCAAGGACGGTACCCACTGGCGCATCGAAAGCTAACGTGGGGCAGGCTTCCAGCCTGCCAAGGATTAAATATCCAAGCCAGCGTTCCGCATCGCGAAAAAACTTTGGCAGGCTGGAAGCCTGCCCCACGAAGATTGGCAGGCCGGAAGTCTGCCCCACGGCCATGCCGCAATTCGACCGTATTTTGGGCGTCGATCCGGGGTTGAACACCACGGGTTACGGCGTAATCGAAGTTTCCGACAAAGGCCGGCGACTGGTCGAAGCGGGCGTGGTGCGCAGCAACCCGCGCCAATCGTTGGCCGAGCGCGTGCGGGCGATTCACGATGGGATTGCCGAAGTGATTGCCGCGTGCCATCCGAAGGCGATGGCCCTGGAGGAGTTGTATTCCCACTATGAGCGTCCCAGAACGGCAATCCTCATGGGGCACGCGCGGGGCGTGATCTGCCTGGCGGCGGCCGAGGCCGGCCTTCCGGTTGTGCCCTACGCAGCGACGCAAATCAAAAAGATGCTGACCGGCAACGGCCGGGCGCCCAAGTTGCAAATGCAAAACGCAGTGGCTCGGGAGTTCGGTCTCGCCGCGGCGCCGGAACCGCCCGACGTGGCCGACGCCTTGGCGATCGCGCTTTGCCACTTTTATCTTCGAGACAATCCGCTGCGCAACGGCGCTCCGTAAACGACGCGAGGAATGCGCCGCGGACGAAACCGCAAGAGATCCGTTTGTGGGCGAGGCGGCTGCAACCGGCAAGGCGACTCACGATTTATTTTCGTGGGAACCGTGTCACGTCTCAAGAAACACCAATCGTCGGAAATCCCCTATTTCTTTCGTTCCAGGTTTGCTTCCTTGATTACCAAGATTACCGGTCAGCTTGCGTCGCTGGGAGATGACCATGCGGCGCTCGCCATCGATGCTTTTGAGTACCAGGTGTTGATTCCCGATTTCACCCGGCGGCAACTTCAGCACCGGATGGGCGAGGCGGTTCAACTGTTCACGGTCCACTACCTGGAGGGCAACCCGGCGCAAGGCCGCGTCACGCCCCGTCTGATCGGGTTTCTCAACGAGACCGAGCGCGAGTTCTTCGACCTGTTTTGCTCGGTAGACGGCGTGGGCGTGCGCAAGGCCCTGCGGGCGATGGTGCGGCCGGTCCAAGAAATCGCCGCCCTGATCGAAGAACAAGACGCCAAGGGGTTGTCGGCCCTGCCGGGCGTTGGTCCCGCCACGGCGGATCGGATCATCGCCAAGCTACATCGCAAAATGCCGAAGTTCGCATTGCTGCGCATCGGACAGGAAGCCCGCGAGGCGGACGTCGAGCACGACGTGGTGCAAGAGACTTACGCCGCGCTAATGATGTTGGGACACTCCGAAAGCGACGCCCGCAAACTGATTGACGCCGCGCTGGCCGAGAAGAAGAAGTACAAGGACGTCGATTCGCTCTTGAAGGCGATTTATCAGAAGGTGCGGGAAGAGTAAACTAGCCGCACGTTGTCGTTCCGTCCGTTCCCGTCGCTGGTCCACAATGGCTTCGCACGCGACTGCCCCTGAAATCGAGTTTCTCGACCAACCCGTCGAAATTGACATCGAGGCGCCCGCGCCGCACGGCCACTTGTGCGATGCCTGCGGAGCGCCGGTCGAGACGTGGGACAAGTTTTGCACCTCTTGCGGGACTCCCCAGGAAACGACCGAAGCTCCCGCGACGGATGATAGCGTTCCCGCGACGTCGCGGACGCACTTTCGTTGTGAAAACTGCGGGGCCGAAGTGGCGACGGACCCCGACCAGCGAAGTTACGTCTGTCCCTTTTGCGATTCGACGTACGTGGTTGAGTATTCCCCGGTCGAAACCGCTCGTCAGGCGCCCGAGTTCGTCATCGGTTTCATGGTGACGCGGGAGCAAGCCGAGGAAAAGTATCGCCAGTGGATCGCTGAAGGCGGTTGGTTCCGTCCTGGCGACCTTCAGCACGCCGCCTCGGTCGAGAAACTGCGCGGGGTCTACCTGCCGTTTTGGAATTTCTCCATGCTGGCTGAAAGTCGCTGGTCGGCTTCGATTGGCGAATACTGGCACCGTACCGAAACCTACACCACCACGGAAAACGGCAAGACGGTGACCAAGACCCGGACCGTGCAAGAGATCGAGTGGTGGCCGCTCTCGGGCCGGCATCATCGCTATTACAGTGGGTATCTGGTCTCGGGCAGCCGCGGCTTGTTGCAGCGCGACGCCGACCGCATCAAACCCTACCAGTTGCCGGCATTGGCCCGTTACGAGCCAAAGTACCTGGCGGGCTGGCTGGCCGAAGAGTATTCGATCGCCCGCGACGACGCTCAGCAAATCTGCCAGGACGAGTTCTATCGCCAGGAGCAGCGCAATGTCGGCGCCTTCTTGCCCGGCGATACGCACCGCTCGCTCCAGGTCGAGACGCGTTTTGCACACGTCAATTCGGACCTTTGCCTGTTGCCGATTTACCTCTTCAGCTATCGCTATCAGAAACAGGTGTACCGGTTCATGGTGAATGGCCAGACCGGCCGCGTGGCCGGCGACAAGCCGCTTTCTTGGCCCCGCATTATGACGTTTGTGCTGATCTTAGTCTTGCTCATCGCGATTATCGCCGCGGTGGTCGCCTTGCTGAACGGTAGTCTCGGCTAGCGACACGGGGCCGACGCCACGAAACTGTTGCCCGCTCCTCACGCTAACAACCAGGCCCATGTCCGACCTGTTGGAAAAGTGCACCGTCTGCCACGGGCTGCTCGATGAAGAAGACCTGTTTTGCGCGAATTGTGGGACCGAGGCTCCGCATCAGGCGAGCCATCCAGACCAGCAGGCGACGACCACCTGGCGGCACAACTTCGAGTGCCGCGGGTGTGGCGCGTCGATGAGTTGGGATGCGTCGGCCAAAGCGCTGCGGTGCCCGTTTTGCGGTTCCGAGCACTTGGACGAAAAGCAGGATGCTCGGGCCTTGGCGCCGAAACGCGTCCTCCCGTTTGTCGTCGATCAAAATCGGGCGCACGCGGGATTGCGAGATTGGTTGACCAAAGGCTTTTGGCGACCGGGCGACCTGGCAAGCACGGCCGCCATCGATGAAATGCGCGCGGTGTACGTTCCCTATTGGGTGTTCGAGGCGACCACCCACACGTTCTGGACCGCCGACAGCAGCGCCACGCCGCCCGGTGCGCGGGGCAACTGGGTTCCCGTCACCGGCGAGCATCGCGGGCGGTACGCGGGGATGCTGATCGGCGCCAGCAGCGCGCTCACGCCCGCCGAAACGTCGGCCATCTGTCCTTATGACTTGGGCCAAGGTCGCCGTCCGCAGGATGTGGATTTGGACAACGCCATTGTGGAGCAGTTTCGCGTTCAGCGCAAGTACGCACGGCCGCTCGCCAGGCAAGGGTTAGAAGCGTTGGAACGCGAGGCGTGCGCGGGGTACATTCCCGGTCGTCACCGCAACCTCAAGGTGAACGTGCGTCTGGAGAACCTCTCCAGCGAACCCATGCTGGTCCCGGTATGGATAATGGCGTACCGTTATCGGGAGCAGGTGTATCGATTCCTGGTGAACGGCCAGACTGGTCGAGCCTGGGGCCAAGCCCCACTATCGTGGATCAAGATCACCTTGGCGGTGCTGATTGCGATCGCAGTTTTGGCGATTATCGCGCTTGTGGTCGCCGTGGCGAATCAGTAGGACGCGGAAAGTCCTATCGCGGAAGCCTCAAACATTCACCTGTGAATTCCCACCACATATTGGCCGAATTTTTGTAAATTCAGTGACGAGAGGGTCATAGGGCCCTTTGGCGATTTTCGCGATTTTTTGCTGAACCCACGCTAACCCGAAGCGTAAGCGAGGATGGAAGTGCTGTCCTCGCTAACGCTGCGGGTTAGCGTCGAAATCGCCGGACGGCGCCACGACCTACGCGAAATCTTACGAAACCACCGACGAGCGATTGAATCCATGTCTGACCATGTCGTGCTGTTGTCGATTCCTGGCCTGCGAGGGCAAGATCTTGCGCACATGCCGCGTCTGTCGCAATTGGTCGCGGCCGGCGATCGCGCTCCTTTGGCGCCGAGTTTTCCCGCAGTCACTTGGCCCGTAGAAACAACCATGCTTACTGGCCGCACGCCGGAAGAGCACGGAGTTTTCTCGAACGGCTTTTTTTGGCGCGACACGCAGGAAATCGAAATGTGGACGGCGTGGAACGAGAAGATCACCGCGCCGCAAATTTGGGATCTGCTGCACCAGCATGACCCGAATCTGACCTCAGCCGCCTGGTTTCCCATGCTCAGCAAAGGGAGCGGCGCTGATTATGTCTGCATGCCCGCGCCGGTCCATAACCCCGATGGTTCGGAATCGCTATGGTGTTACACCAAGCCAACTGAACTCTATGGTGAGCTGCGGGATGCGATTGGGCATTTTCCCTTGCAGCATTTCTGGGGCCCACTGGCGAATATCCGCTCGACGGCGTGGATTGTCGATTCGGCGGTCGTCGCAGCGCGGCGATTTCAGCCAAACTTCTTCTACTTGTACCTGCCGCAGTTGGATTACGCGGCGCAGAAAACCGGTCCCGACAGTCCCGCCGCGCTGGCCGCCGTGGGCGAATTAGACGAAGTCTTGGGACGACTGATCGACGGCTTTACCGAAGCGTATCACGGGCAAAACCTGCTATGGCTTGCCGCCAGCGAGTACGTGATTACCCCGGTCGATCACGTGACGTATCCGAACCGCGTGCTGCGCGAGGCTGGCTTGTTGGCCGTTCGCGAAGAATCCGATGGCGAACACTTGGACGTGGGCGCCAGCCGCGCGTGGGCCTTGGTCGATCATCAATTCTCGCAGGTTTTTGTCAAAGACGCCGACCCGGCGACCATTGCCAAGGTGGTCGATCTCTTCCAGAACCAGGAAGGAATTGCCGAAGTGCTGGCCGGCGAGGACCGCGGCAAATACCATCTGCGTCACGAGCGGGCGGGAGATGTGATCCTTGTTTCCACGCCGAATAGTTGGCAGGCGTATTACTATTGGCTGGATGACGCCCGCGCGCCGGCGTTCGCCCGCACGGTGGATATTCACCGCAAGCCCGGTTACGACCCGGTCGAGTTACACTTCGACCTGGCGACCAAGAGCATCCCGCTGGACGCGACGCTGATCAAAGGCTCGCACGGCGCCCCGGCGACGCACGAGTGGCAGCAAGGCGTGCTGCTTTCCTCGCAACGCGGCGTGCTGGTCGAACGCGCCACCGCCGACCTCCACATCGCCGAGTTAGTGCTGCGCCAATTCGGCATCTAACGCCGCACCTTGCGCCAATGACCGTGCCCCAGAGGCAACAGCCGGAGGCTAACAGCCTCTGGAGGGGCGACCTCTCAAAGGAGGCATTTGTGCTGGTCCTGGCGTCGGGAGTATTGGGTTGTGCGGCCCTTCGGAGGCTGTTAGCCTCCGGCTAGCGGATAGGGGGCGAGGGTTGTTTCACGACCGATTGTAGTGAGTGGACTAATGCATTTGGCGAACTTGAAAGACCATCGCGACTTTATTCCCATGCTCGCGGCGTGGCATCATGCGCAGTGGTCTGAATTGAACCCGCAGAAAACAATCGAGATGCGGATTGCGGCGTTGGAACGGCACTTGGAGGGCGGTCCGCTGCCGGTTACGTTTATCGCCGTGGAAGACGGGCGGCCGGTTGGTTCGGCCAGCCTGGTGGAGCGCGACCTGGCCACGCACGCCCATTTGGCGCCGTGGCTAGCGAGCGTGTACGTGGCGTCGGAACATCGCCGACGGGGAATCGGCGGACAATTGGTGCGCCGCGTGGTTGAAGAAGCGGCGCGGCTAGCGGTCGAACGCCTTTATCTCTTCACGCTCGACCAAGAACCGTTTTATACGGAGTTAGGCTGGTCGCTCCTCGAACGCAATCACTTCCAAGGCCACGCCATCGCCGTGATGACCATTGTTCCCCATGCGTAGCGGCGGTTGCGCCGCCGCTACGAGTGAGGCATGGCGGCTTACTTGCCTTGCAACTTCTGGCAGATCGCCGCGGCCATTTCCTGCGTGCCGACGGCGGTGGGATCGTCGCGGTTCGGCTTGAGATCGTAGGTGACGCTCTTGCCCTCGGCGATGACGGCGGCCACGGCATTCTCCAATCGCGTGGCGGCGTCGGTTTCGCCCAGGTGGCGAAGCATCAGCATGCCTGAAAGAATCAACGCCGTGGGGTTGACCTTGTTTTGGCCTTTGTACTTGGGAGCACTGCCGTGGGTGGCCTCGAACACCGCGCCGTTCGGTCCGATATTGGCGCCGGGCGCCATGCCCAAACCGCCAACCAATCCCGCGCCCAAGTCGCTTAGGATATCTCCATAGAGATTGGGCAGCACCAGCACGTCGTAAAGTTCGGGCTTCTGCACAAGCTGCATGCACATGTTGTCGACAATGCGCTCCTCGAACTCAATCTCCGGATACTGCTGCGCCACTTCCTGGGCAGTGTTGAGGAACAAACCGTCGGAGAACTTCATGATGTTCGCCTTGTGGACGGCGGTTACCTTCTTCCGGCCGTTCTGTCGGGCGTAGTCTAAGGCGCACCGCACGATCCGTTCGGTCCCGCTGCGACTGATGGGCTTGATCGATACGCCCGTCTCGTCGCCCTTGGTCTTGATCTTGCGGTCCGAGCCTAAGCCGTTAATGAACTCGATTAGTTTTTCCGTTTCCGGCTTTCCGGCCTCAAACTCAACGCCCGCGTAGAGGTCTTCCGTGTTCTCGCGGACAATGACCAGATCGACCTTCGATTGTTCAAAGAACGTTCGCACACCGGGGTAATGTTTGCACGGGCGGATGCAGGCGAACAAACCTAACTCCTGCCGCAGATAGACGTTGATGCTGCGAAAGCCCTTGCCGACCGGGGTGGTGATCGGGGCCTTGAGAGCGCACTTGGTGCGGCGGACACTTTCGATCGTGGCGTCGGGCAGCGGCGTGCCCGTGCGCTCCATGACGTCAATGCCCGCTTCCTGCACATCCCAGTTGATCTTGACGCCCGTAGCGTCCACGCATTTGCGGGCCGCCTCGGCCAGTTCGGGTCCGGTGCCGTCGCCGGTGATCAGCGTCACGTCATGAGCCATCGTGCATCTCCTGTCTTGGTTGAACCGCTCCCGAGCGGGAAGCGCATTGAGAGGTCAAGCGCCGCCCCGCGCGTCTTGAGCACGCCGCGGTGTAACGCTGGATTGGGTGAGACCATCTAGGGAGGCAAGCTATCACACACCGCTAGGACCGTCAACGCGGTCGGGTTGACGCGCGGGCGCCTTGGTCGCGGTTCGGTGTTCTTGATGGTCATGTGGGTTGCGCGCGAAGAACATCTCGGCCAGCATCGCACCCACCAGCGCCACAAAAATGGCCATCACACAGTGCGCCGCTTGACGCCCCGCGACGTTGTAAACTTCGATTTGACTCCGGCTAACCCAACTGGGCGCGCTGCCATCGGTCCACTGCGCCAGGTATTGTCGGCCGTTGATTTGGGTGAGCGTGGCTTCGTAATAACCGCCGCTCCGCCACTGGGCCATGACCTTGTTGCCGACGCGGAGGTGTGAATTGACGGTGGCGTAGTCAAACACCACATCCGACAGCAAGATCGGCCCGCCGGTGGATCGCTGGGGCGTAGTATAGGAACGCGAAATGAAGCCGGAGGCAATCCCGCCCAGTCCTAAACTGCCCCCCGCCCTGGAAAACGCCGCCTCGGCGTAGAGCCATCCGAACACCGCGAATCCGATCCAGAACGCTCGTGCGGCGCCCCGGCGGCAGAACGCGCCTACCACGCCAATGGCCAACAGCGTCAAGAACACGGTAAACGCCAAACTCGCCACCACTTCCGAATTCCACTGCAAGACGGCCAAAGACAATCCGAATACCAGGATCGCCAGCAGCAAATTGCGCATCGAGAAACGGAAGGCGACCATAGACACAGATCCTAATACGGATTCGCAGATAGGCGCCTCATCCAAGTTACAAACGGCAATGTCGCGGTGGAGTGATGCGTTAAGCGGATCTCTCGTATCGAATTTTGATTCGCGATAAACGTCATCATAGGGTGGGACGCGGAGGCACGCCAACGGTTGAAATCCTAAGGTCAATGTGGGGAGGCCGCCGCGTTGGCGGCACGCTTTGATTCGTCAACGCAAAAAAGGTCCATGCGCAACCCCACGTGGCGAGCGTGCGGTCCGCCCCACATCGACAACCGGTTAATTGGCGCCTAAACTCGACGGTTGAGATTGAGGAAAGTTTCTCTACCGCTTCCCGTTGTCGCCAAGTCCATGATTCGCTCCGCCAAGCCCTGCCTGGAATCCATCCGCGAAAAAGTCCATGCCGAAGAACGGCTGACCCTGGAGGATGGCCTGTTCCTTTACGAGCCGACGACCCCCCTGCACGAAGTAGGCGCGCTGGCGAACCAAGTGCGCGAGCGGAAGAACGGGAATTTCGCCTATTACAATATCAACACGCACCTCAACGCGACCAATGTGTGCGTGTATCGTTGCACGTTCTGCGCTTTCCGCTCCGATTTGCGCGACCCCAAGGGGTACGCCATGAGCGACGAGCAGATCCTTGCCCGCGGCCAAGAGGCGGTGGACAACGGTTGCACCGAGATGCACATTGTTGGGGGGCTTCACCACCAAATGAAGTATGCGTGGTACGTGAATCTCGTCCGTATTCTCCACGAGGCGTATCCGCAATTGCATCTCAAGGCGTGGACCGCGGTCGAGATCAACTGGTTTGAATTCCTGGCCAAGAAACCGATCCGCGCCATTTTGGAGGACCTGATCGAAGCGGGCCTGGGGAGCATGCCCGGCGGCGGCGCCGAAATCTTTCATCCCGAAATTCGTGGCCAGATTTGCGAACACAAGGCCGACGCGAGCAACTGGATTGAGATTCACCGCACCGCGCATCAACTGGGCCTGCACACCAACGCCACCATGCTTTATGGCCACCTGGAAAATGCGATGCATCGGGTGGACCATCTGATCCGCCTTCGCGAGTTGCAGGACGAAACGGGTGGCTTTCAGACCTTTATTCCCCTGGCGTTCCATCCCGACAATACGGGCTTGGCCCACATCAAGAAGCCCTCGGCGCTGATGGATCTGCGCACGATGGCCATCAGTCGCCTGATGCTGGACAACTTCCCGCATATCAAGGCGTACTGGATCATGCTGGGCATGGGCACAGCGCAAACCGCATTGTCGTTTGGGGCCGACGACCTCGACGGCACGGTGCGCCACGAGTTGATCTACCACGACGCCGGGGCCACCACCCCCGAAATCCTCTCGGTTGAAGAGATTTGCCGTTTGATTGGCGAAGCCGGTCGCGAACCGGTCGAACGCGATACCCTCTACCGCCGCATCGTGCGCGATGACGCCGATCGGTCGAAATGGACCATCGGGCAGCCAATCGCCGTGGCCCGCTAACGCAAGATCAACTTCGTTTGACCAAGGAAGCTGGCATTTTGCCTACTCTTGCCAGCACCGGCGAAAAAGTTGGCGTTCCGGCCAAGGCTAACACTGGGCTGTTGCGTTGGTTCTCGCCATTCGGCTCCCAGACGCATGCCGACCCCTATCACGAGGGGCTTTCTGTTCTTTCGGCGGGGCTGAAGATACTTCCGCTTTTGTCGAAAAGATTTTCTGGAAGAAGTCGCTCGGTCGATCGTTTACCCTGACATGCGGCGTGCTTAGACTGGCGCCATGTCCGCCTTTGTCGAAGCACTCTCGCAAGAAGACGAGCGTCTGGCGCAATGCGTGGGCCGGCGGAGGGTGTCGAAAGGAGACGAACTCCAGGCCCGCGACGCGCTCGGCCAGCTCTACGATCGGCACGCACCCGGTTTGCTGACTTTCCTCGCCGCGCGCGTGCGCCGCGATGACGTGGAAGACATTCATCAGGCCGTGTGGCAGCGCGTCTGGGAACGGCTTCCCGACTGTTTTCAGGAAGGAAACTTTCGGGCGTGGTTGTTTCAAGTGACGCGGAATTATCTGATCGACTGGCGGCGGAAGAAACACCCTGAGAGTTTGTCGTGCGAACAAGAATTACTCATCGCCGACCGGCAGGCGACCGACCCGGCCGAGGCGATTTTAGAGCAAGAACGATGGGAGACGCTGCGTCGCTGCCTGAAGCGTCTGGCGCCGACCCTGGCCGACGTGATCCAGGCGCGTCTGGCGGGCGAGGCCTACGATTCAATTTGCCAGCGGCTGGGCGTGACCCTTCCGCAAGCCCAGAAGATGCTGTTCCGCGCGAAGCACTTCTTGCAGGTCTGCGTTAAGCAATCGCAATGAACCTTCACTTGTTGAATATTCCGGACAACGCCGAAGCGCTGGCCCCTTGGCTGGAAAAGCAGTTATTGAACGGCAACCTGGCCGAGTTAATTGCAGAACTCGCGGCGCTGCGTTTAGAGACCGCCAAGCCAGCGCCGTTGCTCGACGAAGCGTTGCAAGGCGCGACCGAAGAGGTCCTTCAGCACGGCTTGGCCCATTTGCCGCCCCACGCGTTGTACACGTTGTTGCGACAGCCCGCGCTGCTTCTCGCGTTGCAGGAGCGCGTGCTGGTCGAGGGGGGCGCTCATTGGCGACGTTCGATCGATTCACGATGGGGCGAAGCCGCGGCGCAAGGTCGCGAGCGGCTGACTAGGTGGTTGGTCGCCGCCGCCGACGAGCAATCGAAGGTCGCTCCATTGCAACCCGCGCGGCAACGAGAGAACGCCCCGCCGCGCGGGTCGCGTCGCGTCGGTCAAGACGACGACACTCCGGTTTGGCGACGCATGGCGCTCTCTTGTCTCGCCAGCGCCGCGTGCGCGCTGGTCGCGTTATTCGCCTTGGATTGGTATCGCGGCGCCGCCAATTTGGAACGAGTTCGGTCGTCATCCGCTGAATCGGCGCGTGCGACCTGGGGCTGGATGGATCAAGCCGTGTTCCAAGGCTCCGAGACAGGACCGGAGCATTTGCGGCGACTGGCGGAGGCGGCTGAGCAGTGGTTCCATCACCGGCCCGAGGACGTATCCGGCGTGGCGCGGCGGATCGGCGAGTTCCGCCAAGGGTGTTCGCAACTGTTGCTTGCCGAGCACCCGGCGCTTTCCCCCGAGGATCGTGTTTGGCTTCGGGAGCGGTGCCGTGCGTGGGCCGGCCGCTTGGACGACGATCTCCAGTCGCTCGAAGCCGGCGCCGATGCGCTCCAAGTCCGTTCTGAATCCGACGCGACCATTCGCCGCCTGATTGCCGCACTCCACAACCGAGCACAGGAAAGAGAGCAAACAACGAAGGCGCTCGGGTAACCGCATTTGGAGGCCGCCCGGGTGGGAATGTCACTCGGCCGAACCGCGGAAATGGCTGCCGCGATTCAACTTGCCGCATCCAAGCGGCGCAATGGCGGCGAATGGCACGACAAATGCAGCCCTCTCGACGTCGCTGGGCGCATCCTGTGGCAGCCCCCTGGGGAGAAACCAATGACCGATAAAAAACTTGAAAAATATCGGAATCGACTACGCGCGTTGGCGGCACGAGTAATTGGCGATGCGACCGCGTTGGAGGAAAGCGCGCGAACGTCAACCGGAGGTCAGGCCGGAGGCAACCTCTCAAATGCGCCGATGCACCTTGCCGATTTGGGCACCGATGTCTACATGCAGGAGTTGAATTCGACGCTGCTGGAAAACGAGGAAGGCATTCGCGATCAGGTGGTCGCGGCGCTGCGGCGGATCGAAAGCGGCTCCTACGGCTTCTGTGAGAATTGCGGCCAACGGATCAAAGACGCGCGGCTGGAAGTGTTACCCTTCGCTGCGCATTGCACGGCCTGCGCCGAAGCCTTGCAAAGCGGCCAAGACGTCAACATGAACGCGGGTCGGCCCCGGGACGGAACACGAACGGATCGCCCCCGGGGCGAGGGCCAAAAGCAGGAAGGATTCGGGGGCGGCGATGGCTCCATTCCCTTCACGGATCTCGAATCGGAAGACGAGCCGCGCGAGCCGGCCGACATTCACGCAGCCGGCACTCCCGGCGGCGGCGCCGCCGTGGGCGGGTTGGCCGGAACCAACATCGGCGACGGCGACCCCGACGAAGCCGACCTGGAGAACGCCATGGGCAGCGGCAACTTTGACGTAGAGTTGGAGGAAGACGACGAGCCGACGTCGGCGTATTCAGGAAACGCAGGCGGAGCCGTCGGTGGCACGCCGGCTGGCAAACGTACGACCGGCGGCAAAGGGCGCAAGGGACTCCCTCCACGACCCGAGGCGGGCGACAGCCCCGTTGGCCCCTGAGCGACGGCGCCTGCATCTCCCGACGGATCTACGTGGCTTATCCGCTGCGTGCGTCGGAGCGTTGGGCGGCGGCGACGCGCGCAGTGACGAAACGTTCATCCTTGCGTCTCTCCTGAACGTTTTGCGCCTCTGCGGGCCGGCGCGTGTCTCCCAATAACGTCCCCGACTTTCCCCTTACGCCAGGCGAGCAGAGCATGTCCAACGACGTCTTCATCGTATCCGGCGCGCGCACGCCGATGGGCGCCTTCGGCGGTTTGTTATCCACGGTCCCTGCTCCGGAACTGGGGGCCATCGCCGTTCAGGCCGCGCTGCAAAAAGCCAATGTCGGGCCGGACGACGTGGACGAAGTCATCCTGGGCAACGTCGTAAGCGCCGGTATGGGGCAGAACCCGGCCCGGCAAGCGGCGATTCGGGCGGGAATCCCCGTATCGGTCGGCGCCGTGACCGTCAACAAAGTGTGCGGCTCCGGCCTCAAGTCGGTAATGCTGGCCAGTCAGTCCATTCGGCTGGGCGAATCGCAACTCGTGGTGGCGGGCGGCATGGAGAACATGAGCCTGGCGCCTTACCTATTGCCTCAGGCTCGGCAAGGATACCGCATGGGCGACGGCCGGCTGATTGACGCCATGATCCACGACGGACTGTGGGACGTGTATGGCGATAAGCACATGGGCGTCTACGGAGATCAATGCGCGGCGAAATATGGATTCAGCAAACAAGCGCAGGATGATTTCGCCGTGCGGAGTTTTACCCGCGCTCGCGCTGCCATCGCCGACGGCGTCTTTGACGACGAAATCGCGCCGGTCACCGTCCAGTCCAAAAAGGGCGACATCGTGGTGGCCGAAGACGAATCGCCCGCCAGGTTCAACGAGGACAAGCTGCGGTCGCTCCGGCCAGCCTTCGGGGCCGAGGGAACCATCACCGCCGGCAACGCTTCCAGCATTAACGATGGCGCCGCAGCGCTGGTAGTGGCCTCGGGTGAGCAATGCGCCACGGCGCGGCTCAAGCCGATGGCCCGGATTGTCGGCTCGGCCACGTTCAGCCGCGAGCCAGAATGGTTCACGATTGCGCCGATCGGCGCCTTACGGAAACTGCTGGATCAACTCGATTGGTCGGTCGAAAACGTGGACCTGTTTGAAATCAACGAAGCCTTTGCCGCCGTGTCGATGGCGGCCGAGAAGGACCTGAACCTTCCGCCCGAAAAGGTCAACGTCTACGGCGGTGCGGTGGCGTTGGGCCATCCGATCGGCGCCAGCGGCGCCCGAATTCTGGTCACGCTCTTGAACGCGCTTCAGCGCACTGGCGGTCGGCGCGGGGTGGCGTGTCTCTGCGTCGGCGGCGGCGAAGCCGTCGCGTTGGCGGTGGAAGCAGTCCGGGATTGATTTCGCGAACCAGTAGTTGGGCGACCAATCGGTTGATGTCGGTTGGCGCCGACGAATGGGTGACTGCGTTTCCACCTTCACACCGCGCCCGCGACCCCCTGCGTGCTATGCGCGGACGGCGCCGGTGTCCGCCTGCGGGGAACTTGGCCCACCTTTCTTGCTCGGGGCGCGAAGCACGCCCCCGTTCGGGAATTTTTTCTTTTTTGCGATTATCTCTGGCTAATTCCGTGATTCTTGGGTTTAATCAAGCTAATTCAAATAGAAACTGATGGAATCATCCCGTAATTGGTGTCTCAGTTCTCCTCGTCATTGGCGCCGCATGTCTCAATCACCTTCTCGCGCGCGTGGTTTCACCCTTGTGGAACTGCTAGTCGTCATTGCGATCATCGGCATCCTGGTCGCACTGCTCCTGCCGGCGGTGCAAGCCGCGCGGGAAGCGGCCCGGCGGACCGAGTGCGTAAACAAGCTGAAACAACTGGGTTTGGCCCTGCACAACCACCACGACACCCACAAATTGTTTCCCGATGGCGGGGAGAATTACACGTCCGCGACGCGCACCATGGTGAACGGGCAGCCCACGATTGCTCCGAATCAGGAATGGGGATGGTTATACCAGGTACTGCCATTCATGGAGCAAACCAACCTATATGAAAATCCTAGCGATGCTGCGATTCAAGGCGTCGCCATCGAAGGCTATTTCTGTCCCTCGCGGCGTGCTCCGATGGTCATCAACGGTCGCGCCGTGAACGACTATGCTGGAAATGGCGGGCTTTACTCATCCGCTTCTCATCCTTGGGGCGAGGGCTTGGATGGCGGTGTGATCGTACGTCGAAAACGTGGCCCGACGATCAAGTTTGCATCGATCACCGACGGGACCAGTTCGACCATCGCTATTGGCGAAAAGCGGCTCGACCGCGGCGCCTTGGGAACCGCACAATGCGATGACAATGAAGGCCAAACCACGGGCTGGGATTGGGACATTGTTCGTTGGGGCAACGATCCCCCACAACCCGACCGCAAAGGTGGCGACGTTTGCGAAGTTCTGTTCGGCTCGTCGCACCCCGGCGGAGCGCAGTTTGTCTTGTGCGATGGATCGGTGCGCTTGATTTCGTTTACCGTGGATCAGCAGACGTTCCGCAACCTTAGCAAACGCGACGACGGCAACGTGGTAACGTTGCCGTAAGGGTGCGTGCCTGGTTATCCTTTCTGCTGTTTCGGACCTTGCCTTTCTTCCCTACGCCATCGTGATTCGACCCGTGCCCAACCGCTGTCTTGCAATCTGCGCTGTCGCGACATTTCTTTGCAGTATGGCGCTCTCCGGATGTGGCAGTCCGACCCCAGAGCCGCGCGACGAAGGCGCTAATCATCTTATGGATATTTCGCAGGCCTATCTTCGCTACACCACCGATCGCGGACAACCTCCCCAATCGGCCGAGGACATCCAGCCCCTGTTGCCTGCCGACTCCACGACCACCGACTACTACCGGTCCACGCGGGACGGAGAACCCTTCGTGATTCTGTGGGGAACCGATCCTCGGGCCGGTATGGACATCAAACCCCTGGTGATTGGCTACGAACAACAAGGCAAAGACGGCATGCGGTACGTCTTTACCGCAATGGGCGTGATGATGATGGACGAAGAAGGCTTTGCCGACGCCCGATTCCCCCCCAATCACCAGCCGCCGCAATAACGTCGGTGTGTTTCGCGGCGCTCGTTTCCGCGCGGCGCGACTTACCGCGGAAGGGTTGTATTGGGAGCGCTGTCTTCGTCCGTCGTGGCGCGGGCGAGGGCGTTAAGATCGGCTTGGAGATTGTGAAGCGTTTGCCACGCGACCGGAAGCGCCACCAGCCCCGCAACGCCCACAAACCCCACCGCCACGCACCGCGGCAATGTCGCCAGCCCGTCCAGCGAGAGCGCCAGGAGCGAGAGCGCCAAGATCGGGATCAACCCCGCAAAGGGCAACACCCAAGACATCCGATCCGAGAGACGCTCCAGCGCCGCTTGATCGTTAGGCTCCTCCCGCGTTCGCGCCAACAAGGCGGGATAATACGCGCGCACGGCGACCGTCGCTCCCGCCAACATCGGGTACACCAGCGCCACGCATCCGCAAACCACGTGCGCGGCCAAGATATTCAGGCAGTCAGCAAGTCCTAGCGGGCCCGCCAGCACCGACAAAAACACGACGTGCCATACGCCCGAAATTGTCCAGTTGAACACGCCAAACGGAGCGGCCGAGGGGCCAAGCTTCAGGGCCTCGCGCCGCAGTCGCGCCATCAATGCCGGGTCCTGGCTATGATCGACCGGCGTCTTGAGCGCGCGCACGATCCCGCCGCCAAAATGCCAGATCAACCAGGCGCCCACGACAAACCCTATCACCGACAAAATGCTCAACTGCACATACCACGCAAATTGTTGTGCGGGCGTCAACGTGTGAATCAAGGCGTAGTGGAGATAGACGATCACAAACGCCGAGGCCACGGCGTGCGATCCATTCCCGACGACCATGCCCGCAGCGAACGGATGTTGCTGCGCCCCGCGTCGCCACCCGCGCGGCGCCTCTAGCAAAATTTCACGCGCCCGCGGATTGAGGCACACGCGCAATTCCCGTGCTAGCCGCTGGGCGCTGGGAAACCGGCATGCGGGGTCCGGCGCCAGGCACCGGCGCAGCACCGCGTCGAGCACCACGGCGACCGGGTCTGCGTCGTCGGCAACGGGCGCTGGAGGTCCGCACTGGCGGACCTCCAACATGGCGCCGACGGTGGCCTCGATGCCGGACTCGCTTATCGTGTCCGTAAAGGGACGTTCTCCGTGTAGCAACTCCCAAAGCAAGATGCCGAGCGAGTACACGTCGGAGCGGCCGTCTAATTGATCGGGTGTCGCATCGTATCCGGAATGGCACGCAGCCAATTGCTCTGGCGACATATACGCCAGGCTGCCGCCAAAGTAGGCGCCACACGCGGCGCCGTCCAAATGATTGCTGGTGCTGACGTTAAAGTCCGCCAGTTTCGGCGAACCGTCGGCGGCCAAGAGCACATTGGCGGGCTTCACGTCGCGGTGCAACACGCCGCGGCGCTCGGCGTAGTCTAGCGCCTGCGCCAATTGGCGACCCACGCGGCACACCACTTCGGGCCAGGTCGCGGACGCCACCCGGCGCCGTTCGGCGGCCCGCGTCATGGCTGGTTGACCCCCGCGTTCAACGGCTTCGTCGACAACTTCCAGCAGCAAGGAGCCGCGGCGCTGTTCGGGCGGCGTGGCGCGTACGCGCCGGACCACGTCCTGCAACGTGCCGCCGGCCACGTACTGCATGTACATCAACCGCAGGCCGCGCTCCGGTAACCGCCGCTGGTCATACACTCGCACGATATTGGGATGATCCAACTGAGCCAACATTTGCGGTTCGGCGCCGCGGTCGGCCGAAACCTTGAGCGCCACCAACCGCTGCATGGAGTTCTGCCGCGCCAGAAAGACCCGGCCGAAAGCGCCCTCGCCCAGCAGGGTCAACAACTGAAAGTCGTCCAGCGTTTCTCCCGCGCCCACGTGGAGAACGCGCTGAACGCCAGAGGCCAGGGTCAACGTGGCAACGGGCGCCGTCAACGCGAACCACCGCCGCAACTCGTCAGCGCACGCGGGAAACCGCCGGTAGTACTCGGCGGGATCGACAGCTTCGCCCACCGCGCGGCGAACCTGAAATTCTTCAAAGATCAGCTCGCAGGGAACTTCGCCGGATAATATCTCCGCAAACTCTTCCGCATACGTTTCGAGCCGCTTGGCGAAGCCGCGCCGGTGGCGAAACTCCAAGTCGGCCATCACGAACTGGATGAGCGCCTCGCGGCGAACTTCGTGCGGGCCGGGCGGCAGAAAATCCCGCACCGAGGGAGGCCAATCGGCGTTGTGCCAGGCGTCCAGAAACGCGTCCAGACGACTTAAGAGCGTCCCCGTAACCTCGTTGTCGGACGACGGGCCACGAGATCGGGTGCGCGGGAAAACGTCGGTATCGGCGAAGTTGCCGTGTTGACCGGAACCAACATCGCCCCGAGTATCTCTGACGACGGCGCCTGTCGAATAGTGCATGACGTCTCCTTGTTTGACGCACGGCACGGGGTCGGCGACCGCGCCGCGGCATCTTGCTTACCGCGTTCCGTTCCCGAGAACCGCCATGCGCGGCGCGGTTGAGAAGAGCGCCGACAAGAAACGTTGGCGGCCTATTCTCGTAGATGCGGAATTCTTGCCGGGGGCGGACATGGTTTCACTTTTTGCTGTAACAAATCCGCTTTTTTCTCGCTCCAACAAAGTAAACAACCTCCGACCGTTCGCCTTCCCGTCGGACCGCAACGCTTATGATCCCTCCACTTTTCCCCCGAGTCGTGCGCCGTTCATGTCACCCGCAAGAGGTCGAACGGACGGTGAGCAATTGCCACCCGCTCCTTAATGGAAATTGTGCGGTGGTCTTCCGATCGACGAGCGCTTGGGCCGAACGGTGGATCGCCATCGTAGAGATTTCTCGGCGTTTCGAACGCCTTTGGGAGTTGGACCTGGCGGGCGGCGCCAACCCGCTTGTGACCGAGGTCAAGGCGGCGGTGACGCGCGCGGTGGCCAGAAAGCACGGCTTGCATATTTCACGCGTCGTCTTGACCCCGCGGCACACCCTTCCCCGCGGCGCCGACGGCGCCATCGAACGCAATGCGTGCCAGCAGGCTTTCTTCGATCGCTTTCTAGGGCGGGAGGTTGCGTAGTCCGTACAACGGGGATGCGTGGCGTCGCTAAAATGAAGCGCGGGCCGCTGAACTTCCTTGCGACGGCGGTTTCTGGTACAATACATTTGTACAGTATGCAATGCCGCTTCTCGCACGCACGCGACCTCATGAGCAAACACCAACACTCGCTCTTCGCCCCGGAAGAAGCGCCCTGGGAAACCGACGATCAAACCCAGTACCAGGCGGCGGTGATTGTTTTTCCCGAGGCGCCGTGGGGTCCATACGACTATGTGATACCCGATCGGTTGCTGGGGATTGTGGAGCCAGGGCGTCGTGTGCGCGTGCCGCTGGGCCGCGGCAATCGGACAGTCGTCGGTTATTGCGTGGCGGTGGAGAACCGCCTTGGTGACCCAGATCAACTCAAGCCGGTGCGCGCCGTGCTGGACGGTGCGCCGCTGGTCGCTCCCGCCATGCTCGCGCTGACGCGCTGGATGGCGGACTATTACCTCTGTCCACTCGGCCAGGTGTTGGAAGCGGTGGTCCCCGCGGGCGTTCGCGGGCGGGCAGGCACGCGCGAAGTCACGTTGCTGCACGTGCCGACGGAAGTCGCGGCGCGGCTGGCGAGTCTTGAACTGCCGGACAAACAGAAAGAAGTCTTAAAGACGCTCGCCGCCAGCGAACGAGCGCTGACGCCAACTCAACTGTCCAACGCGGCCGAATGCACGCTGGCGCCCATCAACGCGCTGCGCAAGAAAGGGCTAATCAAGTCGCAGGTGCGCCGCGTGCAGCACGCCGAGATTGCCGACGCGCCGGCCGAAGTGGAAGGCCACCATGCCATGACCGACGACCAGCAGGCGGCGCTGGGAACGATCCTCGACGCCATGCGCGCCGGTCGTCACGAAACCATCCTCATGCACGGCGTGACGGGGAGCGGCAAGACCGAGGTTTACATTCGCGCCATCGAAGAGACGCTGCGCTTTGGCAAGCAGGCGATCGTACTGGTGCCCGAAATCAGCTTAACGCCGCAAACGCGGCAGCGGTTCCGGTCGCGTTTTCAGCACGTGGCGCTGCTCCATAGCCACCTTTCGCCGGCCGAGCGGCATTGGCACTGGCAGCGGATCGCAAGGGGCGAGGTGCAAGTGGTGGTCGGCGCCCGCAGCGCCGTGTTTGCTCCCACGCCGCGGCTGGGATTGATTGTGCTGGACGAGGAACATGACGCCTCGTTCAAGCAAGACTCCGCGCCTCGCTACCACGCCCGCGATGTGGCGTTGCAGCGATCGCTCATGGAAAAGGCCCCGTTGGTGTTGGGTTCGGCGACGCCGTCTTTGGAAAGTTGGCGTCGCGCTCAAGAGGGTGCATTCCGGCTGATTGAACTGCCGCGGCGCGTCTACGATCGGCCGCTGCCCGACGTGGTGGCGCTCGACCTGCGGGCCGAGTGGGACAGTCGCCGCGCGCGTGGCGCCATCAGCCGACAGTTGCAACAGGCGATGGAGCAAGCGCTCAAGGACGAGGGGCAAATCATTCTGCTCCTCAACCGGCGGGGCTTCTCCACGCATATTCAATGTCCCGGTTGCGGTCACGTCGTGCGCTGCCAGGACTGCGACATCGCGTTAACCCACCATCGCGAGGCCGGGCAAGCCATCTGCCATTACTGCGATTACCAGACTCCCGCGCCGCAGCGCTGCCCCGAGTGCGGCTTTGAAGGGATTCGGTACAGCGGGCTGGGCACCGAACGCCTGGAGGCCGAGGTGCGCGCCCGCTTTCCCGACACGCCCTGCCTGCGCATGGATAGCGACACCATGCAAAAGCCCGGCAGCCACGAAGCGGCCCTGGCGCGGTTTCGCGCGGGCGAGGTGCGCATCCTGCTGGGCACACAGATGATCGCCAAAGGGCTGGACTTTCCCAACGTGACGCTGGTCGGCGTGGTGAATGCCGACACAGCCTTGCACTTGCCGGACTTTCGCGCCGCGGAGCGCACGTTCCAACTGGTCACGCAGGTGGCGGGACGCACCGGACGCGGCGACAAAGGCGGGCGCGTGCTCGTGCAAACCTTTAGTCCCGAACATCCGGCAATCCAAGCCGCGTTGCGGCACGACTACCTGGCGTTTGCCGACCGCGAATTACCCAACCGAGAAGAGTACGGTTATCCTCCGTATTCGAGCATGGTGCGGCTGGTGGTGCGCGGCCCCGTCGAGGCGGTTGCCGAAGCTTTTGCGGATCACCTTGCGGAGTCGTTTTCCAAGCTCAACGAGGAGCGGGACGAGCCGGTGCGGATGCTCGGCCCCACCGCCGCGCCTATCTCCAAGCTGCGCGGCAAGCATCGTTTTCACATGCTCTTGCTTTGCCCCGACGGACAACTCTTACGCAACCTGGTGCGCGAAGCCACCAAGGACCTGAAGCCGCCCGACGAGGTGCAATGGATCGCCGACGTCGATCCGCTGGACATGCTCTGAGCGAATACCATTTTCGCCCCTGTTCTCGTTGTGGCTTGGCCTGCCCGCCGGGTTCTTGCGCGGCCAGGCGCCCAAGGCAAAGCCCTTCAGCGCAAACGGGCCGCCAGGTCGGCTTGCAGCTTCCGCACGGCCAATTCCTTGGCTTTGGCTTCGACGTCGATCGTCACGTTTAGATTAAGCCAACCGTCAGGGAAATCGGCGGGATGGATGTAGTCGTGGTGACGATGTGGTTGCGGGCCATCCCAACCGTTCAAGGGGCTGGAAATGTGGAACAACGGTTCGCGGCTCCAGGTGGCTAACGCCAACTCCGTTGCCTCTTCGACCGAACAGCCGTCGCCGCAGCAGCGATGATGGTGTACGTCGTACACCAGGGGAACTCCAGCGCGCCGGCAAAGCGGTAGTAGGTCGGTGGGTGTGTAAATGCCGTCGTCATTTTCCAGCGTCAACCGGAACCGCGCCCGCGGCGATAACCGCTCGAGATTTCCTTCCAAACGGTCCAGGGCGGCAGCTTTGTCGCCGTAGGCGCCGCCAGCATGAAGATTGATCACGTCGGCGCCAATCCATTCGGCTACCTCGGCTTGGTACTCCAGTTCAGCCAGGGAATTGATCACCACGTCGGCGCGTGGCGAGTTCAGCACGATGAATTGATCAGGATGAAACGACAGTCGCACGTTGTTGTCGCGCGCGACACGGCCACATTCCAGAAATCGATCGAGAATACGTTGCCCCTCGGGCAACTCCGCGACATCGTATCTCCAGGCCGGGTGCGTTTTGAGCGGCAGAATTTGGCTAGTCACGCGAAAAGCCCCAATGCCGTGTTGCGTGCAAAACCCGATCGCTTGCCGTAAGGCCGAGGCGTTATGCAAGCACAGCGCACTTAACTTTTGGATAGCGACGGAGCGTTCCAAGCGGTTCAGCGCCGTTGCTGTCGCCGTGCGAAACTTGATCGGTTGTTCGTGGAAGGTACAGCAGAGGCCTAAGCGAACCATCAACGTATTGTCCCGCTGCTCCATTTCGGGCTACTCGCGGTTGGAACTGGTTCTTTCGCTCGTTGACGTTAGCAGCCTACAACACAACGAGAGGTCATTCCTTATGGCTCCAGTCCAAGACTGCGCTCGTAGGCCGCGGTTTGTTGTTCCGGCCCCAAGTCGGCGGTGATTTCCCGCCATTTCTCGGCGACATCGGTGAGCGCTTCCTGGGCGGTTGCTTCGCCCGCTAGCGCCTGCCGCACGCCGGCGTCCAATGCGTCCAGGTAACGAGCACGACCGGGAATGCGCGGCGAAAACATCCACACGCCCCGCGTAAGCGAGGCGTGCGCGACGGCGGCGTAGGATTGGACGGCTTCGGAGTCGCCGCCTTCGGGATACCACGCGGCCGGAGACGCAAGATGGGACTGCCGATAAAGCGTGGTGGCGGAACTGCGCGTGGCGATGTCGCTGCTCCACTCGCCCGAGAGAACGGCCAGCACGTGCAGGGCCGCCTTCGCGCGACTTGACTCCCGCGTGACCGATCCCAACCGACCCGACGCTGCGAGCAGCGGGACGTGAATCGGTTCGTCGGCGCCGCGCGGCTCCCACTGGGCTTCGTTCAAGCTGTACACTTCGCGGGAGCCGGGAAGTTCGATCCAACGAATTTCTGGTTCACCGGGGGCGCTTTGCAGCGTTTGTCCGGCAATCGCGTGTTGGGCCTCCGCGTTTTGTCCCGCGTCCTGGCTACTTGACGGCTCCGGCCAGCAAATCGCCAGGGCCGTCTGTCCCTTGGCCAAAGCGCGATACGCGTCGTGCGGAGAAAACGTGTTGTTCTCGGGCGGAGAATGCGCCGCGGCGGCAACCATTTGCTCCAATGCCCGGACATACGGTGGGCCGTCGATGAGGGGTTTCATCGAGGTGAAATCGAAGAGGTCCGAGTATTGGTTGTGGTGCCGCACCGACGAGGCCGCCCGCGCCAACAAGGTTTGACCGGCCCATCCCGGTCCCCAGGGTTCGGCCGTTCCAAACCACGGTTGCGATGGCGGCGGCGCCAACGAACCGAGATTTTCTCGCTGTCCGAGGTGCGCGACCAAGCGCTGGTACTCCTCCCAAGTGGCTGGTGGCTGTAAACCGGCTTGGTGCAAAACGTCTTGCCGATACGCCAGTAAGTAAACCGGCGATCCGAACGCCACGGCATAGACGGCTTCGCCCCAACGTATTTCCCGCAGCCGCACCATGTCCAGCACGTCATGCTGGTTCAATTGCGGGTGGGACTGCATGTCGTCGGTTAGCGGCAGCAACAGGTTTCGCTCGGCGAGTTCTCCCAAAAGGCCCGAAGGGTAAATCACCGCGTCGGCGTCAAGCCGCCGACCTTCGCCAAAGTTGTTGGACGACACTTGCCGCACGTCGAGCGGAGCTTCGGATCGAGTTCGCCACGTTTGTTCAATCGCGGCGGCTAAGTTGGCGTCATCGAGGACCAACAACCGCAGGGGCCGATTATCGGCCGCGGCCGGCGCGGGCGGCGGGGCCTCTTGGCTACGACAACCCGCGAACACGAACAAGATCAAACCGAGCGTGAATTTCCCGGATAGGGGACGGCGAGATTGCGGCGTGGAGCTTGTCAAAAGCGAAATCCTCAATGCGTTCGGCGACTGGATATTTTACGGCGGGCGAGTGGCGAGCGTTCTCAGTTGCCGCGATTTTCCTATGCTAACATCTCGCGAATGCAAACGGCCCGCGATGAAAGATCGCGGGCCGTTTACGAATAAAGAAAAATGCAACAATAACTATCCGTGAAATAATTGATCCGAAAGCGGGCGCTCGGCCGTGCGGCCAAGTTCATCCAAGCTGCGGCGTTGGCCCACCGCGTGCCAAGGATTGATTTCCTCGAGTTCGGGCATGATCTCGACAAGCTGCTCAACCAACGTCTGGGCCAACCGTTCCAACCGCGGGGTTGAAGCGTTTTCCAGAATGCTGGCGGCGGTCTTCATCACGCGCACTAAACGAGCCCGCTCCATAACGGGGCGAGAAAGGGATCCCTCTGGCTCGCACAACAAGTCTTCGGTGGGAACCCCCAGGGCCTGCTGCCAGCGATGGATATCGCTTAACCGCAGGTCGGTCGTCGCTTCTTCTTCGACGCGCAATTGACGCACCGAAACGCCCATGTGACGGGCGGCGGTTCGCAGCGTAAGTCCCTGTTGCAGACGGACTTCACGAATGCGGTGCAAGGCCCGATGGGCCCCGTGGCGACGGTCTGCCGTGGCGGACCGAGAAACAGAAACGCCGTTAGGCGCTGCGCGGGATTGCCCGTTGCTGTCGGAAGTCGTCCGCGGTGGAGCGGGCGGCGCGACAGCGATCGGGAACGATGCAGCGCCGGCGGGCGTCGAGCCGAACTCAACGCTAGCCATGGCAACGTCCTTCTGAGAACCCGTTAAGCAACAGGCTCCCATCGCGAAAAAAAAGAATAAAAAGAAGATACCGACGTTCCTTCTTTTGGAAGGCGGAGGAATTGCTCGCCGCAATTGAACTCCCAACTTATGGTTCGAAAGAACCCGCTGAAACGTAAGAAGAGAAATAGCGGTTTATAAGTTAGTCGAAAGCTGCAAGATTCGCAAGTTATTTTTTTTCGCGATTTCCGCCAGAATTTATTGTGCGGGGACAGTCCGCTTAATTCGTTCGGGAAAATCGGTAATTAAACCATCAAGTCCCGCAGCGATCAATTCTTTAGCACGCTGCTCGTCATTCACGGTGTACGCCCAGACCTTCCAGCCGCGCTGATGCAGTTCGGCAATGTTTTGTGGCGACAAAGACGTATGGCTCCACCCGACCGCCTGAACATCGAGTTTCTCTAATCTAGCTATTTTATCGGTGGTTACCTCTTTATCCCCCAATGCTCCCAGCGCTAGCGCCGGAGCCAGGCGCCGGCAATTGGCCAGGTATTCCCAGTCGAACGACTGCACCACGACGCGTTCGAGCAAGTCTTTTTTCTTCAGCAATTGGACGATTGTCTCCGCATCGCCGGCTTTGCGCTCCACGAGCGTCACCGAACCGGTTTGGATCAAGTCCAGCGACTCATCCAGTGTTGGAAGCGAAACGCCGGAAAACTGCGGAGAAAACCACGCGCCCGCATCGAGCCGTCGGGCTTGTTCCCAGGGGATTTGGGCGATGGAATGTGTGTCGTCGCCCAGGACGCTTCGGGCGTTGGTGGTGCGGCGCAGATCTTTATCGTGAAAAACAATGGGAATGTGATCAGACGTGTGATAGTAGTCGAGTTCGACCAGGTCCACGCCGATCTCCAATGCGCGCCGGAACGCAGGCAACGTGTTTTCCGGGGCGGCGCCGCTGGCGCCACGGTGCGCAATCACCAACACGCGATCCGATTGCACCAAGGACCGAGCGGGAGTTGTCAGATTCTCTTTACCCACGGCGACACGACCCAAAAACGCGACCGCAACCAAGATGACCCATCGCACAATCATTAATCCTCCATTACGTCGGCTTCACGTTTCTTCGCCATTTCGCTGGCATGATTTTCGTATTTCTTAGTCAGTTCCTGAATATCGTCTTTCAGGCGGTCGCGATCGTCTTCGCTCAGTTGCTTGTCTTTCTCCGCCTGGTCGGCGGCCTTATTGCCGTCGCGACGGATATTGCGAATCGAGACCTTGCAATCTTCGGCCAGTTCTTTGACTCGGGCCACGAGCTTGCGGCGGACCTCGGTCGAGAGCGGAGGCACGTTGATCCGCACCACGCGCCCGTCGTTCTGGGGATTGAAACCCAGGTCGCTCGCCACGATGGCCTTTTCAATGTCTTTAATGATACTTGGGTCGTAGGGACGAATCACGATCTGCTGTGGTTCAGGAGCACCCACGGAAGCCAATTGTTTGAGCGGAGTGGACGATCCGTAAGCGTCGACGCGGATCGAATCGACCAACCCCGGGTTAGCGCGACCGGTCCGAATCCCCGCCAAGGCGTTCTTGAGCACGCCGAGCGCCTTCTCCATGCGGTCTTCGGTGTCGAGTAGGATTTCGTCGGCGTTCATAGTCTTGCACGGGTTGCAAAGTAAGAAGAATTCAATCGATGTATCATACGGAGATTCAGCGTATTTCGCCAGCGTCTTTGAGGCGCGCCGATTCCCACTCACTTCATCAGGGCCACCGCAACCGGCGGCCGACACCGGGGGGCCAGCGTGCCGCCCGAGCCGGCAGGCGCCGCGAGCGTGCGCGAATTCACGCCACCCGATTGCGTGGTTGATGGAATTGATAACGCGCATCGCGTAAGATGAGGGAGGGCAAGCGAGAACGCCATTGGCGAGGGAGGTCCGTACCTAGTACCGACTTTTCTCCAAAAATTTCCCCCGCGAATCGTTTGACGACGTACTGCGGCCATTCAGCCAACACGCTCGCCTTCAATCTGGACATCGCAAACCATTACCCCGCAAAAACTTCGGTCAAATCACGACATTGCAACCCCCTGTTTGCGGCGGTGACAAGGCGGTTAGGCCCACTTTCCTGGCGACCGGGAACTTTTTTGCTTTGCCGAACATCCCATCTGGTAGCGAATTCGTGAGTGACGCTTCTCTCATCAGCCGCGCATTGGAGGGCGATTCGAGGGCGTTTGGAGAACTGGTGGAGAGATACCAAAACCGGCTCTTCAACACCTTGCTTCCGCTTTCCGCGTCGCGTGAAGAAGCAGAGGATTTGACGCAAGACGCGTTCGTTCAGGCATTCACAAAATTACGCACCTTTCAACAACAAAGCGCGTTTTATACGTGGCTTTATCGCATAGCGTTTAACTTGGCGCTGGGCCGCAAACGCCGCCGGCGCCGCAGTGAGATTTCGGTGGAGCAAGCGCGCGAAGTCACGGGAGTGGAACCGGTAGACGCCGGGGACGCACCAGGCGAACGCATGGAGCGCACCGAACGAGTGAATCAGGTCCGTGGGGCGCTGGACGCATTAAGCGAAGAGCATCGTTCCATTCTGGTCCTGAGGGAGATGGAGGGGTGTTGTTACGAGACCATTGCCGAAATCCTCGATCTTCCGGTGGGCACGGTACGCAGCCGTTTACACCGCGCGCGGCTTCAACTCCGCGACCAACTTCAGGATGTTCTTAAGGAACATTCTCCCGAGTGATCAACGGCGCTTGGTCCTTGGCGAACAGAGAGAGGCGCCCGGGATGACCGTCAACGAAGTCGAGGGAACATCGGCTTTGTGTTCACTTAGTTTGCGGCCGGCAAGATGCGGACCGCCGCCCTTTGGGCTTACACCATGAATGATTTCGTGCTGGAAGAGTTGATTAGCGCCTACCTCGACGGCGAACTATCTGCGGAAGAGCAGAGTCAGGTCGAGCGCGCGCTGGCCGAAAACGAACGTTTTCGGCAGACCCACGAGGAGTTCACCGCCCTGCGCGCCGCCTTGCAGGCGCTCCCGCGAGCAACGCTCGACGCCGGTTTTTCGCAACGCGTCTTGGCGCAAGCGCAAAAGGTTGCCGAATCCCAAGCGCTTTCCTCTTCCACCCAGGAGACTCCGTCCTCTCCTCCCGCGTTTCGGGCCGAGACAAAGGTCGTCGTAAACTCGGATCGGGCCAGTAACCCACTGGCGCCTGATTACCACGGAATTGGGCAATACCGCAAACGAATTTTTTGGACGGCGGCGGCCGCGGTGTTAGTCGCGGTCTTGGGCGTTCCAACCTACCGAGCCATCAACGCGCTTGTGAACGGCGTGAATACCCCTGTGGCGGACCGGGACAGGCAATCGGATGATTTGAATGAACATGTCTTGCCCGAGGAAATAGTTGCTCCCCTGGATCCCGCGCCCGCGTTGGCAGACTCGGAGCCCATTCCCGACCGGATGGAGCAATCGCCCACGGCGCCGCCTCCCTCGTCGAATGGCGAGGGGCCCGAGTCGCCCACCAATATTGCCCGCAACACATCCGAAGCACCCACGGAATCCGGTACCGATACGCCCCGCGTTGTGCCCCGGCCGATCCATGAGTCTCCAACTCCGCAGATCGCCCGCAACTCCGGCGTGCCGGTACAACCGGGCGCCGCGCGGGCCGTTCGGACGCCGAAGGCAGACCTGGTGCTGGACTACGGTCAGCCGCATTTGCACGTGGTTCGGATCGCGGTTTCGGACGAGGCCCTGCGCAATAGTTTGCTCGATCAAGCCTTGGAGCAAGCAGGAATTACGTTTGGCGCTGCCGGCGGTCGGCCGGAACAACCCAAACTGCCGGACGAGCAGCTTCCCGCTCTCGATACGGTTCTTGTGGGCGCCGCACCGTCTCAGTTGGAACAGGTCTTCGCGACCTTGCAAAAACGTCCCGAGGACTTCCACCCCACGCATGTCTATCCGGCGTCCTTTGAGCGGATGCTGGACTGGGTGCTGGCCATCTCCGACGACATCATCAATACGCCTCCCAATCCCAAGCCTCCCGGAAACAAGGCGCCCGCGGCAGACCAGTTGGCAAACGGCAATCAAAGTTGGGACGGTTTTTTGCGGATCGCGATGAACACCGAGCAAAGGGTCTACGCATTTCGCGCTCCCTTGGATCAGGCTTCCATCGACGAGTTGTTTCCGTTGCCGAAGGAGCCGATCGCGCCGCGTGCGCTTCGCAAGCCCGTGAACGACGATCCCGTCCAAGCGGTCTTCATTCTTATCCGGAAGAAGTAATCGGCCCTTTGGCTTCCAGCTCGGCTCGACGTACCGCAATCTTGCCAGATCATGGCCTAACCCGGCGATCCGTGGCTTCGGTGCTCTTTCGGTTGGCCTGGCGTACGTCCAAACAAGCGCCGGTTTCTCGCTCCGCGTCTTCGCGGTAAAATCAAGGCGGCGTGACGAAGTTTTGATCACGCCCCCAGGCCAACCACAAGCGGAACGACTCGAATCGACGGACGGAACGATGAATATTGTTGGGATCGGCACCGATATTGTGGAGTGCCTGCGCATCGCACAGATGATTGAGCGCCACGGCGAGCTTTTTCTGCAACGTGTTTTCACCTCGTATGAGATTGCCTATTGCCAGGACCGCAAAGCCGCGACGCAGCATTTTGCGGGACGCTGGGCGGCCAAAGAGGCCGTGCTCAAGGCCATGGGAACCGGCTGGACGCGCGGCATTAGCTGGCAGGATGTCGAGGTGCGCAACGAGTTTGGCGGCAAACCCCAAATTATTCTTGGCGGCGGCGCCCGCGAGATTTGCCAAACGATGGGAATCGGTAATGTTATGATCAGCATATCGCACTGCCGCCACTACGCGACCGCCTACGCGGTGGCGGTGGCAGGTGGCGCGCCGTCGTCCCGCACTGCATGAGGGACGGCGCTCGGCCCGCCCCTCAGTCCGATTCCTGCCTCGTCACTTCGACCCAGTAACTCAGAGCGTTTCCCGCGCGCGGCGCGGGCAACGACTTGGCGGTCAGCGCGCCGTTCATCACGTCGCCGCGGCGCTTGAGATTCAAGTGCAGGTGGTAAGGGCGATGGTTGGCGTCCTCGACGCGAATGTCTCCGGCAAAGACTCCGGTCAGCGATTCCGCGTCGTTCCGCGGCTCGTTGAGGAGCGTCCAAAGTTGATTGTCCAGCCGGACGTGAATATCTCCCGAAGGTTTCAAACGCAGTTCCAGGGAGCGGTCCCCCTGCCACGTTTTCACCACGCCCCGCCAGACACCGTGAAGATGCGAGTTGGCGTCGGCCGCCGCCTGCTCGGTGGCGTTTCCGTTCGCGTCGGAGTTTCTTTTTGGCATGGGAGTGTGGCGGTCGCCGTTTCGTGCCTCGGCATCGCCGTACCCGTCCAGCAATTGTTCCAGCAGTTTCTTTTTAATCGTTTGGTGCAGGTCGGTTTCGCTGTTGCTTAACACCGTCACCACCAATTTTTCCGAGGGAACCAACGTCAGCGTTGTCCGCACGCCTCCCATGCCGCCGCTGTGCCCGACCATGCGATAGCCGAAAGCGTCGTCTTGCACACCCCAACCGACGCCATACCGACCGCCGTTGCCGATTGGGCAGGCGTCGCGCGTCATCGCCTCGAGAGATTCGTCGCTCAAGATGGCTTTCTGTTCTGGCAAGCGCTGGTGGAGATGAAGTAGACCGAACCGCACCAAATCGTGAGCGCTGCTAAAGACCGCCGAGGCGCCTGGGTGGTCAAAGTCATAGAAGGGAAGACGTTGCTGGTCGGGGCTGTAGCGAGCCGCGGTTTCGGCTTCCAGTTCGGGAAGCATGCCGACGCTGGTGCGCGTCATAGCGAGGGGCAAGAAAACCTCTTCTCGCAGGAATTGCCCAAACGGTTTTCCCGATTGCCGCTCAATCAGGTAATCCAACACCCCGTAACCGAAATTGGCGTATTGATAGCGTTCGCCCGGCGGCGCCACCAGTACGCCGTACCGCCGGATCGACTCGGCCATGGTGGGACGTTCGCGGCCTTCGTCTGCGTAGAAGAACTGGTAGTGGAGCGGCAAACCAGAGGTGTGATTCGCCAGACTTCGCACCGTTGCGCCCGAGGCGTCCCAGGCATGGGACCGCAAGGGCGTTTCGCCCAAGTAATCATTCGCCGGCAGGTCGAGATCGATTTTCCCGCGTTCCACCAGCACCATTAACGCGGTGGCGGTAATCGGCTTGGATATCGAAGCCAGCGAGTAAGGGGTGTGTTCCGTCGCCACGATCCGCCGCTCTCGATCTGCCCAACCGAACCCTTCTTCCCAGAGAATTTTTCCATCCTGAGCTACGGCGACGGCAACGGACGCCACTTGCTGCTCAATAATTTGCTTTTCAATCTCCTCCCGGAGAGCTTGAAAACGTTCATTTCCCTTCGCGGCGCCCATACATGCAAGTCCCGCTAACACGGTGGGCAGAATAGCCATAATTCGCATAGTCGTTAACCTAAGCATCCAACGAACGTTCGAGGTATCGGGCGACGAGCGGTGTTAGCGTACTATGGCCGTCCCCGAAAATCTGCTTGTACGAGATTTTTTTTCGGACGGTGGAAGATTTCTTGTCTTCGTTCGTTCTCTCTGATAGAACCACTGCTGCCCCCCCCAGATTGGACTAAGTTGTTAGTCATCATGGCGATTCAAATGCCTTGCCCGCATTGCGGAACGACAATCACGGCCCCTGACCACATGGCGGGCCGGGTGGGAAAATGCCCGTATTGTCAGGCCAGCGTTTCCGTACTGGCGGCTTCCGCCGACCCGCGTCTGACGCCCACACCACCCCCGCCTCCAAAACCGCCGCAGGATTGGGTGGATGAGCCGCCGCGCGGCTCATTGCTCAAGACGGCCGCCGTGTTGTTGGGGGCGCTGGCGCTGGGCGGGCTATTGTGCGCCGTGTTTATCGTCGGGATCATGCTGGGCCGATCGCGTGGCGGCGGCGAGCCAACGCTCGGCGCCGCAACCGAAATAGCGCAAGCCGACGATTCGTCGCCCGCGCCTACAGACTCCCCCGCCGAGGCTGAGGGCAGCGCGGCGGCTTCGGCGGAAAAGAACCTGGCGTCTCAGGTTCATGACATCCTCCGTCGCAACTGTTATGCCTGCCACGGCGAAGGGGGGACGGCCGAAGGCGGGTTCAACTTCGTACTACGTCGCGACAAATTGATCGAGAACGAGCACGTCGTCGCCGGAAATCCAGACGAGTCTCGCTTGCTGGAGCGAATCAAAGACGGCGAGATGCCCCCCGAAGGCGAAGGTTCGCGTCCTACCGAGGAAGAGATCGCTCTGATTCAACAGTGGATCGAGGCCGGCGCACCTGACTTCTCGGCGCCGATCGAGCGAAGCTTTGTCACGAACGAAGAAATCTTCCGCCTGCTGCGCGGCGACGTAGAGGCGGCCAACGGCCGCGACCGCCGCTTCCTGCGGTATTTTTCTCTCGTGCATTTGCACAACGCAGGCATTTCCGACGACGAGCTAACCACCTATCGCCTGGCGCTCGCCAAGCTGATTAACAGCCTGTCGAAAAACCGGGAGATTGTCGCCCTGGCGCCGGTCGATCCCCAAGGCAATCTTCTGCGGTTGGACTTGCGCGACGTGAAATGGACCAGCGACATCTGGAAGAAACTGACCGACGCAACCCCTTATGGAATTGTGTTTGACTTCGCCGACGCGCGGCAGGTCTACGAGGCGACCGGCAGCCAGACACCCCTGTTGCGCGGCGACTGGGTGGTCGCCGCGGCCTCTCGGCCGCCACTCTACCACGAGGTGCTTCAAATTCCCGCCACGTTCCCAGCGCTGCTCAAAGACTTGAACGTGGAAGTACAGCGCAACATTGCCGAGGATCGGGTGGTGCGGGCCGGGTTCAACAACTCCGGGGTCTCTCAAAACAACCGCTTGATCGAGCGACACGATTTTCGCGACGGCGCTTTGTGGGTCAGTTACGACTTCGCCGAGAACGTCGGTCGCCGCAACCTGTTCCAGCATCCGCTTGGCCCTGGAACCGAGGAACGCCACTTCCTCCACGACGGAGGCGAAATCATCTTCAATCTTCCCAACGGACTTCAAGCCTATATGCTGGTGGACGGCCAAGGGAATCGCATCGACAAAGGGCCGACGAATATCGTCAGCGATAAACGGCGCCCTGACCGCCAGGTGCAAAACGGCATCTCCTGCATGTCGTGCCATTATGGCGGCATCATTCTCAAGAACGATGAGGTCCGTGCACACGTCCTCGCCAATCGCGCGGGTTTTCAAGCCGACCATGAAGACATTCTCGCGCTCTATAAACCCAACGAAAAAATTGCCGAGTTACAGAAACGCGACGCCAACCGCTTTTTGGAAGCACTCAACAAGCTCGGCATCGAGCGCGTGACGGAAACCAACGAGCCGATCGTCAACATGGCGATCCGGTTCGAGTCAAACCTGGACCTGAAACTCGCGGCGGCGGAACTGGGCCTGCGGCCCGAGGAATTCCAATCGAAACTCCAGGCGCATCCCAAGCTGGCGCGGGTGCTGGGTGTGGTCAACGCGGGCGGCGCCCTCAAACGCGACGTGTTTGTCAAGGTTTTCCGCGAAGCGATAGAAACCTTCGGGATGGGAACTCCCGTGGGCGAGGTCGCCACGCCTACGCCGCAACCGCAAGACCTGGCGAGCGAGAAACCGCAACCCGCCGACGCAACCAACGTGAAGGCCCCACCCCCGCCGTCATCGACGCCTCCCGGTCCGAACGAACCCAACGAGGGGGCGGCCACGGCGCGCACCTGGACCGACCGCACGGGCAAGTTTCGCGTGGTGGCCAAGTTCGTCGGCTTCAACGATCGTGAAGTGCAACTGCGCAAAGAAGACGGCCAGATCGTCTCGGTCGGGATTCAATTGCTGAGCGAGTCCGACCAGCGATTCGTTCTCGAACAACCGCCCGAGGCCACCATCGACCTGCCGCCAGGCATTGGCGAAGTTGGGCAGGTCGCGTCCAATCGTCTTGACCTGCGAAATCCCGGTCCGGCGCCGCGCGAACCGCGTGGCAACCAACAGTCATCCGCGGACGATGCGTATGATTACGGCCCCGGTTACGGCCGTCGCCCGCCGGTTTTGCGTGCGGCGCCGGCCCTGAAGTATCCCACCGCCGAGCCGCGTATTTGGACTCCATCGACGCACGATCCTTTTGTCGGCATTTTCCACGACTTGGAAGCGGGCGTGCTGCGGATTCGCTTGTCCAACGGGATAGTGCTCAGCGGGCCGGTCAGCGACATGAGCCAACTCGATTTGGACTACATCCAAGCGATCGTGGGAGAAGCGGAATACACCTTCCAAACGGCGCCGCCCCCACCCCTGTTCGGCAACTAAGCCCGCGCGGATTTTTTGCCCTGCGGGAGAAACCTTGCTCGGCCGCGCGAGCGTTCAGAGGTTATAAATCTTTCCGTAGCGGCGGCGCGAGCGCCGCCGCTACGACGATTTGACAAAACAGTCACAACCACTCACGCAGCCCGCTGGTTTTGCCGCTTTTGCTGTTTGCGAAGCTGTCGCTTTTGAGCTTTGCTCATTTGTTGCGCCCCCTCCACTTCGTCGTCGTCCAAGTCGTCATCGTCGGCTTGCGGCGCCGAAACACTGGGCTTGGCGGGCGTGGACTTTACGGGTGGATTCTTCGGCGCTACGGCGTTTGGGCCGGTGGTCGGTTTGGTTACGGCTGTCTCGGACTTGGCCGGACGGCTTTCAGTTTTGTCGGGTTGCGGTTCGGCCTTGGGCGTTCGTTTCTTTGTGTCTGGCCGGTTCGCTTGCTCTCCAGCGGCCGCCGGCGCGGGTTTGGCGGGACGTTCTTTCTTAGTCTTTTCCGGAGCGGTCTGGACTTTCTTCTTCTGCGGACGTTGCACGATCCGCCCTCGGGCTTCCAGCGATACGTACCGGCCAAATGCGCCAATCGTCATCAACACCAGGCAATGCGCCAGCAGGACGCTGGCGCCGCCAACCACGGACGCCGCGGGCAACAACGACGCCACGGCGTCAATTAGAACCACGCCTGCAGTCGTGTACGCCAAGAAACTGCCCACCAGCGCCGCCACGGCCCCGCGCGAAGCTCGGATCTCCCACGCCATCCGCGCCATGAGACCGCCGCCCAGCACCGCAAGCAAGGTTCGTCCGATTGGTTCCGCATAATCGGGAGAACCGAGCAGATAGGCGCTCCCCGCGCCTGCGAGTTCGTGAAGGTTCGTCGCCGCCAGAGCGCTCGCCACGGTCAGTGCGCCGGCGCACCAGAGCCAGAGGCGATATCCACCGCGGTAATCGTCGGAACGGTGGCGCCGCAAGAGGTACACCTGGACCGACGCGAATGCGGCCCACGCCAGCACAACCGAGGTAAACCAGCTCCCCACATTTCCGCGCTCGTTCAAATCCAGCGCCGCAAAATCCATGTTTGGCATGCGCTGCCGCCATCCCGCAAGTTGGGTCTGGACGAACGCCAACGGTCCAATAAACAGCAGAGCCGCCAGCAGCCACATCCACAACGTCAAACGACGGAGGGGCAAAAGATCCGCGATGCGCGGTTGGCCCTCGCCAAGCGCCGCGGGCGCATAGGGAGCATTGACCGAGCCTCCCTCCGATTTGCCCCTGCCGCGTTTGGTCGCGGCGGGAGTTTCTTCGGATGGCGGCTCCGCCACGGTGTCATCCAATAACACGCGACGACGACGCTCGTCGCGCGATCCGCTCCTTCGGAAGTCCATTGCAATCCATTGCAAAGGTGACTGAAGTCGTCAAACGCCCGGGTATCTGGTGACTATCGGCCGCGCAGCCGGAGCGGCTACACTTCGGCGGCAACCACGTTGCGCAAAATCCCCAACCGCTCGATTTCCACTTCCACCACGTCGCCCGGTTGGAGAAACACTGGCGGCTTGCGCGCCATGCCCACGCCCGGCGGGGTGCCAGTGAAGATCACGTCGCCCGGCTCCAGCGTACAAACGGTCGAAATGTACGCCACGAGCTTGGGAATCGAGAAGATCAATTGCCGCGTGGACGAGGACTGCATCACTTGGCCGTTCAGACGCAATTCAACGTGCAAATTGCCGGGGTCCGCCACTTCGTCTCGCGTTACCAGATAAGGACCGAAAGGAGCAAACGTGTCGAATGTTTTGCCCAGAAGCCACTGTTTACCCGGTTTCGCCAGTTGCCAATCACGGGCCGAGACATCGTGCCCGCAGCAGTAGCCGGCCACGTGGTCCAGGGCGCGCGCCTCGGGAATGTGGCGTCCGCCGGCGCCAATGACCACCACCAACTCCGCCTCGTAGTCCACCTGCTTGCTGACGCTCGGCAGCACGATCCGATCTTCGTGCGCGCAAACGCTCGTGTTGAACTTGTTGAAAATGACCGGCTCTTCGGGAATGGGCGCCCCGCTTTCGGCCGCATGATCGGCGTAATTCAAGCCCACGCAAATTACCTTTCCCGGCCGAGGCACAGGCGCCAGCAGTTTGCCGGAGAGCGCGGCCCGCGGCTGGCCACGTTCGCTGGCCTGCCGGGCGCGCTCCAGCCCGTGAGCGCCCAGCGCCAGCAATTCGCTCATCGACGCCGGTAATGCCGGATCGGCCTCAAACAAATCGACAAAACCTTGAACCGTCACGGCCGCCAAGCGCGGCCCGGTGTCGCTTTGGAAAGTCGCTAGTCGCATGTTGTTCTTGGGGCTATTCGCGATACGGAAAATTTAACTCAGACGACTATGGTAGCGGACTTCCCTGACCTCGTCTTGTCCCTGATTTTCAATCTCCACTCAACGCTCTTCCACGCCGACCTCGCCTAGGTCAATGGTCGGTCCAAAGCGATTGCGGAGCAATTGTTCGCGTTGTTCTAACTCGTCTTGGCTCTCCGCGTCGGGAAGCCAGAGTTGAATCAGGTTGGGAAGATGGGGCGCCGTGGCGAACGCTCGGGCGCCAGATTTGTTGATGGGATTAAAACTCAGGTCCAGTTCCTGTAAGCTGTCAAGGTAGGACGCTTGGGCAAGGGCTTTCGCTCCCTGATCCTCTATGTCCGCACCCTGCAGGGAAAGGCTTGCCAATCGCGTCAGACGCGAACTCGCTGCGATCGTTTCGGCTCCCGTGTTTCCAATGGGGTTATCGTCTAACGCCAGCCGCACGAGATTTCCTGCAAAGGGCGCATGGGCCAGGGCCGATACGCCTTGCGGCCCGATCATACATTCCAGAAGGAACAAGTCCTCCAGCGAGGTCCAGCTTGTCGCGTCGGCTAATTCCCGCGCGCCGTCATTTCCGAGAGGATTGCCCGCCAACGCCAACAAACGCAAATGACGGAGTTGCTCGCTCCGCGCAAGAGATCGTGCGCCGGCCGGGCCAACTTGGTCGCCAATCTCCAGCGCCTCGCACTCAACCACCTGCGGCGATTCCGCGAGGTACGACGCTCCAACATCGCCAATACCGTTGAACCGCATGGAAAGCGACTTGAACCGCGCTGGACCAGGCGAGACGGAAAGCGCTTCGACCCCTTGGTTCGAGAGATTGTTGGCGCCCAAGTCCAAAGTGTGTAATCGGCTCATTCGTGGCGAAGTTAGTAGCGCGGCGGCGCCTTCGTCGCCCACCTGGTTGTCTTGAAGCGACAGTTTCACTAGCCGTTCGACGTATGGGGATTGGGCCAACGCCAGCGCGCCGTCAGAGCCGATCGCCGAATCATCCAGATCAAGACGCTCGACGGCGGCTAACCCCGGCCAAAGGGCGAGCATCATCGCGCCTCGGTCGCGAAATGCTTCATTCATCCCCAAGCGAAGCGTGCGCAAGTTCTGCAACGTTCCGCCCGAGGTTAGCAGTTTGAGTAACACGCCATGAAGATTGCTTCGCCATATCCCTAGTTTCTGCAAGCCCGTTGTGACGGGCGAATCGGCCAGCGCCGCCACATCTTTTTTGTTTAGGTTCGGCTCCCAAATTTCCAGTTCCATGAGCCGCGTGAAGTTGCCGGACCGGAGCAAACTTTCCAGCCAACCTTTCTCTGCACCTTCACCGATTTGAAGCGCCCCAATGCGCGACCAGTACGGCGAGGGCGGGAAAGGCGTTAGCTCGCCTTTCAAACACAATCGTGATAACCACGGACAGAGGGCGAAAAGCTCCGCGGCGCATTCCGTGAAATCCTGCGGCGTGATGTAGATGCTATCCACGAGGCCGCGATCGGTCCCTACGAACTCCAGTGGCAAGTCCTTCAAACGGTCCTGCCAGAGTTCGTCGAATTCGTGGCGGAGTCGGTGGTAACGCTGGTGGAGCGCGTAATAGCGCGCTTCGCCGACACGGGCGTGGCCGTGCAACTCGCACTCCACGCGAATGACCTCGGCTAGAGGGTCGCCGCGCTCCTCCAACCAATCGGCATAGATCAACCGGGGTGTATCATCGAGCGGCTCCTCGGCGATGCGCGCAAAGAACCCTAACTCCTGGGAGGTATAGCTCGGCCGAGACGGACTCATGAGCTTGGCCTCATCGTCGGTCGCGCGCCATGACAATCGCAGCGGGCTTTGATCACGGCCATTGAACTCCGGCCCTTGCCTGTTGGCGCGCGTGGGTGGTTGATATAATAAACCCCTTATTACTCGCCTGAAACGCCCCGCATCAACTTCATCCCGCTTTACGCGGGAATCGTTTTGGAGAGAGGCTCGCATGTACCTTCGGATGGCCCGGCGCCTGCTTTGGGAGACGGACAAACGTTTACTGGCGAAGTTGGCTTGGAACATGGGCGTCAAAGGGTATCTTTCGGTCCATAAGCACAAGCGGCGCCTGAAGCGCGGCGAGTTCTTCCCGCCCTTCCTTTACCTCTCGGTCATCAACAGTTGCAATCTGCGTTGCCAGGGCTGCTGGGTCGATGTGGCCGCGAAGCAGGAGAAAATCGAACTCGACGCGATGAACCGCGTGATCGCCGAAGCCAAGGCCGTGGGCAACTCGTTCTTCGGAATCCTGGGCGGCGAGCCTTTCATGCACCCGCAGTTGCTTGAGATTCTCGGCCAACATCCAGACGCGTACTTCCAGGTATTCACCAACGGGCACTTCATTACCGACGAGGTCGCGAAAGAACTACGCCGCCTGGGCAACGTCACGCCGCTGGTCAGCGTGGAAGGCTCCGAGATTATCTCGGACGAGCGTCGCGGCCGGCTGAACGTGTTCAGCAAAACTATGGAAGGGCTGCAAAACTGCCTTAAGCACAAGGTGATGACGGGCGTTTGCACCAGCGTGTGCCGAACGAACATCGACGACCTGCTGACCGATGCCTGGGTGGAGCGGTTGATTGCGATGGGCGTCATGTACTGCTGGTTCCACGTCTATCGTCCCGTGGGGCCGGAGCCGTGCCCCGATCTGGCGCTCGCGCCCGACCAACTGCGCCGCGTGCGGCAATTCGTGGTCAACACGCGGGCAACCAAGCCGATTATCGTGGTGGACGCCTATCACGACGGCCAAGGCCGCGCTCTGTGCCCTGCGGCCACCGGGTTTACGCATCACGTCGGCCCGTGGGGAGACATCGAGCCATGCCCGGTGATTCAGTTCGCCAAAGAGTCGATCTACGACGAGCGGCCACTGCGCGAGACGATCGGGCAAAGCGAATTCCTCCGCGAGTTCCGCCAACTGGCGGCGACCCATACGCGGGGCTGTATCATCATGGAGCGGCCCGACGTGCTCCAAAACCTGATCGAGAAGCACGGCGCCCGCGACAGCACCGCCCGGCAAACCGCCCTCAGCGAACTGGCGGCGATCCATCCGCACCCCTCACAATATATTCCCGGCGACGAGATCCCCGAGCGCAGTTGGGTCTACCGCCTGGCCAAGCGTCTGGTGTTCAACGACTTCGGCGCCTACGGCAAGCACTTCCAACCCGACCTCTGGCTGGACCCCCGCAAGGTTCCGCCGCAACGGGAGAGAATCACGGCGAACTAACCCAAAATGCAGCCGCTTCCGATTACGCAAGAGTCGATTCCTGCGGCGTAATCTCTACCGGCGAAGTTTCGTCCGTTTGCCCAGTGTCGTAGCGGATCACCGTTTGCTTCAAGTGTTCCGCAAACTTATAGATGTCATTGAGGTTTTCGATCGTGTGCCGGGTAACCTTTTTCTCTTTATCAAACAGTCCGACGTACTTACTTGTTCGGTTAAAGAACAAGCGGCAGATCGGCTTTCGATTGTTGTCGTCCAATAGCACGCCACAATAACTAAGCGTATCTCGCATGAATACGCGTGCTGGGTCGACGACTTCGCGCAACACAGATTTGACGATAAAGAACCCTTCCAGTTCTTCCTCGGTCGTTTCCACACTTTCGTTCGAGTTCTCCGGAGTCGCTCGATCCGACGCAACCATATCCGTTCCCGGGACGCTAGCCCGCATCGATTCACTGTCCAACGCCGATTTCAACCGGCGGTTAACATGGTCGCTGACGAACTCCTGTAGCGCTTGCTTGGCAATTAGTGTGAACTGCTCGACCACGGCTTGCGTGAATCGACCGCCATAGACCCGCGCGGCGAGCAATTTGACAAAGTCGTCCGACGGATTCACCCATTCCTCGGAGAGAACTCGTTTGATGCCTTTGGTGTATTTCAGGTGGCTGGCGGTCGAGAGGATGTTGTCGAGATCGAATGCATCTTTGCTGAATTTTTTCAGTTCCTCGACAGTCTTCTCACTAATCTCAAACAGATCAAATTCAAAGAAAGCCCGCTCATCCATTTTGTTCGGTGACTCAAGATCCGAAAAAAAGCGGTATTCAATCCCGTTTGTCAGCACCGCGAACCTCGCATCAGTCACCGAAAAGTAACGATAAAGTTGCGTGGGTTGAATCCGGTCCAAATCGGTTCCCACGGGTTTACACTCGAAAAGGATGGCTAACTTCCCATCTCTTTGGATTGCGTAATCGACTTTTTCGCCTTTTTTAATTCCCACATCGGCGATGAATTCCGGAATAACTTCTGTGGGATTAAAAACGTCATAGCCAAGGGCGTTGATGAATGGCATTACCAGTGCAGTCTTGGTCGCCTCTTCCGTTTGCAGAAGATCAGCCATCTTCGCTGCGCGACCCGATAAGTCTTTAAGACGATCAACAAGGTCCATCACTAACCCTTTCAAGACGACTCAGGCAAACGGGAACCTTTCGAGGTAAGATTTACCTTTCGGAATTTAGCAATTCCCAATTGAAAATCAACAAAATTTATTGAAAAATGAACCACAAGCAGGTATTGGATATTTCCAATCTGGGGGCAGACGCGAACTGACGCCTCTCGGAAAAATCGTGTTTACGTTGAACTACGCGATCTCTTTTTCTTCGGTCCATGTCGGTTTCCAATCCGCGACGGTGTGATCTTTGTGGTCGAGTCACCAAGTTCGGCACCACCGAGCATCACCTGATTCCGCGCACCTGCCATCGGAACAAGTGGTTCCAGAAGAACTTCACGCGGGAGCAAATGCGAACCACGATCGCCGTGTGCCGAGACTGCCACCGCGCCATTCACGACCTGGCGCCGGACGAAAAGGAACTTGGCCGTCATTACAACACGGTCGAAAAACTCCGCGAGCATCCACAACTCTCACGATTCTTGGAATGGGTGCAAAAACAAAAGTAGCGGGCGCTCAACGCGCGGTTGTCCCCGGCGCTCGGCGAAAACCGCTCTGGAATCCTCTTGATTCCTCCTAATAAGAAGGGGAAACTAAAAGGCTCTGACAAAACCCATACTAATCCGACACGCAACCGAGGAAAACAAAGAGAAAGAGCGCTGCTCGCGCGTTGGGTGAGTGTTTGGTCAGAGCGTCTAAAGCTACGGCGTTTCCCCCATTCCTAACGTGGCGCAGCGCGATCGGGCGTTTGCTCTCGCGCAGTCACGCATGCCGGCACGCGTCCCGTGAACGCATCGTCCTCCCAACCTACCGACCGCGGGGTCGTCTCGGATACGCACGTCGCGTTACCATTCGCCAAATTGGGGCATTACCAGATTCTGGCTCCGTTGGGCGGCGGCGGGATGGGCGAAGTCTATCGGGCGTATGAGCCGGCGCTGGATCGGCACGTGGCCGTCAAGGTGATTCGCTCCGCGTACGCCGCCGATGAGCAGTTTGTACGGCGTTTTCAGCGCGAGGCCACCTCGGCCGGCAAGTTGTCGCATCCTCACGTGGTGACGGTCCACTATGTCGGCCACGAACACGACATTCATTTCCTTGCAATGCAACTGGTGGAAGGCTCGTCGCTGGCCGACGTATTGCGCAAGGAGGGCCGCCTGCCGGAAGCGACCGCGCTTGAAATCGCCCGCCAATGCTTGACGGGGCTTGCCGCCGCGCATCGCGCGGGGATCGTGCATCGCGACATTAAGCCGGGCAACATTCTCTTGGAAGAGGCGACGGGCCGCGTCTTGATCGCGGACTTTGGCTTGGCGCACGTGCATGGCGGGTCGCACGTGACCTCGGCCAACGTGGTGGTTGGCACACCGTCGTTCCTGGCGCCGGAAATCTGTCTTGGCAAACCGGCCAGCCCGCAAAGCGACCTCTATTCCGTGGGCGTCATGCTGTTCCAGATGCTCGCCGGGCGCGTGCCCTTCAAGGCCGAGACCGCCAGCGCGCTCTTGTATCTTCACGTCCATGAGTCGCCGCCGCTGGACGAGTTGCCGCCTGAGACATCGCCGGCCACGGTGCGTTTGGTGGCCAATCTGTTGGCAAAGGCGCCGCAGGATCGGTACGCGACCGCGGAAGAGGCCGCCGCCGAAGCGGAACGCTGCCTCCAAAACACATCCTCGCCCGGGACCGCGCCGCCGGCCGCGCGGCCCGTCTCGCCGCTTGCACTGGCGTTGGCGTTTTTCGCCGTCGTGGCGTTGACCGCCGTCGCCGTGGCGGCGGCGCTCAGTCAGCGGAATCGAGACGCTTTGCGAACAGAGCCTGGGCGCCAAACGGCGGAGCCGGTCGCTTCGCCGTCACCGCCGCCCGCGCCCAGATCGCAGAAGTCTTGGACCGATCCGCAATTGGTGAACTCGTTGGAAATGAAGTTTGTACGGATCGAAGGCGGCCGCTTCACGATGGGATCGGAACTGGCGCCCGATGTGCTGATGGCGAAGTACAACAAGGAGCATTTCCAAATCGTCAGCGAGTTCCCACCGCACGAAGTTACCGTTACGACTCCCTTTTACTTGTCCACCTGCGAAGTGACGCAAGCCCAGTTCGAGCAGGTCATGGGATTCAATCCCAGCGAGTTTCCCGAGGACGCCGCGCCGCGCGAGAACTTGCCCGTGGACAATGTCTCCTGGCGCGGCGCCGAGGAGTTCTGCCAGCGGCTTTCGGAGATGGCTGCCGAACGGCAAGCGGGCCGTTCCTACCGCTTGCCCTACGAAGCCGAATGGGAATACGCCTATCGAGCCGGGCGGACCACGACCGATGGACTTCCGTTTGCCGCCGACGCCGCGGCGCGGCAGGGCTGGCTCCATGACAATTCGCAGCTTCGGACCCATGCCGTGGCAACGCTGGCGCCGAATCCTTGGGGCCTGTACGACATGGCCGGCAACGTCGCCGAGTGGTGCCAGGACCGCTTTGCGCGCGACTACTACGAACAATCGCCCCAGCGCGATCCCCAAGGCCCGGCGGTGGGCCTGCATCGCGTGGTGCGCGGCGCCCACTGGGGCGATACGGCGTTTGCTTGCCGCGCCGCGTATCGTTCGAGCACGCACTCGGCGGGGTCCGATTGGCATATTGGCTTCCGGGTTGTTTGCGTTCCTCGCGCGCAATTCGACCAATTCTAAACCGCGGCATATTGCATTCTCAATTCATCCTTTCTGTTGGAAGCCGTTGTGATGAACGAACCACAACGCCCGGAAGCCACGCCTTCGAACCTCAAAACGGTGGCCTTCGAGCCGCCCGTGGATGATACGACGCGCATCTCGGCAAGGTTGGCGGACACCCACGACTACCTGGCGCCGGCGCGCCGCAAGCATTCCTTCGTGTTTTGGGGGTGTTGTTTGTTTGCGGTATTGGTAACCGCGGCGGCGTTGCTTTATTTTTCGGCGACGCGCACTTCTCTGCGCGGCGCACCCCAACAGGACGCCGCCTTGCCGCTGCCCTCGCCGCGACAAACCGAGCCGCTAGCGACGATTCCCGCGGAAGAACACGCATCTTGGGAGCCGGTCGCGGTGGTCACGCCTCGGGAAACTCCCCTGGTTCCTCCGCGCGAGATCGTCAACTCGCTGGGCATGAAGTTTGTGCTGATCCCTGCCGGATCATTCACGATGGGCGCCGATGATCCGCCCGAGATCGTGCAACGCGACTTTCCCGAAATCCATGTTGCCTTTGAAAACGAATACCCTCCGCATCAGGTCACAATCAGCACGCCGTTCTATCTGAGCATTTACGAAGTGACACAGGCCGAATTCGAGCGCGTGATGGGCGTCAATCCGAGCTATCATTCGGCGACGGGAACCGGCAAAGACAAAGTCGCTGGAACAGACACCGACCGCTTCCCGGTTGAGCGGGTCAACTGGTTCGACGCCGTCGAGTTCTGCCGCGTTCTATCGAACCTTCCCGAAGAACGGGCCGTTCAGGCCGTCTACCGCTTACCGACCGAGGCTGAATGGGAATACGCGTGCCGGGCCGGTTCACAAGGTCGCTACAGCTTTCCTGAGGACCAGTTGGACCGCTATGTCTGGCATCAGGGCAACGCCGCCGGAGTACCACATCCTGTGGGCGAACTCTTGCCGAACGGCTGGGGACTTTACGATATGCAAGGGAATGTTTGGGAGTGGACCGCCGACTGGTTTGTGAAGGATTTTTACCTAGACAGCCCGGCCGTCGATCCCCGGCCGACAACGCCTTACCGCGACCTCCGCACCCTGCGGGGCGGTTGCTACCAAAACCACCCGCAAAAAGGCTCGCTCCGCGCCAGTTATCGTGAGTGGCGTCCCGAACCTTGGCCGACTTCGCATACAGGTTTTCGGATTGTTTGTGACTTAACGCCCCCGGCAGAGTAAAGCCTGCGTCTCGCAAGGCTAGAATATCTCCGCATTTTCGGACTTTTTTTATTTGACGTCGCATGCTAAAAACATGTGTCTTTGCGCCCCACCTGGGGTTCACTCTGTCCCTTAAAAGAAAGGAACTCTGCATGGCCTCAGTTTATCGCCCAGTGAGTACAGTGAGCCACCTTGATTGGAGCGTGGTTGGCGTCGATCGCGCTAAGTTGACGTCGCAGCCCCGATTGGCCGCGGATGATTTTGCGATTGCCTTGAGTGACGATGACAGTAACACGTTTGTTCGAGCCGAAGTCCAAAATGGCGGCGCAACGTTCGTCGTCGTTCTGGCGCCTGCGGCAGGTGGCGCAGCGCCGGGCAACCTACCCGTTAGAGTGCAACTTTCCATTGTCGCCACCCAAGTCACCGATTTATCGGACCCCAGCGTTAAGCTGTTCTGTCACAACGAGGGTACCGTGGTGATTTTGGGGAAAAACTCTTGTCCCTTAGCGTCCTGGCCATTCAATGCTCCTGGACCGACGCCTTCCGGGGAGATGCCTCCCCCAGTTAAAGTTGGCGGAGACGTGAATTTTTCCCAGGATGACCTTGCCAATCTTCGGCTATCCGTCACGGCAAATGCGGTAGGCGGCAAGTATCGCTTCGAGGTTTATGAAGTGTCCGTCACGGTGGGATAAACGATTTGCTCCATCCGTCGCTAACTTCGTATCTTTGAGCTATCAAATAATCGCCAGCGGGTTGCGGCGTTCTTCCAGCGTGCCGCGGGTCACGCCTACGCGGTTCGCGGCGTTAAGTTGGGTCCAAACGTGCTTGCCGGTCACGTGGCCGGCAAGCACGTCGCGGTAGAGATGAAGCAGGCGGGTTGCGTCGCGGGGCTTTTCATCGAGCAACTCCACACGGAAGTGGCGCACGCCGTGGTCGCAGAGGCCGGGCACAAGTTCCGCCGCGCTTTGCGGTGTGGCGTTAAACAGGGTGTTGCGGCAACCCACGTCGGCCTTAAGCGGGTGCTCCATGCCGATCCGGTCGCGGAGCTTCACCTCATGTGAGTCGCAGGGGCGGCCGCAATTGGTTTTGTTTGTGCCGGGCGAAAGCACCGAGCAAAACACGCAATGCTCCATGTGGAACATCGGCATGTGCTGGTGAATGACCACCTCCAACCATGCGGCGGGCGTGGCTGCGACCAAGTCGAAGAGTTGATCGCGGTTCAAGTCGTAAGAGGGCGTGACCCGCACGGCGCCCGCCTTTCTCAAGATCGCCGCGGTCAGTTCATTGGCCGCGTTCATCGAGAAATCGGCGATGCAATTTACGCCCTGCTCCGTGAAGAACATCAGGCCGCCCAAGTTACGCACCAATATGCCGTCAGCTCCGTGACGCAGCATGGCGCGGAAGACGCCTATCTCGCCGGGCTTTTCGATACGGGGCGTGGCCAGGTGGATTGTCGCTCCGGCGCCGTGGGCGATTTCGACCGCTCGGCCATAGTCGCGAATGTCTTGAAAGTCGGCGTACAGCCGCCGCTCACCCGACGCTAGCGCCGCCTCCATCTGTTCTAACGTGCGGCAAAGGACGTGCAGCACCGGCGCCTCATCGACCGCTGCTTCCGCCGGCGCCACGGCGCCACGCAACTCCGCGCGGAGCGCCGCTAACACCGAAGGCGGCGCGCATCGCCGTTCCGAACGCCGCACCGCCGCGGCTTCCAGTTTTTGCACCAGCGCGTGCCGCAGTTTGCCCAGCACACTGAGCGGGACCATTGGCGCCCCCTCGATTGTTGCGGTAACTGTGCGCAGTTCGTATGCGGTTCCTCCGAGACGGCCCAGTTGTTGTTCGAGCACTTCATGCGTTAATGGATGACGCACCGCCGCTTCCAGGGGCTGCTCAGACGACAACCGGCATTCCACGCCGCCATCGGTCCGGGCGGTAATCTCCAAGGGTTGTCCGACCGCCGCTTCGACGTTCAAATCCACCGGCGTGCGCCGCTGCGGCTGGTTGGCGGCGTACGTCTTGCGCCACCTGGCCGTGAGTTCCGGATCGTCGGTCTTCCAGACTTGCAGGCCAGGATGGATTTGCGACACGTCGATGTCTCGACGACCGAAGGCCAGTTCCACTTCGCCCGCGTGAATGGCGCCTTTTTGCGATCGCCCTTTCTGAAACACCTCGTAGACGCGGCCGCCTTGCTCCTGTCCCGCGGCGCGGTCGCCTTCAAACACCACGCCATCGCCGGGTTTGACGCCCGATGTGAGCCGCACCGTAACCCGGTCTTTTTGGACCCGCACCACCTTGCCCAGCAGCACCCCGCGTTTGGACGAACTAAGTGCGGGCACAAGCTCTTTGTGGTCGCACCCTTCCAGCCAGCCGTGGGAGAATCCGCGAGAGAACGACAGTTCCATTTCCTCCACGTCGCGGCGTGTGAACTGTACGGGACGGTTTTGCAGGGCGGCGTCGATGACGGTCCGGTAGTGCCGAGTGATGTTCGCCACGTACTCGGCGGTCTTGAGCCGGCCTTCGATCTTGAAGCAGGCGACCCCGGCCGCAATCAACTCCGGTGTCAGGTCATACGCCGCCAGGTCTTGCGGACTGAGCAGGTATCGCTGGTCGCCCAGGTCGCGGTCTTGGCCGTCACACACCAGCTCATACGGCAGCCGGCAAGCCTGGGCGCATTGGCCGCGGTTGGCGCTCCGCCCGCCGAGCGATTCGCTGGTAAGACACTGGCCTGAGTACGCCACACACAAGGCGCCGTGAACGAACGCTTCCAGTTCGACTCCCGTCTCGCGGCGAATCTTGGCAATTTCAGCGATCGAAAGCTCCCGCGCCAGCACCGCGCGCTCGACACCCAACTGGCGCGCAAACTCCACCCCCGCAGCCGTGGTCAATGACATTTGCGTCGAGGCGTGAATGGGCAAGTCGGGGCAGATCGCGCGAATCAGCCGCACCACGCCCAAGTCCTGAACCAGCACCGCGTCCACGTGGGCCGCGGCCACCCGGCGGACCAGCGACTCGCACTCGGGCAACTCGCTCGGAAAAACCAGCGTGTTGAGCGTCACGTAGCCCTTCACCCCGCGCCGGTGGAGTAGCTCCATCACGCCCGGCAGTTCCTCCAAGGAAAAATTCGCCGCCCGAGCGCGGGCGTTGAACCCGGATTGGAGGCCGAAGTACACCGCGTCGGCGCCGTTCTCAATCGCGGCGCGCACGCAATCGAAATCGCCCGCCGGCGCCAACAACTCGGGTCGGTGTAGTGCAACAAAACTCAGGGGATCGGAAGAACTCATATTCGACGGAAGACGGAGCGGCGGTAGCGTGACGCGAACGTGCAATAACCGACGACGGAGACACCAAGGCAGGGAGAAGCACAAGAAGGGCGTCGGGCGGTTTGTCCCTTCGAATCCTGCCACGCGGGCGATATTTTTTTCCGCGTCTTAGTGCAATTGCGGTGAGTCGTCTATCGATGAGCAATAAGCGCTCGTCAATTCCATGAATTATAAGGCGGCAGGCTAGAGTTTGACGATGGGCTGGAGTTAAATGGAAGGGAACCAGATCCCTTGCACGTGACGATGTTTCATCCCCAAGGCCCAACTTTTTTCGAGCTAGCCCGCCAGGCGCTTTCCTCCACCGAGCGCGGTTACGATCTGCTGGCGCCCAAGTTCGACTTCACGCCGTTCCGCACGCCCGCATGGATATTGGAACGAACGGCGCCGCACATCGGGCCGCCCAGCTCGATCGGTTCAGCCCTCGATATATGCTGCGGCACCGGCGCCGCCATGCAAATGTTGCGGCCCTTGTGCCGCGAACGCGTGGTGGGGCTGGATATGAGCCGGCAGATGTTGGAAGTGTGCCGCGAGAAAACGGCCGCCTCGCCCGGCAGTGCGGCGCTGGAGTACGTGCGCGGGAACGCGCTGGAAATGCCCTTTCGCGAAGAGTTTGACGTGGCCACTTGCTTTGGCGCCTGCGGTCACATCCTCCCGCGCGACGAGCGGCGGTTTGTAGAGCAGGTTCACCGCGTGCTGCGGCCCGGTGGGCGATTCGTGTTCGTTACCTCCACAATGCCGCTGCGCTGGTCCCGAACGTATTGGATTTGCCGGGGCTTCAACGCCGCCATGCACGTGCGGAACCTGGTGATCCGTCCCCCGTTTATCATGTATTATCTGACGTTTCTCTTACCGGACGCGAGGCGGCTCCTGGAAGATGCGGGATTCTCCGTCGAGGTACTGGACGGCGCCTTCGCTCCCCAGGAACCTCGTCTTAAACTGGTAATCGCCACGCGCCCGGCGCATTAGCTCCTTGTTTTCCAGCCCGAGAGTATCTTCATGAGAACGATGCGAACCATCATTGTCGCGGTCCTGGCGGCCGTTGTTGCTCCCTGGATGGCGCGCGCCGAGGAATCGAAGTCGTACGATCTTGTGATCTATGGCGGCACGGCCGGCGGCGTGGCTGCGGCGGTGCAGGCCGCGCGGATGGACAAGACCGTGGTGCTGATCGAACCGAGCCGGCACATTGGCGGCTTGACCTCCGGCGGTTTGGGTTACACGGACTCGGGCAATAAAGCGGTCATTGGCGGCATTAGCCGCGAGTTCTACCGCCGACTCAAGAAGCATTACGATCAGCCCGAGGCGTGGAAGTATGAGAAAGCCGAGCAAAGCCGGCTCTACCGTCCCGATGACGACGCGATGTGGACGTTTGAGCCGGGCGTGGCCGAGAAGGTCCTGCGCGAAATGCTGGCCGAGCACAAAATTCCCGTGGTCATGGGGGAACGCCTTAACCGCAAGCCCGGCGGGGTGACGATGAGCGACGCGATCCCGCCGCGGATTGTGTCGATCCGCATGGAGTCGGGCCAGGAGTTCGGCGGGAAGATGTTCATCGACGCCACCTACGAAGGCGACCTGATGGCCGCCGCGGGGGTCAGTTTCCACGTCGGCCGCGAGCCGAACAGCCAATACGATGAAACACTGAACGGCGTGCAAAGAACGAAGAACGTGCACAAGCACCGGTTCGAGGTAAAGGTTGACCCGTATGTGAAGCCCGGCGATCCGCAAAGCGGCCTGCTGCACGGTATCGACCGCGGTCCGTATCCTCCCGACGGTGCGGGCGACGAGCGCGTGCAAGCCTACTGCTTTCGCATGTGCATGAGCAACGTACCGCAGAACCGTGTACCCTTCCCTAAGCCCAAAGACTACGACGAGGCGAAGTACGAACTGTTGCTGCGCAATTTTGAAGCGGGCGACATGCGGCTTCCGCTCAAGATCGACATGATGCCCAACGGCAAGACCGACACCAACAACAATTGCGCGGTCAGCACCGACTACATCGGCCAGAACTACGACTACGCCGAAGCCAGCTATGAAGAGCGCGAGCGGATTATCCACGAACACGAGAGTTATCAGCAGGGCCTGATGTGGACACTGGCCAACCATCCGCGCGTCCCAGAGAAGATTCGCCAGCAAATGAGCGCCTGGGGACTGGCCGCCGACGAATTCACCGACAACGGCAACTGGCCGCACCAGATTTACGTGCGCGAGGCCCGGCGAATGATCGGCGAATACGTGATGACCGAAAACGATTGCCGCCGCACCCGCGCCACGCCCGCGTCGGTGGGAATGGGATCGTACAACATGGATTCGCACAACTGCATGCGGTACGTGACGCCCGAAGGATACGTGCAGAACGAGGGCGATATTCAAGTCGGACCCGGCGGGCCGTACCAGATCGGCTATGGGTCGATCGTGCCGCAGCGGAAGGAAGTCTCGAACCTTTACGTGCCGGTGGCGGTGTCCAGTTCGCACATTTCCTACGGCTCGATCCGGATGGAGCCGGTGTTTCTGGTGTTGGGCCAAAGCGCCGCCACCGCCGCGGTCATGGCCATCGACCAGGGCGTGGCCGTGCAGGACGTGCCCTATGAAACACTTCGCGAGCGACTGCTGAACGACGGCCAGGTGCTGGAGTACGCCGGTCCCTATGCTCATCGAGGCATCGACGTGAAGAACCTGCCCGGAATCGTGATGGACGACGCCCAGGCCCGCCGCATCGACGCCTGGCTGGAAAGCGCCAGCGTGGGCGGTTTTGTCGGCCGTTCATACCTTCACGATAACAACGAAGGCAAAGGCACGCGCGCCGTCCGCTACGAACTGACCATCCCCCGCGCCGGTCAGTACGAGGCGCGCATTTCCTACACCGCCAACCCCAACCGCGCCACGAACGTTCCCGTGACCATCGAAACCGCCGCGGGCGAAACTACCAAGTTAGTGAACCAACGCCAGGCGCCGCCCATTGAGGACGCGTGGATCTCGCTGGGGAAATTTGAGTTCCGGGCGGGCAAGGCGACCATCACCATCTCCAACCGCGATACCGACGGCCACGTCATCGCCGACGCCGTGCAGTTGCTGCCTACCGGAGAAAAGCAGTAAGGTCTGTCGAGGACGAGAGTCGGCAAGCGATAGAAAGCGAATAGAAAGCGAATCGGCCATGACGGCTCCGCAATCGACCACGGCGCCCGTGAGTCTTCTTCGGAAGACCGCTGTCGTGACAGGCTCGTCCAGCGGCATTGGACGCGCCATCGCGCTGGAGTTGGCTGCGGCGGGGGCCGATGTGGCGGTCCACGCCCGCGGCAATCTCACCGGCGCCGAGGAAACGGCTGCGCACATTCGCCACTTGGGCCGGCGGTGCGAAGTGTTCCTCTTTGATCTATCTGATGACGCCGCGCACGAGGCCCTGGTCGAAGCGGCCTGGAACTGGTCGCAAGGCGTTGATATTTGGGTCAACAACGCCGGCGCCGACGTGCTGACGGGAACGGCCGCCAAGTGGCCGTTTCGCGACAAGCTCGAATTACTTTGGAAAGTTGACGTAACGGCGTGCATTCATCTGTCGCGCGCCGTCGGACAGCGCATGCAAGGTCGGGGGATCGAGCCAGGTGGAGCGTCGATTCTCAATATCGGATGGGACCAGGCCGAGATCGGCATGGAAGGCGACAGCGGCCAAATGTTTGGCGCCGTCAAAGGCGCGGTCATGGCGTTCACGCGCAGTCTTGCCAAGTCGTTGGCGCCGCAGGTGCGCGTAAACTGCGTGGCGCCGGGCTGGATTCAAACCGCCTGGGGCCAGGAGGCGCCGGAATATTGGCGCCGGCGCGCCCTTCACGAAGCGCTGATAGAACGCTGGGGAACGCCGGAAGATATCGCTCGCGCCGTGCGGTTCCTGGTTTCGCCCGAGGCCGCGTTCATCACGGGGCAAATCCTCCCGATCAATGGCGGCTTCCGCGGCTCGTACCCCGCGCGAACGTGAGCCGTCAATGCCAGGAGCGTTTCTGGCTCTCCTAGCTAATGGTCATGGGGATGGGAGTGAGGGTGTTTGTGCCCATGCGGACGCGAGGGCTTGAAGTCCTTCGCCAAGGGCAGCGGCAAGCCGAGCAAGTCGCCATTGGGCTGAAACCCCTTGCCGTCCACGTCGACAAAGATCGGATTGGCAATCGCCACCGGCGGGTGTTTGCCATAATTCGGACCTTGCACGGAAATCAGGTCCAGTCCTTCGCCAATGGCCGCCACCACCACGTGCGCATCGCTCGGCAGGGCCAGCGGGATTTTCTGGTCGAACTTGACCACGTCATTGCCAAAGCGGTCCGGGTGCGTCTTGCGGGTAAAGTTCAACTTCGGCTCAGGCTTGCCGTTTACGAACACCTGGACGCGGTTCACATCCATCCAGTTGGGACACTGCACCCGCACCGCCAGGCTGGCTTCGCCGCCGGGGGCGATCACGTCATCCCCCATGATACCCTTGGATCGCTTGCTGCCTTGCGCGGTGGTGAGTTCGACCGTCATGAACGGCCCGGTGGTCATCAGCACGTGGCCGTGCTCGGCGGCGTGGACGATATCCATGGTTTCGATCCGCGACGGATCATCGGTCCGGCTTTCCACGTAGTTGCGAAGCCAGCCCGACCCGTGGAAGGTGTAATGGGCGTCGGTGTTGATCACGCCCGGGACGCGATAACCCAGGTTCAGCATTTGCAGCCAATGGAATACCGGGTTGCCGCGTCCGCGAGCCTGCACGCTCTCAGGCGATGCCGTAAAAATCCATTCCGGCGGATGAACTTCGATCACGTCCATAAAGCCGATCATCTTCTCGAAGCCGCCATCCGGCTTTGTATCCAGGTTGCGGTCGCCGAGAATTTGCACCAGGTTCGGGTGATTACCTTGAACCAATTTGTCGGCGCCATCGTCCCACAACGCTAGCCGCTCGACTTGCACCACGGGGTCCACGTCGGTCCGGGGGCCGCCGCCATCTTGCGTGCGCGGCTTGAACTCCAGTGGAAATGCGTTCTGATGGTTCACCGGTAGCGGGTTGCCGGTCAGTTCCATCCCGCTACAAGTCGCCATCAGCCGTTCGGCGCCGAGCGTTTTCAGGTGCGGTTCATAGGTGGAAATGCGGTTATGCTCCGTGCAAGGCGCAAACTCAATGTGTTCGCACAGCAGGTTCAGCACGCGGCCGAGTTGGCTGGCCGTGTTATCGCCCGAAGGGCTGGAGTGGCTGTGAAAATCGCTGCTCACCCAACCCCGGGTATCGACCACGCGCTTGAGGACGGCGGTCACGTTTGTTTCTTCGCCGCGGCGAACTTCGATCTCAGAAAATACAGCGTCAAACTCGGGACCATAACTGACGACCACGCGGTACTTGCCAGGAGTAATCTCCGCGCGAAACTTGCCGTCCGGCGAGTACCGGAGGTTCTGCACGCCGTACACCGCAGTATCGGGGCCCCAGTTCGGATCGGGCGTTCCGTCCACGCCATGAAAGGCCGCTTTGCAGGGAATCGGCTGGCCTGCCTCGTTGGTTATGTCGCCCGACACATAACCGGGCTGCTCCATCTCGACAATCTGTTCCACGGGCGCGGAGGCGTCCATCAAACGCATTTCTTGTTTCCGCCCGATGGCGTCAACGGCGATTTCGTATTTTCCTGGCGGCACGTACGTGGTCAGCCGGCCGTGATCGTCGGTTCGGCCTCGCCCGACCGAATCGCCCGCGCGACGGACCGTAATCAACGCGCCGACGACCGGCCCCGCGGCGTCCTTTACGTCGATCTTCACGGCTTGCGTTTCGCGACCGGCTAACTCATCGGCGACCGCCAGCACATCGAGCGAATTCCCCGCGGGAAACAATCGCCGCACCAGCGTGTGCTTCTTTCCCGGTTCAATCAACACGCGGAACGCGCCGTCTTGGGCGTACTGCAACATCGGCCGACCGCCGCCCGCAACCTGAATGGCGTGTCCCTCGGCGGCCACGCCGTAGGCTTGGTTCCACCCTTCGTCGTAGGCGCAAAACAGTTGGCGAGACGCATCGGTATGGAAAGCGAAACTGCGGTCGGCCCGCACAGCGTCGGCCAATTCCACTTCCAGCGGCTTGTCGCTGGTGTTCTCGTAAACGGTGGTGACGACCAGCGCCGGCGAGCCGTCTTCGAGTTTGTAGATCACGGTCACCGCGGGTTGGTTTTGGGCAGCATCGGCGCCAAGCGTTAACTCCACGCTTTTTCCTTGAAGTTTGGATGTGTACGCCTTGGCGTCACGGGCGCTTTGCTCGTCACTTGAGGCGCCGCGCCAGGCCAAGGAATAACGCGCCGCGGCGGGATAAAAGGCGCTCAGTTGGTCGTTCGGCCGATCGCGCAGCGTCAGGTCAATCACCGCCCCGCGCACGCCCTGGACGGTCATGTTCGCGTGGCGACCGGCGACCGGTTGGGCGATGACCGCCACAATCCGGTCGTTCCGCAGCACGAAGTCGCCGTAGATGCAATCCACCTCCTTGCCTTCCGGCACGCACTCATCCCAGGTTTCCGGTGTGAGCTTCACCAATTCGGCGGCGTATCCGCACGGAGCGAAAAAGGGCAGAGCGACGAGCGACGCTAGGAGCGACAAATTGCAAACGAATCGCATGATATCCGC
>JAANMU010000078.1_pt1 | contig 113016 bp, 110 predicted proteins | sample 7279701 | NCBI WGS metagenome assembly JAANMU01 (sample SAMN14094539, study PRJNA606508) | bioreactor metagenome | isolation source: A lab-scale SPAN reactor treating ammonium-rich wastewater day 57 | place: Ireland: Galway | collected 2017-03-13
CGATCGGCATCGCTCTCATCACATTGGTCGGCTTGCTGGGCACCAACATCGGCCCGATCTCCGCGCAGATCGAACGCTTCGGCATCACGGATTTCGCGCGCCTGCTGCTCCAGTTCGCGGCGGTCACGGCGGCGGTCGCGGTGCTGGTCGGCGTCGTCAATCTACTGGGCGTACACCTGCGCCGGACGCGCCGCCGCGGGCAGGCGATCTACAGCGCCGTGCTGATCCTGTCGTTCGTGATCGTTTTGGGCTTCGGTATTCTACCGCGCGACAACGAGGCGCGTGCGGCGGTCGACGGCGTGCAGATCGCGCTGGAGACGGCGTTCTCCGGGCTTGTGCTGTTCTCGCTGGTGTACGGCGCGGTGACCATCGCGAACCGCCGGCCAAGCTGGGCCAGCCTGCTGTTCGTCGCGACGGTCGTCACGGTGCTGGTTGGCGCGCTGCCCGTGCGCGGGCTGGGGCCGATTGCGACTGTGGCGGACTGGCTCAACCGGGTTCCGGTCGATGCTGGCGGGCGGGCGATTCTATTGGGCATCGCGCTGGCGACCGTGATCGCTGGCGTGCGCGTGTTGATTGGACAGGGTCGTGCAACACGTGAATAGGCAGGGGCCGGCATGAACGACGAATTCGACCCAAACTGGCTTGACGATTCGGATCAGCCGTTCTCGGCAGACGACGGCATGGACTGGCTCGACAGTATCGGCGGTGGCGACGAACAGACGCCGGACTCGCAGGACATCGGCAAGCCGTCCACCGGAGAGTTTGACTTCGAGACGTTCGCGTTCGGCGATGTCGACTCCGATGCGGTTGAGGACAGCAGCGCGTGGCTGGCCGATTTGTCCGATAATCCATTCGACGTCAAGCCGACGGAGGCGCCGAGTGAAGATCCCGGCGCGATCCCGGATTGGCTGCAAACCGATTCGGAAATCCCCGCCTATACGCCAGCTGAACCAGCGTCAGCGGCCGCCTCGGAAGACCTGCCGGATTGGCTGCACACCGGCGAGCAACCGGCGGCGGACGTAAGCGATCTCGAAACAGAAGCGGGCGATGTGCCGCTGGCGCCGTGGCTGCGCGGCGCGGATATCGACGAGGAAGCGCTGGATAAGCCGGCGGGCGAACGCGATTCGGGCATGCTGCCATCATGGCTGCAGGGCGCGGATGATTTCGGCGCGGAAGACGCCAACACCTTCCAAGCCTCGTTTGACGATGTTCAATTCGAGGTTGAGGAACCGATCGAGGAGTCGGACGACCTCTCGTGGATGACCGACGCCGACGAGCCGTCTGGCGCGCAGTCCGACGAGCTGGCGGCGCTGCTATCTCAAGGCGAAAGCGATGCAGGTGTGGATGACCTGCTGGCCGGCTTGCTTCAGCCGACTGATACGCAAGGCGAGGGCGATGTCGATTTGCTCAGCCTGCTGTCATCTGACGCCGGCGAACCTAGCACGGCGTCGCAAGGCGGTCTACAACACTTCGCTGAAGACGATGAGTTTCTTTCGTTTGACTCGGCGCGGCTCAATTTTGACGAACTGCTCGGGCCGAACCCGATCAGCCGACCTGCCGAGATAGAACTGCCCGAGTCGAACATCCCCGACTTCCTCAGTGACGTGTCCGTCAGTGAGGTGAGCGCGGCCGCCCTCATGCGACAGCAGCAGGAAGACCGCCCGATCGAGGAACTTCCTGAGGAGCTGCGGGCGCTGCTAGACGAGGGCGTGTCCGCCGTCACTGCGGCGCCGGGAACCGCCGTTCCGCCGCCGGTGCTAATCAGCGAGACGCCAGCCGCCAAGCCGCCGCCGGGCCGCCGTGCAGACAAAGGAACACGCGGCATCGAACTAATGCGGTCGATCACGGCCGCCGCAGGCGCTGCGCAAGGCGCCGCCGTGAAACCCGCCCGCGTGCGCCGGGGCCTGCGTTACAACTTGCCTCGTCTGATCGTCGCCGCAGTGGTCGCCGTGGCGGTGATCCTGCCGTTCCTTGATGCCTTCGAGTCGCTTCGATTCGTCCAGCTTCCACCGGTCTTGTTTGGCGAGAAATCGCCGGCTGAGACCGCCTATGCGGTGGTGGACGATCTGGCTGAGGGCGACGTGATGCTCGTCGCCGTCGACGCCTCGCCGGGCAGCTTGAGCGAGATCGGCGGAGCGATGACAGCAGTGATCGCGCATGCCCGCGCGCGGCAAGCAACGCCGGTGATTGTCAGCACCGACCCGGTCGCGCTGGTCGCGGCGCAGCGTATGATCGAGGGCGAGCTGCCGGAAGATACGCACAATAAGCAGATCATCTTTGGCCGCTATTTACCGGGTGATTCGCTCGGTGTGCGCGATTTGGCGGAGAATCCGCGCGATGCGCTGGCGTTCGATCATGACGGCCGCCCATCGGATCTCCAGATCGACAGCGTCGCCGACCTCGACCTGATCGTGATCGTCAGCGATCGTGCCGACGGTATTCGACAGTGGTCGGAACAGCTCCAGCCGCTGGTGTCGTCGCCGCTGGTGTTCGTGGTGTCGGCGTCAGCTGAACCCCTCGCGCGGCTCTACGCGGACAGTTATGGCGCACCGTACATCGTCGGCCTGCGCGACAGCATCACCTATCGTTCGCAGTTGGGAGCTTACAGCGGCCCGGATGGCCTGATCGGCTTCGGCATCACACCATCGGCGACGTTCACCGCCACGCCGACGCCGACCAATACGTTCACCCCGACGCCGACCAATACCCCAACGGCGACCGACACGCCGACCTCGACGCTTGCGCCCGCGGCGGCTCAGGCGACGGCCAATGCGCTGGCGACCGCGCGTGTGACGGCGACATTCACCTTCACGGCGACCAACACGCCCACGGCGACTTCGACCTCCACCGCGACGAACACGCCGACTCATACGCTGACGCCGACCAATACCGCAACGCCTTCAGCCACGCCGACGGTCACGCCATCACCGACGTTGACCTTCACGCCATCGGCGACGTTCACCGCGACCTCGACGCCGACGAATGCGCCGACGCTCGCCCCAACGACCGGGGCGACGGAGGAGGTGTCCGCGACGCCGACACGCACGCCGTCCGCGACGCCGACCCCCGAACCAGACGCGACCTCCGCGCCGACGCTCACGCCGACCATGGCCGTTGGCGATGAACTGGTCGCGGTTGTCATCGCACCGACGCGCATCAACGTGCGCGCTGGCCCCGGCACGAATTTCCCGGTGATCGGCTCGGCCGGCCCGGGCGACCGTCTGCCGGTGTTGGGCTTCAACGAAGGCCGGACATGGGTCAACGTCGAGATCCCCGGCCCGCGCAGTGGTTGGGTGAGCGCCTCGCTGGTGCGCATCGAAGGCGACACCAGCGCGATCCCGGTTGTCTCCGTGCCGAGGCCGGCGCTCGGAATGTCCGTCGATGCGCAGTTCATCGGCGCGGACGAGATGGACGAAGCGCGCTACAACGCGATCTACGTCGGCGTGGTGGTCTCAGCTGCGTTGATTATGATCGGGACGATCATCGGCGTCATTCGCGGCATCGCCCGCAGGAGGAAGTAGGTCATGCCCGTCTCCGAAATCGGCCTCTGGGCGGGCTTCATCCTGACGCTGCTGGTGTTCAGCGCGGTGTTGGGTGACAACATTCTCTATCGTCTTGCCGTGTACGTGTTCGTCGGCATGTCCGCCGGCTATGCGGCCATCGTGACGTGGAACAGCGTGCTGGTGCCGTGGATCCGCGCGACGCTCCTCAGCGGCGAACCGCTGCGGGTCGCCCTCGGCGTCATTCCGCTGGCCTTGGGCGGGCTGCTGCTGTTCAAGGCGAGTGTCCGCCTGAACCGGCTCGCGGGACTCACAATGGCGCTGCTGATCGGCGTGGGCGCAGCGGTCGCGCTGATCGGCGCAGCCAGCGGCACGCTCGTGCCGTTAGCGTTAGGCGCGACGCGTCCCGGCCTTGACCTTCCGAGTTTTCTGATTTCGGTCGCCGGAGTGGTGTGCTCGCTCGTTTATTTCCAGTATCTCGCCGTGCGCACCCCAAGCGGGGACAGTCGGCGCAGCCTGCCGATTGCGACGCTGGCCTTCTTCGGGCAGGGTTTCATCGTGATTACGCTGGGCGCTCTGTATGCCGCCGCGATCCTCAGCAGCCTTGCGATCTTCAGCGACCGCGTAGCATACGTGATTGAGTTTCTCAAGCTGGGGGGAGGATAACCGATGTCGATCCTCGCCGTGGATTTCGGGAGTGTGCATACCCGCGCCGTCCTTATCGATCAGGTCGACGGGGCGTATGAGCTGATCGGCTTTGCACGTACCCGCACGACAGATGGATACCCGGCGTATGACGTCAAGATCGGGCTGGATCGGGTCATCCAACAGCTCACTGCATCGACCGGCCGCCGTTTTGTGAACGACACCGGCGCGATCATCACGCCGGAGCAGCAGGATCGGTCGGGCGTCGAGTCGTTCGTGATTACGGCCAGCGGCGGCCGTCCACTGCGCGCCGTGATCGTCGGCTTGCGTGAAGATGGAAGCGTCGCCGCGGCCAAACAGGCACTCTCCAATACGTATGTCGATGTGGTCGAGACACTGTCGCTTGAGGACGGACGGGATCGTGACGAACGGCTGAATGCTGTGCTGCACGGATATCCGAACATCGTCGTCATCACGGGAGGCGTCGAACGCGGCGCCAGCGAGAGCGTGATGGAGCTTGTCCAGAGCGTCAAGCTGGCGGTGGCTGTCATGGACAAGCGCCGCCGGCCGCAGATCGTATACGCCGGAAACAGCAAACTGGCTCCGTATGTCACTGCGGCGTTTGAGGGTATCGCCGAGGTCGCGGTGGCGGCGAACGTGCGGCCCGCTGCCAACAAGCTCGACGTGGGGCCGCTGCGCGCGCAGATGACCGAGGCATTTAACCGGTTCGCCGAAACGCGCAGTTCCGGCTTCTCCGATCTAGCGGCGCTTTCGGCCGGCGGCGTTCAGCCGACCGCGCGCGGATACAGCGCCATCGCGTCGTATTTCGCCCGCCTTCATGACGCGCGGGTGATCGTCGTTGACATCGGCAGCGCGGTCTCGATCATGTCCCACGCAACCCCGCGCGAGTCGCAGTTTTCGATTCGGACGGATCTTGGGGTGGGCCATAACGCCCTGACCCTGCTCGATACGGTCGATCCCGATGACCTGCTGCGCTGGCTTCCGTTTGCTGGCGCGGAAGAGGCGCTCTACACGCACGCCTATAACAAGTCGCTGCGACAGGGCATCGTGCCGTTTTCGCTGCGTGAGTCGTTCGTCGAGCATGCCATCCTGCGCACGGCGCTTCAAGAGATCGCGGCATCGACCGGGGTTGGGCGCGCTCAAGCGGTCGATCTCGTCGTGTTGGGTGGCGCGAGCATCAATGAGACGGGACGGCCGGGCTACAGCATCATGCTTGCGCTCGACGGGCTTGAACCGGCTGGCGTCACGCGCTTCTTGGCTGATCCGTATGGACTCACAGCCGCGCTGGGCGCGGTGGCCGGCTCGCGCCCGGACGCTGCGTCACAGGTCGCGGATGGCAACGGCTACGCAGGCTTGGGGACGGCCATCAGCATCGGCGGGCGTCCCCGTTTCGACAAACCTGCGGTCGAGATCACGGTGGAGACCGGAGACGGAGACAAGTCAACCGTGACGGTCAACGGCGGGCACCTTGTGCGCATTCCAGTTCCAGTCGGGGTGACGGCTGTCGTGCGCGCCCGCGTCGTCGGGCGGGGGCTTGACATCGACGGCAGTCGGAGCCAGCGGTTCAAGGTTGAGGGGGGCGGCGCGGGAATCATCATCGACGCGCGCGGCCGGCCGCTTTCGCTCGATATGCCGGATGACGTCAAAGCGACCCTGATGCTTCAGTGGATCGCCGAGGTGACTGGAGATGAACCGCGCTCGGTGGAGATGCTGAGCGGCGGATCAACCACGTTCGGCGAGCGGCGCGCCGAAAGCCCAACCGAGCCGTCGCGTGTCCGGCAGCGTCAGTCCCGGCGTGATCGGCGGCGCGGACGGCGGCCGATGCCGGAGCCAGAGCCGGAACCCGATCTCGGCGACAGCGACACGACCATCGAGGATTTGCGCAATGCACTATCCTGAGCAGCGGCCCATCGTCAAGCTCGCGGTGATTCAGCGCCGGGTGATGCTGCCTGAACAAGCCAGCGGTCTCGTCACCGTGCTGCCCGACCAGCGGGTCGACGTGCGTGACGTCGTCGTGCGCGGGCTGGTTCCCGGCGAACATATCGTGCTGGATGCAAAGGCGTACTTCCGGCTGCGCAAGGCGGAGGATCTCAAGCCGCTGCTGCGGGTGAGGGTCGATGACGAGGTCGACGAGATCACGGTGCTGGCAGGTAAGGAATCGGGCCGTGGGCGCAAGCTGTACGCTCCGGTGCGCGGCCGTGTCGCGGCCATCATCAACGGCCTGATCTTGATCGAGCAGGTCAACGATGTGCTTGATCTGGAAGCGGGCGTGCGCGGCCGTGTCAGCGATGTGCAGTCTGGCCGGGGCGCGGTGATCGAAGCGTCCGGCGCGTATGTGCAGGGGTTTTGGGGCAACGGCCAGCGCGCTATCGCCGTGCTGCGCGGGGAAGCGAGCACCGCGTTGGAGGATCTCGACGCCGATCAGTTCTCGTCGCCGTTCCACAACGTGATCGTCGTGGTGCGGCGGGGGATCACCCAACGCGTGATTAACGCCGCGCGCAATCTAGGGGTGTCGGGTCTCGTGGGGCCGTCGATGCCGGTGTCGCTGTTGGGGCATGCGCTCGGCCAGCCCTTCCCGATCATGCTGACCGAAGCGTTTGGTGAAACGCGCGTCAACCGGACGCTCAATCAATGGCTGATCGAACACGAGGGATCGCAGGTCGTCTTGGATGCGTTCGAGCCGACCCCGTGGGATACACGCCGTCCGGAGATCGTGATGACGGTCGCGACCAAGCCGGGCGAAACGCCGGTGCGCCCGAACCTGATGCTGACCCTTCGCGCGGGGATGACCGTACGGGTGATCGGCGCGCCGTATACCGGAATGTCCGGTGTCGTGTTAAATTTGCCAAGCGACCCGGTTTTGTTGGACAATGGGATGCGATTTGCGTGCGCCCAAGTCGAGTTAAGCAGCGGGGAGCGCATCTTTGCACCGCTGGCGAATATTGAGGTGAGCGGGCGGTAACTGGCAGGGCTGCGGCCGTTCGGCCACCACCAGCGAGGAGACGGGAATGACCAACCGTAACGATGACGACTTCAACTTCGACGATGATTTGTTCGGCAGCGACTCCGGCGGGGCAGGCGAAAGCGACTTCAGCTTCGACGATCCGGGTTTAGACGACCTTGGCGGGATCGGCGAGGACGAGTTTTCGTTTGAAGACGGAGGAGGCGGAACCAACCGGACTTTCGTCATTCTTGCCTTCCTGATTATTCTACTATTTATCGCGGGCGTAGTCGCAATCATCTACTTCGCGCTGAACCGCGGGCCGACCGAGATTGACGTCACGCGCACCGCGATCGCACAGTTCAACTCCACGCAGCAGGCGTTCCTCGCCGAGACCGGCACGGCGTCGGCGTTGGACGCGCGCTCGACGGCGACGGCTGCGGTGAACGCCGTGACCGCGACCGCGGAGGCGAACGCGCTTCTGGCGACCGGTACGGCGCAGGCCGTTCAGCAGATGGAGACGCAGAGCGCCCTCCAGACCTTACAAGCCGCAACACAAGGGGCTATCGGGGCGACACAGACAGCTTTGGCTCAGCCGACGGCTACCCCGTCGCCCGATCTGACGCAGACGGCCGCGGCGGTGCAGACCGAACTTCCACCGGCGGTCGCCGCAACGGCGTTGGCGCAGACCCAGATCGCGGCCGATGCTGCTGCGACGGCGGCGCAGGAAGCGGCCAACGCCGCCGCGACATCGACACAGGCCGCGGCAGAATTCGCCGCTACCGCCACACAGCTTGCGCTTCAAACGACGCTCAGCTCAGAAGAGGCGACTAACGCCGCGGCGACGCTGTCCGCTGCTCAAACCGAACAGGCCGCGAACCCGCCCACTGCTACCGGCCAGATCACACCGGGAGGGATCAGCCCCTCCGACGTTCTGATGACGGCGACGGCTTTGGCGCAGACGCTATCGCCGCAGACCCCTGTGCCATCCACGCCGGGCACGGGCGGGACACCGTTCCTCATTCCGACGCTTCTGCCCGAAACCGGTCTATTTGACGACATCACGGGCGCAGGGGCCGGCGGCATCGGCTTGCTCGCGCTGATCGCCCTCGGGCTGGTCGGGGTCATTGTCGGGGCGCGTAAACTGCGCAAGTAACCGCCATCCTCGCATCACGAACGAGGGGCGATCCACCGCGGATCGCCCCTCGCTTTTCTGCGTTCTTAACCTGTTCGACTCGTGTCCTCGACGCTTCAATGCTCTGCGGGAGGTACATCTGTGAGTCTCACGCAGCGCGCATCCCTTCTTGCGTAAGCCGGTGCTCGTGGGTCGAGTGATTAGGTCTCCCATCTTGCAGCGTTAGTCGAGCTATACGGCGCGGCGTTTTCTCATCACGCATCACTTTCAACTTCGTGCTTAGATGCGGCTGAGCACATCCTTGACCGCCGAGTAATACTTTTCGACGTTCGCCATCTTGATACTCTCGTAGCCACGGATCATGTCTGGCAGGCGTGCCAGTTCGACCAACGCCGGGTGATTTGAGGCGTCGAGGCTGCCGAGGTGGTTTGCGATCAACGCGCGGTACTCGCCGATCAGCGCGCGTTCCACACGGCGAACCTTCGCGTAGCCAAAGAGGTCGAACGGCGTCCCGCGCACCCACTTCATGCGCTTGAGCAGGCTCAGGCCGGGGTTGAACCACTGGCCGAGCTTCAGCTTGTGCTTCAGGCCCCAACTGCGCAGCATCGGCGGGTGCAGCATGTACGCGGTCTTTGCGCTCTCGCCGAACTGCTCGGCCAGTTCGGCCTTGACGTTCTCATTGAGATGAAGCCGCGCGACCTCGTACTCGTCCTTGTAGGCCATCAGCTTGAATAGATAGCGCGCGACAGCTTCAGTAAGCGCAGTTTCGTTGGGGAGCGCCTTCTGCTCCGCTTCGGCGACCTGCTTGACGAAATCGACATACGACTTTGCGTAGGCTATGTTCTGATAGGCGATCAGCTCCGGCACGCGAATTGAGAGTAGACGCTGCAGCTCGCCGCCTGCGCCTACGCTGTCCACAAGCGCCTGCGCCTCAGGGGAGAGCGGCGTCGTGTACGTCAGGTCGCCGGCGCGTTTGGTCGGCAGCGTATCGACCCATCCCGGCTCAATCACGGTGCGGCGCCCGACGCGGAACGCTTGGATGTTAGCTTTCACCGATACGCCGTTGATCTCGATGGCTTTCTCGATGGCCGCGGCGCTGATCGGGATGACGCCCGCCTGATACGCCGCGCCCACCAGCATCAAGTTGGCGGGCATGTGCGAACCGAACAGCGACTCGCTGAGCGCGATGGCGTCGAAATAGACGTTCGCCTCGGGTGTGGTGAACTCGTCAATCGCGTTGTGAAGGTGTGCCATCCGTGGATAGCCGACCTGAGTCGATGCGACCATCTGACCGGTCGGCACCATGCTCGACGACACGATTGCGACCGTCTTGCCGGGCTGAGCGTGGATCAAATTCGCGTGCGACGTGCCGGTCAGCAGATCGAACACAAGGTATCCATCGGCGCTGCCGCGTGACAGCTTATTCGATACCTCAGATGGCCCTTCGAGGAACTTGAGATGGCTGACGACCGGGCCGCCCTTCTGGCTCAAGCCGGTTTGATCGAGCGACAGCACAGCCTTCCCGTCGATCAACGCGGCCGTGCCGAGGATTTGATTGACCGTGACGACACCGGTGCCGCCAATGCCCATCATATACAGGCTGGACTCGCCATCGACGCGGAGTGTCGGCTCTGGCAGCGGCACGTCGACCTCGTAGATCGCGCGCGCGCGCTTCCTGTTCTGGGCCGGTACGACCATGATGAACGCTGGGCAGTCGCCTTTTACGCATGAGTAGTCCTTGTTGCAGGACGACTGATGGATCTGCGTCTTGCGGCCAAACTCGGTATCCACCGGGAACACGCTGAGGCAGTTTGACTTCTCTCCGCAGTCACCGCACCCTTCGCACACCGCTTCGTTGATGAAGACGTGAGTAGAGGGTTCAGGAATCAGGCCGCGACGGCGCTTACGGCGAAGTTCGGCGGCGCAGTACTGGTCGTGGATGAGCGCCGTGACCTCCGGCTCTGCCGCCAGCACGAGCTGCGCTTCCTCGATCCGGTCGCGGTGCCACACTTCGACTCCCTCAGCCCATGCCGCGTGCGAGGGATAGTTCTCAGGCTCGGCGGACGTGACGATCATCTTGCCGACGCCCTCCGTGCGCAGCAGTTGTGTGAGCTGCCAAACCGGAATCTGTACCTCAAGTTCCTGTCCGCCGGTCATCGCAACCGCGGAATTCCACAGGATCTTGTAGGTCAGATGCGCCTTAGCGGCGACCGCCTGACGGATCGCCAGCGTGCCGCTGTGGAACAGCGTTCCATCGCCGAGGTTCTGGAAGATGTGATCGGTGTCGGTAAACGGCGATGCGCCGACCCACTGCGCCCCCTCGCCGCCCATCTGCGTCAAGCCGAAGATCTGATCTTTGGTGCGATCCATGAGCAGCGTCATCGTGTGGCAGCCGATCCCGGCGGCGACCACTGCGCCTTCGGGCACGTTCAAGGTTGACGTGTTATGCGGGCAGCCTGAGCAGTAGTACGGCGTGCGCGCCAGCAGCGGCAGTGTGGTAGGGAGGGGCTGCTTGGCGATTTGATCGAGCCGGTCGTTGAGCGCCTCACGCGGGATGCGCTGAGTCAGCCGGCGATACAGGATACCGGCGATGTCATCGCTGTCCAGTTCCCCGTATGGCTTGACTAACGGCCGGTCGTTCTCGTCGGATTTGCCGACCACTTTCGGCCGCACGGCGAGGTTGAAGAGCGCATCGCGTATGAAGCCCTCGACGAACGAGCGTTTTTCCTCGATCACGACGATCTCTTCAAGGCCGTCGGCGAACTCGCGGATCAACGCCGAGTCGATGGGGGACAGCAGGTTGATCTTGAGTATGCGGATGCCGTAGTGCCGCAGCGTATCGTCGTCATCGACACCCAGCTCAAGCAAAGCCTGCCGCAGGTCGAAGTACGTCTTACCGGATGCAACGATGCCAATCCAGTCGTCTCCGCCGTGAACAACGATCTTGTTCAGCCGGTTCGCGGCGCCAAACGCGCGGGCAGCTTCCAGCTTGCCCTCGATCATCTCGCGTTCGGTGGTCAGGGAGTACGGCGTGAGAAGCTGTGGGTATTGGTGCGCGGCCCACGGTTTTCCCCGGTACTCGAAGCCGGGGTCGACCATCGGATTGCGATCTTTGGCGACCTCCACCGTTGCGAACTCGTCTGCGACGTTGGTCACGACCTTGAAGCCGACCCATAACCCGCAGTAACGCGACAGCTCGAAGCCGTAACGCCCGAAGTCGAGCAGTTCCTGCACGTTGCCGGGGAACAGAATCGGCATCATGGCGTCGTAGAACTGGTACTCCGTCGCGGAGGGTAGGGTCGATGACTTGGCGTTTGGATCGTCCCCGCCGAGCGCCAGCACGCCACCGTATTTGCCGACGCCGGCGAAGTTGGCGTGCTTAAAAGCGTCCCCGCTGCGGTCGACGCCGGGTGCTTTGCCATACCACATACCGATGACGCCGTCGTAGCGCGGGTTCGGCAGCAGGTTGGCAAGCTGACTGCCAAATACGGCTGTCGCGCCGAGGTCTTCGTTGATGGCCGGCACAAAGTGGACATGATGATCGCGCGTGATCTGCTCGTGTTGACCCAACAGCAAATCAAGCCCACCGAGCGGCGACCCCCGGTAACCTGAGATGAACGCGGCGGTGTTCAGGCCGCGCCGCCGGTCGGCACGGTGTTGATCTAACGGCAGCCGTACCAGCGCCTGTGTTCCGCTTAAGACGATGATGCCATCTTCTTGCAAATACTTGGCATCAAGAGAGAAATCTGGTTTACCCGTTAACTTACGCTTGGTCTTGTAGTTCTTTTCGCGTCCCGGAAGCTCACCGGGAATCGGCTGTATCTGCTCGGTCATTCGCTCCCCAGTACATCACGGTTTCGATTGAGTCCATACTAGCAGATTTTGTGCAACCTGCCAAAGTACTCATCAGTATTTCTATACGAATAGTTCCCCTCGCGCTTGTCGATTTTGACGACTCCGTTCGCCTGACTGTGCCTGATTCTTAGAAACGCGGCGGTGCGCCGCCGATCAACTGTTGGTGGCCTGCACACGGTGTCGCAGATCGCAAGTCGGGTCATGGGGCCGGATGACCGGTCGCCGGAGTCGGACAGTTGGCGCCGCTCAACGAGACCGGCCGCGCGTAAGGCGGCCGGTGCGTTTTCACATCCGGCGAATCTGCCGGTGCAGTCGATAAGGATTCCGAGAATAGACGCCTGCGCGCTCATCCGCCGGAAGGCAGAAGGCTTCGGACAGCGGTCACGACGTGTTCGGCCGTCAGCCCGAATGCTTCGTACAGGACTTCATACGGGGCGCTGGCGCCGAAGTGGTCGACACCGATAGCGATGCCGTTCGGCCCGATAAACTTCTGCCAGCCGAGCGTGACCCCCGCCTCGATGCTAACGCGGCGTGTGATGGACGGCGGAAGCACACTTTCACGGTAGACAGCATCCTGCTGGTCGAAAAGCTCCCAACACGGCAGCGAGACGACACGCGCCTTGACGCCTCCCTCGGCCAGCCGGCGCTGTGCGTCCAGCGCGATGCTGACCTCGCTGCCGGTGGCGAGCACGATGACATCCGGTGTGCCATCGCTGTCGGACAGGATATAGCCGCCGCGCGAGACTCCAGCGCGCACGCGTTCCACGTCGGCGAGAACCGGCAAGTCCTGCCGCGTCAAACACATCACGGCCGGCCCATCGACCGTCATAGCCGCCTTCCACGCTGCCGCCGTCTCGTTCGCGTCCGCTGGCCGGAAGACGTACAGGTTGGGAATCGTGCGCAAGCTCATTACGTGTTCGACCGGCTGATGAGTCGGGCCATCCTCGCCGAGGCCGATGCTGTCATGCGTGAAGATGTATACCGCCTTCACCTTCATCAATGCGCCGAGTCGAATCGCTGGCCGCATATAGTCGGAGAACGTCAGGAACGTCGCGCTGTACGGCCGGACGATGCCGCCATGCAGGGCCAGCCCGTTCACGATTGAACCCATCGCGTGTTCGCGCACGCCGAAGCGGATGTTACGGGCCGCGGGGGAACCCTGCGCGGTCTGCTCTGCGCCGGCGATCAGGGTGCGCGTGCTGCCGGCCAGATCGGCATCACCGCCGACAAACGTCAAGATGTGTTTGGCGATCGCGTTCAATACCGTGCCGCCTGCGACACGCGTCGCCATCGCTTTGGCGGGGTCGAACGCCGGGATGTCCGCATCCCAATCTGCCGGAAGCTGATGCGCCATCAGCTGATCCCACTCATGCGCGAGTTCCGGGAATTCGCTGCGCCACGCATCGAACTTGGCCTGCCACGCGTCCTCAACGTCGGTACCCTCGTCCTGTGCCGAACGCATCAGTTCGAGGACATCGCCGGGGACGTAGAACGGCTCGTGCGGCCAGCCATAGCTCTGCTTGGTCAGGATCACTTCGTCTGCGCCGAGCGGTGAGCCGTGCGCCTTTGACGTGCCGGCCTTGTGAGGGCTGCCGTAGCCGATCACCGTCTTGACGATGATGAGCGACGGTTGATCGCTGTGCGCCTGCGCCTCTTTGATCGCGGCGTCAATCGCCTCGATGTTGTTGCCGTCGCGAACCGTGACCACGTGCCAATTCCACGCTTCGTAGCGGCCGCCGATGTTCTCGGAGAACGCGATGTTGGCGGGGCCGTCAAGCGTGATGTCGTTGGAGTCGTACAGGAAGATCAGCTTGCCGAGGCCCCAATGGCCCGCCAAGGCAGAAGCCTCCATGCACACGCCTTCCATCAAATCACCATCGCTGACGAGTGCATACGTGTAGTGATTGACGATGGTATGGCCGTCACGGTTGAAGTGCTTGGCGAGGATCGCCTCTGCCAGCGCCATGCCGACAGCGTTGGCCGCGCCTTGCCCCAACGGGCCGGTCGTCGTCTCGACACCGGGGGTCGCGTGATTCTCTGGGTGGCCCGGCGTCTTGCTGTGAAACTGACGAAATGCTTTGATGTCGTCGAGCGTCAGATCATAGCCGGTCAGGTACAGCAGGGCGTACTGCAGCATCGAGCCATGCCCGGCGCTGAGGATGAATCGGTCACGGTCAGGCCACTTGGGATTCGACGGGTTGTGGCGAAGATGGCGCGTCCACAGCGTGTAGGCCATGGGCGCAGCGCCCATCGGGAGGCCCGGATGGCCGCTGTTGGCCTTCTGGATGGCGTCGATGGCGAGCGTGCGAATCGTGTTGATCGCTTTGCGCTCAAGCTCTGGTGAGGGTGTCACTGGGTCGCTCTCCATTACAGCAGCAGTCGCATGGGGTTCTCGATCAGGCCCTTCAACGCGAACATGAACTGACCGCCTTCAGCGCCGTCGCTGACCCGGTGGTCGACGCTCAGGGTGATCTTGATTCGCGTTCCGGCCGTCACCGTCCCGTCCGGCTTGACGACGGGAACTTTGCGCCCGCTTCCGATGGCGAGAACGCCGGCTTCCGGTGGGTTGATCACAGCGGTGAACTGATCGACGTCATACGGGCCGAGGTTGCTGGTGCTGAACGTCGCGCCTTTCGTATCTTCGGGCTTGAGCTTTAGCTCACGCGCGCGGTCGATCATCTCCTTGTTCGTTTGGGCCAGCGTACTCAACGACACCCGGTCGGCGTCTTTCGCGACGACGTAGATAACGCCGCCGCCGTTTGCCGGAGCGACCGCGATGCCGATGTTGATGTGGGTGTGGCGAACCAATTTCTCGCCGTAATAATGCGTGTTGAGGTTCGGGAACTGACGCAGCGCCAGCGCCGCGGCCTTGACGATCATATCGTTGACACTGATCTTGACGCCCTTGTCACCCAGCGACGAATTAAGCTGCGCGCGCAGCTCCAGCAGCGGGTCAAGGTTGTACTCACTGGTGACGAAGAACGTCGGGACTTGCTGATTACTCTCGATCGTGCTGTTCGCGATGGCTTTACGCATGCGCGAGACGTCCAGCAGTTCGACATCTTCCGCATCGGCCGGAATCTGGCGTAGGCGGATAATCGGGATGCCGGACGGATCGCCAAACGAGCCGGCCTGAGGCGCTGCGCCCGGTTTCGCGGCGGGCGCAGCGGCAGGCGCCGCGCTGGGCGTGAACGTCTCTACGTCCGCCCGCACAATCCGCCCGCCCGGCCCGCTTCCCGGAACCTGTGCGAGGTCGATCCCCTTCTCTTTGGCGATGTTACGCGCCAACGGTGACGCCTTGACGCGCCCGTTCTCCATCGTCGCGCCGTTCGTAGGGGCGGGCGCGGCAGACGCTTGTGCTTCACCGGCAGGTTTAGCGGCCGGCTTTTCGGCCTTTGGCGCTTCAGGCGTCGGGGCCGCCGCGGCGGCGTTCGCCCCGATCTGGCCGATCACTGTGCCGCTGGAGATCTCCTCGCCGATCTCGCCGTGGAGCGCCGTGATGGCGCCGTCGGCGGGGGCTTCGACCTCGACGGTCGCTTTATCGGCTTCAAATTCGGCGATGACCTCGCCCTTCCTAACCGTGTCCCCAACCTGCTTGAGCCAATTCAGCAGCAAGCCGTCCATGCTCAGTACGATGTCCGTCATTAGAGAATCTCCTCCACGGCATCTAGGACTTTTTGGACGTTCGGCAGCGCCATCAGCTCGATCTCCCGCGCGAACGGCAGCGGAACGTCCATGGCCGATACCCGCTTGATCGGGGCATCCATGTAGTCGAAGCAGTGATCCTGAATCTGCGCGGCGATCTCGCTGCCGAAGCTGTACATGGGCAGGCTTTCCTCAACGATCACGGCGCGGTTAGTCTTCTTGAAGCTCTCGAACACGAGATCCAGATCCAGCGGCCGCAGCCAGCGCAAATCGACGACCTCAGCTTCGACCCCGTCTTTGGCGAGTTCTTTCGCGGCCGCCAGCGACCACTCGACACCACGGGCGTAGGAAATGAGGGTGACGTGTTTGCCCTCGCGCTTGATGTCGCCCTTGCCGATCGGCAGGACGAAGTCCGGGTCTTCGGTGACCGGCCCCGGCTTGGGATACAACGCGATGCTCTCGGTGAACAGGATCGGGTTGTCGTTACGGATCGACGCTTTGAGCATGCCATAGGCATCCGACGGCGTGGCCGGACAGGCGACGTATAAGCCGGGGAAGTGCGCGAAGATCGGCTCTGGCGTATGACTGTGGGTGGCGGTCGCCTGATTGCCCCAGCCGGAGGCGGCGCGGATGACCAGCGGCACGGTGAATTGACCGTCGAACATATAATGGATCTTGGCGGCGTGGTTGATGATGGCGTCCAGCGCGAGAAACGCGAAGTTGATCGTCATCATCTCGGCGACCGGCCGCAGTCCCGCCATCGCCGCACCGACGGCCAGACCGGCAATCGCCATCTCACTGATCGGCGTGTCCCGTACGCGCATCCCGCCGAATTCGTCCAGTAAGCCCTGCGTGACGCGATGCGTGCCCTGCCATTCTCCGACTTCTTCGCCGAGGACAAATACCCGTTCATCACGAAGCATCTCTTCGCGGAGGGCCATGCGCAGCGCTTCACGCATCGGTAGGTTTTTGGAAGTCATGTCTGTAGGATCTCCCGTTCGCGTGTGTGCTAGTCGACGTAGACGTTGCGGATGAGGTCGTCGTAGGTCGGTTCGGGGCTGTTCAGCGCAAACTCGACCGACTCGTCGACTGCCTGCGCACAGGCGTCGTGAATGCGTTTCAGTTCCGGCCCGATGTTCTTGTATTTGCCCTCAAGCACCCGTTCGAACAGCGTAATCGGATCGCGGTTCTGCTTCCATTCCTCGAGTTCGTCAGCGAACCGCTTGTCGTACGATTTGTCGGAGACGCCGTGGCCCTTGTAGCGATACGTCAGCGACTCGATCAGGACTGGCCCGTTCTTGCGCGCATACGCGACGGCATCGCTGACCGCGTCATGCACCGCCATCACGTCCTGCCCGTCGATCCGACCGCCGTCCTTGATGCCGTATCCCTCGGCGCGCAGGTGCAGGAGAGGCTGGGCAGTCGAGTCCTCAACGCGTGTACCCATCGCGACGAGGTTGTTCTCGATGATCCACACGATCGGCAGTTTCCACGCGCCGCTGATATTGACCGCTTCGTGGAAATACCCATTGTTGCTAGCGCCGTCGCCGATGAAGCAGATCGTGACCTCGTCGGTATCCTTGTATTTCGAGGCGAACGCGATGCCGGCCGCAAGCGGCAGATGGCCGCCGACGATGGCGTAGCCGCCCCACATGCGATGTTCCTTGCTGGCGATGTGCATCGACCCGCCCTTGCCGCCGCTCACGCCGTCCTTCCTGCCCATCATTTCGGCCATGATCGGGTTCGGGTGAACGCCTTTGGCTAACGCGATGCCGTGGTCACGATAGGCGGTAATCACGTTGTCGTCAGGCCGCAGCGCGGCAAGCGCGCCGACGCCAGTCGCTTCATGTCCGCTGTACAGGTGCATGTAGACGCCGGTTATCTTCTTCTCCTGATACAGCTCATCACACCGCGTCTCGAACAAGCGGATCAGCACCATTTGCCGATACCATTCGAGCAGCGTCTCTTTATTCGGATTTGCCATTGAGCATCCCCAGTCGCCAACACCGCGCGCAATACGCGGGCAAGGTCCGGAATCAAACGCCCTAAGTTTACCCGACGGCATAAGGCCGGTCAAACGCCAACCAACGCCAACCCTACGCTGTCGTAGGGAGAAAACGGGCCTACCGCGTGTTGTTCGACCGGGCGTAACGCCCATAAAATGTGAGCATGATGAATGGCGCTAAACGGCGGAGGAAGATGATGGTGCGAGAGAAGATTCTACGGCTGATCGTGGTGTGCCTTGCTGTATTCACGGGGGTGGTGGCCGGGCCGGCCGCGGCGCAGCAGCCCGCTGCAACGCCCCTCGCGGACGCGGGCGCGACAGCCGATCAGCGGCTTCGGGCGCTCCAGCTCAACCCGGAAGTCGTGGACGTCGTGGCGATGATCCCCAACACCATGCTGCCCAGTGCGCTTCTACGGGTCGTCAAGCCAGATGTCGCCGTCTTCGAGCCGGATCCGACGCGGCCTTCGCGGTATGCGCAGGTCGATACGTTCGGGACGTTCACGTTATTCACCGGCGAGCAGGGCGAAGGGCTGCCCGCGCCATTTACGCCGTTTGCGCCGGCGGATCGCGCCTCGAACGACAAGCTGGTGACGGCCGCCGCGTGGACTCCAGATGGCAGTACGCTCGCGATCGTCGTCGACAATCCGGAGCGTTTGGAGGCGAGCGAAGGCATCTATGTGTGGGAACCCGGCGTGACTGGCGCGAATCAGATCTTCCACAACTGCCGCCCCGGCGCGGCCAACTGCCTGTTCTTCGTCAGCGCACAGGGCGAACCCGCGAACTGGTATGCTCGGAGCCTGTCGTGGTCGCCAGATGGAGAGCAGCTCCTCGCCCGCGTGTGGATGTCGAACGTGGAGCGCGATGGCTTCGTGGTGCTGACCCGCACCAGCGACCGCACGCAGCGCGGCCCGATCTGTCCGTATCAGTACAGCGCGTGGACGCCGGACGGCAAGCAGTTGGTGGTGAGTGGGCGCGGCGAGACGGGCGCGGCGGTACTCGGACTGATGACTACCGGTACGTGCAGTGAAGTGGCATTTGCGCGGGTGTCTGGCTCGATGTGGCTGCAGCACGGCGTTGCAGATACGAACGGCTCACTGTTTGCGCTGGGACGCGCGAGCTACGACGCTGGCCCGGTTTATATCGTTGATGGCGAGGGCAGCGTGCTGACCGAGCCAATTGGTGCGACATCGCCATCCGAGGTGCAGTGGAACCCGACCGCCGATGCCGTGTTCGTGCGCACAGAGGACGGCCGTTCATACATCGCGTCGATCAGTGGGCAAGTCATCGACGTGACCGAGTTCGTCGGTGAGGGCGTTCACGTCGCATGGATCGCGCTGGCCGGATAACGATCCGAAGCTGAACGAAAACGACCCGGTTGTCGGCGCCGGGTCGTTTAGATTCGTTGGCGATGTCTGACGCGATTACGCGATGGTGACCTCGTCGCACAGGTATACGTCCTGAATCGCGTTGAGCAGCGCGGCGCCTTCGGCCATCGGCCGCTGGAATGCCTTGCGCCCGCTGATCAGGCCCGTGCCGCCGGCGCGTTTGTTGATGACCGCCGTCTTGATCGCATCGGCGAAATCGTTGGCGCCGCTGGCCCCGCCCGACGAAATCAGGCCGACCCGCCCCATGTACCCGTTGGCGACCTGATAACGCGCGAGGTCGATGGGATGGTCGCTGGTCAGCTCGGTGTAGATACGCTCGTCGAGCTTGCCGTATGACGAGCCGCCGGTGTTCAGCGCCTTGAATCCGCCGTTGTTCTCAGGCAGCTTCTGCTTGACGATGTCCGCCTGAATCGTCACGCCGAGGTGATTGGCCTGTCCGGTAAGATCGGCGCTGACCTCGTAGTTCGTGCCGTTGACCTTGAACGCGCTGTTGCGGGTGTAGCACCACAGCACGGTCGCAAGGCCGATCTCGTGCGCATACGCAAACGCCTCGGCGATCTCGACCAGTTGGCGGGTGCTCTGGTCACTGCCGAAGTAGATCGTCGCGCCTACGGCGACGGCGCCCATATCCCATGCCTGATCGATGGTGCCGAACAGCACTTGATCGTACTTGTTCGGGTAGGTGAGCAGTTCGTTGTGGTTGATCTTGACCAGAAATGGAATGCGATGCGCATACTTACGCGCGACCGCGCCCAATACGCCGAAAGTCGACGCGACGGCGTTGCACCCACCCTCAATCGCCAGTTCGACAATCTTGGCGGGGTCGAAGTAATCCGGATTCTTGGCGAACGACGCGCCAGCCGAATGCTCGATGCCCTGATCGACGGGCAGGATCGATAGATAGCCGGTGCCGGACAGCCGGCCGTGGTTGAACATCTGCGCCAGCGACCGCAGCACCTGCGGATTACGGTCGGTCTGCGTGTAAACCTCGTCGACGAATGACGGGCCGGGCAGATACAGCCGTTCCTTGTCGATGGTCTTGGACGTGTGGTTCAGATAGTAATCGGCCTCACCGCCGAGCGCCTCGGCGATGCGGTCTATCGTGTATGTCTGTGAAGCTGTGGCGAGTGCCATGATGTGGTGTTCCTTCCCTACAAGGCTTGCGGGATACGGTCAAGTATACCGCCTCAGCCGTGCGTCTTAAAGACAGAGCGCCGGCCGGACGTGCTGTTACGGCACAACCGCGATCAATTCGATCTCGATGCGCGCGTCGATGGGCAAACGGGCGACCTGCACGGTAGACCGGGCGGGCGAGCTTGACGGGAAGTACTCGGCATAGATGGCGTTCATCGCCGCGAAGTCGTTCATGTCCGCGAGAAAGACGGTCGCCTTGACAACGTCGTCAAACGCACAACCTGCAGCGGTGAGGACGGCGCGCAGGTTGGCGAACACCTGCCGCGTCTGTTCTTCGATACCCGGCCCGGTGAATTGGCGTGTCGTCGGGTCAACGCCGACCTGCCCCGCGGTATAGACCACGCCGTTGGCGATCACCGCTTGGCTGTACGGGCCGACGGCAGGTGGCGCATGGTCGGTATGAACAATCGTCTTCATCGTGAAGCCTCCGAATTTGCGGATAAGATGCGCGCGAGTTCACGCTGCACCATGAGCGGGCGCTCGTCGCGCAGCATGGGGGAGCCGATACGGGTGCGGGCGATCTGATTGAGGTCGATAGCCTGCGTAATCAGCATTTCTTCGAAGTACTGGCCTTTGGTGAGAAACTGCCCGTTTGGGTCGACGACCGACGAACCACCCCAGAAGGTCTTGCCGTCTTCATAACCAACGCGATTGCAGTGGATGACATAGTTGGTCGAGAACAGCCCGTGCGCCTGATTGATTAGCTCGACCCGGCGGGTGCTGCCTAACTGCTCGTCCGCGCCGAGGCCGTAAGATGGGCTGGCGCTTTGCAGCAGCAGGATATCAGCGCCGTCCAACCACAGCAGATAGGCTGGGCTGATGTGCCAAAATTCCTCGCAGATCAACATGCCGACACGCCCAAATCGTGTGTCGAAGGCGCGGATCGATTCGCCTTGATCGAAGTAGCGGCCTTCGTCAAACATCGCGTAAGTGGGCAGGTAGACCTTGTGGTGAACGTGGATGATTTCGCCCTGAGACAGATAGGCGGCGGCGATATAGTAACGATTGCGCGCGTCGCGCTCCACGAACCCGAACATGACGTCGACGGCACGGCTTGCATCGAGCAGGCGGCCAAACACGAGGTCGGTTGGCGTGGCCTGAATGGCGACGTCCGATACGAGGTCTTGAACCTGATAGCCGGTCAGCGACAGCTCCGGAAACACGATCAGGTCGACGCCTTGCGAGATCGCCGTGTCGATGTACTGTAAGTGCTTGTCGAGGTTCTCGGATACATGCCCGAGTTTCGGATAAATTTGGGCCAAGCCGATATTCACGCGCATGGGCGCTGCCTCAAGGTTGTGTTTGTGTGCGGTTGATGCACAATCTACCGTATTGCGGGCGGACGGACTAGGGACGACTGTGACACGTTTTCTCACTATAGACGACGCGGCAGCGCTGATCGAAGACGGGATGCTGCTCGGGTTCGGCGGAATGACGATCTACCGGCGTCCGGTCGCTTTCGTGATGGCGATGCTCAGGCGGTCGATTCGCCCGCGCGACCTGACGCTGTTCGGGTTCACCCACGGCTACGAGGCCGATCTGCTGGTCGGGGCGGGGTGTGCGGCGGCTGTGCGCTCATGCTACTTCGGACTTGAGTCGTTCGGATTCGCGCCGATGTTCACGGAACGGGTGAACCGCGGCGAGGTGCGGGTCATCGAAGAGACCGAAGCGAGCATCGGGTGTGGACTGCGTGCCGCGACAGCAGGGATCGGGTTCATGCCGTCGACCGCGTGGATCGGCACCGACCTGCCGAAGCTGCGGCCTGATGTATTGACCGTGACCGATCCGTATACCGGCGAAACCCTGACGGCCTTCCCGGCGATTCACCCGGACATCGCCGTGCTTCATGCGCTGGAGGCCGACCGGTTCGGCAATGTGGCGCTCAACCAGAACGTCGCGATTGACCTCGAACTCGCCGCTGCCGCCAAGACCGTGATTGTCACGTATGAGCAGCAGGTCGAACGGCTTGAGAAAGCGCCGGATCGGATCATTCTGCCCGGCGTGGTGGTCGATGTCGCGGCGCTGGCCCCACGCGGCGCATGGCCCACCAGCTGCTATCCACGGTACACGCTGGACGGCGAGGCGTTGATGGCCTATGTGGATGCGTGCAACGCGGGCGAGTTCGACGTGTACGTGGAGCAGCTGATCCAACGCGCACAGCATGTCACCGGAGGATCTACCGGACGGTAACACGCCGCGAGCCATCGACTCAGTGGTTCAGCTGGTAGACTGCGACGGGCGTATACATCGGCCCGCTTGGCGTCAGTGTGCTCTCGTACAGTGTAAACGCCGTCACCAGAAACGGCGCGCTCGATACGTTCGCGTTCAACGCGAGAAAGCGTTGTGCGGCCTCAACTGTAGCGGCGCTGGCGTTCGGCGTGCGCGCGAGCGTGACGTGCGGCGAGAACGGCAGATCGTCGGGCGGCAGACGCAGCGGCGCAAGGGCGGCATTGATCGATTCGTGGAGTGATGCGAGCGTATCGGGCGCTTTTAAGCCCGCCCACAGCACGCGCGGCGGCATGCGCGAACTGTAGGGGAACCGCCCCACGCCGGCGATAGCGAGTTCGAGCGGAGCGCTGTTCACCACGGCCAGCGCTGCCTGTATCTCATCGGCTCTGTCGGTCTCGCCGATGAACCGCAGTGTCACGTGCATCTGCGCCGGATTGACCCAGCGCGCGCCGTCGAACCTTCTCGGCAGCGCGGCCAGCGCCGTCTTCACCGGATCAGGTATATCAATGGCGATAAACAGACGCATTTTCTGCCAATCCCTCCTGCGTGTGATTTTTCGCGATCGCTCTGGTTCGCGCATTCCGTCTGCGCATCGATTCGCTAATTCTAACTTGCAACGTACATCGCGCCGTCCTACACTTGAGGTGTTACCCGAACAGCCGGGGGAGCCTGCGCAAGTGGGCTGAGAGGGTGCGTAGCGCCGCACCGACCCTTGTACCTGATCCGGATCATACCGGCGTAGGGAGTGTCGATGAACGCGTCCGATCGCTTCAACTACGCCGCTTGGAACATCCAGCGGCGTTTGAATTTGAGTGGCGTTCCTCTGGCTGTCAAACGCTGTGGAGGAACCAAATGAACCGTCTCGTTCTTGTGATCGTCTTCCTGTTGGCCGTGCTGCCGGCATCCGCACAGCAAGCCCCGCTGACGCTCGTCACTTACGACAGCTTCAGCATCAGCGAGGACGTCCTTGCATCATTTACCGATCAGACCGGCATCGAAGTCGAGATAGTGCGCCTCGCCGACGCTGGTGCGATGGTCAACCAAGCCATTCTGACCAAGAACAATCCGCTTGGCGACGTGCTGTACGGGATTGACAGCACGTTCTTGAGCCGGGGGCTAAACGCCGGGATCTTCGAGCCTTACGAATCGCCGGCGCTGGAGGCGATCCCCGAAGCCTTCGTGCTGGATCCCGACCACAACGTGACGCCGGTCGCGTATGGCGACGTGTGTCTGAATTACGACACGGCGTATTTCAGTGAGGATGGCCCACAGCTGCCGGATTCGCTCGCTGAGCTGGCCGGCCCAGAGTTCGCTGGGCTGCTGGTCGTGGAGAATCCGGCCTCGTCTTCACCGGGGTTAGCGTTCCTGCTGGCGACGATCGCCACGTTTGGCGAGGAGCCGGATACGTACAACTGGCTGGCGTTCTGGGCCGATCTCGCGGCGTATGACGTTCTGGTGGTCGACGGCTGGACAGAAGCCTACTACGGCGAATTCAGCGGAGCGAGCGACGGCGACCATCCGCTGGTCGTCAGCTATGCCAGCAGCCCGCCGGCCGAGGTCTACTTCGCCGATCCGGCCCCCGAAACGGCCCCAACTGGCGTCGTGGTGTTGGACGAGGCGTGCTTTCGCCAGATCGAGTTCGCGGGCATCCTGACCGGCACCGATCAGCGCGCCGAGGCCGAGGCGTTGATTGACTTCATGCTCGGCGTCGAGTTTCAGGAAGACCTGCCGCTGCAGATGTTCGTGTTTCCGGTCAACCCCGACGCTGAGCTGCCGGATGTCTTCGCTGAATACGCCGTGATTCCCGAACATCCGGCCACGATTGCGCCGGAGGTGATCGAAGAAAAGCGTGAGGAATGGATTCAGAGGTGGACGGAGACCGTCCTGCGCTAACCGGACACGCCGGCCTTACAGCACAGCGGAACATCCGCCGGATGCCGTGGCGCGCGCTGGCGGTCGCGCCGGTCGCCTTTCTGGGCGTGTTCTTCGTCTATCCGCTGGTCGCAGTGATGGCGCAGAGCTTGACCGATCCGGCCGGCGGGTTGGACGTGTCAGGCTTCGTGAAGATCGTAACGTCCGCGTACTACCGCGAGACGCTGTGGTTTACGACGTGGCAGGCGGCGCTGTCGACGCTGCTGACGGTCGCTGCCGCGCTGCCTGCCGCAGTCGTGTTCGTGCGCTTCAGGTTTCCCGGCAAGTCGCTGCTGATGGCGCTGGCGACGCTGCCATTCGTCCTGCCGACCGTCGTCGTCGCCGCCGCGTTCGACGCCCTGCTGGGCAACAGCGGCCTGCTCAACAGCGGGTTGATGGCGGCGTTCGGGCTGGACTCCGCGCCGATTCAGCTCGAACGCACGCTCACGCTCGTGCTGATCGCGCACGTCTTTTATAACTTCGCGGTCGTGCTGCGCATGATCGTGAGCTACTGGTCGAATCAATCGCCGCAGGTTGAGGAAGCCGCGCGCAGTTTGGGCGCTGGGTCGTGGCAGCTCTGGACACGGGTGCGTCTCCCGATGCTGGCCCCGGCGATCAGCGCGGCGTCGGTGCTGGTGTTCATCTTCACGTTCACCAGCTTCGGAGTCGTGTTGATCCTCGGCGGGCCGCGCTACGCGACACTCGAGGTCGAGATCTACCGGCAGGCGTTGAGCATCTTCGATCTGCCCGTTGCGGCCGCGCTGTCGCTGATCCAGATCGGGCTGATGTTCGGGATGCTGCTGGTGTACTCGCGTTTGCAGCGCCGGATCACCGTGCCGATGCGCGGCGAGGCGTCTGTGTCGCGGCTGCCGCATTCGTGGCGCGCGAAGCTGGGCGCGCTGGTGGTCGTCGCGGCGATGACCGCGCTGCTGGTGACGCCGTTGGCCGCCTTAGTCGTGCGGGCGCTCACCACGGCCGGCGGGCTTGAGAACTTCGCGCGGCTGGCGCAGAATCCGCGCGGGTCGATCTTGTTCGTCCCGCCGCTGGCGGCCGTCGGCAACTCGCTGGTGTTTGCATCCATCACGACGGCGCTGGCGGTCGGCTTAGGGTTGATCACCGCGGCGCTGGTCAATGCGCGGCGCTGGCGCTGGCTGGACGCGTTATTTATGCTGCCGCTGGCGACCAGCGCAGTGACGCTCGGCTTCGGCTATTTGATCGCGATGGGCAACCCACCGCTTAACCTCCGATCCAGCGCGGTGCTGATTCCACTGGCGCATACGCTGGTCGCGCTGCCGTTCGTGGTGCGGGCGGTGCTGCCGGCGCTCCAGCTTATCCCCAACAACGTCACGGATGCGGCGCGGGCGCTCGGCGAAGGGCCGGCCGGCGTGTGGCGGCGGGTACGGCTGCCGATCATCGGGCGCGCGGTGGCAGTGGGGGCATCGTTTTCGTTCACGGTGAGTCTGGGCGAATTCGGGGCGTCGCTGTTCATCGCCCGGCCGGATACGCCGACCATCCCGATCGTGATTTTCCGGCTGCTGGGACAGCCCGGCGCATCTAATTATGGGCAGGCGCTCGCGATGAGCGTCATCTTGCTCATTGTGTGCGGCGCAGCGTTTGCTATTATCGAACGACTGCGAATCAGCGTTGCGGGTGTATTCTAGGGGTTAGGCACGAATTGAGCCTGACACCCCATACCCTTATCGCAACAGCGCCGTAGCGATGGTATTATCGTACCGCGTTCAGCACGAGGCGCGGCTAACGGAACACAGCGACTATATGCGAGTTCTCATCATTTCCGATATTCATGCAAACGTCACCGCGTTCGAGACCGTTCTGCGGGACGCCAAAGGTCAGTGGGATTACGTGTGGTGCCTCGGGGACGTGGTTGGTTATGGCCCGGATCCCAACGAGTGCGTGACCATGCTGCGTGAACTCCCGCACCTCTGTCTCGCCGGCAACCATGACTGGGCGGTTCTTGACCGGCTCGACATTCGCACCTTCAACCCCGACGCACGGCGCGCGGTTGACTGGACGCGCGAAAGCCTGACCGACGAAAACTTGCAGTGGCTTGAAGCCCTGCCGGTCACGTTCGTCATCGGGGACTACACGTTGGCCCACGCCAGCCCGCGCGAGCCGATCCTCGAATATATTCTGGAGACCAAAACGGCGGCCGACAACTTTCCGCACTTTGAAACCCCGTACTGTGTCGTCGGGCATACCCATCAGCCGATGATCTACGAGCTGTTCGGCAGCTTCGGGGATGTCTCGATGAATCGGCCGGTATACGGACAGCCCCGCACGCTCAACGGCCGCCGGCAGATCATCAACCCCGGCAGTGTGGGCCAGCCTCGTGACGCCGACCCGCGCGCCGCCTATTCGATCCTCGATTTCGAACACAACATTTGGGAGCACCGCCGCATCCCGTACGATGTCGCGGCCGTCCAGCGCCGGATGCGCCAACACCGGATGCCGGATCGGCTTGTGGCGCGCCTCGAACTGGGTATGTAGCGCGTGGAACAACACGATCTTCCCGCCGAGGACATCAGCGGCAAGATGCGCGACTATCTTGTCGAAATCTACCGGCTGACTGATCGGCTGGGAGACGACGGCGCGTACGTCAGCACGTCCGCCCTCGCCGATCTGCTGCGGGTGACACCGCCCGCCGTCAATCGCATGGTGAACCGCCTGCGCTCGCACGGACTCATCGAACACGCGCCGTATCAAGGGATCCGCTTGACCGAGGCAGGGCAGCGCGAAGCACGCATCCGCCTGCGCGGCCACCGCATCGCCGAAGCGTTTCTGGTCAATGTGATGGGGTTCGGCTGGGAAACGATCTTCGATGAGGCGCAGCGCATGAGCACGGGCTTGACGCCCGCGCTGCTCGATCGCATGTACGAGATGGCCGGACAGCCGCAGTTCTGCCCGCACGGTGAGCCGATTCCTGACGCTGAGGGCAATCTGGCGCCTATCGACGATATGGCGTTGGCCGAAGCGCCGACCAGCACGAACCTCGTGATCACGCGGGTCACGACGCGCGAAGCGGATCGCCTGCACTATCTGCACGCGCTCGGATTGATCCCCGGCGTCGAACTGGTCGTACACCATGTCGCCCCGTTCAACGGCCCGATTCAGCTCAAGCTGCACGGCGAGTACCGCATCATCGGCCACAACCTCGCTGAGCAAATCCGCGTGCGCACCGAATAACCGGAACAAAAAAACGGCGAGCATCCTGATGATCTAGGAATGCCCGCCGTCTTTGCTGGACGTTACTCGTCCTTGATGTCGATCTTGGACTTGGCCCCGCCCTGCGTCACGTCGCTATCCGTGATTTCGCGGACGATCTCGATCTTCAAGCGCGCGACCGTGGCCCCAACCGCCGCGATGATCGCGCCAATCGGGCCGGCCATCAGGCCGAGCACCGTGCCGGCGATTGCGCCGACCGTCAGTGTCGTGTCGATCAGGACGCGGTCGTCCGCCGTTTTGATGATGAGGCGGCGCACGTTGCCTTGACGGATCAGTTCCTGCACGTGCTCCACCACCTGATTCCCGACGCCTTCCAGCTCTTCTGTGATGGTCTTGGCCTGCTTGTTCTTTTCGTCGCTCATGGTTAAGCTCTCCATACGTTGCGTTCGTTCGATCCTTGCTATACTTATCATACGCAGGGTCGGCCATAAAGTTGCAGGCCAACCGTGTTCAGTTTACGGCGGCCATCGGCGTGGAGTGTCTCATGAAGCGATCTTTAGTAGCAATGCTGGCTGTCCTGCTGCTTGCCAGCGGCCTGACCCTCTTCATCGCGCCAGAGGTGTCAGCCCAGCAGGTCGGAACCAACTGGATTGGGTCGTTCTGGAACAATACGGATCAATCCGGCTCGCCCGTTGTCACCAACGAACCGTATCCGAACGGCGTGTATTTTAACTGGGCCAGCGGGCCTCCGTTGAAAGATCGCAGCACGCAGCCCGTCGCGGGTGTCAATGCGGACAATTTCTCGGCGCGCTTTATCTCCAATCAAGTGTTCGCACAGGCCGGGACGTACACATTCACCGTGTATGCGAATGACGGCGTTCGTGTCACGATCAACGGTCAGATCGTCCTCAATCAGTTCATCCCGTTCACGGGAACATCGCCGAACTACGCGACGTACACCTTTACGCAGACGGTCTCTGCCGGCCAAAGCCTCGATTTCGTGATCGACTATGTCGACTTCACCGGCGATGCGATCCTTGTGTTCCAATGGGGCGTCGCTGGCGGCGGGTTTACGACGCCTATTGGCCCGACCGCGACGGCCGTGCCGCCGGCGCTGGGCAGCGTCAACTTCGTGCGCGGCTTGGCCGTTCGCACCGGCCCGTATCTCGGCGCGTCGATGGTGGCGGTAGCCCGGCCCGACAATTCGTATCCGGTGCTTGAGAAGAACTTCGATGAGGGCTTGTTCCCGTGGTACAAGATTCAGGTCGGTGACCGGATCGGCTGGTCGTCCGGGCGTTATCTTGAGGTGACGGGTAACTTGGACGCCGTGCCCGAAACACAGACGATCTTCGACCAGATCGACAACCCGACTGACCTGCCGCCGCGTTTGGACGTCATCGGGTATACGCGGTCGGTGATGAACATTCGCCGCCGGCCGAGCCAGCGCACTCAGCTGCTCGGTCAGGTGCCGTGGGGTGACCCGGTACGCATCATCGGGCGCACGGTGCAGGGCGGGATGAATTTCTGGCTGCACATCCAGTACGAGGGGATCACCGGCTGGATCTATGCGCCGTATGTCAAGATTGTGGGGCTGATCGACGCGGTGCCGATTCGCTGAGAGCGACCGACACGAAAACGGGGCGTTGCTGAGCGCCCCGTTTTGATTCCCGTTACTTGACCTGCCAGAGCCTGACGCTGCCGTCTGCGGACGCGGTGACGAGGCGCGTGCCGTCCGGCTGAAACGCGACATCGTTGATCGCAGCATCAGCCGCCACAACCCCGACGATCAACGCCGGCGAAGCGGGATCGGTGACGTCCCAGACTGTCATGACCCCGTCCTGACGGGCCGCCACAAGGATCGGCGCAGTGGGGCTGAAGACGACATCCGTCACCCAATCGTTGACTTCCAGCGAGGCGATCTGCTCGCCTTCACGCCACAGCGTTACGCTGCCGTCGTCGCCGCCCACCGCCAGCAGCAGGCTGTCCGGCGCGTATGCCAGCGATGTCACGGTCGCCGGGTGGGCCAGCGATGCCAGCACGGAGCCGTCGGTGGCGTCGTAAGTCAGGGCGCCGGACGCGGGAAACCCGCCGGCGACCGTGATCTGCGAGCCGTCCGGGCTGTATGCGACCGCGGTCACACGAAGCGCACCGACTGGAAGCTCAAACAGTACGTCGCCGGTGGCCGCATCCGCGACACGCACCCGCCCATCGCCGACGCCAAACGCGATCCGTGTGCCGTCCGGGCTGATGGCGAGATGCTCGATGACCGCGTCATAGCCGGTGATCTGTGACCGGACGGCGAGCGTCTCGTCCGATGTATCCCAGACGATCATCGTGTGATCCCAGCCAGACGTGATGGCGAAGCTCTCTGCGAACGCGGCGCCCTTCACGAACGAGAAATGCTCGTAAGACTCGCTGACCTGCTCACCGTCCGCCAGCGAATACAGCCGCACCGACGTATCCTGATTGGCCGTCAGCAGCAGCGATCCATCGGGGCTGAACGCCAGCGCATTCACGACATCCGGCGTCACGATTTCCGACGCGAACTGCAAGCCGCCCGCCGTATCTGGCGCGATGGGCGCGGGTGTAGCGGTGGCCTGTGCGGATACGACCCCTGCAAAGAGCGCGCCCAACAGCGCCAAGAGGATCATCTTCTTCATCTACTGTCCTCCGCTGTGCTTCAAGTGTGGGCCGAGCAGTGCGATGAACTCGTCCCATTTCTCTACATGGACGCCGTGCCCGCAGTCCGGGATAAGTTCGAGCCTACCGTGCGGCACACGGTCGAGATAGACCTGCGCTGCCTCTGCCGGGTTGAGCGCGTCACGGTCGCCCAACAGCATCAGAACCGGGCAGGTCACGAGATGGGCGCTGCGCAGGCTGAGGTCGCCGCCTGCGTCAATCATGCCCTTAAAGCTGTCTTCCCACTGCTTCGTAAAAGCGGCGCGGTCGGCGATACCGTGCATCTGGACATCCTCCGGCGTGATCCAGTCGCCCGGATACACCCGCACGCGGTCGCGTGAGAGTGGGCTGAGATAACCGGTCGCGCCGATGGTGGTCACCGAGCGGATCTGCTGCGGGGCGAGGCCGGCCGCCACCAGCGATGACTCGCCGCCGTCGGAATAGCCGATCAGGTGAACCGGGCCGGGATTGACCGCCTCAAGGAACGCGACGATGTCACGCCCGTCGATCTCGTAGAAGTTCGGCGGAAACGTGCGCGGCTTCGGTTCGGAGTAGCCATATCCGCGCAGAGTCAAGCCGAGCACCCGGTACTGTGGCTTGAGCCATTCGATCAGCCGGCCGAAGTGCTGCGACGCGGTTCCGAGAAGACCGTGCACGAGCAGCACAGGCTCACCTGCACCGCCCGTGTCGAGATAGTGCAGGCGCGCGCCCGTCGACGTTAATGTGAAGGGCATCATCTACCGGCCTGTGTAGTCGCGCAGATAAAGAAAGTCGTGGCCGATTGCGCGGCTGCCGAGCTTGGGGATGTTAGGCATCGTCCGTTTGTAGTGATTGCTCTTTACGCGCCCCCACACCGAATTGACGAAGCTCGCATCGAAGCCCTCGCTGACGGTTTGTTCGACGGTGTAGCGCTCATCAACGAGCAGGTACAACACTTGATCGACATCGTTGTAGGTGAAGCCAAGCTCGCCTTCGTCAGTCTGGCCTTCCCACAAATCTGCCGAAGGGGGCTTGTCGATGATCTGTTTGGGCACGCCGATGTCCTGCGCGAGCTGGCGAACCTGAGCCTTGTACAGGTCGGCGATTGGCTGAAGCGCAACGCCGCTGTCGCCGTAGAGCGTCGAATATCCCAGCAGGAACTCGGTCTTGTTGCTGGTGCCCATAGGCAGCAGGCTCCGCGCGGCAGACTGGTCGTACAAGACGATCATTCGCATACGCGCCATGATGTTGCCACGGCGAACGTCCGACATATCCGGAAATTGGTGGATGAGCGCATCGGCCATGTCGGTGATCGGCGCGGTCACGGCCGGTATGCCGAGTTCGGCGATGACAGCGTCGGCGTCGGTCATGCTGCTTTCGGACGATGTGCGATAGGGCATGCGCACGGCCAACACATTCTTCGCGCCAAGCGCCTCGACGCTCAGATAGGCCGACACTGCCGAATCGATGCCACCCGACAGCCCGATCACGGCGCCCTTCGCGCCGGCCTTAGCGATCTGATCGGCGATAAAGCCGGTGAGTATTCGCCGTGCAAGTGTGGTGTTGATCTTGAGGCGGTGCAGCAGGTCGGGCATGCCATCTCACTCCATGTCGTGCGTGGTGGTCAGCATAGCATACGGCCGCCTTCCAAGACAGGGACGACGGCCGCGCAGATCGTACCGCTACCGCCGGCCGCCGACCTTCGCGATAAAGTCGAACGGATACGGCCCGGGCAGGTCGCTGACGACATCAAGACGTGCGCGATGCTCGTCGCTCAGCGCCCAACCGACCGACTTAAGATTACCCTCAAGCTGCGAAATTTTGCTCGCGCCGATGATCGGCGCCGTGACGCCGGGCCGGTCTTTGACCCAGTTCAGCGCGACTTCCGCCGGTGTACGCCCTAGCTCGCCAGCGACCACCTTCAACGTGTCGATGACCGACCACGTGCGGTCGTTGTCGTAGACATCCCACCGTTCCGTCCAATTGTTGGCCGTGGCGGCTGCCACGCGTGACCCCTCCGGCAGCGACTGCATCCCGCGCGTGTAACGGCCTGTGAGCCATCCACCGCGCAGCGGCGACCACGGGATGATCCCGAGTCCTTCGTTTTGGCAGACCTCGACGATCTCCCATTCGAGCGCGCGGTCGAGCAGGTTATACAGCGGCTGAAGGCACACGAAGGGCTGCCAGCCGTTGGCGCGGCTGATATCGACCGCTTTTTGAATCTGATGCGCCTTGTAGTTGCTGACCCCGATGTACCGCACCTTACCCTGTTGGATCAGCAGATCGAGCGTATGCAGTGTCTCTTCCAGCGGCGTGATCGGATCCCAGCAGTGCACCTGATACAGGTCGATCACATCGATCTGAAGGCGGCGCAGGCTGGCCTCGACACCGTCCATAATGTGCTTGCGGCTCAAGCCGATGTCGTTGGGGCCGCTGCCCATGCCGAACCGCACTTTGGTCGCGATGACGAAATCTTCGCGCCGTTTGCCCTTCAGCCAGCGGCCGACGACCTCCTCGCTTCCGCCCTGTGAATACGCGTCTGCGGTGTCGATGAAGTTGCCACCCGCTGCGGCGAACACATCCATCATCACATGACTGTCCGGTTCGCTCGCTTCCCGACCAAACGTCATTGCGCCCAAGCACAACTCGCTGACTTTCAAGCCGGTGCGCCCAAGCACCCGATACTCCATGACTGTTTCTCCCGGCGTCCGCCCGTGTCTAACTGATTGCGCGACGGTCACTATAGCGCACGGCATAGGCCCGGTGACAGAGTCGAATGAGGGAAGGGGCTGTGTGGTTGCGCACACGCTGATGCCGAATGAGTTCGCGGGCGCTCGATCGAATCGGGAATCGACCTGCGTAATCTATGCCTGAGAATCGCGAAGACACGTTGACGAACAGCCTCGTCCGTGGATACGTATTGCACTTTGTTGGAGTTCTGTCCCGCAAGTGTTACTATGCCGGCGAGTGTGCGTCGTTACGGACTTCGTAACATGGATGCCTTCCAACTCAAGATCAAAGACGAAGAGTATCAGCAGCGGTGCGAGCACCTGCTCGACGCCATCCAGCGCCACGGTTACAGCGGGGTCGTTCTGTTCGACCGCGACTACATCATCTACTACTACGGGTTCGCCTTCATTCCTACTGAGCGCCCCATCGCGTTCGTGATGAACAGCAAGGGCGAACGTGGCATGCTCGTGCCGCGTATGGAGGTCGAACATGCGCAGGCCAACGCGCTCATCGATCACATCTCTCACTATGTCGAGTATCCCGACGACCCGCACCCGATGGTGGCGCTCGGCAAGCTTCTCGACGAGATGAGCGTGACCGGCGATATCGGCGCCGATCAGCCGGGCTATCCCCGCATTTACGGATATCGCGGCCCGCTGCTCAGCGAGCTGCAAACCGCGCGGCCGATCACCGTGCACTCGATCACCGATGACGTCGAAGATCAGATGATGATCAAGTCGCCGGCTGAGATTGCGCTGCTGCGCGAAAGCCTGCATTGGGCCAACCTTGCGCTGAGACTGCTGCAGCGATATACCAAACCCGGCCTGACCGAGACCGACGTCGAACGCCGCGCCAGCGACGAAGCCACACGGGCGATGGTCGATGCGATCGGGCCGGTGTATCGCGGGCTGAGCATGGTCACGGCCGGCGCGTATGCCATCTACCGCGGCCAGATCGGGCGCAGCGCGTCGATCCCGCACATGCTGGCGAACAACATCACGTTCGAGGCCGGCGACGTCATGGTCGGAGAGTCGACAGCGCCGATGTGGGGCTACATCTCCGAACTTGAACGGACGTGGTTCCTCGGCCGTCCGTCCGACGCGCAAAAGCGGCTGTTCGACCACATGATCGGGGCGCAGGACACGGCGTTCAAGGCGTTTGAAACGGCGCGGCTGACGTGTGACATTGATAACGCCGTCCGCGCCTATTTCGCCAAACACGAGCTGGAGTCGTACTGGCGGCATCACACCGGGCATGCCATCGGCCTGCGGTCGCACGAAGGGCCGTTCCTCGACCGCGGCGATAAGACGGCGCTCAAACCCGGCATGATCTTCACGATTGAACCCGGTCTTTACGCGCCGGAGATTGGCGGGTTCCGGCATTCCGATATGGTGCTGGTCACTGAAGGGAGCGCCGAACTGATGACATTCTACCCACGCGACCTCGACAGCATGATAATTCCGGTGTAATCGCCATGGGGAAATTCGTCTTTCGCAGAGTGCTGCAGGCGGTCCCGACATTCTTCGGGATCACGGCGATTGCGTTCATCATCATGGTATCCGCGCCCGGCGACCCCATCGCGCTGATTACGTTCAACCCGACGCGCGACGCAGTCTCGATCGCCCGCATGGAACGGTCACTAGGGCTGGATCAGCCGCCGATCATCCAGTACGTGTACTGGCTTGTCGGCAATGACTGGGTCATGATCGACGTGGACGGCGATGGTGCCGGCGAGACACCCGGCATCCGGCACGGTCTGCTGCGAGGCGACCTCGGCCAGTCTATCCGGTTCAAACAACCCGTCTTGAAGCTGATTTTGGAGCGTATCCCGGCGACCCTTCAGCTTGCGCTCGTCTCGCTCGTGTTCGGCTACGGCATCGGGATTGGGCTGGGCGTGCTCGCCGCGGTGTTTCATAAGACGTGGATCGACTGGCTGATCCGGGTTATCAGCGTCATCGGAAACGCGATACCGCCGTTTTGGCTGGGACTTGTCTTGATCATTATCTTTAGCGTGCAGCTTGGCGTGCTGCCGATGGGCGGCATGCGTGACATCGCAAGCCGCGGCGGTTTTAACCTCGCCGAGACGTTCCGCCACATGCTGCTGCCGGTGTTCGTGTTCTCGCTCAATACGGTCGCGTTCGTCTCGCGCTTCGTTCGGACGGAAATTCTAGAGGTCTTGGCGCAAGACTACGTACGGACGGCGTATGCGAAGGGGCTTACCAATCGCACGGTTTGGCTGCATCATGCGGCAAAGAACGCGCTGATCCCGGTCGCGACGTATGTGGGTGTGTCGGTCGGCACGCTGCTCAGCGGATCGGTGATTATCGAGCAGGTGTTCGACTGGCCGGGGATGGGGCGGCTGGTCGTGAACGCCGTGTTTAACCGTGACTATCCGCTGGTCATGGGATCAGTGGTCGTCGGGGCTATCATGTTTATCATTGGCATCCTCTTCTCGGACTTCTTGTACGCGCTGCTCGACCCGCGCATTCGCCTCAAGTAGCGGACGACCCGAAAGATCGACTATGTCTACGGTTGCCAACATCAACGACGATACGAAAGAAACGAGAGCGCGCTCACTGTGGCAGGACGCGGTAAAGCATTTTGTGCGCGACCGTTTGACTCTGATTGCCTTTATCGTGCTGGTGCTGATGACGCTGGCATGTTATCTCGCGCCGCCCGTTCTCGAAGACCTGCTCGACGTCGATGCCACACGCACCAACACGCCGGCCAGCTTCACGGCGCCGGGGGTGGATAGACATGTGCTCGGCACGGATCATCTCGGCCGCGACCAATTGATCCGGCTGCTTTACGGTGGGCGTGTTTCGCTCGCCGTCGCCTATACCTCAAGTATTATGATTATCTTCATCGGCGTCTCGCTTGGCTTGCTGGCCGGATTCTACGGCGGGCTTGTGGACGATACGATCACATGGCTGGTCAACACGCTCAGCTCCGTCCCGTCGACCTTGCTCTATATCGTGATTGCGGCGATCTGGCAGCCGCCGGTGGAGTGGATGATTATCATTCTTGCGCTGCTGGGGTGGGTGGGGACGAGCCGCCTTGTCCGCGCCGAGGTGCTGTCGATCAAGGAACGCGAGTATGTGCTGGCGGCGCGGGCGCTTGGCGCTTCCGATTTCCGGCTGCTGGTCAGTCATATCTTCCCGAACTTGATGTCGATCGTGATCGTCACCGGGTCGATCATCGCCGGCAACCTGATCCTCGTCGAGGCCGGCTTGAGCTATCTCGGCGTGGGCGTTCAGCCACCGACACCGACATGGGGCAACATGCTGACCGACTCGCGGACGTATTTCGTGCAGGGCGTTCATCTGGTGATCTGGCCGGGCATCATGATCTTGATCACGGTCATGTGCTTCTATCTGGTCGGTGATGGCTTGCGCGATGCGCTCGATCCACATCAGTCACGGCACAGCAAAGCGTAAAGCCTGTCCGTATGCGCCGAGGTCTGATCATCATTCTGCTGCTCGTGTCGCTTGCCGCTTGCTCGCCCGGCGCTCCACGTGAAGGCGAACCGCTGCCGCTTACCCGAACATTCGACAAAAGCCCCAGCGGTTTCGAGTTCAAGTATCCGACGGATTGGGATTACACAATCCCGATGCAGGGCGTTCTGTTCGCGGGGCCGGTCGATGTGCTGACCGGGGCTCCGGGGCCGCTGTTCGCCGTGCAGCGCAGCCTGCCAGTATCGATCCCCGGCAGCCTATCCGCGGCGCTCAATTCGTACTTGGAGGCCGGCCCGCTTTCTAAGCCGGACAACTGGCGCATTACCGTTGAAGAGCGCGACATCACGCTCGATGGCCGGCCCGGGCGGATTGTCGATCTCGAAGGGGCGGAAGGGCCGGACGATACGCGCATCCATTCGCAAGTGATCGCCACGACGTCTGACAACACGTTCGTGTATATATTCACCCTCACCGTTCCGGTCAGTCAGCGTGACCGGTTTGAGCCGACGCTGCTTGCAATGCTTGAGAGCGTGCGCATCCTTGAATAAGACATCATCGAGTTTTTGTTGCGTAGGCAGCGTGTTGGATAGAATGCGCGCTATAGCGGATTCACATGCTGCATACTTCATTTGTCCGCTATATGGAGGGATGGTTTGTATGAAGCGTTTGCTTGTCATCTTCGCCTTGTTGGCAGCGGTCGTCATGCCGCTGTCGGTCATGGCTCAGAGTCCGGACACCATCGTGATTCGCGGCTTTGGCAACATCGTCACGTTCAATCCTCACATGACCACCGACGGCGCCTCCTATCAGGCCTACTCGCTGCTCTTCCCCGCGCCGTTTCTGACCGACAGCTTCACCGGTCAGGCCGTGCCGGGGCTGACGTCGTGGACGATTTCAGAGGACGGGTTGACGTACACTTTCTCGATTGATCCAGACGCAGTGTGGAGTGACGGAACGCCGATCACCGCCGACGACATGGTCTACTCGATCAACGCGATCAAGTCTGACGTTGATACAGTGCTCGAGCAGAACGTCGCCCTCATCGACTCGGTCAACAAGATCGACAACAAGACGTACGAGGTCGTGCTGTCCGGTAATGACTGCTCGATTCTGAGCAACTTGAGCGCGATTCGCTTCTTGCCGGCGCACAAACTCGCCGCCGACTTCAGCGATTTCGAGACCAGTTCGCTCTGGACCAACCCGGATATCAGCGGCGGTTCGTACATCCTCGAAGAGTGGGCGCCAGATGAAGGCCAGCGTTTCCGCGCGAACCCGGATCACTGGGCGGGGGAGCCTAAGATCCCGTTCCTTGTGAACCGTGTTGTCGGCGATCAGGCGGTCGCTGTTCAGGGGATTCAGTCGGGCGATCTGGATTACACGTACTTCCAAGGCGATCTATTCCAGCAGATCGCAGACAAGAGCAACCTCCAATATCAGTCGTTCTCGGCGCTGCAGGTGAACTTCCTGTCGTTCAACTGGGCTGATCCGGCCAATCCGCAGTCGGCGTATGACGAAGCGGGCAACCCGGTCGAGCAGACCCCGCACCCGATCTTCAGCGATCCTGCGGTGCGCAAGGCCGCCGTGATGGCCTTCAACATCGACGACGTCATCTCGACGTTGGGTGGCGCAGAGGGTGGCACGCCCTTGGTCGGCCCGGTCACTCCGGTTCTGACGTGGGCGTATAACAGCTCGATTTCGCGTCCGGCCTACGATCCTGAAGGCGCCGCGGCGCTCCTCGAAGAGGCGGGATGGGTTGATAGCAACGGTGACGGCGTACGCGAGAAAGACGGCGTACCCCTCGCCTTCACGATCTCCTACAGCAACATCTTGCAGCACTTCGAAACGACCGCGCTGGTGGCTCAAGATCAGCTTGAGGCCGTGGGTTTCGATGTTGAATTGGAGCTGGTCGAGTGGGCCAACTACATCGACCAGATTTACTTCGGCCAAGCATATGACGCGACCCCGATGAGCAACAGCGGCGGCACGCAGACCCCGGATCCGAATGACTTCATGACGCTGGTCGACAGCCATGAGGACATCGTTGGCTCCGGCAACAACCTCGCTTCGTATGTCAACCCGGAAGTCGACGCGCTGATCGATCAGGCGCGCTCGCTGCCGGGCTGCGATCCTGCTGCACGTGCCGAGATCTACTACCAGATCCAGCAGATCACGCAGGATGACGTGGCGTACAACTGGACGTACGTGCCGAACATCTTCCACGTTGCCAACAATCGCGTCGGTAACTTCAACCCCGGCCCGGCGTGGGTGTACTACGGGTATACCTCGTACGTGCACGAGTGGACGCTGCAGTAACGGCGGTTTAGCAAGCCAACAGACTGGGGCGGCAGATCATCGCCGCCCCAGCTGACGGTATAGTGACCGTAATCACCCACAAGACATGACAACCGACACTTGTCAGCAAATCCTCAATTTGTTGACCCGTCGAAATCTTCACGTTATGCTCATCAACCACCATCCCGCGAGTGGTGGCAGGGTTATGTGAAAACGAAAGGTTATTGATCCATGCGCAAATCAGCTTTGAGAATTGCAGTTCTTGTCTTGATCGTCGCGATGACGATGGGGACACTCGGTTTTGCTGTCGCCCAAGAGGGTGACACGCTCAACATCCTGTACTGGCAGGCCGTTTCGACCCTGAACCCGTACCTCTCCGGCGGTACGAAGGACATCGAAGGCGGTTCGTTGGTGCTTGAGCCGCTGGCCCGCTACAACGAGTTGGGCGAGATGGTTCCATGGCTCGTTGACGAAATCCCAACGGTCGAAAACGGCGGCGTCTCCGAAGATCTCATGTCGATCACTTGGACGCTCTCTGAGGGTCTGGTGTGGTCAGACGGCACACCGGTCACGTCGGCCGACGTCGTGTTTACGTGGCAGTACTGCACCCATCCGGATGCGGGCTGCAACGCGCTGTCGAAGTTCACCGACGTGACGAATGTCGAGGCCGTTGACGATCGTACAGTCGTCATCACATTCGGTGTCCCCAAGCCGTTCCCGTACGGCCCGTTTGTCGGCGCTCAGTCGCCGATCATCCAAGCGGCCCAGTTTGCAGACTGCGTAGGCGCGAACGCGCAGAACTGCACCGACCAGAACTTCTATCCGATCGGCACCGGCCCGTATGTGGTGACGAACTTCCTCGCCAACGACGTGGTCGAATTCGCCGCCAACCCGAACTATCGCGAAGAAGGCAAGCCGTACTTCCAGCGTATCGTCTTCAAGGGTGGTGGTGACGCCGAATCTGCGGCTCGCGCCGTGCTTGAGACCGGCGAGTTCGACTATGCGTGGAACCTGCAAGTCGTCCCGCAGATCCTCGATCAGATGGTTGCCGCCGGTCAGGGACAGTTGGTTGTGTCGTTCGGCACCAGTGTCGAGCGTATCCACATCAACCACACCAACCCCGATTCCGCGCTGGGTGACATGCGCTCGGTGTGGGTGGCGGACGGCTCGAATGGTCATCCGTTCCTACAGGTTCCTGAAATCTGGAAGGCGATGTCGATGGCGATTGACCGCGACCTGATCGCCAGCCAGCTCTACGGCGCTGCCGGCAAGGCTACGTGCAACCTGCTGCCGGCTCCGGCGGCGTATGCCTCGCCCAATAATGAGGCGTGCTTGGTTCAGGACATCGCCGGCGCGAACGCGCTGCTCGATGGCGCCGGCATCGTTGACAGCGACGGTGACGGTGTTCGTGAATACAACGGGATCCCCCTCCGCGTGTTGTATCAAACGTCGACCAACGCTGTCCGTCAGGCCACGCAGGCGCTGATCAAGGACTGGTGGGCGCAGATCGGCATCGAGGCGGAATTGCGCAATATCGATGCAGCGGTGTTCTTCGGTAACGACCTTGCCAGCCCGGATACGTATGGCAAGTTCTACGCCGACGTCGAGATGTTCACGAACAACTACGATGGCACCGACCCCGAGGCGTATATGGCGCAGTGGACGTGCGCTGAGATCGCCGGTCCGGACAACGACTACTTGGGCAACAACATCTCGCGTTGGTGCAACCCCGACTACGACGCGCTGGTTGCTCAGATGGCGCAGACCGGATCGCTGCAGGAACGCGCGGCGCTGGCAATCGCCATGAACGACATGATCGTTCAGGACGGCGCGATGATCGGTCTGGTGCATCGCGGTGATGTATCGGCGATCAGCAACTCGCTCGAAGGCGTCCTGATGAACAGCTGGGACTCCGAGCTTTGGAATGTGGCGGACTGGACGCGCAGCAACTAGCGCGCGCCTGATGTCGAACTCGTAGATGCGTTCCGGGGTGGGCTGATAAACCCACCCCGGAGACATTTCCTAAATTGTTGCAGAAGCGTCCCAGAGGTACCCTACGTGTCAAAATTCATCCTACGACGCTTGCTCATCGCGATTCCGACGTTGTTCGCCATCAGCTTTGTGGTCTTCGCGATCCTCGAACTTTCACCTGTGGATCCGCTCGGAAACCTGCCGCTGACGATCACGCCGGAAGAACGTGAGAAGATCCGCGAGGCGATGGGCGCGAACGCGCCGTTCCATGTGAAGTACGCCAAGTGGGTCGTGCAGTTCGTCATCAACGAGCCGTTGAATATCCTTGAGCAAGTCACTGGCATCAAGATCGGCGACTCGGAAGGTCGACTGCGCTACATCTCGTATCAAACCAGAAGTCCGATCGTCGACCTCGTCATTCAGCGATTACCTCAAACGCTCTGGGTGGTCGGCACAGCCTACCTGCTGTCAGTGCTGATCGCGGTGCCGATCGGTGTGTTGTCGGCCTATAAGCCGTACTCGATATTCGATCAAGTCGGGACGTTCTTTGCGATAGTAGGCTATTCGCTGCCGACGTTCTTTACAGGGTTGTTGTTTATTATCATCTTCAGCGTAAACCTGAAATGGTTCCCGTCGGTATACGACACCACCCACCGCGTGACCGACATGCAGAGCCTGTTGGTTCAGCTCCGGCAGATCTTTATGCCGACACTCGTCCTTGCGCTGTACTTCACGGCGCAGATCAGCCGGTTTACGCGCTCGTCGATGCTCGAACATCTGAATCAAGACTACATCCGGACGGCGCGCTCAAAAGGCATCTCGGAACGCGCCGTGATTATGCGCCACGCCCTGCGCAACAGCCTGATCCCGGTCGTGACGCTCGTCGCGCTGGGAATCCCGGCGATCTTTCAGGGCGCGATCATCACTGAGCAGATCTTCCGTGTCAATGGCCTCGGACAGCTTCTGATCCTCGCCATTCAGGGCGGTGACCTGCCAACGGTGCAGGCGCTGACCTTCATCTTTGCTGTGCTCATCGTCATTTTCAACATCGTCGCGGATGTGCTGTACGCACTGCTCGATCCGCGCGTGCGGCTCAGTTAGGAAGAGGGGCGGCCCAACATGACAGCTTCCGAATCCGTAAACTCGAAGATCACGGCAGCAGCAAAACCGGTAACATTACAGGCGGAGAATAAATCACGGTCGCTTTGGTCAGACGCATGGCGGCAGTTTCGCCGTCATCGCATGGCGATGGCCGGGTCAATCGTGCTTGCGGTCATCGTCGCGATGGTGCTGATCGGCCCGACCATCTGGACGATTGACCCGACGCAGGTCGATATCGTCGACTCGTATTCTAATGGATCGCCGGAGCATCCGTTTGGGACGGACAACCTCGGCCGCGATACGCTTGCGCGCGTGATGCAGGGCGGCCGCATCTCGCTTGCCATCGGGGTGACGGCGATGGCGATCTCGATCACCCTCGGAACGCTCATCGGGCTGCTGTCGGGATACTTCGCGCGGCTCGACGGCTTGCTGATGCGCCTGACCGATATGTTCCTGTCTTTGCCGCTGCTGCCGCTGCTGCTGGTTATCACGATGTTGTTTCGCGATCCGCTGCGCAAGACCTTTGGCACAGAGGCCGGGATCTTCATCCTCACCGTGACGATCATCGGCGCGTTGAACTGGATGACGACGGCGCGCCTCGTCCGTGGCGAGGTGCTTGCGATCAAAGAGCGCGAATTTGTGCTCGCGGCCCGAAGCGTCGGCACGTCGGATGCTGGCATTATTCGCCGGCACATTCTGCCTAACGTGATGAGTCCGGTTATCGTCGCGGCGACGTTCAGCATCGCCAGTGCCATCATCACCGAGTCGGCGCTGTCGTTCCTCGGCCTTGGCTTCCCGCCAGATTTTCCGACATGGGGCCGCCTGCTGTTCGACGGCAAGGACTTCATGACGCTGATCCCCGCGCTGGCCGTTTGGCCGGGGACGATGATCTCGCTGACCATTCTGTGCGTCAATTTCATCGGCGATGGCCTGCGCGACGCCCTCGACCCGCGCCTGCGTGAGTGAGGCAGACGAGCAGGTTGTTTACACGGCGCCCCCATTCGACAATCAAAAACAGCGCATCGCTTAAAGCAGTGCGCTGTTTTTGTGAGAGACGTAAGCCTATCGGCTCGTCACGGGCGTGTAATCCCGTTCGGTGGCGCCGCTGTAAACCTGCCGCGGACGGTTGATGCGGGTGGCCGGGTCTTCGCGCATTTCCTTCCACTGCGCGATCCAGCCCGGCATACGGCCGAGGACGAACATCACGGTGAACATATCGGTCGGGATGCCCAGCGCGCGGTAGATGATGCCGCTGTAGAAGTCGACGTTCGGGTACAGCTTGCGCTCGACGAAGTAGCTGTCGGCCAGCGCGATTTCTTCAAGGTTCTTGGCGATGCCCAGCAGCGGGTCGTTGACGCCCAATTCATCCAGCACGTCGTCGGCCGCCTTCTTGAGGATGCGCGCGCGGGGATCGAAGTTCTTGTACACGCGATGACCAAAGCCCATCAGGCGGAAGCCCGATTCCTTGTCCTTCGCCATGTCCATATACTTCTTGTAGTCCCCGCCGTCGCGATGGATCATCTCAAGCATGTTGATGACTTCTTGGTTCGCGCCGCCGTGCAGCGGACCCCAGAGCGCCGAAATACCGGAGGCAATCGAGGCGAACAGGTTGGCCTGACTGCTGCCGACCATACGGACAGTCGACGTGCTGCAGTTCTGCTCGTGGTCGGCGTGCAGGATGAGCAGCAGATCGAGGGCGCGCGCGATCACCGGCGACACCTTGTACGGTTCAGCCGGCACGGCGAACATCATGTGCAGGAAATCTTCGGTGTAGTTCAGGTCGTTGCGCGGGTAGATGTACGGCTGTCCAATTGACTTCTTGTACGCGAACGCGGCCAGTGTCTTGGCCTTCGCCAGCAGCCGCGCGATGTTCAGGTCGACGACTTCTGGATCGAGCAGGTCGGGGTAATAGGCCGACAGCGACACGGTCATGGCTGACATGATCGCCATCGGGTGCGCGGTCGGCGGGAAGCCCTCGAAGAATTTCTTCATGTCTTCGTGGATCAGCGTGTGATAGGTCAGCGACTTCTGAAACGCGGCCAATTCCGCGGCGCTCGGCAGCTTGCCGTAGATCGTCAGGTAGCACACCTCGACGAAGTTTGAATGCTCGGCGAGCTGCTCGATCGGATAACCGCGATAGCGCAGGATACCCTTCTCGCCGTCGATGAACGTGATCGCGCTCTTGCACGAGCCGGTGTTGCCATAGCCGGGATCGTAGCTGATCGCACCGGTCTGGGCGCGCAGCTTTGTGAAGTCAATTGCTACTTCGTGTTCCGATCCTTCAATGACCGGGAACTCATATTCCTGTCCGTTAAGCGACAGTTTCGCGGTACTCATGGAACGCTCTTCCTTTCGCAATATCTCGATCTCTGGACTGGCCGGAGCGTATGAAACGCTGCTGGTGCAGGCAGGTAGATCATCACCCGATTAACGTGACCGATTGTACCACCCTTGAAAGATGTGATGAACGCCCGTGATGCCTGAAGTTCGAAGATGCGGCGTGTGTTTGGATTCAGTTCCGTGAGAATCTCACGTACTGCCCATGTTTTTGCGTTCTACTTGTGGATACGCGTGCCAAGCACAAGGGAAGGCGGCTTGTCATGAGCGAGGATCCCCACGGTGAACGCCATTGGAGTAAGCACACCGAGTATCTGAAGTCCCTCATCACAGCGGAGAACAGCGCCATCATCAGTGACTTTGACGGGACGTTGAGCGCGTTTGACCCGCGGCCGGATGGCGCCCGTATTCACCATCGTTCGCAGAGCGCGCTTGACCGCCTGAACGAGGCTGGCGTGCGGATCGCGCTGATCTCCGGCCGGGCGGCAGCCGACCTTTACAGCCGTTTCCCCCGCGATGAGATCATCTACTATGGAAATCACGGATTCGAGCGGTGGCGTGGTGGGGCAGATGGGCCTAATCCGGACGAGGACAGCGCACGGGCAGCCATCACCACGCTGATCGACGCGCTGGATTTCAGCGATCTGCCCGGCGTTATCACCGAGCCGAAGGGGCTGACCGCCACGATCCATTACCGGCTTGCGCCGAATCCGGCCGAGGTCGGCCATACGATTGAACACCGGCTGCGCCCGTTGACCGATTCGCTTGGATTGCGTATCTCGCCCGGACAGATGATCTGGGATATCAAGCCGGCTGAGCCGATTGACAAAGGCACGGCGCTCCGGTCGGTCGTCAACGAATGCGGCCTGCGTTCGGTGATCTTCCTCGGCGATGACGTGACCGACTTGGACGCGATGGATGTGCTGCGAGACATGACGGTGAATGCCGCAGACCTTCGCGGGGTCTCGATTGGCGTCGTGCATCCCGACAGCGGTCCGCCCGATCTGGCCGATCACTGCACGTATTTCGCCGATGGCATAGACGATGTCGCCGACTTCTTGACGTGGCTGGCGGACTGCGTGCGCACCTAGCGGCCATACGGCGTAACCACCGAGACAACGAATGGAGGCAGATCATGCGAGATGGCACTTCGCCACATCTGATAATCGTGTCGAATCGCGGCCCATACTCGTTCTATAACCGGGATGGAGAACTCAAGCCGGAACGCGGGTCGGGAGGGCTGGTGACCGCGATCACAGGCGTCGCCAAAACACACAACGTGCTGTGGATCAGTCATGCGCTGAGCCGGGGCGACCGGAAGTGGGTCGCCATGCAAGGGGACGGGGTTCATGCTCTAGACGACATGCGTGTCCGTCTTATCGCGCCGGTTCCATCCACGTACAACGCCTACTACAACGTCATCAGCAATCCGCTGCTGTGGTTTGTCCAGCATCAGCTTTACGATACGCCGCGCACGCCCGTATTGGACGCGAACTTGTGGCACGCATGGCAAGCGTATGCCGAGGCGAACAAGCGGCTGGCCGATGCGGTCGTGCAGACGGTGTCGCACCTCAGCGGCCCGGTGATCGTCATGCCGCAGGACTATCACCTCTACCTGATGCCGCGCTTTCTGCGCGAACGGCTCGGCAGTCGGGTCGTGATCCAGCCGTTCTGCCATATTCCGTGGCCCGGCCCGGACGCGTGGCGTGTGCTGCCGCTGAAGATGCGCCGCGAGATCGTCGAATCGATGCTGATGGCGGATCGGTTCGGGTTCCAAACCGGGCGTGACGTTCGGCGTTTCATGCAGACGGCGGCCGACGTGTTACAGGGCGTCGCGGTGATGGAGAAGCAGCGCATCCTGACGTATCGCGGACAGGTGCTTGAAGCGGCGCACTATCCGATTTCAGTAGACGTGGACGACTTGACGCGCCGGCGGGAGAAGCCGGAGGTCAAGGAGTACGTCCGGCAGATCAACGCCCGTATCGGCGAACGCAAGCTGATCTTGCGGGTTGATCGCGTCGAACCGAGCAAGAACATCCTGCGTGGTTTCCTCGCCTACCGGAACCTCTTACGCGAGTATCCGGAGTTCCGGCACAAGGTCGAGATGCTCGCGCTGCTGGTTCCCAGCCGAACCGAAGTCACCGAATACAAGCACTATCTGCGCGACATCATGGCGCTGGTTGGTGAGATCAACGCGACGCTGGGCGAACCGGATTGGGAGCCGGTTCAGATCAAACTCGGCAACAACTACGATCGCGCGGTCGCGGCGATGACTCGATATGACGTGCTGATGGTCAATCCCATCGCGGACGGGATGAATCTGGTCGCAAAGGAGGGGGCCGTGCTCAACCAGCGCAGCGGCCAGATCATCCTGTCTGAAGAGGCAGGGGCTGCGGAGGAGCTTGGCGATGCGCCGCTGCTCGTGTCGCCGTATGACGTGTACGATATGCGCGAGGCGCTTCGAAAGGCGCTGATGATGGGTGATGCGGAGCGCACGATGCGGGCGTCCCGTCTGGCCGAGCAGGTGCGCCAAAACGACATCCACCAGTGGTTTGGGCGGCAGATCGAGGACGCGATGCGCGGCGCGCGCTGATTTCGTAGGGCGCGCGCCGTTCCAGCCATGATGACGTCTACGCGTACTCCGGCAGGTAGCTGCCATGCGCCTCGATCAGGTCGTCCACGAGCGCCCAAATCTGGTCGAGGGTAAGCTCGGCGGCGGTGTGCGGATCGAGCATCGCGGCGTGATAGATGTGCTCACGTTTGCCTGTCAAAGCGGCTTCGACAGTAAGGCTCTGGACATTGACGTTGGTTTGCATCAGCGCGGCCAACTGCGGTGGTATCGCGCCGATCCGGGTCGGTTGGATGCCGTTCTGGTCAACGAGGCACGGGACTTCGACCGCGCATCCCTGCGGCAAGTTGTCGATGATGCCGTGGTTGGCGACGTTTCCGTAGATCACGCGCGGGACGCCGGTTTCCATGCTGTGGATGATGAGCGACCCGTACTCGCCGCTGCGCTCGACGTGGATCGGCGCGCCGCGATCCTCAAGTTCGGCGCGCAGGGCTTCCCAGCCCGCAATCTGAGCTTCACAGCGGCGGATGTACTCGTCAAGCGGGATGTTGTACTGCTCGATCAGGTCGGGCCGGTCGCGCTTGATGAAATACGGCGTGTACTCGCTGAGGTGCTCGCTGGACTCGGTTACGAAGTAGCCGACGCGTGTGAACAGTTCGTAGCGCACGCGGTTCCAGTCCGGCACGCGGTGTTCTTCGACGACCTTGCGGATCAACGGATACAGGTCTTGACCGGTGTGCTTGTGCTCGAATTTGAGATAGAACGCGAGGTGGTTGATGCCGGCGACGAGGTAGTTGATGTCGGCATACGGCACGCCGATGTCCGCGGCCAGCTGCTGTGCGGTGTGCGGCACGCTGTGACACAGGCCAACGTTGGCGATCTTTGAACCCCGATCAAGCGCCCACTGATTCATGCACATCGGGTTGACGTAGTTGATGAAGAGCGCGTCCGGACAGACTTCTTCCATGTCGCGCGTAATGTCCAGCAGGACGGGGATCGTCCGCAGGCCACGCATGATTCCGCCGATTCCCAGCGTATCGGCGATGGTCTGGCGCAGCCCGTACTTCTTCGGGATCTCGAAGTCAATGACGGTGCCGGGTTTGTAGCCGCCGACTTGGATCATGCAGATGACGTAGTCGGCGTCTTGTAGAGCTTGTCTGCGGTCGGTCGTGGCCGTGATCGCCGGTCGCGCGCTGAGCGCCTCAGCGACTTTGTGTGCGACGATCTCCGACGTATGAAGCCGGTACGGATCGATGTCCATGAGGCGGATATCGCTGTCGGCAAGCTCCGGGAAGCTGAGGATATCCCCCAGCAGATTCCTTGCAAAAACCGTGCTTCCTGCGCCGATCAGGGCAATCCTAGCCATGGTGTGTGCGTCCTTTCCGGGGCGCTGCTGCGATGAATCGGGGATGATTTTACGCGCATTACGGCCGAACAACGAGCAGCGTTGATCGTGTGTGGACTCAAGGCGCTCAGCCGGCGGATAGTGAGGTATCGTATGCGGCAAGCGTGAGCCGTGCCGTCCGTTCCCATGTGAACTGGGTGACGTGCGCCTTCCCACGACTGGAGAGATCAGCCCGCAGTTCGGCAGAATTCAGCAAGCGGCCCACTGCATCAGCGATATGTTCCGAGCTGCGCGGATCGACGGTCAGCGCCGCGTCACCGACTAATTCGGGCAGCGACGCGGCGTTGGCTGCAACGACCGGTGTTCCGCAGGCCATTGCTTCCAGCGCCGGAAATCCGAAGCCTTCATACAGCGACGGCAGCACGAACACATCACACAGGTTGTACAGCGCCACCAGATCGTCGAGACCCACTTCATCGAGGAAGATGACGTTATCCGCAAGCCCGCGCTGTGCCACCTGCTCGATCAGCCGCTGTCGCTCGGTATCGAACTGCGGCCGGCCGACCTTGACCAGCATCACGTCGGGATGTGCGGCGCGTACGGACTGCAACGCGTCGATGAGCGTGCTCAGGTTTTTGCGCGGCGCTTCAGAGCCAACATACAGCACAAGTGGGACGCCCTCAGGAAGGCCGAACCGCTTCCTCGTGAGATCGGCCGCTGGGATTGGGCGGAATCGCGTGTGATCGATGCCGAGATGCACGACGTGAATGTGTTCGCCGGAAATCCGCAGGATGTCGATGAGCGTCTGCTTGGTATACGCCGAGTCAGCGACGATCACGTCGGCCTTTTTGAGATTGCGCATCGCCAACGAGTCGAAAAACCGTTCGATGTGGTGTCGATAGTGGTTAAGCTCCGCCACGTTGCGCAGCATATACGGCAGGATGTCGTGCACGGTGATGACCGTTCGGGCCGGATGACGAAACGTCAACGTTGTGCCCAGCGTCTGTGACGTCAGATGGACAATCGTATCGGGGGCGTCTTGAACGGTCAGCGGGTAGGAGCGAAAGAACGCGGATAGATCATAGCCCACGGCTTTCGCGCCGCGCATGATCCAACCCGGTATAGGCGTCGGATCAGGTGAATCAAGCATGGATTCAACGCCCGCGGCTTGATAGGTGGCGTGCAGCTGCCGCGCATAATTCGAGATCCCGCTGATCTCGTTGGCGTTCTTGGCGATGAGTCTGATGCGCATGACACTATGACGCCGGCAGATCGATGAAATGACGACTCATGATCGTTCTCACATTGTCACGTCGGGCCGCGATGCTTTCACCGATTATAGGATATTCTGGCGATGCGCGCGCTAGCGTGTCCTCGTTCGTCCTAGCCGATCCACCTTACCTGTATTTCGGGTTATCCGTCACCTCGACACGGCCGCCGGCGTCAACGATCAGCTTACGGAATCCGTCTCGTTCGATCGTGCCGTAATCATGACCGGCATCGCCCGCCCACGCCGCGAAGAATACGAACGGCGCTTCGCCGATGTTGATGGTGCGATGCGCCCAATAGGGCGGGACGTAAGCCGCAGTTCCCGGCTTCATGAACTGGACGTCAGTCGCGCCTTCCTGTGTTTGCATCACCAAACATCCGTCGCCGGACAGGCCGAGGTAGACTTCACCTTCTTCTCGCCGGGCGTGGTAATGTCCTTTCGTCATGTGGAACTCGCTGCCGATCTTGCCCGGATGGATGACGGTCGTACAGTGCAAAATTTGGCCGGCTTCCTCCGGTAATTTCGTGACGTACACCTCATACAGCAGGCGATCACCTTCATCGGCAAGGATGCGTTCGACGGCGTCTGTGTCAGCGAACATCGATCGCATCTGGCTGAGATACCGCTTGATGATCCCGGTCTCAGGCGTGAACACGCCGGTCTTCAGGTCAATCTCGGTTTTGAACGGTTGTAGGATCGTCATTTAGGAGCCTTTCTTACCCGGCGTATGCGGGGTGTTGAGCCAACTCTGTTTGAAACCTTCGATCCACGTCTGCGTCAGCGGTGAGTCGTTTGGCTGTTTAGAAGCGTCGACCTACGCAACCAACACCGGCGTGTCAGCAAGGCCGGAATTTGCGGCCTGTATGACTTGTTCGGGCGTCCCTTCGATCCAGAATTCTACAGCGACTCCGCCCTATGCGTTCCGTATGCGCTGGATCAGCGCCAGTGTCGATGCGGTGAGTTCGGAAATTCGGTCGAAGGCTCCGGCCTTGATCCACGCACTCTGAACAAGCTGGCTGCCCATACCAACGCATGCTGCGCCGGCCCCGAACCACTCGCGCAGGTTCGCCTCGTCCGGCGTAACGCCGCCGGTCGGCATGATCTTGCTCCATGGGCGCGGCGCAAGCACTGCCCTGATAAACCCCGGCCCGCCCGCCGCTGCACCGGGAAATACTTTGACAAACTCGGCGCCGTTCTCCTCGGCGGATGCGATGGTATTGAGATCGCCACAGCCCGGAATGTAGGGTAGCTTTCTCCGATTGCACATACGCGCGACAGCCTCGTTGAACGTAGGCCCGATGATGAAGTTCGCGCCGTGGGCGGCGAACAGCGCGGCGGTCGCCTCATCCTCAACCGAGCCGACCCCGACTATCATGGTCGGGTGATTTACGCGGCAGTACTTCACCAACTGCGAAAAGACTTCGATCGCAAAATCGCCGCGATTCGTGAACTCGACAACGTGGCTTCCGCCGGCTGACAGCGCGCCGACGACCTTCTGCGCGACTTCAGCGTCTGCGTGATAGAACAGCGGCGTCATGCCGTCCTGAAGGATAGTATTGTAGACCGTCATGCGATCGAACTGAGCCATATTTTCCGTTCCTCTCAAGCCTGAGTTTCGGATCATAACTCAACGAGGTCAAAGGCTTGGTATTGATGGGCAGGCCGATCAACCGCCGGCCTCTTGGCTTACATAGAATTTTGCTGAATTTAAGCGGCACAACGCTCTGCGAGCGGCGCAGTCATGAACGCTGCCGTCACCTGACGCGGCGTACGAGTGTATCGTGTCAGTCTCCGATGTGCTTTCTGGCGCTTACTTGATCCCGGAGTGCATGAAGCTCTGGATGAACTGGCGCTGGAAGACTAGGAAGATCAGCAGCAGGGGCGCCACGATAATCAGAGTCGCCGCCATGATAAGGCTCCACTGTGCGCCGATGTCCGTCAACTGCGTGAACCGCAGTAGGCCCATGGTCAGCGGACGCGCGTTGTCGCTTGTGACGACCAGCGGCCACAGCAGCGAGTTCCAGTGGAAGCTGACGCTGACCAGTCCGAACGCGATCAACGTCGGCCGGCTGGGCGGCAGATAGACGTGCCAGAGCAGGTGATACCAGCGGCATCCGTCGATCTGGCCGGCCTCGACCAGCTCACGCGGGACTTCAAGAAATGCCTGACGCATCAGGAATGTGCCGAACGCCGAGCCGAAGTACGGAATCGCAATCGCCAGCGTCGTATCGTACAGGCCCATCTCGCGGATAGTAACGAAGTTTGGCACGAGTAGGCTGGCGGTCGGGATCATCATCTGAGAGAGGATCAGGTAGAACAGGATCTTCTTGCCCGGAAACTCGAAATGCACGAACGCGAACGCCGCCAGCGGAATCGTGATGAGCTGTACGCCAAGTGTCGTCAGGACGTACTGAAGCGTGTTCTGATAGTACGAACCAGTCAGCCGACCGTCCTCGATGCGCGGGAAAAACGGGGCAAGCTCGTTGACGATCTGATAGCTTTCGGTCGTCAGGTACTGGCCGAACCAGATGTCGCCCCGGCCGAGCGCGTCGCTGCGCGGGCGCAGTGACACGACGATCGCCCACAGAATCGGGATCGCCCACAGGATGCACAATACGATGGTCAGCGCGTTGACGAACCACTTGGAATAGCTGCGTGGCTTAGCGGGTCGGATACTCATCGAGGCGGTACTCATGCGCGCGCCTCGGTCGAACGTTCGGATAGGAAGAAGTTGCTCAGCGTAAAGACGAGAAGCAGCAAGATCATAACGACAGTCAGTGCGTTGGCAAAACCATAGTTCTGCAAGACGAAGCGCTGCTTGTAGATCTCATAGAGCAGCAGGTCGGCCTCGCCGGAGACGAGTTGATACGTCAGCACCAGCGCGTGGTCGATGTTCTGAAACGCGCTGATGATCGCCACCACGCTGACGAACAGGGTGGTTCGGCGCAGCAGCGGCAGTGTGATTCGGATCGTCTTGACCCACCAGCTCGCGCCATCGAGATCGGCGGCTTCATAGATCTCCGACGGCAAGTTCTGCATACCCGCGAGATAGAAGATCATCAGGTAGCCGGCGTCCTTCCAAATCGCCACGATCATCAGGGATCCGAGTGCGAGGTCTTTGTTGATGACCCAATTCTGCGGGCCAGTATAGCCGAACACTTGCAGCGCGCTGTTGAATAAGCCGTAGTCGGGCGTAAAGAAGAACAGCCAGATCGTCGCGGCGCTGACCATCGGCAGCATGGTCGGGTAGAACAACGCGATCCGCGCAAGCCCGATCCATTTGGCGGCGCGGTTGACGAGCATGGCGAATAGGAACGCCAGCGCCATGCTGGCCGATACCGTGACCGCGGCATACACCAGCGTGTTGCCCAATACGCGGAAGAAGATCGTGCCTTCCTCGGTCGTGGGGTCGAACATGGCGCGGAAGTACGCGAGGCCGACATCATGCGGGCCGCGGATGCTGCGGCTTTCGACCGCAACACCGGGCAGGTTGAGGTCGGATTCACGGGTGCGGTCGGGCCGGTTAGGATGGTAGTACACCTGACTGCTGCGGATGACCTGAAACGTCGGGTAAATCGTGAACAGCACGACGAACGCGAGCGTCGGGAGAATCAGCAAATACGGCAGCGGACTCACCCGCTTGCCACGCCAGCGCGGAGTCCATGGGTGTGCAGCCATTGGGTCACCGTTGTGTCGCACCGTGGAGGACAGAGAAGAGAAATGTGACGGGCAGGGGGTGTTCGGCCCCCTGCCCAAATCAGGTTACTTGAAGATCGCGAGGATCGCGTCGGCGCCCTCTTGCGCTGCGGCCATCGCAGCAGCCGGGTCGGTTTCGCCGTTCAGCACGGCGAGGATTTGCGTGTGCAGCACGTTGCGGACATCACCGAGCGACTGCACCGAGAACTCACGCACAGCCGAGTCCAGCATCGCGCGGGATTCATCGACCTGTGGGTTGGCCTCAGCGTATTCCTTCCACGCATCGAGTTCGAACCCGCTGTCGCGCGTGTTGTAGTAGCCGGTCTGGATGCTCCAATCGACCGTCTGCGCTGGCTCGGTCAGCCACTGTACGAAGTCCCATGCTGCCTGCGCCGTCGCGTCGTCAATGCCGGCGACCAGATATAGATTGCCGCCGCCGGTTACGGTGTAGGAACCGCCGTCCTTGCCCGGCACGCCGCTCACGCCAACGGTGAAGTCAGCGTTGCTGAGGATGCTGCGCAGCGAACCACTGCTGTGGACGATCATAGCCGCCGCGCCGTCGGCGAATAGGCCGGGCGCGTCACCCCAGTTGTCCTGCACGCCGTCAGGCGTAGCGCCATAGACCTGATAGAGGTCGACCCAGTACTGCAAGGCGCTGATGACGCCCTCGTTGTCGAAGAACACATCGACATCGCTTTCCGACACGATGTTCTGGCCCGCGCCGGCAGCGAACGGCTGGAAGACCCAGTACGGCCAGCTGTTCGGGATCAGAATGCCTTCGCGCGCGTCGGTGGTGAGCGCCTGCGCCGCAGAGGCCAGTTCATCCCAATTGGCCGGGACGCTCAATCCTGCTTCGTCGAGCAGGTCGGCGTTGTAGTACAGCAGCACGGTCGACCGCTGGAAGGGCAGGCCGTAGAGTTCGCCTGTTCCATCGCCGTCATAGTCGTAATAGCTGTTGGACAGCCACGTCGGCGTGAAATCCGCGAGATACTCGTCGGACGCGAACGCATCCCACGACTGGACAGCCTCGGCATTGACAAGGTCGTAGATGTCAGTCGCCAGCATGATTGCGAGGGCCGGCAGATCACCACCGCCTTCCTTCACGGTCAGCAGACGGTTCTTGACGTCCGCGTAGCCGCCTTCAAACGACCACTGGATGTCAACACCGGAATGTTCCGCTTCGTACGCTTCGGCGTAGCCGTTGAGAATTTCTGTGACCGGGCTGTCGACAGCGATGGGGAAGAAGATCTGCACGACCGTGGCATCCTGCGCCTGTACCACACCAAGTGTGAGCAACAGCGCAAAAGTGACGAACACAATAATCAGCCTACGATTCTTCATGTCGAAACAGCCTCCATGTGTCACTGCCGAGCTGCGGCCGCACACGCGGCGCATTGCGTTGATTATACAGCGCGCGCGGAAAACCGCAGTATCCCTAAAGGAAGACGGTGAAAGCGCTGAGTGGCGAGTGATGAGAAAGTGCCACGCGCTATCGCTCGATGAACACCGCGACCGAGGAGACCGGGTCTCTCGGCACTCGAACCGTGGTTGAGTGGCTGTCGAGGCTGGGCAGCTTGGTAACAGCATATCCGTCGGGCGCAGGCCATAAGCGGGTACAGCGGCTCGCATGTGATGAGACGGGGTTCCGCGTGGCGTTTGCCAAACGCAGCCTACGCGCTGATGAATTCAGGCTGGTGCGTGTAGAACGTGGGGCAGTTGTTCGCGTAACGAACAGCGCGTGAGGCGGGTTATATCACAATGGATGACTCTGCGATCTATACACTGAGAAGGGTTGATATGGCTTACAATCCGATGTCGGTAGAGATTGGAAACGGAGCAGCGTGAGGTGGATTTCGATGCGCTCAATCAGCGGTTTGAAGACGCGTCGCCGGCCGAAATCCTAAGATGGTCGTGGGACACCTTCGCGGACAAGCTCGCCATCGTCACCAGTTTTCAGCCTACGGGGATTGTGGCGCTTTCGATGCTGCGCACGATTGCCCCGCGTATCTCCGTGCTGACCATTGATACCGGGCTGTTATTTGAGAGTACCTATCAGTTCATCGATCAAATCGTCCGGGAATGGGATCTTGATCTCGTCCGCATTTGTCCTGAGCAGACACCGCAGGAGCAGGCAGAGACCTACGGAGACGCGTTGTGGCAGCGTGATCCGAACCTATGCTGCCAACTGCGCAAGGTGATCCCGCTGAAAAAGGCATTGACTGGCTATCAGGCATGGATCACCGGCTTGCGACGCGACCAGTCAGAATCCCGGCGCGCTACCCGGATCGTCGCGTGGGATGCGCGCCACGAGAACGTGAAAATTTCACCTTTTGCGAGGTGGACAGAGGGACGCGTTTGGGCGTACCTAGAGTCTCACGGCCTTCCGTACAATCCGCTGCACGACCAGAATTACACCAGCATTGGATGTCAGCCGTGTACCCGCGCCGTAACACAGGACGAAGACAACCGCGCGGGGCGGTGGAGTGGCTCACCGAAGATTGAGTGCGGCATCCACCTGCCTGACCCGACCCGGGTGGAGGGGTGAAAATCGTCGGCGTGGCAGTAATCGCTCACCGCCACGCCGCACCGCGTCTGTCTTACCAGCCGCGTTGAGCGATCTTCTGCTGGTCGGTCATCGAACTAACGCTGATGCCGACCATCGCCTCGCCGAGGTTGCGGCTGACCTTCGCCAGCACGTCCGGGTTGTTGAAGTGGGTGACGGCTTCGACAATCGCCTTGGCCCGCTTGGCCGGATCGCCGCTCTTGAAGATACCGCTGCCGACGAACACGCCATCGACGCCGAGCTGCATCATCAACGCCGCGTCGGCCGGGGTCGCGACACCGCCGGCAGCGAAATTCACGACCGGCAGGCGGCCGAGTTCAGCCGTTTCCTTGACCAGCGCATACGGCGCCTGAATGTTCTTGGCGAACGTGAACATCTCGTCCTCGTCCAGCGAGGTCAGGCGGCGGATTTCCCCAAGCAGCGTTCGTGCATGGCGCACGGCCTCGACGACGTCGCCGGTGCCGGCCTCGCCCTTCGTGCGGATCATGGCCGCGCCTTCGGCGATACGGCGCAGCGCCTCGCCCAAGTTGCGCGCTCCACAAACGAACGGGATCTTGAACTTGTGCTTGTTGATGTGGTGTTCCTCGTCGGCAGGGGTAAGGACTTCGCTCTCGTCAACGTAATCGATACCGATAGCTTCGAGGATTTGCGCTTCCACGAAATGACCGATGCGCGCCTTCGCCATCACCGGAATCGTGACGGCTTTCATGATGCCCTCGATCATGTCGGGGTCGCTCATGCGCGCGACACCGCCGTGCGCGCGGATGTCCGCCGGAATGCGCTCAAGCGCCATAACAGCGACCGCGCCCGCATCTTCGGCGACCTTCGCCTGCTCCGGGGTTACGACGTCCATGATGACGCCGCCCTTCAGCATTTGCGCCAGCCCGCGCTTGACCGTTTCGGTGCCGGTCTCTCCGGTGTTGTGTCCATTGGTGTGTCCGTTTGTCGCCATGTCCGTAACCTATGTGCTCTCTCGGCCTATGCAGACTAGGCTACGAAACCACGCGCTGCAACTGTATGTCCACTTATTACCAATGTCGCGATTTCTCGCTGAACCCATTCCGTGAATTGCGGCTTGACAGCGGATTGAATACGGGTGGGCTGTTCGCGTTGGCGCTTGTATCAAAGTTGCACTATGGATCAACGCTGGCACGATGTACCCTTGCGGCGTCTGGCGCACCGTTCAAGGGATTTTCATGCGACGCGATCTGCCGATCATCGCGCTGCTGTTCTTTCTGCCGCTGATTCTGTTCTGGCCGCAAACGATGGGCGGAAAGACGCTGCTGCCTGCCGAGAACCTGTATCAGTGGGAGCCGTTCTATACGTACCGTGATGAGGCCGGCGCGCCCGATCGCCCGCATAATCATCTGCTGAGCGATCTCGTCCTGCAGAATATGCAGTGGAAAACGTTCACGCGCCAGCAGTTCGCAGACGGCGAAATCCCGCTGTGGAACCCCTATCAGTTCGCCGGTATCCCGTTCCTTGCCGCGGGGCAGCAGCAGGTGTTGTATCCGCTCGGCGTGCTGTACGTGATCCTGCCGCTGGCGGCCGCGTATGGCTGGTTCACCGTGATCCACCTGTGGCTGGCCGGCGTGTTCATGTTCGGATTCGTGCGCGCGCTAGGGACAAGCCGGTTCGCCGCCGTCCTCGCCGCGATCACATATCAGCTGTGCGCGATGCTGGTCACAAGCGCGGTGTTCCCGATGATTATCGGCGCGGCGATCTGGCTGCCGCTGATTCTGCTGGCGGTCGAGTTCATCCTCCGCGGGAGGACGCTCGCGGGGCGAACCGCTGCGCCGCTTTGGGCCGCAGTCGGCGCGTTAGCGGTCGGGTGCAGCGTCCTCAGCGGGCACGCCGAACTGACGATCTATACGCTGTTGATCGCCGGTTATTTCGCCGGTGCGCGGCTGTTGGGACTGCTGTTGGCCCGTCAACCGATCCTGTCTGTGGCGGGTAAGGCAGGGTGGCTGCTCGGCATGGTCGCCGTGGGCTTGCTGTTGAGCGCGGTGCAGCTTGTCCCGCTGGTTGAGTTCGTGCAGACCAACTGGCGCGCCGAACGCAGCAGTCTTGAACAGGTGTTGAGCTATGCGCATCCGGCGCGTGATCTCGTCCAGTTCCTCCTGCCGAATTTCTACGGCAGCCCGGCGCATCACGCCTATTTTGACCTGTTCGGCGGAGGGTGGCAGCCTGCGCTCACCCAACCTGACGGCTTGCAGGTCATCGACTGGGGGATCAAGAACTACGTCGAAAGCGCGCTCTACGTTGGCATACTGCCGCTGGCGCTTGCGGTATTCGCGCTTCTCGCGCCGCGACAGACAGGGCGCCCGCCATACCGGCTGATCTTCGCCGTGCTGGGTATCGCGAGCCTGACGTTCATGTTTGGCCTGCCGACGTATGCCGCGGTGTACGTGCTGCCGGGGATCAATCAGCTCAATACGCCGTTTCGCTGGATTTACGGGTTTACCGTCGCCGTCGCCGTGCTGGCCGCGTTCGGCGCTGATGCCGTCGCTCAGAATCGTGCGCGGGCGCGTGCGATGGGCCGGACGCTGATCGGGGCGGGCGCGGTGCTGGCGCTAGGGCTGCTGGTGGCGCGCTTGACGTTTGATCTGTGGGCGCCGCATGTTGAGCCGATCGTCATGGGCATGGAGAAAGCCAGCGCCGCGTTCAGCGATATGGCGATGTTCTTCAGCTATCAAGCGCCTAACGTGCTGATCCTCGCTGTCGTGACCGTTGGCAGCGGGTGGGTGCTGCTGCGGCTGTTCGGGGATATTGACCGCGTCCGGCCTGTCACAGTCGGCGCGATTGCGCTGCTCGCGGCCGATCTGATGCTGGCGTCGTGGGGGTTCAACGCCGCCAGTGATCCGGTGCTGTTGGAGTATCGCCCTCCGGCGCTGCACTACCTGATCGAGCACGGAGACGACGGCCGGTACCTGACACTCAATCGGGACGGCCAGCGCGACATCTTGCAAGCCAATATGACCCTGCGCGACGGCCTGCGCGACGTGCGTGGCTATGACAGCATCATCTCGTCACAGTTCGTCGCGTATATGCGTGCGGCGTATCCACAGTCTCAGCTCGACTTTAACCGTATTTCCGCGCTGTATGGGTGGATGGACATCCCCGCGATCCTCAACAGCGCGCGCTTTCAACTGCTGGGTGTGCGCTATCTCGTGATGCACCTCGACACCGAGCTTAACGCGACGGGGTGGACGGAGGTATACAGCGACCGCGCAGTACGGATTTATGAGAACGAGTCTGCGCTGCCGCTTGCGGCGGTGCTGCCGCCAGATTCCGCTGACATCACGCTCGATCAGCCGCTTGACCCGGCGCTGTTCACCGGAAACGAGGCGCGTCTCGTCTCTGACAGCGGGCGCGAACGGGTGTACGCCGTCGATCCGGACGGGGATGCGCTGCTGTTCGTTAGCGAAACTTACGCGGCGGGGTGGAAGGCGTTTGTGCGGCCTAGCGGCGCGCCGGAAACCGAAGAACGCGAAGTGCCGGTCGGGCGCGTGTTCGAGAACTTTATCGGCGTCTCGTTGAATGCGGACTCGCCGATCGACGTACGGCTGATCTACAGCCCGTCCAGCTTCCAGATCGGCGCGTTCGGCTCAGTGATCGGCGTTGCACTCACCCTCCTGATGGGGGGTGTTTGGGCGTGGCGCGCGTTGTTCGATCGCCGTCCTGACGCCGGTGGCACGCGGCTGATGCGCAATACCGTCGCGCCGATTATGCTCAACCTGTTCAATCGGGGGATCGACTTCGCCTTTGCGTCGGTGATGTTCCGCATCCTTGGGCCGGAGCGCGCAGGCGAATACTACTACGCCATCGTGATCTTCGGCTGGTTCGACATCTTCACCAACTTCGGACTCGACGTGTACCTGATCCGCGAGGCGGGACGACTGCGCGAGCAGGCGGCGGCGCTGTTTTCCGGCACGACGTTGTTCCGGCTGATTCTGGCTGGCGCGGCGATCCCGCTGCTGCTGGCGTTTCTCTTGATACGGCAGGCGCTGTCCGATCCGTTGAGTGGTGACGTCCTGCTCACGATCGCGCTGTTCTACGTCGGGTTGATCCCCGGCAGCTTCAGCAAAGGGCTGACTTCGCTGTACTATGCGTTCGACCGCGCCGAGTATCCAGCGATGGTGACATCGCTCACGACGATCAGCAAAGTGACCGGTGGTGTGATCGCGCTAATGGTGGGCTGGGGGATCGTTGGGCTGGCCGCCGTCAGCATCGTCACCAATCTGATCACGCTGGGCGTGCTGCTGTGGGGCGCGCGCGATATCCTGCGGACGACTCGTGGCGCGCGGCCTGACCTGACTGTGGTGCGTTCGATGGCCGGCCAGAGCTGGCCGCTGATGCTCAACCACTTCCTCGCCACCGTGTTTTTCCAGATCGACATCGTCATCCTCGAAGCGATGAAGGGTGAGCGAATCGTCGGGCTGTACCGCGTGGCGTACTCGTGGCTGCTGGCGATCAATGTCGTGCCAGCGTTCTACACGCAGGCGCTGATGGCGACGATGAGCCGTCAGGCCGCCGACGACCGCGCTGCCTTGCGCACGACCTACCGGATGAGCATCAAGCTGCTGGTGGGGATCGCGCTGCCTTTCGCCGTCGTATTCACCCTGCTGGCCGAGCCATTGACGTGGCTGTTGGGCGGATCAGCCTATCTCCCCGATGGGCAGATCGCGTTGCAGATCATGGTGTGGAGCATCCCCATCGGCTGGATGAACAGCCTGACGCAGTATGCGCTGGTTGCGCTGGACTTGCAGCGCCGGGTGACGCGTGCGTTCGCCGCGGCGTGCATGTTCAACATCGTCACGAACATGCTCTTGATTCCGGCGTACAGCTATCAAGCCGCGGCGCTGACCACGATTGCGTCCGAGCTTGTGTTGTGCGTGTATTTCGCGCGCCTGATGCAAACCGGAATCGGAAAGGTCGGTTGGCTGGATCTGCTGTGGAAGCTGTATGCCGCTGCCGCCGTCATGCTGATTGTGACCGTCGTGGCGGCCGCTGTTATTCCGCTGCTGCTGGCGGTCATCATAGGCGGGGCGGCGTACCTCGCTGCGTTCGTGCTGCTCCATCCGTTCGATGCGGACGAACTGGAACGGCTCAGCGCGGTGCTGCCACGGCGGGCCGTACAGCTTATGGGCTGGACGAGCGCCGCTTAACGATCATCGGCACGCCGGGACGTGGCTCGATGGTCGCGGGATATACCGCTGAGTCAGCTGTGCGCTCACGTCAAACCGCTGCAGCACACGTGCCTCGATCTGCGCGAAGTTCGCCCCGATACAGCTGCGTGTTCCCCCGCCGAACGGGAGGTGTGAATACGGAGCAATCGCGGTTCCGGGGGCGAATCGTTCCGGGTCGAGCAGCTGCGTGATCGGGTCGGTGTCGATGCGCCACAGCAAGTTTTCGCGCTGCTCGCCCAACACCCACCGGCACGCTTCGGGGCCGGAAAGCACAACCGGATTGAAACCGGGCAAATTGATACGGAAGATGTCGCCGGGGTCATTACGCATGACCGGGAGCGCGGCCATGACGGATCGCTCACGCTGGATCGCACGCAGCGCCTTGAGGCCAATCTGAGCCGTCAGGGTGGGGATGGGTGCGGCCCTTGCGTGACCGTGGAGACCGCCGCGTATTATCGCATGTCCCGATGAGTGGAACACACAAAAAGCCCCGGCAGGCGATCAACGCTGCCGGGGCTTAGGTGGGTTGGGTGCGGCGTTCCTAGTCGTTGCGGCCGAACAGGCGCAGCAGGAACAGGAACAGGTTGATGAAGTCGAGGTACAGTTCCAACGCGCCGTAGATGCTGACCTTCAGCACCATGTTACTGTCGTTCTGGATCGCCGGGTTTTCGGCCATGCGCTTGATCTTCTGCGTGTCGTAGGCGGTCATGCCGACGAAGATCAGGACGCCGATGATGCTGATGATGTAGTCCAGCCCGCTGCTGCCGAGGAACAGGTTGACGAGCGACGCGACGATCAGGCCGATCAAGCCCATCATCAGGTACTTGCCCATCGACGTCAGGTCGGACTTCGTCGTATAGCCGTAGACCGACATGATGCCGAACAGGATCGCGGTCGAGCCGAACGCCTTGAAGATCGTCGCGTCAGCGTACACTACGAGCACAGACGACAGCATGACGCCCATGAGGGCCGCGTACAGCATGAACAGGCCGGCGGCTAACGTTGGGCTGAGCCATTTGCGTGTCAAACCGATGCCCAAGACGATGGCGAGCACGAACGTCGCGATCACCGAACCGAAGAGGACGACGGGGCTAAGCCAGATGCTGTTGGCGCCGGTCGCGAGCGCCGTTTCGATCTGATTGCTTACGAAGAACGCGACGAACGCCGAAACCGCCAAGCCCAAGAACATCCAGACGTAGACAAGGCGCATAACGGAATTCATGGTGATGGTACTGACCGGGTTGCTCGCAATCGCGTAGTCGCCGCCCGGCTGCATCCCAATTGGGGAGTCGTTTCTAAACAGAGCCATGCTAGGGTCTCCTGACTCAAACTGACGGTGTCATTATAGCGGGTAATTGTTAAGCCGCCGTAAATTCCTGCCCGGCGCTACCCAAGAGTTTGGGGGTGTCGAGCGTTCATAATTTGTGCCGCGCCGTATTCCCTGTATAGTTGAGTCGGTATGCGCGGAACGCAAAGGGGAAAAGATGCGGCGCGGAACCATTTTCATCATCCTATTTGTGTTGATCGCCGCGGCGCTCGTAGCAGCGACCACACTGCTGCGCAGCCAGCCGCCGGTGGAAATTGACGTCGCCGTCGATCCGCTGGCGGAGTTGTGGCTTCGTGCCGCGGCGCTCGAATTCAACACGTCTGGCGTGACCGTTGGCGTGGGCCGGCCCGTTCGCGTCAACGTCATCGTCGCGCCGGGGATGCAGATTCTCAACGAGCCGTGGTCATCGAGCAATCACCCGGATGGCTGGATTCCGGCGTGGTCGGGGTTTGCTGCTGGCATTCGCATGGCTGTGACGGCGAACACCGAGGCGCTGTCGCTGGCGCGCACGCCGCTGGTGTGGATGCGCGATGCGTCTGAGGACAGCGCGATCTCCGCCCTGACGTGGGATGGTGTACAAGAAGCGGCGGCGTCGAATCGGATCAATGTCGCGTTTTCTTCGCCTTCGCTTTCGGTGCAGGGATTCGCCGTGGTAGTTTCCGGCGCGGCGCATTTCCACGATTCGGGCGTGTTGACCGATACGCAGTTGAATGATAAAGCGATGCGCGATTGGTTGAAGCCGGTCATCGACAGTGTGCCGAACTTCAACACCATCCCGAACGATGTCGCGACGTATGTCGCCGGGCCGCAGGGGCGCACCGTCGATGTCGCTATCGGGCCGGAAAGCCAGTGGCTGGCCTCGCTGGACGTGCTTGCGCGCACATATACACCGGAGTTCGCGTATCCTGATTACCCGGTGATGTTCGATTTTCCGTATATCACGTTATCGAGCGCACAGACCACCGGCGACGAGCGCGCCGCATCGCAGGCGTTCGCGTCATACCTGCTGGGTGACGCACAGCAGCGCGCGCTCGACAGCTACGGCCTGCGGCCCGCGCTCGGTGAACCGCCTGAGACATCCGCAAAATTCGTCGCGGCGGAACCCTACGGGATCATGCGCCAGCTTCCCGGTCTTCAGGCGGTACAGATTCCGCAGTCCTCTGCCATCAGCGGCCTGCGCCAATGGATACTCAGCAACGGCGGCTAGCCGCTTCCACGGTCGGTTCTCGAAGGAGTCTTCGTATGTCATTCAAACGATTAGTGCTCGTGATGCTGCTCGCAGTCGCGGCTCTCAGCGGATGCGATCAGGGTGGTAATGGATCCACTGGCGGAATCCCTGCCAACGCCATTCAGATCTCCATTGTGTATTCGCCGGAGTTCGCGCCGTTCATGCCGGCGCTGATGGATCAGTTCAACTCGGCCTATGCGGAAGGGCGCAATCCGGTCACTGGCGCAGCGCTGGCGTCGGGCGAAAAGCCAATCTACATCACGGGTAAGGACGGCTCGTCCGGCACGGTGATGCAGGGGATCGTCAACGCCATCATCGCGCCCAACAACCAGAACGTCGAACGCCCGACGATCTTCTCGCCGTCTGTCAGCCACTGGCTCGCGCTGGCGAACTTCCAGAGCGGCCGGCAGTTGTTCGATCTAGCCGACACGCAAGCCACCGCCCTCGCGCCGGTCGTCATGGCGATCTGGGAAAGCCGCCTGAACGCGATCCGGCAGACGGTCGGCTATGACGATGTCGGCTGGGAAGAACTGCTGCAAGTGTTGAACAGCCCGAACGGTTGGCAGGACTTCGGCCTGCCGAACGCACGCCGGCAGGTGTACTACGGGCATACCGACCCGTATGTGAGTTCGACGGCGCTTTCGACCCTCATCGCCGAGTTCTACGCGTCGGCGCGGTCAAACGGGTTCACGGGCCGCGTTCTCACGCTTGACGAAGTACGGGATGAAGACGTGCAGGAAGGCGTGCGTAACATCGAGCAGTTGATCCGCCATTACTCACGCCGGACGACGGAGTTCAAGGAGTACATCGCGCAGGGAACCGAGTATCTCGATTTCGTCGCGTTGGAAGAGAACGACCTGATCTACATCAATCAGGGTAAGACGTCGCTCAAGCCGCCCGAACGGCTCGTCGCGCTGTACCCGAAGGAAGGCACGTTCTGGCACGAGCACCCGATGGGCATCGTCAATGCGGACTGGGTCACGGCTGAACAGCGCGAGGCCGCGCGTGTCTTCGTTGATTTCATGCTCACCGAGCCGGTGCAAGAGCTGGTCATGGAGAACGGCTTCCGCCCGGCTAACCCGGCGGTCGAGCTGGCGTTCCCGTTTGTGCCTGAGAATGGTATCGACGTCGACGGCCCGCCTGAGGTGCTGAACGTTCCTGATCCGGAAGTCGTCGCTGAGATTCAGCAGAGTTGGTCGTTTGTGAAGAAGCAGGCCGACGTGCTGCTGGTGATCGATGTCTCCGGCTCGATGAACGGCGACAAGATCACGCAGGCACGCACCGCGGCCGAGGCTTTTATCAACGCGCTTGAGGTTGATAACCGCGTTGGGCTGGCCGTGTTCAGCGACGATTATCGCGAGGTTATCCCGATGAACCGGCTTGAGAGCAACCTGAATCAAATCCTTCCGGCAGTCCGAAACGTGCGCGCTAACGGCGGCACCGAGCTGTATCTCGCTGTGCAGCGCGCCGTCGAACAGATGTCGGCGGTCGACGACGCGAATCGTATACGCGCTGTGGTGGTCTTGAGCGACGGTCAGGACACCGGCACACAGGGCGTCACGCTGGCCGACGCCACGCGCGCGATCGGCGCGACGCGAGAAGATGTGAACCCGGTCATCGTCATCCCGGTCGCGTATGGCAGCGATGCCGACATCAACGCGCTGAACGCAATCGCCCGCGCCAGCGCGACCCGAGTCGCGTCCGGTGATCCGTCGAACATCGGCGCGGTGCTGGACATCATTTCCAGCTACTTCTAAGGTCGTTGTATGAGGCTGGCTGGTGTGCCTACCGGGACGCCAGCCAGCCGTTTTCTACTGTACGCTTAACCTATCCCGGCAGATTACAACGGATAGGAACCTGTGTATCCGCTATAATGGCGCCGTTGAATGACCGGATTGAGGATGCCATGCGGGATCGGCGCCCCGTTGACGAACTCTCGATTGAAGAACTAGAGCGCATTCTGGCGATCCGTAAGCGCGAACAGCGGATGCAGCGGCTGAAGCGCTTGAAGCAGGACGGCCGTGTTATGCCCGCTGCGGCTGCACCCGCGCAGGCCGTGCCGCAAAGCGCGTCTGTCCAGCAAGAGGCATCTGCGCCAGCGCAGAAGCCGCCACCCGCGCCGAGGCCAGCGCCGCAGACCTCAGAGCCGCGCTTCGAGGACGATCTCTTTGCTGAGCGCCCGCCTGAGGATCCTGAACGCGCGGCCCAGCGCAAGACCATCATCAACCGTATTCTGCTGGCGGTGGAGATTGCGGCGGTTGCCGGACTGCTGTTCTTGGGCACGGGCATGATTATGTCGATCAACGCGCTGGAGCAGGAGACGCGCGCGGCGCAGGAACTTGCGAACCAACAGCGCAGCGCGGGTATCCCCACGCCAGAACCGACGTCGATCCTGACCGTCCGCATCGAGGATTATGTGCTTCCCGGCGGGCACGTCATCGAAGCCGACGACACGGTGCGCTTCAACCTCGAAGAATTCATTGACGATGTCCCGTCTCACCTGCGCGTCGCCGTGCAGCAGCAGGTGTTCCCGGTGAACATCGTACGGCCGCCAGAGACGCCGGAGACAGCGCGCTCGATCAGTATCCCCCGCTTGAACCTCGATCAGTCGATCGTGCAAGGAACGGACTGGGACGCCCTGAAGGAAGGCGTGGGCCAAGTGCAGAACGGGGCGCATCCGGCGGCAGCGACCGGTAACGTCGTGCTAGCTGCCCATAACGACATCTACGGCGAGCTGTTCCGTGACCTCGACCAGATGCAGGTGGGTGACGAGTTTACAATTCGCACCAATTCGCGCACGTTCGTCTACCGTGTGCGCGAGACGCGAATTGTCGATCCGACCGATACGTTTGTAATGGACGATCAAGGGGTGCCGACGGTGACATTGATTAGCTGCTACCCCTACCGCGTCAACAATAAGCGGTATATCGTAGTGGCAGACCGCGTTGACAACGCGGGTGCATAGACGAGGAAACGAGGCGGACACGTATGCCACCGAAGAAGAAGGCCGGCGGTCAGAAGCGGATCAATAAGGACGTGCTTGAGCGCGCACGTCAGCAGGCCCGTGCGTTGGAGCAGCAGGACGGCGACATCGCGGATGCGAGCGTACCGGCGGCTGAATCGGCATCGCCGGCGTCCGCGGCGCCTTCGCCCGCACCGGTGCGGCGAAGCGTATCGACCGCCAAGCGCCTGCGCGAACGCAACGAAGAAGCACGCAAGAAGGCGCTCACCGCTGACGAGATCACCGAGCTTCTGGCGCACCCGACCAAGATCGTCACGCCTGAAGAACTACGCGCACAGTACGGCTTCGTTCTGGCCGATTTGCGGAGCATGGGATTGTTGGCCGCGGCGTCGTTCGGCGTATTGATCCTGCTGGCGCTGGTGCTGCCGCACTAGGCGAGGCGTCGAGTGCGCGGGGGGATCGTCGATCTCGCCGCTTGTTGAACCTATTAGAGTCCGGGGCTGAGTCCCCCGGTTTTGGAACGTTAGGTGAGTTGATCGTAGGGCGTGGAGTGATCGCAAACACGCAGGCTCGGTGGAGCAGTGTCCCGGCTTTCGCAGGTTTAGATGACGTGAGTCTGCGCCGCATCGGCGCTGCGGGCCATCCGCACGCGTTTCAAGCAGGCGCCGAGATCTTCTGTGAAGGGACGGCGTGCGCAGGGCTGCATATCGTCACCGAGGGCTTGGTGCGCATTTACCGTATCAGCCCGGAGGGCCGGATGCACACCCTCAGTCTGCTGCGTCCGCCAGCGACGTTCAACGAGGTCGCCGCTGTGGATGGCGCATCCAACCCGTATAATGCCGTCGCGGTGACCGCCAGCGAGGTGGTGATCATCAGCCATCACGCGCTGGTGGAACTGCTGGCCGCCGATTCGGCGTTCATGGCGCGCACGCTCCAGTGGATGGCGCGCGTGAACCGGGACTACATCGAACGTCTTGAGGACATGACGTTCCGCAGCATTCCGTCGCGCCTCGCCAAGCTGTACCTGCATGAGACGACCTACGCCGACCAGATCGGCGAATCGCCGTCGCGCTTGTCTCAGGAGGAGATCGCCGCGATCCTCGGTACCACGCGCGAAGTCGTGGGGCGTGCGCTGCGTGCGCTGCTGAACGCCGGCTTGCTCAAGAAACGCGGACGCCTTGTGTTTGTCGCGGATCGCGCGGGGTTGGAGAGCCTTGCCGAGTCGAATGTCATGCCAGCGGCGATCCCTGAGCGTTAACGGCCGGCGCTTGCAAAACCGGCACAGAAAAGTCACACTTGGGCGACGACCTAACGCGGCGGGGGGCCGGAGATGAGTGAGCCGCGCGTACAGCGGGTGCTTTCCAGCGACGATCAGGTCGCACCGAAGAAATACGAGTTTCGCATCGACTCCCGACGGTTGGTTGTGCAGGTCGAGCCTGACCTGATCGTAGGGCGGCGCAACGACGAATCAGACGACGACGTCGATATCGACTTGAGCCGCTTCGGCGCGGGCGAGCAGGGGGTGAGCCGCAGGCACGTTCAGCTCTTAGTCGAGGCCGGAGACGTGTTCGTCACCGATCTCAAGACAACCAACGGCACGCGCCTGAACGGAAAGCCTTTGCGCTCCGGCCAGCCGTATCGGCTGCGAGACTCGGATGAGCTGGAACTTGGGCGTTTGCGCCTGACGGTGCGGTTCCTGTGGGCATGACCGGCGCGCGGATAGAGGTCGAAACGCGACGATAGGATCGAGTGTGTATCGCAGCTTCACGGATCGGCTACTAGGCGGGGTGTGCGGCGGGATCGCCGGCGCTTTTCGTGTTAATGGATGGATCGTGCGGGTGCTGTTCGCCGTCGGCGCGCTGCTGACATCCGGGGCGGTCGCGCTGTATTACGCTGCGCTGTGGCTGGCGATGCCGCAAGGATCGCTGGTGATCCGGCGTGGTGGTATCATGTCGACGCTCGCCGTCCTGCTGTTGGGCGTCATCATCGTCGGCGGATGGATCGCCGAGCGTTATCGTCTGCTGCCGATGCCGGCGGGGCAGAGCTTATACCTGCCGGTGGTCGTGGCCGTCTTTGGGTTGATCCTGATCTTCCGGCAGGTGAGGGCGTAATGCGCGATCAGCGAAACTTCCTCATCGGTTTGCTGGTGCTGGCTGTCGGCGCCGTTCTGATCGGGCAGGCGCTTGGCGTGCTGCCTGCCGGCCTCAACGATCTGCTGCTGCGCGCGCTTCCGGCGGTACTGATCGCGCTTGGGTTGGGAACGGTGCTGCGCGGGCGTGTCCCGTTCGCCAGCATCATCGCGCTTGCGCTTACCGCGTTCATCGTCGTCAATATCGCGCTGGTCGCGTTTTCCGGCCGCGCGGCTCAACAGCGCACCGATCAGACTGTCGTCGTCTCTGAAGCCGTCGGCCCGAACGTGACGCTGGTCAGCCTTGAGATCGCGCTGCTGTCGTCGGATCTTGACTTGGTGGCTGATGCCAGCGGTCAGCGCACCGTGAGCGGACAGTTCGTCGGCAGCACCGAAAGCGCGGTCGATGTGACGTATGCGGATGATGGAACCGGGCGTGCGGTCTTGAGGATCACCGAGTCGCAGCCGAACCCCTTCCCCGATCTTGAGGATGTCGGACGTGGAAAGCTTGCGTTGACGCTGCCAACGGGCGTTGCGCTGGATGTCGCCGTCCATGTTCAACAGGGCGCCGCGACACTCAATCTCGACTTGCTCGATCTTGAACGCTTGAACCTCGACGTGGTGCGCGGCGATGCCATTGTGAACCTACCGGACTATCAGCCGCGTTCACCTTCGGTCACTGCGGATCCGACCGCGCCGATGGGAACGCTGACCGCGGCCGATGGGGGGATCACAGTGGCCGTGCCCAGCGGCGTTGGCGCGCGTTTCGAGTTGAACCGCGCCGGCAGTGGAATCGACCCGCAGTATGACGCGACACTGTATAATTATCTGGTCGGTGATGTGCTCGAATCACGCAACTTCGACCGGGCGGCGACCCAACTGCGTTATGTCGTCAGCGCGCGTGGAGCGATCCGCATTACCGAGATTGCCCGGTAACACCCTGTTCATGCTGTGAGAACAACTGATGCCTGAATCGCAGGCTGGCATTCATGGGATGCGTGCGTTTCTCGTGATCTGGGCCGGTCAAGTCGTGTCGCTTTTCGGCACTGGCATGACCCGCTTCGCGGTCACGCTGTGGGCGTGGGAGAAGACGGGTGAAGCGACGGCGCTCGCGCTCGCCGGGTTCTTCGGCTTCGTGCCGGGGATCATCCTGAGTCCGATTGCGGGTGCACTGGTCGACCGCTGGAACCGCAAGCTGGCGATGATGGTCTCCGACCTTATGGCGGCATTGTCGACCTGCGCGCTCTTGTCGATCATCTTGCTGGCTGGGATCGGCAAATTGGAACTGTGGCACCTTTATGCCGCAGTTGCGGTCGCTAGTGCGGGAGAGGCGTTCCAGTTCCCGGCGTATTCGGCGGCGATCAGCACGATGATTAAGCCGACTCAATATGCGCGCGCATCCGGCTTACAGAGTATCGCCGAGACCGCCTCCGGCATCTTCTCGCCTGTGTTAGGCGGCGTGCTGTATGTTGCGATTGGACTGCAAGGTCTGCTGTTCATCGACATCGCGACATTCCTCATCGCCATCGGCGCGCTGCTTATCGTGCACATTCCGCAGCCCGCCCGCACCGAGGCTGGGGCCGAGAGCCGGTCGGGCGGGTTTCGGGCCGAGGTACTCTATGGCTTCAAGTACATCAAAGATCGGCCGAGCCTGCTCGGGCTTCAGCTCATCTTTTTCGGGATCAACCTGACCGGCTCGTTTGTGTTCACGATCTTGCCGGCGCTCATCTTAGCGCGCACGGAGATGTCGCTCGTCCCGATTCACTCGTCGTCGCTTCCGGCAGTGGTAACGGTGGGGCTGAGCGATGGTGTTCTGCTGACGGGCGACAAAGTGCTGCTCGGCGCGATCTTTGCCGCCGGTAGTATCGGCGGGCTGATTGGCGGGCTGTTCTTGAGCGCGTGGGGCGGCCCGAAGAAGCGTGTCCACGGGGTGCTGATGGGCATGTTCGGAGGGAGCTTGTTCGGGACGATGGTGATCGGGCTTGGACAAGTGAGCATCATGTGGGCCTTCGGCGCGTTCTTCGAGTCGTTCTTTATCCCGATCCTCAACGGATCGAATCAAGCGATCTGGCAAGCTAAGGTGGCTCCCGACGTGCAAGGGCGGGTGTTCGCCGTGCGCCGGCTCATCGCGCAGATTTCAGTGCCGTTGGCGATGCTGTTGTCCGGGCCATCCGCCGATTTGATCTTCGGGCCAGCTATGCAGCCGGATGGCGCGCTTTCGGGCGTGTTTGGGTGGCTGGTCGGCACGGGGCCGGGCGCGGGGATTTCGCTGATGTTCGTCATCGCAGGTATACTCGGCATGATGATTGCGGCCGCCGGCTATCTCGTGCCTGCGATTCGAGATGCGGAGACCCTCTTGCCCGATCACGCGGTGGCGGCGGCGACCGATTAGATGGGAGGCCCACGGTGGCGAACCCAGCGGCTTTGCGACTGCACGTTCGTGGTGAACCTGAGGCATTGGATGTCGTCGTCGATGAAACGCCGCTCGCTTTGGGGCGGCGTGACACGGACAGCGGCGTCGAACCCGGCATCGACTTCGGGCCGTATGGCGCGCGGCGTCACGGCGTGTCGCGTCATCACGCCGACCTGTTCAGCATCGACGGCGCGGTTTACGTCGAAGATCTCGGCAGCCGCAACGGCACGTTCGTGAACGGCGAGCGCATCGCCCCGTATGTCGAACATCGATTGTTTGATGGCGATTGGCTTCGCCTCGGAAAGTTGAACTTGCAGGTCAACTACGTCGACTGACGCGGGCTACGTGCCGAGGATCCCCGCGATGTCTTCGGCGGCGCGTTTGGCGGCATACAGGACGTAGGCCATGCGCGCGTTCTTCTCGGCCAGCACCGCCAGTGAGGCCCGCCCCGCCGGGTATACGACCATCACGCCTTCCTCGGCTTCCATCATCAGGCGTTCCAGATCACCTTGTGCGAGACGGCCGAGCGTGCGTTCGGCGAGGCTGATGAGCGTGGCGGACATCGCCGCAACTTGTGGGCTGCTGGTTGGGTTTTCGTGCGGGTTGTCTTCGTCACCGGGTGGAAACGCGGCTACCAGCAGCCCGTCCTTGTTGACGATTACCGCCGCCTTCACGCCATCGACAATCGCGTAGAGTGTACGGAGTTTCTCCTCAAGGGCGTCGCTTCGGTACTGCTGTTTCCGCATAACGGCCTCGGTCCATGCAGCCATATGAGAGAGTCTGCTCAGAAGTGTACCACGTTACACGCGACACAAGCACTTAACTCTGCATTCGTAGGCGCATTTTACTTTGGTGGCAGGCAGCGACAGCGTAGCGCCATGTGCCGAAGCACGGTGGCTAAGCGGCGAGCGCGCTCATCCGCGCAGCGGATATCCGTCGGCACACCGGGACAACTGCTACGTCCGCGATGTGCGAATTGCCCGCGCGTCCTCGTCGGCCAGTGTGCCGAGATTGTATCGGTCGGATTCGCTGAGCTGTGCCTTGTAAAGCAGATCGGGCCGGCTGTCCCATGTCCGACGAAGCTGCTGCCGGCGCCGCCACGCAGCAACTTCGGCGTGATTCCCCTGTTGAAGCACGGTGGGAACGGAAAGCCCTTTGTACTCCGCCGGGCGTGTGTACTGCGGGCCTTCGAGCAATCCGTCGGCGTGGCTGTCACGCTCGTGTGCGCCGTCCGCCCCAAGCAGTCCCGGCACATGCCGCATTACCGCGTCGATCACGACCATCGCGGCAAGCTCTCCGCCGGTCAGCACATAGTCTCCGATGCTGATCTCGTCGGTGATGAACAGGTCGTGGGCGCGCTCGTCGATCCCTTCGTAGTGGCCGCAGAGTAAGACAAGCCGGTCGTGCTGGGCCAGTTCGCGCGCGACGTCATGGGAGAGAAGACGGCCCTGCGGTGACAGATAGATCACGGGCGGCGTGTCGTCGCCGATAACGGCGCGCACCGCGCGATCAAGGACATCGACGCGCAGCACCATGCCGCCGCCGCCGCCGTAGGGCGTGTCGTCCACGGTGCGGTGGCGGTCGATCGACCCGTGCCGGATGTCGTGGGCCTCGAACGTCAGCAGGCCGCGGTCGCGGGCCTTCCACATCATGCTGCTGTTCATCGGCCCGTCGAACATCTCCGGAAACAGCGTCAAGACGTCGATGCGCATGACTATTTTCTGCCGAGTAAGATGCGCAGTGACGCGGATGTCTCCTGCACACGCTGGCCGTTCAAGCTGAAGCACTTGTTGAGGTCGCGCCGGCGCTCGTTCAGGTAGCCGGCCGCAACCAACTGGCGCAGATGACGTGACGCGGCCGACTGGCTGAGGTTGAGCATGTGCTGGAAATCCTGCGAGCACAACTCGGTGTGCTGCGTCAGCAGGGACAAGATGTGAAGCCGTGTGTCATCAGCCAGCGCCGCAAGTTGAGTGAGCAGATCACGCAAGCTAAGTTCCGTCGACACGTTGGCAATCCCTTCCGGTACACGCGCGCCAAAGACGAGATAGGTTCGGCCAGAACGATCCGGCCCCCAGTTCGAGACATACGGCCCGGTATGGAGAGACGGCACGAAGATCATCTCGTTGATCTGTTCTTCGTCGTGCATGAAGTTCGTCATGTCTCGCCCGGTGACTGCCTGAATGGCCTCCAGCGGGGTGAGGTCGGTCAGGTCGAGCTGATCGAACAGCGCGGCCGTCTCGTACAAGATAGATCGCGTGCGATTCCATTCGTCGGCGAAGTACAGATCCCACAGGCGCTGCAAATGGGTGGTGAGGAAAGCTCCGCACACCTCCGGAGTGTGCAGCAGATCGTAGGCGGCGCCGACATGCTCAGGCTCAAGCTCCTCGCCTTTGGCGATCATGTGCTCGGCGGTGTGCTTGATGAATGAATCGCGGCTCGCCATCAGGTCATCGACGCGGACGTCCATGTGCTCGGCGATCTCGCTAATGAACTGCGGAATGGCCTCGGTGAAGTCTAAACGCCGCATACGCTCGATCAGATCGGGGAATTCCAGCGGATCGTCGCCGAGTGGAATCATCCCGGCGAGGATTCCCGCGATGTGGTTGTCACGGGCGAACTCAGGCGTGAAGCTGGCGGCGGTTTCAGTGATCCACTCGCTTAAACCGGAGCGCAGATCGGTGATGTTCAACAGCAGCATAGAGTTGATGAGCGAGCGTGCCGGATGTACGACGACGCGCACGGATATGGTTCGCGGGGCGAGGACAAAATCGGTGCGAAACATGGAAGCGGCCTCCGTGATTCCGATTTTCCGGAATTGCGAATAAACGCATGAATAGCATAACGCAGTTTGTGAAGTGGGTCAAATCAGATAAAGCTCAGGGATATTGGTGAACGAAAACCCCCGAACAGAACGTGATCGGGGGTCGAGACCAACACGATGTTACGGCGCCGCGGCTGACAGGCGATGACACGGGTTTGCTTACGGATATTTGCGGTTCAACATGCGCGCGTACGGGATGGTCTCGCGGACGTGCTGCAGCCCGCAAATCCAAGCGACTGTGCGCTCAAGGCCGAGGCCGAACCCCGCATGCGGCACGCTGCCGAAGCGGCGCAGGTCGAGATACCACGCGTAGGCGTCACGGCTGATGCCAATCGTTGATACACGCTGGTCGATCAACTCCGCGTCCCAAATGCGCTCGCTGCCTCCGGTGATTTCGCCGTAGCCCTCCGGCGCCAGCAGATCGACGCTGCGGCACACCTCAGGGCGTCCCTCGACAGGCTGCATATAGAACGCCTTGACGGCGCTCGGGTAGTGATAGACGAACACAGGCCGGTCGAACAGCCCGGTCAGCGCCGTTTCATGCGGGCTGCCGAAGTCTTCGCCCCATTCGATCTTGAGCAGTTCCTTTTGTTCGGGATCGTCTGTTTGTTCGCGTAGAGTCTTGAGGCGCTCGATGGCGTCGTCATAGCTGATGCGCGGGAACGGCGACACGATGGACTCCAGCTTCGTCACGTCGCGCTCAAGCAGTTCCAGCTCAGGACGGTGAAGTTCAAGCACGCGCTGAACCACCGCCGTGATCATCTGCTCCTCGGTGTCCATCAGGTCTTCGAGGGAAAAGAACGCCATCTCTGGCTCAAGCATCCAAAACTCGATGAGGTGGCGGCGTGTTTTGGACTTCTCGGCGCGGAACGTCGGGCCGAAGCAGTACACCTTGCCGAACGCCATCATGTTCGCTTCGTTGTAAAGCTGACCGGTCTGGGCCAGATACGCCGGCTCGCCGAAATAATCGAGTTCAAAGAGCGTCGTCGTCTCTTCGCCCGCGGCTGGCGTGATAATCGGCGTGTCGACAAGCAGGTATCCGTTGCTGTCCAGCCAATTGCGAAGTGTCGCTACGATCGTGGCGCGAATGCGCAGGATGGCCCACTGGCGCGAGGAGCGCAGCCACAAGTGACGGTTGTCCATCAAGAACTCCGTCCCGTGTTCCTTCGGCCCAATCGGGTAGTCCTGCGTGGCCTGCAAGACCTCGAAGGTCTTGATGTCCAGCTCGTATCCGCCGGGGATCCCTTTGGCGCGCTCGTCCTTGCGCACCGTGCCGGTCACGATCACCGAGGACTCCTGCGTCGCTTTGTCCGCGCGATCGAACTCGTGCTCGTCGAGGTTGGGCTTGAAGGCAACGCAGTTGAGAATGCCGGTGCCATCGCGCAGCAGCACAAACGCGAGCTTGCCTTTGCCGGTCTTGTTATAGACCCAGCCGCGCACTGTCACATCTTCACCGACGTGGTCGGCGATATCCCGAATCGCGATTACAGGCGCCACGGCCCGCTCCTTTGTCGTTACGCTGCCGCCAAAACGCCGGCATTATAGCATGCACAGGTAGTGGACAGTCTTTGGGTTGACCCTACATGTGCAAATCGCACAAAAGTGAGGTAAGCTTATTTCGTGTCAAGTCATCAAGAATGTTTAACTGCGCCTTAACTCAATGAGGTGAAGATCAGAGGTTGTACCGTTTGGACGGAGGGTATCGAAATGCTCGGACATAGCCCTGCCAATTTCCACGTCGAGTATATGGATGTTGCACAGCACTGGTCGCCCGACTCGGAACGCTATGGCGGCGGAGACTGTTTAATCACGATGATGCTGAACGGCTGGGAACTTGACCGCACGGTACTGTTGGAATACAAGTGGTTTGGTGGAAATCGCTGTGTCCGCGTCTTTCACTGCACGCTGACCCGTATGGGCGACTGTATGGTGATGCCGGTCGTCCACAACCCCTATGTCAGCCGGTTGATCCGCACGATGCAGCTCACCGTCGAACCGTTCGAGACGGGGAAATTGGGCCAAGCACAGGCGGTATAACGCGGTCGCGGCGTCATGCCGCTGATACCCCACATCCTCAGCACAGTAGATCAATCGGCGGCGTACCTGAGCATTCCTCATCGGGTGCGCTGCTTTTTTAACGCGTCACGCAGCCTTTGAGGATGTGCCGACGCGACTCATCCGGGTCAGGATGAGGTTTCGGCGGACGCCTGTGGGATGTTATGATCGTGTCAGACGTGAGGATCGACCGGGACGGCATTTCGCCCATCACCTCAGCTGTGACAGGCGGACGCTGACCGGCAGGGTGCTGTCCCGGCCTCCAGCGAATCGAGAGCGAACATGACGCAGTACATTGGGATCCTAACGGCGGGTGGCGACAGCCCCGGTCTGAACGCGGCGATTCGCGGCGTGGGCAAGACGGGGCAGAACGTCTATGGCATGCAGATCATCGGGTTTCGCGATGGCTTTCGCGGCCTCATGGAGAACCGCACGGTCGCGTTAAACAGCGCGGCGCTCTCTGGAATCCTCACCATCGGCGGCACCATTCTGGGGACGAGCCGGGACAAGCCGCAGAAGATGCCGATCGGTAACAAGACGATGGACATGACCGAAGTCATGTTGGAGACGTATCGCAACCATCATCTGGACGCGCTGGTGTGTTTGGGCGGTGGAGGCACGGCCAAGAACGCGTACCATCTCATGCAGCACGGGCTGAACATCATCACGCTGCCCAAGACGATTGACAACGACGTGGCGATGACCGACGTCACGTTCGGGTTCGACACGGCGCTGACGATTGCGACCGAGGCCATCGACCGCTTGCACAGCACCGCCCATAGTCATCACCGGATTATCGTGGTCGAGGTGATGGGTCACAACACCGGCTGGCTTGCGCTTGGGGCGGGGATCGCCGGAGGCGCCGACGTCATCTTGATTCCCGAAATCCCGTACAACATCGAACGGGTTGCCGGATCGATCCGGCAGCGCGTTCGGGAAGGCAAGGCGTTCAGCATCGTCGCGGTTTCTGAGGGCGCTGTGCCGGATGACCTGCGCGCGAAGATGGACAAAGTCCTCAAGAACGGCAAGGGTAAGAAGGCGAAGGCGGAGCTTGCCGCGTTGGAAGCCGAGCGGATGAACAGCACGCAGCGCCTGACTCAGCAGCTTGAGCAGCTCACCGGGCTGGAGTCCCGCGTGACGATCCTCGGCCACGTACAGCGCGGGGGCATTCCGTCGGCGGCGGATCGTCTGCTGGCGACCCGGCTCGGCGCAGCGTGTGCGCGTTATATCCACGAGGAGCGCTTCGGTATTATGGTCGCGGCGCGCGGTGACTCCACGGAGGCGGTGCCGCTCGAACAAGTCGTCGGCAAGCGCAAGACGGTGCCGCTGGATCATCCGTGGATCGAGACGGCGCGCAGTCTCGGCGTCAGCCTCGGAGACTGAAGCACGCCGTCTAACCGGTCATCGCTTTGGGCCGATACTGCACCGCTTCGGCGACGTGCGCGATTTCGATGGTGTCACAGTCGGCGAGGTCGGCAATCGTGCGTGAGAGCTTCAGCACGCGGTGAAACGCCCGCGCGCTCAACTGCATGCGCTTCACCGACAGATCGAGCAGGGCCTGCGCTTCTTTGGTCAGCGGGCAGAACTCAGCGATCTCACTGACGGTCATATCGCTGTTGGTCTGAAGTTTCGGATGATCTGCGAAGCGCTGTGACTGGCGCTGGCGTGCGCGTGTGACCCGTTCACGGATGCGGCTCGATGGCTCGGCGCGGTCACTGCCCATCATCTTCTCGTGCTCGACGCGCGGCACCGTGATGTGGATGTCGATGCGATCCATCAGCGGGCCGGACAATTTGGATTGATACCGCTGAACGATATTGGGCGAACATGTGCACGGCCGGAGCGTGTCGCCAAAATAACCGCACGGGCACGGGTTGCGCGCGCCGATCAGGATGAAGTTGGCCGGCAGGGTGATACTGTTACGCGCGCGGCTGATCGTGACCACGCGATCTTCGACCGGCTGGCGCAGGACTTCAAGCGTCGCCTGCGGCAGTTCTGGCAGTTCGTCCAGAAACAACACGCCGCGGTGACTCAGCGTGATTTCGCCCGGCTTGGGCGGGTTGCCACCGCCGATCAAGCCGGCTTGGCTGATCGTGTGGTGGGGCGCGCGAAATGGACGCTGGCGGATCAGCGGTTGATCGGCCGAGAGCAGGTCGACTACCGAATAAATACGCGAGACGTCGAGTGCTTCTTCGATGTCGAGCGCCGGTAGAATTCCCGGCACGGCGCGCGCCAACAAAGTCTTGCCCACGCCGGGCGAGCCGGTCATCAGCAGGTTGTGGCTGCCGGCGGCCGCGATCTCCAGCGCGCGCTTGACCTGTTCCTGCCCCTTGATGTCGGCGAAGTCCACGATGCCATCCGGCACGCTGTCGTCGTCGTTGAACGGTGTCGGCGGCGTGACCTCAAGCTGGCGCATTCCGTACATGTGCTCGACCAGCACGGCCAACGACGGCACGGCATACACGGTGAGGCCCCCGACGAGCGCGGCCTGTGGGGCGTCTTCCGGGGCGCAGTAAAGCGTCGTGATGCCGTTCTGCACGGCGGTGTAGGCCATCGGCAGCACACCTTTAACATGCCGCACGCTGCCATCCAACGACAGTTCGCCGATGAACATCGCGTCACGGGTTGGGCCGGCGGGCATCTGATCGGTGGAGACCAGCACACCGACGGCAATTGCGAGATCATACACCGGGCCTTGCTTGGGCAGGTCGGCTGGCGAGAGGTTGACGACGAACACTTTCGGTGGGAACTGCAAGCCGCTGTTCTTGATTGCCGCGCGCACACGTTCACGGCTTTCGCGTACGCCTGCGTCGGGCAGTCCAACGATGGTGAACAAGGGGATATTGCCACGCGGGTTGAAGTCGGTCTCGACCTCGATGATATGGCCGTCGAGACCTTCCAGCGCGCACGCCTTTACCACAGACAGCATAACTCGGAATCCTTTGGTTCAGTGCGTGCGGCATTATAGCGACAAATGACACACATAGATGTAGAGGAGTCACAGCGAAATCGACTGGGCGACCGGAAGGGTTTTGAGTCTAGAAATCCGGACGTACCCGGCTATAATGGGCAGGCATCTCACTATGCAGCACGCCCCGACGAACACTTGCGTAGAGGCGTCAAATTACCGTTTACAGCGCACAGCCGCGTGTGTATAATGCTCGGCCTGTCGTGCTCGGCTTGTCTGGGGACCGTCACTCATGAAGGTATCAACGTCCATTAAGGCCCGCTGCCCTAAGTGCCGCGTCATCAAGCGTCATGGCCGGGTCATGGTTATTTGCTCGAATCCGAAGCATAAGCAGCGGCAAGGGTAAGGTTAAGCTATGGCGCGTATCGAGGGTGTCGACCTTCCGCGGAATAAGCGGGTCGAAGTTGCACTCACCTATATTTTTGGGATTGGGCCGACCCGCAGCAAGCAAATTCTCGCTGCGACCGGTGTGAATCCGGACACTCGTGTGCAGGACTTGACCGAAGCAGAAGTGCAGTCGATGCGTGAGTACATCACTGGCAGCTTCGTGGTTGAGGGTGATCTGCGCCGCACGGTGTTGTCGAACATCAAGCGTTTGCAGGAGATCGGATCGTACCGGGGTCTCCGCCACCGCCGGCTGCTGCCTGTTCGCGGCCAGCGCACCCGGACAAATGCCCGCACCCGCCGGGGTGTCAAGAAGACCGTTCCGGGCCGTGGTCGCAAGAAGGGCGGCAAGAAGTAACCGGCGTTTGAGCTGAGACTGCGCGGCGGGTCTCCCGTGTTAGCGCAGTCTGTGTCTATCCGTTCTCATGCTGATGCGCCCTCGGACATGACAGGGCGCATCGTGGCGTAATACCCTTTCTGGAGGAAGTATGGCACGCGGGAAACAGGGGGCCAGCAGCCGTAAGGTGACCAAGAAGGTCGTCAAGAACATCCCTTACGGTCAGGCTCACATCTTTGCCACATTCAACAATACGATCGTGTCGATGACCGATCAATCGGGCAACGTGGTGGCTTGGGCGAGCGCTGGCACTTCCGGATTCACCGGCAGCCGCAAGAGCACCCCATACGCGGCGCGGCTTGCGGCGCAGGCGGCTGCCGATTCGGCCGCGGGCCACGGCATGAAGGAAGTCGATGTGTTCGTCAAAGGCCCCGGCCCCGGCCGCGAGTCGGCCATTCGCGCCATTCAGGCCAGCGGCTTGAAGGTGCGGTCGATCACCGATCAGACTCCGGTGCCGCACAATGGTGTACGTCCTCCGAAGAAGCGCCGCGTCTAAGCTGCTGCTTCCGTTGGGTTACGCGTTTCTATGTTCAAGGAGGACACCGGCGTGAATCTGACCCAAATGGTCTTGCCGCATAAGGTCGAGAGCGACGCGGCAACGCGCAATTATGGTCGCTTCGTCATCAGCCCGCTCGAAAAGGGTTTCGGTCTGACGTTGGGCAACGCCCTGCGCCGTGTTCTCCTGTCGTCGTTGCAGGGCGCAGCAGTGACCAGCATCCGAGTCAGCGACGTGCATCACGAATTCTCCGCGATCCCCGATGTTCGCGAAGACATGACACAGCTGATCTTGCAGGTCAAGCAGCTTCGTGTGAAGCTCGACGGCGAAACCGCCCGGCTCCGGTTGGAACATCGTGGGGAAGGCATTGTAACGGCGGCCGACATCCGCTGCCCGCCTGAAGTGCAGATTATCAACAGCGACTTGTACCTGTTCACTGTTGATTCCCCGAACGCACACCTCGAAATGGAATTCGAAGTGCGCGCGGGCCGTGGCTTCAGTCCGGCGGAGGAGCGCGGCCGGCTCCCGATTGGCGAACTGCCGGTCGATGCCATCTTCAGCCCGGTCAAGCGCGTTAAGTTCGAGGTCGAACCAGCCCGTGTCAACAACCTGACCAACTACGACCGGCTGATCCTCGAAATTTGGACGGACGGCACAATCCGCCCGCAGGATGCACTGGCGCAGTCTGCACAGATCTTGATGCGCCACCTGTCGGTCATCGGCGGGATGGATCCGACGTTCGACCAGTACACGCAGTTCGAGGCGTACGACGAAGCCCGCGAACCGATGCAGAACAGCAAGCGCTCGCAGCTGCACGACAAGATGATTGAGGAACTTGACTTGAGCGTTCGCGTGTTCAACTCGCTCAAGCGCACGGGCATCACGACCATCGGCGATGTGCTGGAGATGCTCGATCGCGGATCCGACGCGATGCTCGCGATCCGCAACTTTGGTGAGAAGTCGCTCGATGAGCTGGTCGAGAAGCTCCGCGAAAAGGGATACCTGCCATCGGAGCAGACCGAGGGCGAGTCCGAGTAACACGTTAGGGACGGCGAGGAAGAATCATGCGTCACCACATGGCAGGAAAACGACTGGGCCGCGACACCGGGCATCGAAAGGCACTGCGCCTGAACTTGACCCGTGCGCTGCTCACCCACGAACGGATTGAGACCACGCTGGCGAAGGCGCAGTTCGTGCGCGCCAACGTCGAGCGGACGATCACGCTGGCGAAGCGTGGTTTAGCCAAGGCGGAAGCCAGCCAGCGGCCCGAGGCCGGCGTGCATGCGCGCCGCTTGGTCGCCAGCCGGCTCGGCAACGACCGTGAGATCGTGCAGAAGGTGTTTGATGAGCTTGCGCCGCGTTATGCAGATCGTCCGGGCGGCTATACCCGGATGTTCAAGCTGGGGCCGCGCAAGGGCGACAACGCCGAAATGGTGCTGATCGAGCTGGTCGACCGCGGGGCCGGCGCGTAAGATCGGTGCGTTATCGCGCGACCGTCGCCTATGACGGGAGGGCATATTGGGGGTTTCAGCGGCAAGCTGGAGATGCACCCACCGTGCAGGGCGCGATCGAACGGGCGCTGGAGCAGATTACCGGCACGCACACCCCGGTGATCGGCGCAGGACGAACAGACAGCGGTGTGCATGCGACGGGGCAGGTGATCGCCTTCGACGCGGAATGGGCCTACAAGCCTGAGACCTTAACAAAGGCGCTTAACGCCACACTCCCGACGGACATCAGCGTCCGCGACGTGTGCGAACACCCCGGCTTTCATCCGCGTTTCGATGCGCGGAGCCGGTGTTACCGCTACACGGTGCACGCCGCCGCCGTGCGCGATCCCTTGCTGTGGGGCCGCGTTTGGTGGCTGCCAAAGGCGTTGGATGTCGAGGCGATGCAAGCCTGTGCGGCCAGCGTGATCGGCACGCATGACTTCGCGACGTTCGGACGCCCGCCGCAAGGCGACAACACGGTACGCACCGTGTTCGCCTCGCAGTGGAGCCACCGCGCAGCGCCGATCGCCGGGGAGTTGTACGTTTACGAGGTTGAGGCCAACGCGTTTTTGCACCACATGGTGCGGCGATTGGTAGGCATGATGGTCGATGCCGGGCGGGGATGGCTCAGCCCGGAGATGTTTCAAGACAAGATGCGCGCGGCAGACCTGAACCTTGCGCAGCGGACAGCACCACCGCATGGACTCGTCCTTGAGGCGGTGCGTTATGACGACTAGAATATCGGGTCATTCAGTAGGAAGCGGTGAGGCGCTCGAAGCCCACCCGGAGGTAACGATGAGAGTCAAGACGTTTGTAACCACCCCGGCGGATGTCGAGCGCCGTTGGTGGGTCGTCGATGCGGAAGGGCAGACCTTGGGCCGCCTCGCGACGAAAATTGCTGCTGTCCTGCGCGGTAAGCACAAGCCGATCTTCACGCCGAACCTCGACACCGGCGACTACGTGATCGTGATCAATTGTGACAAGATCGCCGTGACCGGCAACCGTCTCGAAGACAAGATGTACTACGACTATTCCGGCTACTTCGGTGGCATGAAGAAGGAACGGTTGAAGGACAAGCTGGCCCGTCAGCCTGAACGGGTCGTGGAGTTGGCCGTCAAGGGCATGCTGCCGAAAGGCCCGCTCGGCCGTTCGATGGCGAAGAAGTTGAAGGCGTATGCCGGCCCGGATCATCCGCACGCCGGGCAAAACCCCGAAGTGCTGAAGTAGGAGAACGGGCAAAATGGCTTCTCAGTATTATGAAGGTATCGGCCGCCGCAAGGCTGCTTCCGCACGTGTCCGCATTTATCCCGGCGGCACGGGCAACTACGTCGTGAACGAGCGTGATGCGTCGGAATACCTGACTCGTCCGGGCGACATCGAGATCAGCCTTGAGCCGCTGCGGGTCGTTGGTCAGGAAGGCAACTACGACATCTCCGTTCACGTATACGGCGGCGGCGTGTCGGGCCAGCGCGATGCGATCCGGCTCGGTGTGGCGCGCGCGCTGCTTGAGGTCGATGCGGAGTTCCGCGGCCAGCTCAAGCCGGCCAAGCTGCTCACACGCGATGCCCGCGTGAAGGAGCGCAAGAAGCCGGGTCTCAAGCGTGCCCGTAAGGCGCCGACCTACACCAAGCGTTAAGCTCGCGCGGGCGGGTTGATGCGATTTCAGACAGGCAAGGTCGAACCGATCTTGCCTGTTTTGCGTACTATCAGAGTGCACGAAAGCGAGTCAAGCCATGTCACTTCTGCCGCCGATGAGCCGGGTTTTGGCCCGAAAGCCGGCACGCACGTTCGCGGACGGGATTACGACGCGCGGCCATCTGGGCATACCGACTTATGAGGCGACCGTTCGGCAGTTCGACGCCTACCTCGACGCGATACGCAGCCGCGGCCTCGCGATCACGACATTGGCCGCTGACGACCGGTATCCAGACGGCCACTATACCGAAGATACCGCCGTCCTCTTCGGCGATACGGCGTTCATCTGTCGCCCTGCATTGGCAAACCGGCGCGGCGAAGAGGCGGCTGTCGCCGAAGCTCTGGCAGGCCTGAACATCATACGCGCCGTCGGCGACGACGTGGCGATTGAAGGGGGCGACGTCCTGTTCTGCGCTGACCGCGTCCTGATCGGCCTGAGCCGGCGGACGAATCGCGCGGGCGCGGATCAGCTCGCGGCGGCGATCCGCAGCACGCTCGGGCCGGTGCGGATCGACTATGTACCGGTCGAAAATGTGCTGCACCTCAAGACCGGCCTGACGGAACTTGCGCCCGGTATCCTGCTGCACGATCCGGCCATGAAGCTGTCTGAACCGATCCCATCCGTCCAGATCGTCACGCTGCCGCCGGATGAGGGGTATGCGGCGTCGGTGCTTCCGATTGACGACGAGACGATCCTGATCGCGAAGGGATATCCCGCCGTACAGGCGCTCGCGGAACAGCACTATGCCAACGTGATCGCGCTGGAAATGTCCGAATTCGAGAAGATGGACGGTGGGCTGACCTGCCTTTCGCTGCGATACTAGATGAAATGGGACAAGTGCTGAGAAGCGGGCGGATACGTCGCGGATTTCCGGGCGTTGACCGACGGCCTCAACCAGCAGAACACCGATCCAGATGAGCCTGTGAGGCAGAGACGATCCATGACCATCACCATTGTAGGGTTGGGGCCGGGCAGCGCCGATGACATCACGCGGCGCGTGTGGACGGCGATCGAACGGGCGCAAACGGTTGTGCTGCGAACCGGACAGCATCCCTGCGCGCCGAGCCTGCCGATCAGCGGACAGCGCATTACGTGTGACGACCTGTATGAGACGCACGCCATCTTTGACGAGGTACATACCGCGATCGTACAGCGTGTGATCGACCTCGCGCACGCTGGAGATGTCGTGTATGCCGTCCCCGGCGACCCGATGATCGGCGAGCCGACGACACTTCCGCTGATCGACGCCGCGCGTGCGGCCGGACTCGCGGTCGAGATTTTGCCCGGTGTCAGCTTCATCGAGCCGGCGCTGGCGCTGATCGAAGCGGAGGGGGTCGACGGCGTACAGCTGCTTGATGCGGCGACCGTCGGCGCGATGCACCACCCGCCGATCAACCCCGACGCCCCCGCGCTGATTGGCAGTGTTGGCAGCCGCCAGATCGCCAGCGACCTCAAGCTGACGTTGATGAACCAGTATCCGGACGAGTTCGAGGTCGTGCTTGTTCACGGGGCCGGTTCGCCGGATGCGCGCATCGAACGGATGCCGCTGTACGGGATCGACCGCAGCCCGCACATCGGTCAGCGGACGGCGCTGTTTGTGCCGCCCCTCGGTGATATGGCGAGCTTTGAGCGCTTCCAAGACATCGTCGCCCACCTGCGCGCGCCGGAAGGCTGTCCGTGGGACAAAGCGCAGACTCACGAGTCGCTGCGCCGCTATCTCGTTGAGGAGACGCACGAAGTCCTCGATACGATCGACCGCGGCGACTGGACTGCGCTGGCCGAGGAATTGGGCGATGTGCTGCTGCAAGTCGTCCTGCATGCGCAGATCGCAATCGACGACGGCGAGTTCTCCATGAGCGATATTCTGCGCGCCGTCAATCACAAGATGATCCGCCGCCATCCTCACGTCTTTGGGGACGCAGTCGCCAGTGATGCCGATCAGGTTGTGACCAACTGGGAGGCGATCAAACAGCGCGAGAAGGCATCCAACGGCGAAGCTGCGTCCACGTCCATCCTCAACGGTATCCCGATCAGCCTCGCGCCGCTGGCACAGAGTTATCAGCTTCAGCACAAGGCGGGCAAGGTCGGCTTCGATTGGCCGGATATCGGCCCCGTCGCGAACAAGCTGCGCGAAGAACTGGACGAACTGCTGAGCGCCGAATCGCCCGACGACCGGCTCAAGGAACTGGGTGACATCCTGTTCGTGGCTGTCAACCTCGGCCGGCATATGGGCGTTGACGATCCTGAGACCGCGCTGCGCCTGACCAACCTCAAGTTCCGCACGCGTTTTCAGGTGATCGAGGATGCGGTTCTGGCGAGCGGTCGGCCGTGGACTGAGTTTACGCTGGACGAACTTGACGCGTATTGGAACGCCGCCAAGTCGCGGGGTTAGGGCTGCGCCTTCACAAGCTGCGGCGTCGTCGGTGGCGTGATCGGCAGCCAAACGACAAACGTCGTGCCGTGACCCTCGCCGGCGCTTTCGGCATGAATGCGTCCGCCGTGGGCCGTGATGATCTCCTTCGCAATCGCCAGCCCCAAACCCGTCCCGCGCCGCGGCCCACGCGCCTTGTCGACCTGATAGAAGCGCTCGAAAACTCGCGAAAGCTCGGCGGCTGGAATCCCGATGCCGCTGTCGCGCACGGCGATCTCGACACCGTTGTCGAGCGCGCGCAGGCCGATGTCGATGTGTCCGCCCTCAGGCGTGAAGTTGATCGCGTTGCTAATCAGGTTGGTGATGACTTGCGCGAGACGGTCGCCATCGACCGTTACGATCAGGCGGCCCGGCGTAATGACGTTAAGCTGGACTTGCTTCTTCTGGGCGACCACCTCAAGCCGCTGCGACAGCGCCCCGACCAAGCTCGACAGATCAATCCGGTCGAGGTGCAGCGCGACATGCCCGGCTTGGAGGCGGGCGAGGTCGGTCAGCTCGCTCACCATGCGGGTCAGCCGGCCGGCCTCGCTGTAGATGACCTCGGCGGCGACGGCAGGCTCGCGCACGGCCCCGTCGATGATGGCCTGCGAATATCCCTGAATCGACGTCAGCGGCGTCTTCAGATCATGGCTGACGTTGGCGAGGAAATCACGCTGAGACTGCTGCGTGCTCTGCACCTCATGAGTCATCGTGTTGAACGCCTCGGCGACCGCGCGCACCTCTTTCGGCCCGCTGTGCGGCAGCTTTACGCCATAGTCACCCCGCGCTAACGACTCGGCGGCGCGGGCAACCGAGGCCAGCGGCTTGCTGATCTGCCGGCTCATCACCGCGGCCAGAAGGAACGCGAACACCATCCCGATGACCGCGCTTTGGATCAGCGGGCCGGCGAGCGATACGCCGAACTCGGCCAGCGCATCGTTCAACGTGCGCGTCGAGCGAATTTCCGCCAGCACGGCGGTGAAGTCACGCACCCGGGTGCGCAGTCCGATGTACAGCCATTCGGCGCCGGTCGCCGGGTCGATGAAACTGCCGAAGTACCCCTCGGCCAGTTTCAGCGCGGCGAAGCGTGTGTCGAGCCGATACGTCGGATCGCGTTCGAGGTTGATAGATGTGCCCTGTTCGATCAGTCCGGCGGTATCGAACTGGACGGTTGATTCGGCGCTGTCCACGATCAGGATACGGGTGTCGTTGTCTTCTGCCACCTGCATAAGCTGCGCCAGCGCCAGCCTGCCGGTCACGCCGGGGACGACTTCGTCGAGGATCAGCCGCGCGACCGAGGCGAGCTGCTGATACGACGTCAGCGGTGGCTCCGGCCGGCTGCTGATAAAGACCAGCAGCGCCCCGACAATCACAACCAGCGTGACGACGAGCAGCAGAAAGTACGTGGCAAACAGACGCCAACGCAGCGACATCAGCGCGACTCCAGCTTGTAGCCTACCCCCCAGACGGTCTCGATCGTCGGCCGCATGCCGTCCAGTTTATGCCGCAAGTGGGCGATATGCACGTCGACCGTGCGGGTTTCGCCTGCGAAATCGTAGCCCCAAACCACTTCGAGCAGCCGTTCACGGCTGAACACGCGGCCGGGATTGCGCGCCAGCACGAAGATCAGGTCGAACTCCTTCATGCGCAGCTGGACTTCCCGGCCATCCACCGCGATCACACGGCGGTCGGGGTCGATCGTCAGGTTGCCGACGGCCACCACTTCCGATGTCGGGGCGGTTTTGCGGTCAGTGCGGCGTAGGATGGCCTTGACGCGCGCCAACAGCTCGCGCGGGTTGAATGGTTTCGTCAGATAGTCGTCGGCGCCAAGCTCAAGGCCGACGATCTTGTCGATGTCGTCGCTGCGGGCGGTGAGCATGATGATCGGCACGTCGCTTTGGGCGCGCACGCGGCGGCAGATTTCGAGGCCGTCCATGCCGGGCAGCATCAGGTCGAGGACGATCAGGCTTGGCTCATGTTCGACGATGTGGCGATAACCCGCCTGTCCGTCCGTCTCGTGCTTCACGAGATAGCCGTCCTGTTCAAGATACATTCGCGCCAAGTCGATGATGCGCTGCTCGTCGTCGATGATCAGGATCGTCTCAGTCATTGGCGCCTCTCAGATCTGCGAGCCACGGCATCACAGCCTCGGCAAGCACGCGATTGCCGTTCGGGTTCAGGTGCATGTCGTCGGCGTAATACAGCGCCGTCGTGACGGCCTCTGGCGTGCTAAAGGCATCCATAGCGTCGAAGCAGGGCAGCTCGATCTCCGCGCAGAGGGTGTGCATCGCCTCACGCGCGCCGGACAGGATCGCGAGTTGATCCGCACCCATCACGGGGCCGGTGATCGCGGAGTAGACTTCCTCGCGCGTGGGGATGATGACGACGGCCAGCGCGCCGCCCCATGCTTCGACGCGGGCCTTGGCGTCACGCAGCGCCGCGCGTGTTTGCTCCAGCCCGTACTGTGTTTCGGCACGGCTCATGTCGAGCGCGGTTAGCTCGTACTGCTTGCCGAACTTTAAGAGGCCGCCCGGATACGGCGCGCTGTACCGCGGCTCGTAAGCGCGGTCACCCGCCGGTAAGCCCGACCATGTGCCGGTCGTCACGAGTTCGAGCAGCGCGCCAATCACGGTGTTTCGCGTGATCCACGACCCGCCGGTATCGACGGTCTCGCCAGTGCGCATCGGATCAATGTCCCCGCGCCACGCGTGCAGCACGTAATCATCGTAGAAGTCGTTGCCGAAGAACTGCCAGAGCACAATCGGCGGTTCGAGCGGCGCGGCGAAATCTTCGATCATGCGCGCATGACTGAGGCTGCCGGTCACAGGCGTACTGAGATTGACGATGTGGTCGCCGGTCATCGCGGCAAGCTGGTCGACCCAGCAGTCGGCTTGCTCCGTGAAGCAGAAACCGAACGAGTCGCCGACGACCACGACATCCGGCGCAAAATCGACCGGCGCGGTACGGAAGCCGATGCCTTCATCGGGCGGCAGTCCGTCGTCCCACAGCTTATGGGTCGTGAGCCGGAACGACACGGACGGGCTGCCGTACTGCAAGGCGTTCTCGATGCCGGGGCGGAGCGCGTAGAAGTGGTCGCGGTTCTCGCGCCATGCCGGCGTCCATGCCTCGCTGAACGGTTGCCCGGTGGTCACGTAGCGCGCCACGACGCCGATCTGGCCGGGCAGGTGCGGCGCTGCCACACGCAGCACCAGTTCGAGCAGCCCGACGGAGATCGCGATGATGATGAGGATTTGCAGCGTGACAGCTACGATGCGGCGCATGCTATTCCCCGAAGAAGTAGTATTCCATGATGTCACGCACCAGCGGCGCGGCGACCACCGATCCCTCGCCGGCGTCCTCGACCATCACGACAACGGCAATCTCTGGCTCTTCACGCGGGGCGTAACCGGCGAACCATGCGTGAGTCGTCGGGCCGGGCAGGTTCTGCGCGGTGCCGGTCTTGCCGCATACGCCAATCGCTTGCAGCGGCGAGTCGACGAACTGGAAGGTCGCCGTGCCGGTATAGGCGGTCGTCACGTCGCACATGCCCCGCCGTACCGTATTCAACACTTCGTCGCGCACATCGATCTGCGAGAGTACCTCAGGCTGCGCCTCATAGCTGAAGTCGTCAAAAAGGCCGGCCTTCTGCACAAGGTACGGCCTGAGCAGGTCGCCGCCGTTGGCGATTGCGGCAGTCAGGCGGATGATTTGCAGTGGTGTGACTTCGACCTCGCCTTGACCGATCGCCATCGACACGGCCTCGACGAACGACCACTGCAGGCCGGTTTTGGCGCGATACGTGTCGGGATCGCCGATGTTGCCCGGGTCTTCCGGCAGGTCGGTCAATCCGGTTGGCTGCCCTAGCCCGAATTGGCGTAGAAGCCGCGGCATCAGGAATGGATCGACCAGATTCATCTGATAGCCGACTTCATAGAAGTAGGGGTTGCAGCTGTTGGTTACGGCCCCTGCTAGATCGAGCGTGCCGTGCCCGCTGGCGAGCCAGTCGGTGCGGGTGATCCCGTTTCGCGTCCATGATCCGCTGCACGAGAATCGCGTGTTGACCGAGTACACGCCTGATTCAGCGACGGCCATCGACGTTGCGATCTTCATCACCGAGCCGGACGGATACCGGCCCTGTGTTGCACGGTTGAGCAGCGGGAGGCGCGGATCGGTGCTGGTCTTTTCGATAATCTCCAACGCCTGCTGCCGGCCGATGGACGGGTTCGGTGTAAACGCGTTGCCGTCATAGGTGGGGTAGCTGACCATGGCGAGGATTTCGCCGGTGCGCACGTCGATGACGATGGCCGCTGCGCCCTTGCTCTGTCGTCCCCATGTGTCGGCGTTCTGAGCGTAAGCGGTGCTGAGGATCTCCAATACGCGTGCCTGCAAACCGGTGTCGATGGTCAGCCAGACGGCTTGCGCCTCTTGCGATGGGCGGACACCTAACGAGCGCAGGCGGGTGCCGTTCGGCATGTCGAGTACGAGTTCGACGCGCGGACGTCCCCGCAGTACCTCGTCCCAACTGCGTTCGATCCCGCTGCGGCCGAGGATCGAGTCCTGCGGGAAGCCCTCGCGGACGATCTCCGGCACGTCTTCTGGATCGACGTAGCCCACGCTGCCGAGGATGTGTGGCATCAGGCTTCCGTTCGGATAGCGGCGTGCGGGCCGATTTCCGAACGTCGCCGCGCACTGCTGCTCGAGCGCCGCCGAGTATTCGGTATAGGCGGCCGGCTCGATCTGCGCGATCTCGTTGACCCAGTCAGGTGGTGTGGAATCCAAGCGCCGCGCGATGACGTCTTGCTCGACGTTCGCCGCGGAAGCCAATGTCGAAATGCAGCCGGCCTCATCGCGAATGCTGCGACGCACGACATTGACCGTCACGATCAGCCGGTCGTCTTGCATCGCCAGCACGATCCCGCTGCGGTCGTAGATGTTGGCGCGGTTGACGGTCGTCGTGAGCAGCCGGAGCTGCGCGCCCTGTTCCATCTCGCGGAACACATCGCCCCGCGACCATGCGACGCGCCATGTACGCTCGCGATCCTCGAATACGAGCGTCAGCTCCCGTTCGGGATCGGTGAATGTCCCCAGCAAGTCTGTCGTGAACGTCGCGTCGTAGACCATCACAGCGACGCGCGGCGTGCTCGCGTCGCGCGCAATCGCCAGCGGGCGGATCGCCAGCGCCGTGAGCGACATGGTGTCGGCGGCGTTCTCGTAGATCGCGCTGAACTGGTCAAGCGGAGTCGCGTCCCGCGTGCTGAAGCTGATGAGGCTGTGCATCGTCCCGTAGTCCGACGACTGCCAAGCAAACAAGAACGCGTTCGCGGTGCGTTCGGCTTCTTCCAAAGTAAACTGTTCCGGCGTCGGGGATGGGAATAGGGTCGGCAGTGGCTCAACGTCGCTCTGCGCCGGCTGGCAGGCGGTGAGGGCCGCGCATATCAGGAGGGTGAGGAGTGCAAGACGACGCACTACGAGCGTACCTTAATTCTGTGGTTGGCAGACGAGCCGCAACGTAAGTAAACCACACTTGGGGCTTGAAATCGGCCCGGTGGCAGGAATTTTACACACGATTTACGATTATAAGCCTTGAAAGCGCCGATGTGCGACGGGGATCGGAAGGTGAACCGTGGGAGACGCGTACAAGGGACGAGCCGACGATCATCGTTATCGTGGGACGCAAGCCGACGTCACGTACAGCTTGACGCGGTGTATTCACGCCGAGGAGTGTGTGCAGCGTCTGTCGGGTGTGTTCAATAGGACACGGCGTCCGTGGATTGACGCCAACGGCGCGTCGCCCGACGAGATACTCGATGTCGTGCGGCGCTGCCCGTCCGGCGCGCTGCATATCGACCGGCACGACGGCGGTCAGGCCGAGTCGATTCCCACCGAGAATGTTGGTGTGTTGTGGGCGGACGGGCCGATTCAGCTCACCGGCGACCTCCATATCATCGCGGCCGGCGTGGATGTCGAAGGTGAGACGCGTGTCACGTTGTGTCGCTGCGGCCAGTCGAAACACAAACCATTCTGCGACAACTCGCACAAGGACATCCACTTTGTCGCGGAGGAGAGACCCCGTCCGGACGCGAAACCTCTGACTGAGCGCACGGGCAGGCTGACGGTGATCGCGGAAAAGTGTGGGCCGCTGCAGTTGAATGGCCCGCTGGAACTGTACGGCTCCGATGGATCACTGCAGTACGCCGGAAATGAGACATGGCTGTGCCGGTGCGGGGGCAGCGGCAACAAACCGTTCTGCGACGACACGCACCTCCGAAACGGGTTCGCCGCCGACTAGATTCGCTGAGGCCGTGGTGTCATCCGGTCACGGTAGACAGCGCGCGACAGCGGCCGCATCCCGGATCGACATGCAGCGCGGAAATTTCTCACCGCATGCTAACCTCGTGGTGGTCGAGTGCGAAAGACCTACGCGGGTTTTCAGCCGGTGGAGTTTGAGAACCACGTGAGAACGCGTCTTGACAGCGCCCCGGCTGACTGATAGGATAGCCGCTCAATCTAAACCGGGGCCGCACCCTCATCAGCAGGCAATGACGACCCCGAACCGAGTGTATGTGGCGAAAGTGCATCGGCATGCCGTTGCGGCTCGTCATTTCAGGAAGCACCGGGCGAACGGCGCAATGGCCGCAATTCGCCCGTTTGTGCGCCTGTAGCCAGCGACGGTACGAGTGATTTCAGCAGGGAGTGTTATGCCTACCATCAACCAGTTGGTGCGTAAGGGCCGCCAGTCGAAGAAGAGTAAGACGAAGGCGCCTGCACTGCAATACACGCTGAACGCCTACTCGCAGAAGCGGACGCGCCGCCGCAAGGGCGCCCCGCAGAAGCGCGGCGTTTGCACGGTCGTCAAGACGATGACGCCCAAGAAGCCGAATTCGGCGCTGCGCAAGGTGGCCCGTGTTCGTCTGTCGAACGGCCTCGAAGTCACGGCGTACATCCCCGGCGAGGGCCATTCGCTGCAGGAGCACAGCGTCGTGTTGGTTCGCGGTGGCCGTGTGAAGGATCTTCCCGGCGTCCGCTACCACATCGTGCGCGGCACGTTGGACTCGGACGGCGTCAAGGGCCGGTTGCAGGCCCGCAGCAAGTACGGCGCGAAGCGGCCCAAGGCCGGCGCTGCCACCGGTAAGAAGTAGCGAGTAGGTGTAACGATGCCAAGACGTAACAGCCCGCCCAAGCGCCAAGTTGCGCCGGACAACAAGTTTCAGAGCGTGCATATCACGATGTTTATCAACCGCATGATGTACGGCGGCAAGCGCAGCACCGCCATGGGCATCATGTATGACGCGATGGACATCATCGAAGAGAAGTTGAGTCGCAACCCGCTCGAAATCTTCGATCAGGCGCTTCGCAACGTCACGCCTGCCGTCGAAGTCAAGCCGCGCCGTGTTGGCGGCTCAACCTATCAGGTTCCTGTCGAAGTGGATGGCGATCGGGGTGTATCGCTGGCGATGCGTTGGCTGCTGGCCAATTCGCGCTCGCGGGCTGGCAAGGGGATGCCGGCCAAGCTCGCCGCCGAGCTGATCGACGCGGCGAACGGTCAGGGGAACTCGATCAAGAAGAAGGACGAGACCCATCGCATGGCGGAGGCCAACCGCGCCTTCGCGCATTACAAGTAACACATTGTCAGCTGAGTGACAGCAGAGACAAAGCATGTCGAAGCAAACCGAGACTAAGCTGGACCTCTCGAAGGTCCGCAACATCGGCATCATCGCGCATATCGATGCCGGAAAAACCACGACGACCGAGCGTGTCCTGTACTACACCGGTATGGTGCATCGCATCGGTGAGGTGCATGATGGCGCTGCCACGACTGACTACATGGTTCAAGAGCGTGAGCGTGGCATCACCATCACCTCGGCAGCCGTGACTGCGGCGTGGAAGGGGCATCAGATCAACGTGATCGATACGCCGGGCCACGTCGACTTCACCGCGGAAGTGCAGCGTTCGCTGCGCGTTCTCGACGGGGGCGTCGTCGTGTTTGACGGTGTCGCCGGCGTCGAGCCGCAGTCGGAGACGGTGTGGCGGCAGGCGGACGAGTATCGTGTGCCGCGCCTCTGCTTCGTCAACAAGATGGATCGCGTTGGCGCCAACTTCGCCCGCTGTGTGCAGATGATCACCGACCGCGTCAACGGGAACCCGGTTCCCATCCAGACGCCGTATGGCGAGGGCGATCAGTTCAAGGGCATCATCGACTTACTCAAGATGGAACTCGTCATCTATGGCGACGACCTCGGGCAGGACATCCAGCATCACCCGATCCCTGAGAGCCACCGCGAACAGGCCGAGACGATGCGTGCCGAAATGGTCGAGAAGATCGTCGAGAACGACGAGTACTTGACTGAGAAGTATCTGATGGAAGAGGCGATCAGCGACGACGAACTGCTCGGTGCGCTGCGTGCCGCCACCATCGCCGGCAAGCTTCAGCCCGTGCTGTGCGGCTCGTCTTTGAAGAACAAGGGCGTCCAGCTCATGTTGGACAAGGTCGTTGAGCTGCTGCCCTCGCCGCTGGACATCCCGGCGGTCACCGGCATGCACCCGAAGACCGACGAACCGCTTGAGCGCAAGGCGGAAGATTCCGAACCGCTTGCCGCGCTGGTGTTCAAGATCATCACCGATCCGTACGTTGGCCGTCTTGCTTTCGTGCGCGTGTACTCGGGCGTGCTTCGCAGCGGCACCACGGTCATGAACACGACGAAGGGCGCGCGCGAGCGTATTGGCCGCATCGTTCGGATGTTCGCCGACCGCCGCGAAGATATCACCGAGATCCACGCGGGCGACATCGCCGCGATCCTCGCACTGAAGGAGACCTTCACCGGCGAGACACTGGCGGCGCCCGATCATCCGATTGTGCTCGAAACCATCAAGTTCCCTGAGCCGGTCATCGAAGTCGCTATCGAGCCGAACAGCAAGGGCGATCAGGAGAAGATGGGCGAGGCGCTGCGCCGGTTGGCCGAGGAAGATCCGACCTTCAAAGTCGAGGTCGACGACTCGCAGACCAAGCTGCGTGGCATGGGCGAGCTGCACCTTGAGGTGTTGGTCGACCGCCTGATGCGTGAATTTGGCGTGCAGGCGACTGTGGGCCGGCCCCGCGTGGCGTACCGTGAGACGATCACGCGCAGCGCGCGGGTCGACACAATCTTCAAGCGGCAGTCGGGCGGCTCGGGCCAGTATGCCCGCGTCGTCGCCGAGTTTGAGCCGATGTCAGACGAAGACATCCGGGCCAGCAAGGACGGCTTCGCGTTCGTGGATGAAATCAGGGGCGGCGCCATTCCGAAGGAATTCATCCGCCCGACCGAGAACGGCATGCGCGAGGCCATGCAGGGTGGCGTGCTTGCTGGGTATCCGCTCGTTGGTGTCCGTGCGCGCCTTGTCGATGGCGCGTCGCACGAGGTCGACTCGAGCGAAATGGCATTCAAGATCGCCGGTTCGATGTGCTTGAAGGAGGGCGTCCAAAAGGCGCATCCGGTGCTGCTCGAACCGACCATGAAAGTGGAAGTTGTCGTTCCTGACGAGTTCACTGGCTCGGTCGTCGGCGATCTGTCGAGCCGACGCGGTTTGGTTTCAGGCATGGAACCGCGCGGTTTGGGTGCGACCACCATCAGTGCGGCGGTGCCGCTGGCCGAGATGTTCGGCTATGCGACGAACCTGCGCAATATCACGCAGGGACGGGGCACGTTCACGATGGAGTTCGACAAGTACACCGTGGCTCCGAACAGCATCGCCGACGAGATTATCAAATCAGGCCGCTAGTCGGGGCACACGCCACCATCGAATCGTTCGTAGGCTAAGTTCAGACGCCATAAGCAAAGGATAGGACGCACAATGGCTGGGAAGTTCGATCGCAGCAAGCCGCACGTGAACATCGGTACCATCGGTCATGTCGATCATGGCAAAACGACGCTCACCGCGGCCATCACCAAAGTACTCGGCCTGAAGGGTAAGGCCGAGCGTCAGAAGTATGATGAGATCGATAACGCGCCGGAGGAAAAGGCCCGCGGTATCACCATCAACATCCGTCACGTGGAGTACGAGACCGATGCGCGTCACTATGCGCATGTGGACTGCCCGGGCCACCGTGACTATATCAAGAACATGATCACCGGCGCGGCGCAGATGGACGGCGCAATTCTCGTCGTCAGCGCACCCGATGGCCCGATGCCGCAGACCCGCGAGCACGTGCTGCTGGCGCGTCAGGTTGAGGTGCCGGCGATGGTCGTGTTCCTCAACAAGATCGACCAGATGGACGATCCCGAACTGCTCGAGCTGGTTGAGCTTGAACTGCACGAACTGCTCGAGAGCTACGGCTTCTCGGCCGATACCCCGATCATTCGTGGCTCGGCGATGAAGGCCAACGAGTCGGAGAGCACCGACCCTGATGCGCCGGAATACAAGCCGATCAACGATCTGATGGATGCGGTTGATCGGTGGATCCCGACCCCGGCCCGCGACACGGACAAGCCGTTCCTGATGCCGGTGGAAGACGTGTTCACCATTCAGGGCCGTGGTACCGTGGTGACCGGCCGCGTTGAGCGCGGTACGCTGCAGAAGGGTATGGAAGTCGAGATCATCGGCCTGCGCGAAGAGAAGATGAAGACCACCGTGACCGGCATCGAAATGTTCCACAAGGAACTCGATTCGGCCGTGGCTGGTGACAACGCTGGTATTCTCCTGCGCGGCACCAAGCGTGAAGAGGTCGAGCGCGGCATGGTTCTAGCGAAGCCGGGTTCGATCACGCCGTACCGCAAGTTCATGTGCCAAGTGTACGTGCTGAAGAAGGAAGAGGGCGGCCGTCACAAGCCGTTCGTCAACGGATATCGCCCGCAGTTCTACATCCGCACCATGGACGTGACCGGCACGATCACGCTGCCTGAGGGCGTCGAGCTGGTCATGCCGGGCGACGATGTCAACTTGCAGGTCGAGTTGATCATGCCGGTGGCGCTCGAAAAAGGCTCCAAGTTCGCCATTCGCGAAGGCGGTCTGACCGTCGGCGCGGGTGTCATCACGGATGTGATTTCCTAGGCCCAGCGGTCCGGGAAGCCAAGACGATCCGATGCCGGGAGGCGCGTAACACCGCCTCCCGGCATTATCTCACAGGAAGATGGAGGCTGGCCGCAGGCCAGTGAGGTTAGCACATGGCGATAAAGAACAAGATCCGTATCCGGCTAAAGGCGTATGACCATCGCGTCCTCGACCAGTCGGCGCAGCGGATTGTCGACACGGCAGAGCGCGCCGGTGCACGGGTGGTCGGGCCAGTTCCCCTACCGACGAAACTTGAGCGGTTCACCGTGCGTCGCTCGACCTTCATCGACAAGGATTCGCACGAGCATTTCGAAATCCGTACGCATTCGCGGCTGATCGATGTGCTCGAACCGGACAGCAAGACGATTGAGAACCTCACCCGTCTGAACTTGCCGGCTGGCGTCGATATCGAGATCAAACTGTAAGTCACCCATCAACACGCAACGCAAGCGGGTATCGTTCCGGCCCGCCGCTGCGGGTGTACGGGCCAGTACGCTGAGACAGAGAGGGGGCGGGGATACGCCGAAGATCCCCGGCGCGGAAGCGCGCAGCACCCCGCTGGAGGCAAATCGAATGAAGGGTATGATCGGCAAAAAGATTGGCATGACGCAGGTCTTTGATGATAACGGGAATATCGTCCCCGTGACCATCATTCAGGCCGGCCCCTGCCATGTCACACAAATTCGCAGTAAGGACAAAGAAGGCTACGTCGCCGTGCAGCTCGGTTTCGCGGAAACCAAGCCGACCCGGCTGACGAAGGGCCAGCTGGGTCATCTCAAGCGCAACAACCTGCCAGCGCTGCGCCATCTGCGCGAGTTTCGCATCAAGGACGGTGATGCGGACGTTGCGGAAGGGCAAGAGATCACCGTCGCGGTGTTTGAGAAGGGCGAACGGGTCGACATCGTCGGCACGTCAAAGGGTCGTGGTTTCGCCGGCACCATCAAGCGTCACGGCTTCAATCGCCAGCCGAAGACTCACGGTCAGTCCGACCGCGAGCGCGCGCCCGGTTCAGTGGGCCAGCGTTCTTTCCCCGGTCGTACGCTGCCGGGTCAGCGCATGGCCGGCCGGATGGGCAACGAGCGCGTCACGATTCAAAACCTCGAGGTCGTTCTGATCGACGCCGACAAGAACCTGATCGCTGTGCGCGGTTCGGTTCCCGGCGCCAAGAACGGCATCGTGATGATTAAGCCGTCCGTGAAAGCTCGTACGAAGTAGCGCGGGCGAAAGGTAACGGAGGCTATGACAATGCAGTTTCCAGTTAAGGATGTGAACGGCAAGCAGGTCAGCACGGTCGATCTGCCGGCCGAGATTTTCGGGATTTCCCGCGAGGATCTCAACGTCGGGTTGATGCATCAGGCGTATGTGCGCCAGATGGCGAACGCGCGCCTCGGCACGCACAAGACCAAGACGCGGGGCGAGGTCAGCATCAGCACCGCCAAGATCTACCGCCAAAAGGGAACGGGCCGCGCGCGCCATGGTTCGCGCAACGCGCCGATCTTTGTTGGGGGTGGCAAGGCTCACGGCCCGATCCCGCATAAGTACACCAAGGACATGCCCAAGAAGATGGTGCGCGCGGCGCTGCGTAACGCCCTGAGCGCGGCCGTCCTTGACGAGCAGTTGGTGGTGGTCGACAAGTTGAGCGTTTCTGCGCCCAAGACGAAGGAAGTCAGCAAAGTTCTCGACGCACTGGTGGGCAGCAGCTCTGCGCTGGTTCTGCTGGCTGAGCGTAACGAGAACCTCGAACGCGGCATCGGCAATCTCGACCGCGCCTTCTACCTGCGGGCCAGCTACCTGAACGTGCGCGACCTGCTGACGTATGACAAGGTTATTGTGCCGCTTGACGCACTCGAAGTGCTGACGAGCTGGCTTGGAACGGAGGGCTAGAGACAATGCCCGATTTGCACCTGTATGATGTGATCCGCCGCCCGGTGATCACCGAGAAGTCGAACGTGATGACCGTGAACCACCAATACGTGTTCGAGGTCGCACTGAACGCCAACAAGGTTCAGATCAAGGAAGCGGTGGAAGTGATCTTCGACGTCGCAGTCGTCAAGATCAATACGATGGTGATGCCGTACAAGCGCGGCCGCCGCGGTCGGAAATTCTACCGCCGCACGCAGCAGTGGAAGAAGGCGGTCGTGACCCTGTCCGCGGGCGACACGATTAGCCTGTTCGAAGTGTAAGGGGCGGAGAAATGCCGGTTAAGGTCTATAAGCCCACCTCGGCTGGCCGTCGGGGAATGACGGGCCACACGTTCGAAGAGATCACCAAAAGCAGGCCAGAGCGTTCTTTGACAGAGGCGCTGCGCAAGCGGGGTGGTCGCAACAATCAGGGCCGGGTGACGATCCGTCACCGGGGCGGCGGCCATCGTCGTCGCTACCGCGTGATTGACTTCAAGCGCAACAAGTTCGACTGCAAAGCGACGGTCAGCGCGATCGAATACGATCCCAACCGCAGCGCACGCATCGCGATGGTGGAGTACGAAGACGGCGAGAAGCGTTACATCATCGCGCCGCTCGGCCTCAAGGTCGGCGATGTGATCGGCAATGGGCCACTGGCGACACTGCGCCCGGGCAACGCGCTGGCGATCGCGGATATCCCGGTCGGCACGGAGATTCACAACATCGAGCTGAAGCCCGGCAAGGGCGGCCAAATGGCGCGCTCGGCGGGGGTCTCGGCGCAGCTGATGGCGAAGGAAGGCACGTACGCGCAGGTTCGCCTGCCGAGCGGTGAGGTTCGCCTTGTCCACGAGCGCTGCATGGCGACGATCGGACAGGTTGGCAACGTCGATCACGGCAACGTGAATTTCGGTAAGGCTGGCCGCAAGCGCTGGATCGGTATTCGCCCGTCCGTCCGCGGTATCGCCATGGATCCCAACAGTCACCCGCATGGTGGTGGTGAGGGTCGCAGCGGCATCGGTATGAAGGCGCCCAAGACGCCGTGGGGTAAGCCGGCCCTCGGCAAGCGTACCCGCAGCAACAAGCGCACGAACCGTTTTGTCGTGCGCCGGCGCGCCTAGTTCGGTTGGTCAGTGAGATAGGACGAGGACTAGGAATATGGGTCGTTCGCTGAAGAAGGGACCGTTCATCGATCCCAAGCTGCTCGCGAAAGTCGAGAAGCTGAATACCGAGAACAAGAAGGTGGTGATCCGGACGTGGAGCCGGGCGAGCACCATCTTCCCGCAGATGGTCGGCCACACCATCGCCGTGCACGACGGCCGTCGCCATGTGGCGATCTTCGTGACCGAGAACATGGTCGGCCACAAGCTGGGCGAGTTCGCCCCGACGCGCACCTTCAAGGGGCACGTCGCGAAGGAAAAGAAGAAGTAGGAGCGAGGACACATGGAAGTGCGTGCATACACGAAACATCTGTCCATCTCCCCTCGCAAACTGCGTCTGGTCTGCGATAAGGTGCGTGGACTGAATGCGCTGCAAGCGCAGACCGTCCTGCGCTTCATGCCCCACAAGGGCGCAGAGATGGTCGGCAAGACGCTCGCGTCGGCAATCGCCAACGCAGAGAACAATCTTGATCTGGACCCGAACAGCCTGTTCATCGCGCAGATCTTCGCGGATGAAGGGACGCGCCTGAAGCGGGTGAAGGCGGGCGCACGCGGCCGCTACAAGCCTCGCGTTCGCCGGATCTCTCATCTGACGGTTGTGTTGGGACAGCGGGGGATCAGTTAATGGGTCGCAAAGTTCATCCGGTAGGGTTCCGGCTCAAGGTCAACCGGGATTGGGATTCACGCTGGTACGCGGAAGGCCCCGAATACGTCGATCTGCTGAAGGAAGACCGCAAGGTTCGTAAATTCATCAGCAAGGAAGCGGAAAAGGCCGGTGTCTCGCGTATCGAGATCGAACGGTTCCCGAACCAAGTCGTGGTGACTATCCACACGATGCGGCCGGGGATCATCATCGGGCGTGAAGGCAAGGCCGTCAAGAAACTGCGCGCCGATCTCGAAGCGCTGACCCACAAGAAGGTCAAGGTTGAGGTCAGTGAGATCGACAAGCCGGATCTTGACGCCCAGTTGGTCGCCGCCAATATCGCAGGGCAGCTCGTCCGGCGCATCGGCCACAGCCGCGCTATGAAACGCGCCGTGTCGCAGGCGATGCGGCTAGGCGCGCAGGGCATCCGCATCGAGGTGAGTGGCCGTTTGGCGGGTGGCGACATGAGCCGCCGCGAAATGGTCAGCGAGGGCCGCGTGCCGCGTAATACGCTGCGTGCGTCAATCGACTTCGGGAAGACGGAAGCGCTAACGACGTTCGGCCAGCTCGGCATCAAGGTCTGGATCTACAAGGGCGAAATCCTGCAGCAGGACAACACGCGGACGGATGAGAAGTCCGGCGTGTACGTCAGCTCGTAGCCGGCTGAGCCGCGTCCTCGCGTAAGGAAAAGGAGCAATCAAGCATGTTGATGCCTAAGCGCGTCAAATACCGTAAGCAGTTCCGCGGTCGCCGGAAGGGCACCGAACTGCGCGGCGCTGCCGTCCAATTCGGTGAATACGGCCTGCAAGCCCTCGAGCCGATCTGGCTGAGCAGCCGGCAGATCGAGGCAGCCCGCCGCGCGATGGTGCGCTATATCAAGCGCCGCGGCAAGATTTGGATCCGTGTGTTCCCGGACAAGCCGGTCTCCAAGAAGGCCGCCGAGACCCGCATGGGTTCCGGCAAGGGGTCGGTGGAATACTGGGCCGCAGTCATCAAGCCCGGCCGCGTCCTGTTTGAAATGGGCGGCGTGGACGAGCAGGACGCGCTCGAAGCGCTTCGCCTTGCGGCCTTCAAGCTGCCGTGCAAGTGCAAGATCATCAGGCGGATCGACCCGATCAGCGGTCAGGAGGTCGGCTAATGGTAGACATCCGTGACGTTCGTAAGATGTCCGATGAAGATATCTTGAATGCGATCGAGGACAACCGCGCCGAGATGTACCAGCTGCGCCTTCAAAAGGCCAACGGCGAACTCAAGAACGAAAACCTGCTCTGGCAGAACCGTCGCGATCTGGCGCGTTTGAAGACGGTGCTCTCACAGCGGCAGGCCGGCAGCGCGCAGAAGGGGAATTAGCGATGGCAAACACTCGCCGCCGGTTGGTCGGGCGCGTCGTCAGCAACAAGATGGAGAAAACCGTCGTCGTTGCGATTGAACGCCGCAAGATGCACCGGGTATACAAGAAGATCGTCGTCTCGACCAAGAAGGTCATGGCGCACGATGAATCGAACGAGATTCAGGAAGGCAGCGTCGTTCGCATCGTCGAGAGCAAGCCGCTCAGCAAGAACAAGCGCTGGGCGGTGGAAGCGGTGCTCGAGACGCCTGAGCTGATCGAGACGAGCAGCGCGGAGGCGTAAGTCATGATCCAAACCGAGTCTCGACTGAAGGTGGCCGACAACACCGGCGCGCAAGAGCTGCTGGTGATCCGCGTGCTTGGCGGATCACAGCGCAGGTACGGGTATGTTGGGGATATCGTGGTGGCCGCTGTCAAGCAGGCCACACCGCAGAGCAGTGTCAAAAAGTCCACGGTGGTGAAGGCTGTCATCGTGCGAACCGCCAAAGAATACCGCCGCGACGACGGGTCGTATATCAAGTTTGACGACAACGCCGCGGTCATTCTGGCCGACGACCTGCAAAACCCGCGTGGGACGCGCGTATTTGGCCCAGTGGCGCGCGAACTTCGTGATAGAGGGTTCGTCAAAATCGTATCGCTGGCCCCTGAAACGCTGTAGGAGAAGTTGATATGCAGCGCATCAAGAAAGGGGATACCGTCGCGGTTATCGCCGGTCGCGATATCGGAGAGACGGGCAAGGTCCTCGAGGTTCAGAAGAAAGATAACCGCGTAGTTGTGGAGGGCATCAACCTCCGCAAACGCCACCGCCGCGCCCAACAGGTCGGCGGCAGGCAGATCCCGGCGCAAATCGTGGAATTCAACGCGCCGATTGATCTGTCCAACATCATGCTGGTTTGCCCATCCTGCGGCAAGTCCACGCGCGTGGGCTACCGTTTCAAGGACGACGGCAATAAAGTCCGCTGGTGCAAGAAGTGCCAGCAGGACATCGACTAGGCCGGAGCGAGGTAACCCATGGCTGAGACCAAGACCGTGCCGGTGCTGCTCGCTCGCTACCGCGAAGAGATCGCGCCGGCCATGATTAACGAGTTTAAGTTCGACAACGCGATGCAGGTTCCCCGCATCGAGAAAGTTGTCGTCAATATCGGAATGGGCGAGGCGATGGACGCGCCCAAGATGCTGGATGCTGCGGTCGAAGACCTGCGCCAGATCACCGGCCAGCAGCCGGTCATCACCCGCGCCAAGAAGAGCATCGCGCAGTTCAAGCTGCGTGAGGGCCGCGCGATTGGCGTGAAAGTCACCCTGCGCGGTGAGAAGATGTGGGCGCTGCTTGATCGGCTGATCAATATCGCCCTGCCGCGCATCCGGGACTTCCGTGGCGTGCCTGCTAAGCTCGATGGCCGCGGCAACTACACCATCGGTCTGCGCGAACAGTTGGTGTTCCCGGAAATTCAGTTCGACAAGATCGACAAAGTCCGGGGCATGGAGATCACGATCGTGACCACTGCCCGCAATGACGAAGAAGGCCGTCGGCTGCTGAAGCTGCTCGGCATGCCCTTCCGCGAGAATTAGGACGGTACATCGATGGCGAAGAAGTCAATCGTCGTGCGTGAAACGCGGCGTAAGTATCAGGTGCAAGTGCGCAACCGCTGCAACAAGTGCGGCCGCCCGCGCGGCTACGTCCGCCGGTTCGGCCTGTGCCGTATCTGCCTGCGCGAGATGGCCCTGCGGGGTGAAATTCCCGGCTTGGTCAAGTCGAGCTGGTAAAGGGAGCGAGATACCATGGTGAATGATCCGATTGCCGATATGCTTACGCGCATCCGGAATGCGCTGATGGCGGGCAAGCCATCCGTCTCGATCCCGGTCAGCAAGCTGAAGTTGGAGATTGCGCGTATTCTCCACGAAGAAGGTTTCATCGATGGGTACACGGTCGGCGAAGAGAAGCCGTTCGGTCTCATCCACATCGAGTTGAAGTACTACGGCCCCCGCCGCTCGCGCCGCCCGGTCATCACCAATATGACGCGCGTCAGCAAGCCCGGCCGTCGTGTATACCGTAGCAGCCGGGATCTCCCGCGGGTGCTCAGCGGAACCGGCATCGCCATTATGACCACGCCTCGCGGCGTGATGACGGCGGCGCAGGCTCGTCGCGAGCGCATCGGCGGCGAAGTCATCTGCTACGTGTGGTAAGCGAGGGACTGACGATGTCGCGAATTGGAAAGATGCCAATTGCCCTCCCGCCCAAGGTCGACTTCAAGGTCGACGGCCGCGAGGTCACGGTAAAAGGCCCGAAAGGCGAATTGAAGCACACCATCCCTGAGGGTATTTCCCTTGAAAAGGGCGAAGATGGCGTGTACAACGTGGTTCGGTCAAGCGATGCCCGGCAGGAACGTGCGCTGCACGGCCTCACCCGCGCGCTGATCGCCAACATGGTGACTGGCGTGTCGGCCGGCTTCCGCAAGACCCTGATTATCGAAGGAACCGGCTACGTCGCAGAGATGCGCGGCAGCAAGCTGATCTTAAAACTGGGCTACTCGCACGAGATCCCGGTCGATGCCCCAGCTGGCATTTCCTTCGATGTCCCCAGCGACCGCAGAGGCACCCTGCTGCATATCGATGGCTTCGACAAGCAGCTGGTCGGGCAGGTCGCCGCTGATATTCGCAAACTCCGCCCGCCTGAGCCGTACAAGGGCAAAGGTGTGCGTTACGTCAATGAGACGATCCGTCGCAAGGCTGGCAAGGCCGGCAAGACTGGTAAGAAGTAGGGTAGGGCGTAGACAATGTCGGAAAAAACCAACAAGCACAAGCGCTTTCAGCGCGACCGCCGCCACACCCGCGTACGTGCGCGTATCGAGGGCACCGCGGCACGCCCGCGCCTGAACGTGTATCGCAGCCTTGCCAACATCTATGCGCAGGTGATTGATGACGAGGCCGGCCACACGCTGGTCTCCGCATCGACCATCGACGCGGATGTCCAAACGCAGGCCAACGGCAAGAACAAGAAGGACGCGGCGAAGATCGTCGGCAAGATTGTCGCCGAACGCGCCAAGGCGGCCGGGATCACGCAGGTGGTCTTCGACCGTGGTGGGTATCGTTATCATGGTCGCGTCGCGGCGCTTGCTGAAGGCGCCCGTGAAGCCGGCCTCGAATTCTAGACGAATCGGAGGAACGCATGGCTGACAAGCGCGAACGGCGCGATCGGCGCGACCGTGATGAAGAACGTGAAGAACTCGACGAGCGCGTAGTTGACATTACGCGCGTCGCTAAGGTGATCAAAGGCGGTCGGCGCTTCGCCTTCCGCACGGTAGTCATCGTTGGCGATAACAAAGGACGGATCGGTATCGGTGTCGGCAAGAGCCGCGCCGTGCCTGACAGCATCCGCAAAGGCTCCGACCGGGCACGCCGCCGCATGACCAAAGTGTCGCTGAGCGGCAGCACCGTCCCCCATGAGGCCACGGGCCGCTGGGGCGGCGCGCGTGTTCTGGTCAAGCCGGCTGCGCCCGGCACCGGCGTTATCGCGGCCGGTGGTGTGCGCGCTGTGCTTGAGGCGGTCGGCGTACACGACGTGCTTACCAAGTCGCAGGGCAGCCCGAACCTGCTGAACGTGGCGATGGCGACCATCGACGCGCTCAAGCAGATGCGCAGCGCCGAGGAGCTTGCGGCGATGCGCGGCAAGCCGGTCGATCAGATGCGCCCGTTCTGGGAGCGCGCTGCCCGGCAAGCGGCCAGCGCCGCGCCGACCGAGGAGGCGAAGTAATCGATGGCAAGCGATAAGAAGCTTAAGATCACGCTGGTGCGCAGCCCGATCGGCTACACCAAAGGCCAGCGTGTCACCGCAAACACGTTGGGACTCCGTAAGCTGCACGCGACGGTGATCCACAATGACACCCCGCAGATTCGTGGCATGATTAACGCGATCAGCCATCTGCTGAAGGTTGAAGAAGTCGAGCAGGAAGGCTAGGGTCGACATGAAACTTCACGATCTGAAGCCCGCAGAGGGCGCTACGCGCAAGAAGACGCGCGTAGGCCGCGGTATCGCGGCAGGCAAGGGCAAGACCGCAGGCCGCGGCACGAAGGGCGCTGGCGCCCGCGCGGGTAAGGGGATTGCCCATTACTTCGAAGGCGGTCAGCTTCCGCTGGTTCGCCGTCTGCCGTTCAAGCGCGGCTTTACCAACATCTTCCGCATCGAGCATCAGGAAGTCCATCTGGGCGACCTGAACGCTTTCGATGCCGGCGCCACGGTTACACCGGCCATGCTGGCCGAGGCGGGACTGATCCGCAAAGCCGATCAGCCGGTCGTCATTCTCGGCGACGGCGACATCGACCGTGCGCTGACGGTTCAGGCTCACCGCGTGACCAAGAGCGCCGCCGAGCGGATCGCAAAGGCGGGTGGTACGGTTCAGAAGCTCGAGTACCTTGTCACCGGTGCTCGCGCGACCGTCAAGAAGATGCGCAAGGAAGACCTCGCTAAATTGGCGGAGAAGGCCTAACGTCGCTCACAACGGGTCGGAATCGCGGTTCCGGCCCGTGCGTGTTTGTCTGACTTGGGCTACCTAGAGGATTTGAACCATGCTGCAAGCGTTTCGTAACATCTGGAAGCTTCCAGATGTCCGCAACAAACTGCTGATCACCGGGCTGATTCTGCTCATCTATCAGTTCGCGGCGCATGTGCCGGTCGTCGGTGTCGATCCGAACGCTCTGCAATCGCTGCTCCAGCCCGGCGCAACGGGCGCCGGACTGATTAACGTGCTGAACCTGCTTTCGGGCGGTGCGGTGCAGAACTTCAGCGTGATCGCCAACGGTGTGTACCCCTACATCACCGCGTCGATTATCCTTCAGCTGCTCATCCCGATCATCCCGCGCCTGCAAGAAATGCAGAAGGAGCCGGGCGGTCGCGATACCATCACACGCTACACCTACTACCTGTCGATCCCGATGGCGCTGCTGCAAGCGTTCGGGCAAATCCAGATCTTCAACGCGCTGCTGGGTACGCAGCAGATCATTCCGGGGTTTGCCAGCAACTTCCTGCTGACCGTCTCGGTCTTGTTCACGATGACCGCCGGCACGATGTTCGCGGTGTGGCTCGGCGAGCTGATCACCGAACAGGGCATCGGCAACGGTATCTCGCTCATCATCTTTGGCGGTATCGTGGCGCAGGCGCCGGGCAACTTGGCGCGGTTGGTCGCCGATACGGCGATCTCGCCGATCTGGAACATCGCGCTGTTTGTCGCCATCACGTTGATCAGCATCCTTGTGATCATCTTCATTCAGGAAGGTGAACGGCGTATCCCCGTGCAGTACGGCAAGCGCGTGCGCGGAAGCCGGCAGTATGGCGGTGCGCGTACGTTCATCCCGATGAAGGTCAACCCGGTCGGCATGATCCCGCTCATCTTCGCGCAGGCGATTGTGACGCTGCCCGCCGTCTTCGTCAGCTTCTTCCCTGAAGGCCCGGTCGGTAACTCAATTCGCGATACGTTCGGCAACCAACAGGGGCTGCTGTACTGGGTGTTCTTCTTCTTCATGACCGTCTTCTTCACGTTCTTCTACGCGGACGTCATGATCGGCAATCAGGATTTGGCGAGCAATCTCCAGCGTAACGGCGGCTTTATCCCCGGAACGCGGCCGGGCAAGCCCACGCAGGAGTTCATCACTCGTGTGACGCGGCGCATCTCGCTGGTGGGCGCGATCTTCCTCGGTGTGATCGCTGTCATGCCGGGCGTGGTCGATCTCGTCAACTCGGTGTTGTTCAGCGGCGCCTATACAGCGGGCGCTTCGGCCAACGCCGCCAGCGTTCTGACCGGCTCGGGGCTTATCATCCTTGTCGGTGTCGTCATTGAAACCATGCGGCAGCTCGAAGCGCAGCTCGTGATGCGCAACTACCGCGGCTTCATGAAGTAGGCGGCATCGATCAGAGCAGTTCCCCTCGCGCTCGCGCTACGGACACCGTGCCGGGCGCGAGCGTTTTGTTTTGCATGACATAAGGTGAGCACTACATGGGCGACCTCTTCCTGTTGATCGTCGGCGTTCAGGGCAGCGGCAAAGGCACGCAAGCGGCCCACCTCACCGAACGCTACGGCATCCCGCATGTCTCCACTGGCGACCTATTCCGTGCCATGCGCACCCGTTCTGATCCGCTCGCGCAGCGTATCCAAGCAGAGATGGCGGCCGGCAAGCTGATCGATGACGCCACCACCAACGAGGTGCTGAAGGATCGTCTGGAGCAGTCTGACGCGGCGCACGGCGCGCTGCTGGATGGCTACCCGCGTAATTTGGTACAGGCGCAGTTCCTGACCGATTACCTCGCGTCGCGCGGGCAAAAACTCAACGCTGTGCTGCAGCTCGAACTAGACCTGTACACGGCGTTCAAGCGCAGCTTCGGACGGGCCACGTCGAAGGACGGCCGCGCCTATAATTACTACAATAAGTCCGAGGGGGTCTCATGGTCGGTCGAGCAGGATCCCGATAAGGAATTCCCGCCCCGACTGATCGGCACGCTGGACACGACCGGTGAGGTGTTGAACCGCCGGCCGGACGATGCGAACGCGTTTGGCGTCATTGAGCGTATCGAGAAGTTTCTGAGCGAGACCCAGCCCGTGCTGCCGTACTATCAGGCGTTGGGGCTTGTGCGCTCGGTCGACGCGAGCCTGTCCATCGACGAGGTGCGTGACAGGTTGGTCGAGATCGTCGAGGACGTACGATGAAGTTGTACCGCCCGCAGCCGCATGTGACGATCTCGCTGAAAGACCAGTCGGAACTGCGACTCATGCGCGAGGCGGGGCGTATCGTGGCGAAGGTGCACGAGGCGATCAAGCCGCTGATTCGTCCCGGCGTCTCGACGGCAGAGTTAGATCGTGTCGCCGATCAGGTGATTCGCGATCACGGCGGCGTGCCGGCGTTCATCGGCCAGCAGAAGCCGAACTCGCCACCGTATCAGTTTGCGACTACCACGTCCGTGAACCATCAAGTCGTCCACGGTATCCCAAGCGACACGCAGATTCTTGCGGACGGTGACATCATCAGCTTCGATACCGGCGTGCTGTATCAGGGCTTCATCGGTGACGGCGCGTGGACGTATGCCGTAGGTGAGATCAAGCCGGGTGTTCAGCGCCTGCTTGACGTGACCGAGCGTGCGCTGTACATCGGGATCGAGCAGGCGGTTGTCGGGCGCGAATTGTGCGATCTGTCACGGGCGATCCAGCGCTACATCGACGAGCACGGCTACGGAATCGTGCGCGAATACACCGGGCACGGAGTCGGCAAGAAGATGTGGGAGGAGCCGCAGGTGCCGAACTGGTGGCCGCGTAACGCGAAGAGCCGTTTACAGTTCGATAACGTCAAGCTCGCAGCCGGCATGACGTTCGCCATCGAGCCGATGGTGTGTTCCGGAACCGGCGACGTGCGCGAGCTTGACGATCACTGGACGGTCGTGACCACGGACAACTCGCTGTGCGCGCACTTTGAACACACCATCGCCGTTACCGAAGACGGCCCGCTGATCCTGACGGCGCTGTAGCGGATTACGCTGGCGTCAACCACAGGTAGCCGAACGGCGGCAGCGAGACATCCCCTGATAGTGCGCCGCTTTCCGGGTCGAGCGCGTTTCGATACGATCCTGTGCCCGGAAGGTTGATGGACAGCGGCTCGTCGCTCAGGTTATGCAGCGCCAAGAAGTGCGTGTCGCCTTCGGTGCGCCAGAAGCACAATCCCTGATTGGGAATCTCCTGTAACCAATCGAGGCGGCCGGTTGCCAACACGGGCAGCTGCTTGCGCGCGGCGATCATGCGCTTGATCGTCCACAGCAGCGACGATGGATCGCTGCGCTGGGCTTCCACATTGACGTGCGTGAACCCGAACTCCGGATCTTCGATGGGCGGCGCATAAAGCAGCTCGCGCGATGCGGTCGAGAAACCTGCGTTGGCGTCGGCCGACCACTGCATCGGCGTGCGGACTCCGTTGCGGTCTTCGAGGTAGATGTTGTCGCCCATGCCGATCTCGTCGCCGTAATACAGCACGGGCGATCCCGGCAGCGTGAACAGCATCGAGTTCATCAGCTCAATCTTACGCCGGTCGTTGCCCATCAACGGTGCGAGGCGGCGCCGGATGCCGAGATTGAGGCGCATGCGCGGTTCCGGCGCGTAGTAATCCCACATGAACTCGCGCTCCTCAGGCGTCACCATTTCGAGCGTCAACTCGTCGTGATTGCGCAGGAACGTCGCCCACTGCGTGCCGGGCGGAATCTGCGGGGTCTCATTTAGGATTTCGACCACGCTCGACCGGTCGCCGCGCGCCAACGCCATATACAGGCGCGGCATGACGGGGAAGTGGAAGCACGTATTGAACTCCGGCGCGCTGGATGTCCCGAAGTACGGGATCAGGTCGCGCGGCCACTGATTCGCCTCGGCAAGCAGGATTGTGCCGGGGTGGCGTTCGTCGACGAACCGCCGCCACTCGGCGAGGATATCGTGCGTCTCCGGCAAGTTTTCGCAGTTGGTGCCTTCACGCTCGATCAGGTATGGCACGGCGTCGACACGGAAGCCGTCGATGCCGAGCTTGAGCCAGAAGTCGATGATCCGCAGCATCTCGGCGCGGACGGCGGGATTGTCGTAGTTCAAGTCGGGCTGGCTGCGGAAGAATCGATGCCAGTAGAACTGACCGCTGCCCTCGTCCCATGTCCAGTTTGACGGCTCGGTATCCAGAAAGATGATGCGCGTGTCCGCGTACTTGTCGTCGGTATCGCTCCACACGTACCAGTCGCGCAGCGGGGACTCCTTCGAACTGCGCGCCTCCACGAACCACGGGTGATCATCCGACGTGTGATTGACGACCAGATCGAGGATGACCTTGATGCCCCGGCGGTGCATCTCATCGACGGTGAACTTGAATTCTTCGAGATGTCCGAACTTCGGCAGCAGGCCGTAGAAGCTCGAAATGTCGTACCCGTCATCTCGCAGCGGCGAGGGATAGATCGGGGTCAGCCATACGCAGTCGATCCCCAGCCATTCGATGTAGTCGAGCCGCTGCCGAAGGCCGCGCAGATCGCCGTGTCCGTCGCCGTCCCCGTCGGCAAATGCACGCGGATACAGTTCATAGAAGATGGCGTTGGTAGCCCACGACATTCGAATGCTCCGATCCAGACTCAAGCGTAGAGAAAACAAGTGGCTTCGCGCCGGCAAGGCTCAGAGTGTGCCACAGCCGGCATGGTGCTACAAATGATGCAAATTGGCGATGTACTCGATGAGCGATCTCAAATCCGGCTCTTGCCCTTGCCGTGTCCCGATCGGATCGACCACGGCATCGTCACCGAGCAGCGCATACGCGACGTTGCGCCAGCCATGAGCGAGGGTTTCGAGGTCGTAGCCCCCCTCCATCGCAAAGACGATGCGCCCGTCGCACAGCTCGTCCGCCATCTGGATGAGTTCGCGCGTCAGGTGGTCATAGCCGGTGAGGCTGAGGCGGAGCTGCGCTAACGGGTCGCGCCAGTGCGCGTCGAACCCCGCCGAAACGACGATCAACTCCGGCTGAAAACGCCGGGCCGCCGGCCAGACAAGCTGTTCGTAGATTCGCGCGAATCCCTGATCGCCGACGCCGGCAGGCAGCGGAATGTTGATCGTTGTTCCGCGCCCGCGTCCAGCGCCGATCTCCTCGGCACGGCCGGTGCCGGGGTAGAACGGAAATTGATGCGTCGAAACAAACAGCACGTCCTCGTCCGCGTAGAACATCTCCTGCGTGCCGTTGCCATGGTGTACGTCGTAATCCACGATCATGACGCGCTTGATGCCGTATGCGCTCTGCGCGTGTTTGACGGCGATCGGGACGTTGCCGAGGATGCAGAACCCCATGCCCCGGTCAGCCAGCGCGTGATGTCCCGGTGGGCGTACCGCCGCGATAGCGTTCTTCGCCTGACCGGTGAGCACGGCATCGACTGCCAGCACTACGCCCCCGGCCGACAGCCGCGCGATTTCGCCGGTTTCGGGCAGGGCATACGTATCCGGGTCGAACATGACAGTCCGTTCCTGCATCGGAAGGATATTCAATGCGGCGCAGTAGCTCGACGTGTGAACAGAGCAGATCAGCTCTTCGCTGACTTCACTCGGGGTGAGTTGAAGCAGGCGTGCGGCCAACCCGTTCGCCTCGAACTCGCGCCAAACCGCCTTAATGCGACCGGCATGTTCGGGGTGGCCGGGATAATCATGGTCAACATATAGAGGATGGGTGATGTACGCAGTGGTCATGGCGAACAGGTCTCTCTAGCCAACGTGCGGTGACGCGGCACAACAGCGGCCGCTCACACGGGACGCATGAGGCGGTCGCGGCAATTCTAGCATACCGGCAGGGTTTGCTCGCATCTCTACTTGACCACGGGGCGACTCACACCAAGCTCTGCCACCGGCCGCTTGATGATGTACTCGAACCCGTTCATCGGAATGACCTCGGTCGTCCGGTACGTGTGGTCGATCGCTTGCAGAACCGGCACGGGATAGAACTGCGCGCGCAAGATAATTGCCCCGAACTGCTGGCGATGGATCATCCGGATCAGTTCCGTTCCGTCGTACTGACCGCGCAGCCACACGTTCAGAAGCTGGGTCGGGTTCGATACGACATCGCGGCCGGCGCGGAAGCTGAACCCCGCCTCCTCGCTCAGCACGGGCAGTTCCGACTCGCGCACGATCGCGGCGATGCGCTCGGCGTTTTCGAGGTCTTGCGCGGTGACAAGATGCCCGATGTCGGAGTAGCCCCCAGCGATCCGCCCCGCCGAATCGTAGAATCCGTTGAGCGCGTTGGGTTCGATGTCCCACCATTCAGCCAGTTCCGAGAACACCGGCCCGGTCGTCGGCATCTTGAGCACGGCGCGGCCATAGCCGACGTACAGCAGCGGCACGACGATCAGCGCCGAGGTGGTCACCACGGGTGCGAATGGGCGGAATACGTTCAGGACGCGGGACACATAATTTAGCGGCAGCGTCAGATCGCCGGACAGCCAACGGCTGAACAGGATGCCGCTCAGGATGCACAGCGCGGCGACCGAGGTTGCGAAGTAGCTGTCACCGCCGCCCCATGTGCCGGATGAGAACCCGCCCAGCGCAGCGGTGATGACAAACCACACGGCGTATAGGGAGATACGGTCAAAGTAGATCTCGTAGACGATCAGGATTGCGGCCGGCACGATCAGGAATCCGTGCAGCGCGAACCACAGCCGGAACAATCCCTCGACCTGTGGCCAGAACGTGCTGTTGACGTTGGCGACGATGGCCTGCCGCCACCACTCGCCGTCTGTGACGACGTACAAGCCGGCGAACACAGCCGCCCCGGCAGCGCCGAACACGACGCCCCATGTCAGCGCGCGGCGC